>Ga0308416_1000255_pt1 | contig 19062 bp, 18 predicted proteins | sample HotsprSampleOS60_FD_203468 | JGI IMG/M metagenome (GOLD analysis project Ga0308416, IMG submission 203468) | Hot spring phototrophic mat microbial communities from Octopus Spring, Yellowstone National Park, Wyoming, United States - 20090730_OS60 ... | reverse complement strand
TACACGATACCGCTGGATAGGCAACAGGGGCAGTAGCACAGCAGGGCTGCCTGTGAGGGGAGGCACAGGCGATGGCAATCCCTGAGTATCTCATCGACACGGTCTATCTGGGCGATGTGTTCGACCTGATGCGCCAGCTGCCTGACAAGTCGGTGGACATGGTCTTCAGCGACCCCGACTACAATGTCGGCGTGCGCTACAACGGCAAGTCTTACACCCGCGCGTTCGAGGAGTATATCGAATGGTACATCGAGCTGGCGCGCGAGTCGCTGCGCGTGCTGAAAGACGACGGTAACATGTTTTTCATCAACTATCCCAAGCAGAACGCCTACCTGCGCGTGCGCTTCCTGGACGAGGCGTGCTACGATGTGCAAGACTATGTGTGGGTCTACAATACAAATGTGGGACACAGCCCGAAGCGGTTCACGACCGCCCACCGCAGTATCCTGCACTGTCGCAAGACCAAAGGCAACAAGTTTTTCAAAGATCAGGTCGCCCAGCCGTACCAGAACCCGACCGACAAGCGCATTCGCCAGCGCATTGCGCAGGGACAAAAGGGGCGTATGCCCTACAGCTGGTTCTACTTTGACCTTGTGAAGAATGTAAGTCGCGAGAAGACCGTGCATGCGTGCCAGATTCCGCAGAAGTTGTCGGAGATGCTGATTCTCAGTTGCACGCAGCCAGGCGATGTGGTGCTGGTGCATTTTGGGGGCAGCGGCGCGGAGCTGGAGGTCTGTAAGCGGCTGGGGCGGCACTTCCTCGCCGCGGAGATCGACCCCGCCTATCACGCCATGATTTTGAACCGCCTGCGCACAGGGCAGATTCGCGAGGAGTACCGCCTCATCAAGCGCACGGTTCGCCGCGAGGCGCTTGCGGCTGCAGCCCGCGCTGCGGCGCGAGTAGGCAGGCGTGGTGTATAATTCGCGCAATGCCCACCTTCCGCTATGTAGCGCAAACCCCAGAGGGGCGCGAGGTGCGCGGCACGGTGCAGGCGAACTCGCGCTTGGAGGCGTCGGACGCCGTGCGCAAGCAAGGCTACTGGCTGCTGGAGCTGTACGCCGAGCCAGAGCCGACCACCCCTATCCGCGCTGCGCAGCAGAGCGTGTGGCAGCCCCTGTTCGGCGGCATCCCACTCAAGACGCTGGCGGTCTTCTTCCGCCAGTTCGCCACGATGCTGGCAGCGGGCGTGCCCATCTATCAGGCGTTGGAGACGCTGGGCAACCAGCGTGGGGGCAACGCGCGCCTGCGCCGCGTGCTGCACGACATCCGCAATAACATCCTTGCGGGCGAGCGACTCGCCGACGCTTTTGACAAGCACCCCGCCGTCTTCTCGCCGATTATCCGCGCCATGATTCGGGTGGGCGAGACCAGCGGCACGCTGGAGACCATCCTGCGCCGAATTGCCGACTACCTGGAGAACGAACTGGAACTGCGCCGCCTGATTAGCCGCGTGACCTTCTACCCCAAACTCGTGCTGTTTTTCGCGATTGTGATCCCGCAGCTGATCCCCGCGCTAATTACGCTGGTGGGAGCGCAGGGGGGTGCGCCTGTGGGGCAGGTGCTGACGGGCATTGCTATGACCTTCGCAAAGATTCTGCTGGTGATTTTCACCATCTGGGCGGTGTTTCGGCTGGCGATGCAATCCCAGAGCTTTCGCTGGAGTTGGGGGCTGTTCACGGTGAGCCTGCCGTGGATTGGCTTCACGGTGCGCCAACTCGCGCTGGCGCGGTTCGCCCGCGCGCTCAGCGCGCTGTACGGCGCGGGGCTGCCCCTCTCGCAAGCCATCCGCTACGCCGCGCAAGCCACAGGCAACGAATACCTGCGCAGCCGTATCGAACCCGCAGGCGCGAAACTGGAATCGGGACACGGCATCGCGCAGACCTTCGCCAGCACGGGCGTCTTCCCGCCGATGGTGATGGACATGGTCGCCACAGGCGAGAACACGGGCGAACTCGGCTTCATGATGGACAAGGTCGCCGAGTATTACGAAGAGGAGGGCAAACTGCGCTCGCACCAAGCGGGCTACATTTTGGGCGTGGCGGTCTATATCGGCGTGGCGATTTATGTGGCGATTATCCTGATCCAGTTTTATTCAGGCTACTTCAGTTCGATTTTCGGTGCGGCGGGTGAACCGTAGGCATATGCAGAACCATTACGAGGTGCTGGGACTTTCGATGCACGCGACGCAGGAGGCGATACGGCGTCGCTATCGCGAGTTGGTGCGCCAGTATCACCCCGATGTGAACCCGTCGCCGCAGGCGAAGGAGCGGTTCCTGCGCATTCAGGAGGCGTACCAGGTGCTGTCCGACCCTGAGCGTCGTCGGCACTATGACGCGCTGTTGCGCCTGCAGATGGGCGATCCGCCCAGCGCGCGCTACAGCCAGCCGCGCACGCCCCCGCAGCGTTCCAGTCCGCCCACGCAAGCGAGCCAGCCGAAGCCGAGTGGGGCGCTCGATGATGCACGCCGCGCGATTCTGCAGGCGGAGCGCGCCTTCATCCAAGGTCGCCTGCAGGACGCGCTCTACTGGGCGAAGCAGGCGACACGCCTTGCCCCGCGCCATCCGAAAGGGCACGAGATTATCGGCGATGTGTACCGCACGCAGGGGCACTACGAGGCAGCCCTTAACGCCTACACCTATGCGATTCAGTTAGACCCCAATAACGACGACCTGCAGCGCAAGTTGGACAGCGTGCTGGCGCGCACGCAGGCGCGGTCAGCGTCGCCGCCGTCACCCGTGCTACGCGGTGTGCCCGCGCTGAAGTTGCCGCCCGAGTGGAAACTCTACGCGGCGCAGTCGCTGGGCTGGGGCGCGGTGCTGTTTTTGCTGACGCTGGCGTACACCATCCCAGGCGCGCCGCTGATGCTGGGCTGGAGTCTGAACCTGCTGGCGTATCTGGGGTTGGCGGGCTTCTTGACAGGCTTTTTGATGGCAGTCAGCCGCTGGGTCGCGCCGATTGGCGATGCGTTCCCGTGGCGACGGAGCGGGGGTCAGATTTCGGCAGGAGGCGCACTGGTCACGCTGAGCGCGGTCTGCTTCCCGCTGGCGGTGCTGCTTTATACACTACTTGCGCTCACGCAGGGCGGGCTAAGCCGCTCGGTGGCGCGCGTGTTCGGCGTCGGCAGCGCGCTCACGCTGGGATTCGCCTTACTCTACCCGCACGATTGGCTCTACACCACGCTCTTCGGGGGCAATCTGCTGTTCCTTGCGCTGCTGGGCGGCTGGTATCTGGCGGATAACCTGCGCCTGACGCCATAGGAGCAACGCGATGCGCAACCACCGACGCCGACGCGACCAAGACAGCCCATGGAAGGAGATGATCAGGTTGAACATCTCATCCGATTGCTGGAGTGGGTTATGGTACTGCCTGAAGTGTTGGAGGAGCGCTACGAGCAGTTTCTGGAAGAGGTGAAGCGCGAGCAGAACACGCCGTACCTGTCGGTACTGGAGCGCAAGGCGCTGCGCGAGGGCTGGGAGCAAGTCGTCCAAAAGGGCTTGCAGGAAGGAATTCTCACGCTCCTGCGGACACTCTACGGGGCAGTGCCCGCAGAGTTGGGAGCCCAACTGCGCGCAATTCGCGATATAGAGACCCTGAACGCTCTCTACCCACTCGCGCTTTCGGCGGGGAGCCTCGAGAAATTCGCTCAACAGTTAGCACAACAGCTGAGCGAAGGGTGATACCAGCCGACGGAGCCTTACGATTGGCAGTGCGAATGCTTCTGCACGCACGATCGGGATTACGGTCGTTTCACTTCGGGCACAAGCGCGACCCAGCCCGGCGGCGCAAATGGCTGATTGCCTTGATAGGCTACTCGGCGCGTTTTGGGGAACTCATCCGACCCGCGCCGTCCCAAGTTGTAGGTTTGGCGAATGCGCTCGTATTCCTCGTCTAAGTTCTCCGTAAGCGGGTTGGTGACGGTCTTCATCTCCCAGCCGCCACCCCAGCCGATGTTGAGCAGGAAGCCTCTCTGCTTCGCTATCTGTTGAAGCTGATTGTCCAGCATTTGGTAAAACTTAGCGATGGCGGGTAAGCCGTAGTCTTCGTAGAATTCACCCTCATGCTCTATCACGGCACGGGCGCGTTCGTTGCAGGCGTTGGCAAACTCGCGTAGTGCCTGCACTTGGTTGTCGTCAAAGCCAACATCTTGACGGTATTTACCCTCCAATAGCCGCTCGTCAATTCGGATGGTGAGGCGCGTTTGCACTCCCGTAGGCAGCCATTCCAGAAACATCTTATACTCTTCACCTCCTGCCCGCTTCTGCACAAGTTGACTATTCCGCAGGGTATGCACCCATGCCAGCCCGATGTGCGCTTGCTCGGGGTCCATCGGCTCCGAGTCGCCGATGTGTAGTGCCCGCAGCAGGTCGTAGTTCGATTCGTTGGCGCGGTTGGAAACTTTGCCAATAAGCAAATCGCGTTCGAGGGTATTGCGCGCCACATAGCGTCGGTCAGGAGGTTTGCCCTGCTGATTCTTTTGAACAGCCCGCCGTGCCCACTGCTGGCGTCTTTGGCGCGATTCGCCCGTCAGCAGACTTTCCAAGACAGCGGTGCGAATGGCGCCTTTGAGCGTGCTGCCGGGAATGTAAGGTCGCCCGAAGGGGTCGCGAATGCAGGCGCGGATTTTGGTGGCGCCTGGATTTTGGGCGCAGGCAACACTGTGCGCGGCAACCTCCGCAGGCGAAATGTTGCGCTTTTGCAGCCAGCTTGCCCAGTTGAACCCTTGCTGCATCATCGCGTTCGCCAGATTGGTCGGGTCTTCCTTACCGCGCTCCAGCACTTTCCTGAGATCAATTAGGTACCAGCGTCCGTTTTGGAAGACGCCGTCGAAGGCGCCGTGCTCTTGCCCACTGCCGATATGAGTCGGGCTGAGAATCTCCAGCCGATAGGTTTGGGTCGCCATCTTATCTCACTCCTACGGGAAAGGCGTATGCGTAGCGGTAGGCGGGATGGGGCGCTATGTCGGGCGCGAGGTCTACCAGTTGACCGATGCGGAACTCTGGCGGGTAGGCAATCACCGAGCCTTCGCGCACCATCCAGACCTCTTTGCGCCGCAGATTGTTGGCGACAGGCGAGCCAAGCCAGCCGCGCTTGAGCAGGAGTTCGTAAGCGGAGCCGTCCGCACGCAGCCACCCGCGCTGCTCCTGAGTGGCGGGCAGCCACGGCGAGAGGGTGATAAACGCGCTGGGGTCGGCAGGCGTTCGCAGTGTCCATTCCCTGCGCTCGAAGCAGAACAGTCCGCGCCCTGCGTTCCGTTCGCCGCCCAGACCCGTGTCGCCCAGCACGCGCAGACACGCCTCGAACTGCTCCTGGAAGCGCGCCTCGCCGAACTGCACCGCGAACCACAGCCCGCAGCCGCTTGCGAAATGCACCTCGCCGAAGTGCCAAATCTGCGAGGCGTTGGAGACTCGATCCAGCGTCACACGCGGCACCACCGCCGTTCGGTAGACACGCAAATCGTCTGCCTCATAATCCCAGAACTGTTGCACGGCTTGCCACTCGTCTGGGTGAATAAGGATTGTGCCATCCTGTAGCAGCAGCCGACGCGCACCGTTGGGCATATTGTTTGCTGGCTCCAGCGCAATCGGCTCGCCGTTGAGGTACGCTTGAAACACGCGCTCAGAGACCCAGCGGATGCTCTTCCAGCGTTTGGCAAATTCGCGTTTGGCGAATTCGGGGGTGCTATCGGGCGGGCGCAGCGGCTTGGGATAAAAGCGCACTTCGCCTGCGAAGGGGAATGCGGAGGTCAGAAAGAGCGGCTCGCGCCCCGAATCGCCATAACGCGCCAGCAGGTCGTTGGCGAGCGACTGTATCCCATACAGCAGGCTCCACATCGTGCAGAGCGCGCTAAACAGCGTGTCAGCAGGCACATAGTCGCGCGTCTGCTCCTGCCCAATCCCGCGCTCGCCGATATGGAGCGGCGCACGAAACTGAAGCGTATAGACGACCGTGCCTTGCATTATCTACCCTGCAAGTGCTGCTGTACCTGCTCAATCAGCTTTCGGATGCCTTGCTGGTCGCGCAGGTCAAGAGACTCGGCAAGCACGATAGCGTCGCCTTCTCCAAGGTAGTATTTCAGCGGGCGCAGTTCGACCTTCAGGTTCTCGAAGGCGATTTTGCCTGCGCCGCGCGAGCCGTAGCCGCCCAGATAGTCGTCTTCCAGCAGGCGCATGCCTTCGAAGACCACTGCAAGCCAGTCGGCATCTTGTTGCCAGTGCCCCCCGTTCAAGCGGTAGAGCGTGTAAATCATCTCGAACGGTTCGAAGCGTGCGCCTGCAGGCACGCGCTCGTTCTGGCGGGGTACCGCCGCGGAGGTGATGCGGTCGATGGACGCTTCCCACTTGACCTCGCTGTAGGGCAGGTCGGTGTCGGCGGTTGCCAGTTCGTCGCGCGACGCCGCTGTAAGCCCCACATCGCGCACCACCAGTCGGGTCGGCTTAAAGGTGTCCCACTCGCCCCTGCGGTCGGCTTGCTCGCGTGAGGCGGCTCCGCGCTCCCGCTCACCAGGCGACACACCGAACACATGGCAGATAGCACACTTTTGGTACTCTGCTTCGGTGAAGCATTCGTGAATGCGCACATCTTGCACCTTTTTGTTGAGGGGCTTATCGTAGGCGCGTTCGAGCAGGGCGCGAATCTTGCCGCGTAGGGAAGAGCCAGGAATGTACGGCTCGCGCGTGACGGGGTGGCGGATGATGGGATTGTCCACACCGCCGATGTCCAGCCCGGCTGCCGCACCGCCAATATGCAAGCCCGTCACCAAGCGAATGCCACCTGTAATCACTACTTTGCCCATCATCTGGATGCTGGTTGGCATGTTTATCTCCCTCCTGCCGCCTTGTGATAGGCGAGAATAGCTTCGAACAGGTCTACAAACCGAGAGAATTTAGAGGCGTCGCTCTCTACCGCGTCGATAGCGTGTGATAGCACCCGTGCGAGCGTTTCCGCGCCCCTATCACTGGCGCGAGCGGCAGCATACGCCATCTTCGGTTTGAGCATCATCAACTCGTGCTTCCAGTCTGACCCCTTACGCGTCTCCATCTCCATCCGCTTGACCAAGCCGAAGATGTTGCGGATTTGGTTGGTGGTCAATCCCTCATTTTTGACCCTTCTGCCAACTTGCTCTGCCAGTTCGACAAGGGCGCGTCCGCCTTCACGAATGGCACGATGGATTTGCTCAGGGGAATATGACCCTCCTGACTGTGGTCTCTCCTGTGGTCTATTCTGCTGCTGACTCATCGTCTATCCCTCCTTACTGCTGCGTGTGTAGAGTTCTGCCCAGCGGGCAACGATGTGCAGATGCTCAATCAGCCCGCTGTTGGGGTCGCTAAGTCGGTTGCGGAACGCGAGGATATCGTCGTGCCGCTCCTTTTGTCGCTCGGCGAAGCGTGTGAGGTGGTAGATCCCGCGCCACAGCCAGCGGGCGTAGAAAGTGAGGTCGGTTTGGTTTTGAGCGGCTGTACGCACCTGCTTGCGTACACAGGCGGCGTTGCGCTGGTAGAGCGCGGCGATGCTTGCCAGACGGGTGATGAACGCGCGGGGCACCGAAGGTTTACCATCCGTGCCTTGCACCATCTGACACACCTGTTCGAACGCTTGGAACACGCGCTCGAACTCGCCCCAGCCCATCGGCGTCTGCAGGAAGCTGATAGCGTCCTTCTCGCGCGGCTTGCCGTTAGCAAACCAGCAGTGCATTTTCGCTTGCTCATCTAGCGCGGCGCGTGCGGTTTCCGCCAGCTGGTAAAGCGGCGTGTTCGGATGGCTGATGGCGATGCCTGCCGAAAGCGTAACATGGTCCGCGCCTACCAGTTGCCGAAAGGCGTTTCGGATGCGGCGTGCCAATTCGGGCAGGACGCTCCACGCGCCTACCACAAAGAGGTCGTCGCCGCCCGCATACAGCAGGTACAGCTGCTGCTTCTGGGCATATGGGGCGCACAGGTGCGCGACATAGCCCTCGAAGAAGAGGCGCGTCGTGCGGCTGAGTGTCGCCATGCGACTGAGCGTGGCTTTCGGCTGGAGCCCCTGCGCGAAAAGCTTGCCCAGCGAGTCGACATCCATCCGCAGCACGCCCAGCCACGGCGCACCCTCACTGTTCTCGGCAAGCTCTTCAAAGTCGGGCAGGCGATGTCCAATCGGTGCGGGGGTGGCGGTCGCCAGCGGGCGGAAAGTGTAGCTCCAGCCCTCTTGGCGCTGCGCAGGGATAAACCCGTTCGGCGTGAAGCTCACCTGAAGTGCGGGAGCTGGCACCTCTGGGATTGGTTGACCTTGTTCCACAACATGCACTCGCCAGCCGAATGCTTGGAGCGCCTCCTCCCACTTCGCGTTTTGGGGTGGATCCGTCGGGTCTATCTGCTGAATCACCAGTGCGGTGGGGCGACGCATCTGCCTACCCAGCTCTTCGAACGAAAGGCAGCGCCCGCACTTACGCACGCCGTCGTCGACGCGCCCGCCCACATACGCGCCGTAGCACACTTGACACAGCGACTGGGCATCCGTTGCACGCTGAGTGGGCGTAAACAGCTGCTGCAGGTCGCTGTCGGGCAGTTCTACCCAGAGTTTTTGCTTGCGTCGCCCGATGTGCGCCGTTAACTCGCCCCATTGAGTGCTAATCTTGTGGGAGCTAAGCAAATCGCCTGTCGTAAGCGGCGCCCACTCCAGAAGCGCTCGCAAGTCGCCTTGGAACGCCTGCAGCAGTTTCTGGCTGATAATCGCGCTCAGGCGTTGCAAATCGCCTGCCTGGTTGTAGGGCGCGAGCAAGTAGAAGTGCCCCCCGCTGGCAAGCAGCAGGCACACGGGCGGCAGCTCCAGTTGGCGCAGCACGAAATCGGCAATCGCTTCGGTCAGCAGCTGCAGGAAGGCGGAACGCCCCTTCAGCCCGCTGGCGACGCCGCCCCGCCCTATCAGATACAGAAAGTCCTGAATGCCCGACAGGTCGCCCTTCACCAGTAATAGAATCGGCTCCGTGTAGGCTTCTGGCTGCTGCCACGCCTGCTCCAGCGCATGGGGCAATAGTTGCTTGTCGAGGCAGGCGGCGATCGCTGCTGTCACGCGCAGGTGGTCATATAGCGACACATCGGGCACGGTGCGCTCGTCTTCGCGTTCCCACGGAGTGGCAGAAGGGATAAAGGAAGTGTATTTCTCCAGCAGCGCCAAAATCGTGCGAAAATCCGCTTCGGTGTAAGTTCGGTTGTTGGTGAACGCTGCCCACTCCTGCTGGAACGCCTCCCACAGCGGTTTGTAAGGGTTGTCGCCTGCGGGCGCCAGCGATTGCTGTGGCAGCAACGATTCGCTTTCCCAGTCGAGGGGTTTCGCTGCGTAGCGCTGTTCAAGTGGGTATTGAGAATGGTCGCCCGCTTGCCAGCCCAGCGGGATGCGCGCGAAGATGCTCACCAGTCGGCTTTGGGGTGGCTCCTCTTGCGGGCGCGTTTCCGTCTCGCGCTCGCCTGCTGCCAAGCGGTCTGCCAGCTGCACGAGCTGATACAGGCGGGTGCGTTGCTCGTTGCTACGCGGGATGTTGCGGTTGTGGTGTTGTCGCACTGCTTCCGCCAGGTCGCTGCCGAACACCTGCTGGAAGTAGGGTTGCTCGCACCAGCGCGCCCCCAGCTCTTGGTGAGACACATACGAGCCCCACTCCGCCCGTTGCTGGAACTTGCCGATATCGTGGAGCAACGCTGCCAACCAGACCACATGCCTTTCCATCAGCACGCTCCTATCTTTACACGGTTTAATACTCCATCTGCTGACCAATTCCTGCCGTTTCGCGCGGGAATTTTGGGGAATCCCGCCTAATGCGCGGCATTTTTTCGCCGCTCGCGTTGGGGACCATTCGAGAAAGGCGGTCGCCAAACCAGCACCTCGTCCTCTTGCAAGGGTTGCTCCCGCAGGGTCTTCGGTAACTCGCTCAAGTAGAAGTGCGCGGTGTAGTGGATATACAGCTCCTGTTCATTCGTTTCGGGCGGCGAGATTTCCACTTGCGGCGCGATAAAGCGCAACTCCTCGTTTTTTGCCATCTGACGCCCAATTTGTTGCCCCAGTGCGCGGATGTCGCTTTCGTTGGCGAGGAACGCCTTCTCACAGCGCATCACTTCGCGCTCGTTGCAATAAAAGTGGACAGTCAGGCGGTTCGGGAGATACTCCTCCCACGCGCGGCGCAACTGTCCCAGCCAAATAAAAAACGCGAAAATCAGCGTAAACAGACTCATCAGAGGTTCCAACCAGCTCCACCAGTCGGGAAGCGGAAGTCTATACGCGAGCGCGACAACGAAAAGCAGGAACAAAACAACGCCGATAACCACGCGCCACTGCATCTGATGCCGTGCAAACCGCCAGAATGTCATCGGCTGCCAATCGAGACGAGTTCCTTGCATTCCTTACCCTCCGAGCAACTGCTATAATGCGGCTACTTCGTGTTGGACGGTTTCAGGTGTATCGATGGGGGCTGGATGTAGAGGGGTACGAGCGCGAACGGATGCACAGTCTCGCCTGCTTGAAGGCGATGCCAGCCCACTTGTGCAACGCCTTCAACAGGCGGAGCGTCGAGGGTACGCCAGTGCAGGCGGAGCAGGTGGGGTGCAAGCCATTCTCGCGCGTGCGTTGCGCCAACGGCTTGCAGGGCATCCGTTTCAGGCGCGCTGTGCGCCAGCCACTCGCCGAGCGCTTCGCGCACGACAAAGGCAGGTTCGCTCAGCGGCGAGGGCAATCCTTCGTCGAGAGGCAACAGCCACTGCAGGTAGAGTGCGTCGCGCCGTGCAGGCAACGCGACCAGCGTCGGCGCGCCCGCGGGCATCTGCGCAGCACACGCCTCGAACGCGCTTACGGTAACCAGCGGCTTGCCCAGCGCGTGCGCCCAACTCTTGGCAAGCATCACGCCAATCTTCAGCCCCGTGAACGCGCCTGGTCCCACATCCACCGCAAAGGCGTCCACCTGCGCCAGCGATAGCCCGCGCCGCCCCAAGAGCCACTCCGCCCCGTGCAGTAAACTGCCCGACAGGTTCATCCCGTGCGCGAGGCGTACCGCGCCTGCCAACGCGCCGTCCTGCACCAGCGCGACGCCGCACACCGCGCCCGTCGCCTCAATCGCCAATAGGTACGCCATCTGCGGGATATTAAACCTCACGCGCCATTAGGTATACTTATTGTGTATCCAGCCGAGCTTTTAGCAGGGAGGCATACGAAATCTATGGCGGTTAAGCGGAAAACAGGTAAGTCGGAGACGCCCGCGCCCCTCAGCGAACCCACCGAGACGCGCGGCGTGGAAGTGATTGGCGAAACCACCAACGGTCTGAGCGGTATCGTAGAAGGCGAATACACCGCCGAACAGTTGACCGTTCTCAAGGGACTGGAAGCCGTGCGCCGTCGCCCCGCGATGTATATCGGCGACACAGGCACGCGCGGACTACACCACCTGTTCGTGGAAGTGCTGGACAACTCGGTCGACGAAGCGCTTGCAGGGCACTGCGACCATATCGATGTGATCTTGCACGCTGACCAGAGCGTGTCGGTTATCGACAACGGGCGCGGCATCCCTGTGGACATCCACCCTGAAGAGGGGCGTCCGGGCGTAGAGGTGGTGATGACCACGCTGCATGCGGGCGGCAAGTTCGGCGGCGGGGGCTACCGCGTGTCGGGCGGGCTGCACGGCGTCGGCGTGTCGGTCGTGAACGCGCTTTCGGAGTGGCTGGAGGTCTCTGTCGCGCGCGACGGCTACCTGCACTACCAGAAATACGAGCGCGGGACGCCCGTCGCGCCCCTCAAACGGCTCAAGCCGACCACCAAGCGCGGCACGACCGTGCGATTCCTCGCCGACCGCGAAATCTTCGGCGACTACCGCTACGACCCGAACATCTTCATAAAGCGCCTGCGCGAACTGGCGTACCTCAACCCGAATGTGACCTTCACCTTCACCGACGAGCTGAACGGCAAGCCGAAGCAGACCTTCAAGTTCAGCAAGGGCATCGCGCAGCTGGTGGACGCGCTCAACGAAAACAAAGACCCCATCCATAAGGTGGTCTACTTCCGCAACGCTCGCGAAGACACCGAAGTGGAGGTCGCCCTGCAGTACCATACGGGCTACCAGGAGACGCTGCTCTCGTATGCGAACAACATCCACACAGTGGAAGGCGGCACGCACCTGTCGGGCTTCAAGACCGCCCTCACGCGCGTCATTAACCAGTACGCCCGCAAGGCGGGGCTGCTCAAGGACAAAGACCAGAACTTTACGGGCGACGATGTGCTGGAGGGCTTGACCGCCGTGGTCGCTGTCAAGCTGCTGCATCCGCAGTTCGAGGGGCAAACGAAGACGAAGCTGGGCAACTTGGAGGTGCAGGGGCTGGTGAACTCCATCGTTGGGGAGGCGTTCAGCGAGTATTTAGAGCGCAACCCGTCGGTGGCGCGCAAAATTGTCGAGAAGGCGTTCACGGCGCAACGCGCTCGCGAGGCTGCCCGACGCGCCGCCGAGCTGGTCAAACGCCAAAGTGCCCTCGAAAGCGGCTCGCTGCCAGGCAAACTCGCCGACTGCACCGAGCGCGACCCCAGCAAGTGCGAGCTGTTCCTCGTGGAGGGCGACTCGGCGGGCGGCTCCGCCAAAATGGGGCGCGACCGCCGATTCCAAGCCGTGCTGCCCCTGCGCGGCAAAATCCTGAATGTCGAAAAAGCGCGCCTCGACAAAGCGCTGGAGAACGAGGAGATCCGCGCACTCATCACCGCGCTCGGCACAGGCATCAGCGTCGACGCGAACGGCAGCCCCAGCAGCGGCGAATCGGACAGCCGATTCGACATCTCCAAGCTGCGCTACCACCGCATCGTGATTATGTGCGATGCCGATGTGGACGGCGAGCATATCCGCACGCTGCTGCTCACCTTCTTCTTCCGCTACATGCGCCCGCTGATTGAGAACGGGCATGTCTTCATCGCGCAGCCGCCCCTGTTCCGCATCCGCGCGGGCAAGGACGAACAATACTACGCCAAAGACGAGCAGGAGCTGGAGGAGATTCTCAAGAAAATCAAAAAGAAGAATGTGCAGGTCACGCGCTTCAAAGGGCTGGGCGAGATGAACGCTGACGACCTCGCCGACACGACCATGAATCCTGAGCGGCGCGTCATTATCCAGGTGCAGCTGGACGACGCGATGGAAGCAGAGCGCATCTTCAGCGTGCTGATGGGCGACAAGGTCGAGCCGCGCCGACGCTTTATCGAGGAACACGCCAAAGAGACGACCGACATCGACTGGCACTGCTAAGCGGTAGGAATCGGCTCTTGCGCGCCGAAGTGTTTACGCAGGAGGCGACGATGCGAATCCTCTGGGCTGTTGCGCTATGGTGTTTGGTGTTGGCAAGTGGCGTGCTGGACGCGCAAGAGGCGAAGCGCGTGCAGGTCGTCAAACTCTTCAACGGGCGCGACCTGGCGGGCTGGAAGGCGTACTTGGCAGACCCGAACGCGAAGATGGAGGATGTATGGCGCGTGGAAGACGGCATCCTCATCTGTAAGGGCGAGCCGCCGGGCTATATCTATACCGAGCGCGACTACAAAAACTACATTCTGAAAGTGGAGTGGCGGTGGGCGCCTGGCAAACCGCCTGGCAACAGCGGCGTGCTGCTGCGCGTCCACGGCGAACACAAAATCTGGCCCCGCTCAGTCGAGGCGCAACTGATGCACATGAACGCGGGCGACTTCTGGCTCATCGATGGCGCGCCGCTGCAGACCGACCCCGAATATATCGACAAAAACGCCGAGCGCCACCGCTGGCGCAAAAAAACCGCCGAGAAGCCTGCGCCTGAGTGGAACCAGTACGAAATCATCGTCTACAACGACCAGATTATCCTCAAGGTGAACGGCGAGGTGGTCAACGAGGGCACGGGCGCGGAGGTGGTGGCGGGCAAAATCGCGCTCCAATCCGAAGGCGGCGAGATTCACTTCCGCACAGTGGAGATTATCGCGCTGGACTGAAAGTCTATTGCTGCCAACGCCTGATAGGACGCAATCGCATGTTCTTGCGATTGCGCGACTCTTGCAAGGGAAATGAGGGCTACTATGGACGCACGCCTGAAACGCATTCAATATGAGGTCGCGCTGGCGGCAGTGCGCTACTCGCGTACACACAGCGCGGAGTTCGATGACGAGTCGGGGAGTTGGGTGGTGATTAAAGACTTCTCCCTCCCCGAAGGCTATAACTACGAGACGACGGACATCCTTGTCTTGCTGCCGCCGAACTACCCGCAGACTCCGCCCGACTGGTTTTATGTCGACGACAACCTCCGCCTCGCCGATGGACGCCGACCCAGCCATGTGTTCTATCAGCAGATGTTGCACGATCCGAATGTGCGTCGCCGCAACCGCCGCTTCGATGCGCCGCCGCAGATGAAAGGCTGGACAGGATGCTGCTTGCATATCCGCTCGTGGCAGCCTGCGGCGAACCCTGTGGAGGGGCACTCGCTGCTAAGCGTGTGCGAGTTGATACGGGGCGCGTTAGAGCGTTGGCGCAGATTCACACTGGCTGGGGACGACGACCCGTTTCGCTAAGCGGCGCTACCGTCCAGTCGTTGGGGCGTTCTTGTCGGACGCGCCGAGCGACTGGGCGATGCGCTCAATTTCAGCTTTCGGCAGGTTGCCCACGATCCCGAACCAGTAGTCGTCGCTTTGCCAGAAGTGGGCGTGGGGGCGTCCGCGTCGTCGCTTGCCTTCAAAGTCCACTGGGCGGCTCTTGTGCGCTTGGAAGATGGAGAAGCGAGCATTCGGCGTGCGGTAGTGCAGCACCACGACTTGCCCGTAGGCGCGCGTCTGCACAATCACGCGCTCCAGCGTCGCGCCTGCGGGCAGGTAGCTCGGCGTGCGGATAGGGAAGTCTACGGCGCGCTGCGCCTCCTCAACAGTGGCGTACACCCCCTCCAGCGGGCGCACGACCACATCGGGCGGCGGCACAAACAGCTCGGGCGACAGACGCGGGTTCAACTCCAAGCGCGTGAGTTCCATGCGCATCACGGGCGCGCCTTCACGCAGGGCGACCTCGCGTTTGAGCGGCAACCCCGTCTCCCTGTCAATCCACAAGGTGACAGCGGCAGGGAACAGCGGGCGCGGCGACTCGTCGCGTTTGAGCGTCGGGCGCGCGAGCATCAGGCGCAGCACAACGCAGCTGCGTCCCAGCACTGTTGAATCGGGCAGCAGTTCTGCCAGCACGACCCCGCTCTGAACCAGCTCTACCGCTAACTTGAGCAACTGTGCCCCTTGAAGGGGCATTCGGGGCATTTCGAACGCCTCTTTCGCGTTCGGGCGCATCGCGAGCCAGCGTCCATCGCGGTACAGGAGTACCTCACCGCGTCGTTCGGGAGGCGCCAGCACCTCGATGCGCTCGGCGCGTGCGCCCTGCCGCCAGAACCGCTCCTCGATGCGCTGGGTCGTGCGCCCAGTCGTTATCTCCACCACGCGCACGCCTGCGACGGCAAGCGTCTCTTCCGCTTGCTGCGCGCGCTGCAGCCACTGGATGGGACGCTCCTGCGCCCCGCCTGGGAGCCAGAGCAGCGCGGTTAGCAGAAGAGCGGCTCTCATCGCGTGTATCCTGTGCTGATAAAGTAGCTTGGCGTCGGTGAAGGCGACCAATCCGCCAACTCGAGCTGTTCATGTAGTTCCACGAATGCCTCGGCGGAGTCGGCGGCGACGGTATTCGTGGAAGGCGCCGAGTGCTGCGCGTACCAACCCCACCATGCGGCTGCCGCCAGCAGTCCGAGCGCGGGCGCGAGCGCGACGCGCCGCCACACGCGCGCCCAGTCCAGCGTCGGGCGGGCAGGCGTCTCGGCGATTCGGCGGCGCACCTGTTCCGAGAGGTTCGCAGGCGCACGGTGGCGCGGCAGCGCACGCAAGACGCGAGCGGTCGCCTGCGCCGCCTCCAGCTGACGCTGGCAGTGCGCGCACGCCCGCAAATGCGCCTCCAATGCCTGCGCCTGCCTGGGGAGCAGTTGCCCCTCCACATACGCCCAAATCTGTCGTTCACAACGCTTGCAGTGCATTTCAATCACCTCACTTTCGCGCCTGCCCCCGCGGGGGGACAGGCGCATCATTCAGGTACGCCGCTACATACCGTTGAATCTGCGTCCGTGCATGGTTCAGGCGCGATTTCACCGTGCCGATGGGAATGTTCAGCACGCGCGCAATCTCCTCATACGAAAGTTCCTCGACATCGTAGAGCAGCAACACGGTTTTCAACTTCGGCGATAGGTTGCCGATAGCCTCTTCGACGACCGCTTCCAACTCGCGGTTCAGCGCGGCGTCCAGCGGGTTCGGCGTCTGCAGGTCGGGGAACTCCCACTCGGCAGGCTCGCCATCCTCGTCTTCTTGCAGCGAGTAGGAGACCGTCGGCACACGCCGCGCACGCCGACGCCGATGGTCAATACACAGGTTCGTCGCGATACGGTACAGCCAAGTGCCAAGACTGGCGTACCCGTCGAAGGTGGGCAGCCCTTGATAGGCGCGCAGGAAAGTCTCCTGCACGAGGTCTTCAGCGTCTGCCGCATTGCCCACCATGCGCAGGATATAGTTATAGAGGCGGTCGGCGTACAGGTTCATAATCTGCTCGAACGCCGTTTCATCCTGCGCTTTGGCGCGCTCCACCAGTCGTGCCTCGACGGATAGGGTGTCCACTGCGACGCTGCTCCTGCTAAAGGATACCGTCTCGCTAAGCATCGCATGCCTATAGACGCTTGGTGTGCGTTCTGGTTCAGTGTCAGGCGAGTCCTGCGAGCAGGTGCTTTATCGTTCGAGCGTAGACTCTGCACCTTCTTCTCAAAAAAACTTCAGAATCGGCTTGCTTTGGCACAAAAGTTGCTGTGAGTTCAAGTAGGTAGACTGCTGGGGATGTGTTTTTCAAGGAGGAGAGGTATTGCCTGAGATTGGCGTGCTGCTGGTAGAAGATGAAAGGTTTCTGGATCGCGTCGTGTCGGATGCGCTGCGCACGATTGGCATCCCATGCGAGACCGTGAGTTGTGAGGAGGAGGCTGTGCGGCGGCTGGAGCAGCGACGCTATGACCTGGTCATTTTAGACCTGCGCATCCTGCACGGTTCAGGCGTCGCGGTACTGCAGCAGGCGCGTGCACGCTATCCTGATCTCCCCGTGATTGTCGTTACGGCGTATACTGCCGCGGAGGATGTTATGCACGCGCTCGCGCTGGGCGTGGACGCGCTGCTCTATAAGCCGTTCGACATAGACACCCTGCTGAACACGGTGCGCACCCTGCTGCGGCGGCACGCGCTGGCGGCGACACCCCAGACGGGTATGCAGGCGTCTTCGGGGGCGCAGCGTGAGCTGAGTTGGCTGGAGGTGGGCGCGTTGGCGGTTCTGCGCTCAGAGACGCTTACCGTGCTGGGGCGCGTGCAGCATGCCGACGAGCTCTTCCTGAGCGTGAGTACCGAGATACTGGAGCTGCCCTACCCTATGCGCTGGAGGGTGGAGTGGACAGGCAGCGACGCGCTCTATCAGTTCGAGGCGCGTGTGATTGAAGCGACCACCGAGGGGGGCGACATGCTGTGGGTACTGCGCCTGCCGCGCCTAATACGGCGCATCCAGCGGCGACGCCACCCGCGCGTGCCCGTATCGGGCAAGGCGTTCGTGTCGGTCGCGGGCAGACTGCAGCGCGCCATCGAGGCGGCGGTGGCGGATCTCAGCGAGGGCGGCGTGTGCCTCGTGCTTGCCGAACCGCCTATGCGCGGCGCGACGCTCCACCTCGAAGTGCAGGCGCATTCCGAAACGGGGCAACTTCAGTTTCAAGGCGAGGGCACGGTGCGCTCCATCGTCGCGTTCACCCAGCAGGGCGAACCGCGCTACCGCGTCGGCGTGCAACTCCAACGCTTGCCTGCAGACGCCGTGCAGCACATCCGCCTGCTGCACAAGACGCGCCTGATGCGCCCGTAATTCGCGCAGGCTGCCCGCACTTCTACTATATTTGACTAAACCTCGCAATATTACAGAGAGCGACGCTTCAACTTCCGCCGACAATCCCCCTCGACGCGCCCACGGGGCTCGACGGAACGACGCCCATGCGTGTCGGAAATCACACCATCAGGGAGGATTGAGCGATGAGTTTACGGATCAACACCAACATGTCAGCGCTGAACGCGCTGCGCAATGTAGAGCGTGCGTCCGACGGCTTCGGACGATCGATTGAGAAACTCGCTTCGGGACTTCGCATCAACCGCGGCGCCGATGACCCAGCAGGCTTGATTCGCTCGGAAGACCTGCGCGCCCAGATTGCAGGCTTGGAACAGGCGATTGCCAACTCGCAGGACGCGACGAACCTTGTGAAGACCGCCGAAGGCGCGTTGGAGGAAGTGCATAACCTCCTGCGCAGCATGCGCCAACTCGCCGTCGCTTCAGGCAACACGGGCACCAACGATCAGACCGCCCTGCAAGCGAACCAGAACCAGATTCGCTCGGCGATTGAGAGCATCAACCGTATCGCAGCGCAGACCCAGTTCGGCACCAAAAAGCTGCTCGACGGCACGGCGGGGTTGAGCGCAGTGGTGACCGACGCGCGACGCATCGGCGGGATGTTCTTCGGCGGCAGCGTGGTAGGAACCGATTCGGCGACCGGTACCATCGTGCGAGAGTACGCGCTCGGCTCAGGCGTCATCACGATTGATGTCACAACAGCTGCTGAGCGTGCGGTAGTAGACGGCACCCGCGCTTACACAGGCGCCGGGGCGATTATCCAAACTTCTGGAACGGTCGTGATTAACGGCGTGAGCTTCTCCGTGCAAGCGGGCACGACGACCCTCCAGAGCTTCGTCGATCAAATCAACTCGCAAAGCAGCGTCACGGGAGTCGTGGCAGAAATCTATCAACAAGCTGATGAGGATTTCCGCGTCCGCCTCCGCTCGACTGAGTACGGCGCAAACTTCTCGGTCAACCTCAACGACCAGCAGCAAATCCTGCTTGACGACGACACCAGCGCCAGCGCCACGGGGGTAAACGCTGAAGCGGTGGTGACGCTAAGCACCATTGACGGTGGTGAGGTGTTTGTAACCTTCACTGGCGGCGTGTCGCGAGGCGACTCGGGCTTGCGCCTCACCGACGCTAAAGGC
>Ga0308416_1000253_pt1 | contig 19092 bp, 22 predicted proteins | sample HotsprSampleOS60_FD_203468 | JGI IMG/M metagenome (GOLD analysis project Ga0308416, IMG submission 203468) | Hot spring phototrophic mat microbial communities from Octopus Spring, Yellowstone National Park, Wyoming, United States - 20090730_OS60 ... | reverse complement strand
GGTCAAGGTCCACCACCTCGAGCGCGGGAACAGGCCACAGGCCGGCCGCCACCGCGCCCCCCAGGGGGACCAGGAAGATCCGCGCCACGGCCTTGGCCGCCACGCCCGCCGTTCACGCTCCTGCTCCCCCCTCAGAAGCCAGGCACGGCCCGCTCCCGGTAGTACCGGGCAGCTCCCGGGTGGAAGGGGATGGGAGTCCGGCCCGCGATCCGGAGGAGGGAGATCTCCTTCACCGCCGCGTGTACGGCCTCCAGTTCGGCCCTGCGCTCGAACAGGAGTCGGGTGATGGCGTACGCCAGATCCTCGGGGAAGTCCTGGTGGACCACGAGGACCGCGGGGACCACCACGGTGGGCACGGGGCGATCCATTCCGGGGTACACCACGGTGGAGATCACCCCGCGGGTGTACATGTTGCCGTACTGGCGGCGCAGGGGCTCCAGCACCTCTTCCAGCGGCACGAGGCGGACCCGGAGCCCTGGGCTGGCCGCGAGGTCCAAAACGGGCGGCACGGGAAGGCCCGCCACCCACCAAAGCGCGTCCAACTTCCGGTCGCGGAGGGCGTCGGCGGCAGGGGTGATGGGAAGCCGCTCGCGCCGGATGTCGCGGTCCGGGTCGACGCCGGCGGCTCGCATGATCCGACCGGAGGTCAGTTCCACGGTCCCTCCGGGCGGGCCCGTGGACACACGCTTGCCGCGGAGGTCGGACACCCGGGCGATGCCGGTGCCCTCCAGGGTGACGAGCTGCGCGTAGCTGTCGTAGAGGGGGGCGAGGGCGCGGATCGGGACAGGGCTGCCCTGGAAGCCCTCGACTCCCTTCCACGCGTCATAGGCGATGTCGTTGTGGGCGAACGCGAGTTCCACACGCTTGGCGGCGATGAGGCGCATGTTGTCCGCGAAGCTCCCGGTCACCTCCGCGGTCACGTGGACGCCCGGAAGGTGTTGGGAAAGGAGCCGTGCGAGGCCTGCGCCGATCACGAAGGACACGCTCCCGGTGGGGGCCGTGGCGATGGACAGCCTCCGCAGGGTCGGGCCCGCGGAGGAACCAAACCCGAGGGCTAGCACCACAGCGAAGCTGAGGACGACACCGGTGGTCCGCACCGCCGCACCCCTCAGAAGCCAGGCACGGCCCGCTCCCGGTAGTACCGGGCAGCTCCCGGGTGGAAGGGGATGGGAGTCCGGCCCGCGATCCGGAGGAGCGTGATGTTCTTGGCCTCCGCGTGCACCGTCTCCAGCTCCGCCTTGCGTTCGAAGATCAGCCGGGTAATCCGGTAGGCCAGGTCCTCGGGAAAGTCCTGGTGCACCACCAACAGGTTGGCGACCCCGATGGTGGGCACCGGCTGGTCCATCCCGGGGTACACCACCCGGGAGATCACGGCCCGGAAATACAGGGGCCCGAACTCCTTGCGGAGGGGCTCCACCAGGTCGTCCATGGGTACGATCTTGACCCGGATGCCGGGGGTGCTGGCCAGGTCCAACACCGCCGGCGTGGGCAGCCCTCCGCTCCAGAAGAAGGCGTCGATCTTGCGGTCGCGCAGGGCGTCCGCGGAGGGCGCCACCCCCAGCCGCTCCTTCCGGATGTCGCGGTCCGGGTCGATGCCCGCGGCCCGCAGGATGCGCAGGGCCGTGACCTCGGTGCCGCTGCCGGGAGACCCCACGGAGACCCGCTTGCCCCGTAAGTCGGCGACCCGGTGAATGCCCGTGCCGTCCAGGGTCACCAGGTGGTTGTAGTTGTCGTAGACGGGCACCAAGACCCGGATGGGGACGGGCGAGCCCCGGAAGTCGGCGAGCCCCTTCCACGCGTCGTAGGCGGTGTCGTTGAGGGTGAAGGCGAGGTCCGCACGCTTGGCTCCGATCAGCCGCATGTTGTCCACGGAGGCGCTGGTGACCTCCGCGGTGGCCTGGACCCCCGGGATGTGCTGGGAAATCAACCGGGCCAAGCCGCCCCCGAGGACGAAGTACACCCCGCCGGTACCGCCCGTGGCGATGGAGATCCGCTGCACCGTGGGAGCCGCGGACAGCCCTCCGGCCAACAGCGCCACCAGCACAAGCGCGCAGCACACGTACCTCGCAACCCGCATGGGTCGTCCCCCCTTTTGGGTTTTGTCCGGCCGGGGTCTTCGACGCGGCCCAGCAGGGCTCCTCCGCCGCCTGGTGCTCGGCCCGGGCAGCGACTTCCGGGACCCCAGGGGTCCACTCGAGGACTTTTCCGTGACGAGCTCGTAGGATATGGCCGGGACTATGGCTGGCCGGGGTCCGTACCGGGAGTGGGAGGAGACCTACCAGGTCTTCGGGGTGGTCTACCGGTTCCGCTTTCGAGGCCCCGTGGAAGAACCCCCTCGGTGGGAGGTGGGTGTCCTCGAGCCGGGAGGGGCGCCCGTGGTGCCGCGGCCGGTACGGGGGCGCACGGAGGACGAAGCCCGGTGGCGGGCGGAGGAGGCGTTGCGCACCTGGGCCTCCGTCCGGCGCCTGCACGCGGCGGCGGCCCGGGCGGCAGCCCGCGCCGCCCCCGGGGCGGAGGTGGTGTTGAACGAACGGGCGGAGGAGCTGGAGGTGGAGCTGGCTGGGCCGTGGGCGGTGGGGGTTCCCTTTGTGGCCTCCCGGGAGGAGGTCACAGACGCGGACCGCAGCGAGGAGGAGTGGGAGGCAAGACTCGAGGCACACTTCCGCTCCCACGCGGTCAGGTTGGACTGACCGCGTGGTGCAGGCCTGGGCAGCCTGCCCCCGGTTCCCCAGACCCGCTCCCTGAGCGGGGCGCTGTCCCTCCGAACCCCCCCGAGTCGCCGCGCGCGCTTGGGGACCCCGGCCCCTTCCGTCCGAGGGTTTGTCCCGGACAAGCCCCTAACGGGAGGCGGGTCCTGCGGCGACGCCCAGCTGCTGCAGCACGAGCCCGGTGTCGAAGTAGTCGCGCTCCGCGAGGATCTTGCCGCCCTGCACTTCCACCACGTTACACACCGGGATCTCCACCCTCCGACCCGTGGGGGCGATGCCCAGGAACTCACCGCGGTGGGTCCCCCGGGCCACGAGTTCCGTGACCGCGGTGTCCTCCCCCGCGGCGTGCATGCGCTGGACCTCCAAGGTGAGGTCCGGGAAGGCCGCGAAGTACGTCTGGTTCACCGCGACGCCGGCCTCGGGGCCCTCCAGGCGCTGCCCGTCGCCCCCGGTGTAGGAATACTTGGGGTGGAAGAGCCGGCGGATGCCGTCCAGATCCTGGCGCGAGAACGCGTCCAGGTACTGCCTCATGACCTCTGTAGCCTTGCTCATGGCTCCACCTCCTTCTGAAGTTGCGGGCCTTACAGGGAGAATTGCGGGAACAGTTTGGGGTGTGCTTCGAGGATCAACCAACGGTTGCCCTCCCGCCTCATGACCTGGAACGCGTGGCCCCTGAGGGGAGGGCCCTGCGGGAGGAGGATCTCCACGCCCCCCTGCCACAGGGCGAGGTCGGGGGACAGGAGGCGGACCGTGCCGGGTTCCATGCGCACCCGGGCTCCCGCCATGCGCCCGTGCAGCAGGTGGTGGAACGCGGTGGCGATTTCGCTGCGGCCACGCTGGACGTCCCCGAAGGCGTCCACCCGCACCGCGTCCTCTGTGAAGAAGACTGCCAGGGCCTGCGTGTCGCCCGTGTTCCACGCTTGTGAGAACGCCTCCACCTCTTGTCGGATCGCTTGCTCGTCGTGTACGGACATGACAACCTCCTCCGGAGCTGTGTCCTAGGGTAGCGCCCTGAGCCTGTGGACGGGTATGAACGGCTTCACACGCCGCCTCGTACTCGGGGTCTCCCCGCCGGAGGAGTTGGCCGCGGAGGTGGGCCTGCAGGGCGTCCACGGCGTGCGCTACCTCGCGCGTTCCCTCAGGGTCCACCACACCCTCCTCTCAGCCTGTCTTCCACTCGTGCAGGGCCCGGATCTCGTCCGGGGAGAAGGGGCGGATCTCCACCAGCCGCGTGCGGCTGCGGAGGGTGGAAGGGATTTGACGGCTGGCCTCTTGGAGGCTGGAAGCCTCCAGCGTGGCCCAGCCGGTGTGGACGCCGGTCCTGCACCCCCACTCGAGCCGCTGCAGAAGCCCCGGGGCTTGCTCCAGGACGGCGTCCAGGTCCGCGAGGCACTGCTCGGGGGTGTGTTGAATCTCGATCAGGTAGCGGGCCATCATCCACCTCCTGAGGATCTTGGTACCGCCCGTCCAGGCTAGGGAGTGGCGCAGTGGGACGCTATGGACCAGCTCACAGGAAGCCGGTGGTCTCGGCCACGGAGGCCCACCCCGGAAGGGTAGCTGCAAGGTGCCGGAGGTGGTACGCTTGCAGGGGCCGTCTGGACGGGTCGGGCCGTTCGTTCTTGGGCTGGCGGACCTTGGGGGGAAGGGTGGAGGGGTCGACGGTGTGCTGGCGGTGCGGCAGACCCGGGCCCGTGGGCGCCCGGTTCTGCCCGTCCTGTGGGGCGGCCCAGGAAGCGCCGGGTTCCCCTCCTCCGCAGCTCTGGCTGGAAACCCGGAAGGTCGTGACGGTCCTGTTCGCCGACTTGGTGAACAGCACCCTCCTTACCCACCGGCTGGACCCGGAGGACGCGCGGCGCGTGGCGGCGGAGTTCTACGCTCTGGCCCTGTCCCGCGTGGACCGCTACGGGGGGCAGGTGGCAAACTTCCTGGGCGACGCGGTGCTGGCGGTGTTCGGGCTGCCCGTGGCGCACGAGGACGACCCCGAGCGGGCCGTGTACGCCGCCTTGGACCTGGTGGCCTCCCTCCCACAGCTCAACGGGGTGCTGTCTCGCCGTTACGGGATGGAGCTCGCCGTCCGCGTCGGTGTGGAAACCGGCGAAGTGGTGGCGGTGTCGGGCTCCGCCTTCGACCGGGACTTCCTCGTCTCCGAGGGAGTGACTGCCGCGGCGCACCTCCAGCACCGCGCCGCCCCCGGCACGGTGGTGGTGGGCGCGCGCACGTACCACGCCAGCCGGCACACGGTGGCCTACGCGGAGCTCCCTCCGGCGCCCGCGAAGGACAGGCAAGAGCCCGTGCCGGCCTGGCAAGCGCGCGGCCGCCTTTCCGGGCACGCCACGGAGCAGGTGCGGCCCGGGCCCTTCGTCGGGCGCAGCCGAGAGCTCGCCGCCCTACTGGAACTGTACCGCGGGAGCCTCGCGGGCTCCTCTTCGGTGCTGGTCACGGTGGTGGGCGAGGCGGGCGTGGGCAAGAGCCGACTGGTGCAGGAGTTCGTCGAAAGCGCGAAGGCGGAGGGCGACCCGCTGGTCCTGCGGAGCAGGGCCGTTCCCTTGGGTCCCGTGGGCTACCACGTCTTCGGGGGGATCCTCACCCACCAGCGGTGGGCGTGGAACCGAGGCTCTCCCGAGAAGGCGCAGGCACGGTTGAGGGCGTGGCTGGGGGACATCCTGAGGGGCACTCCGCGCCGCGCTTTGCGGGATCTGGCGGCGCGTCTGCCCGTGACCTTTGGTGGCCCGCGCTTCGCCGGACAGGACCCCACCCACGCCCGCGAGGTCGTGGCCGGGGCGTGGGCCGAGCTCCTGGGGGCTGCAGCCAGCCGGCGGCCCGTGGTGGTGGCGGTGGAGGACTTGCACTGGGCCGACCCGGCAACCTTGGAGCTCCTGCACACCGTGGTGGGACACGCGCAGGGCGGGCCCCTTTTGGTCCTGTGCACGGCGCGCTCCGGCTGCCTGCAGCCCCACCTGGGTTCGTGGGGATCCTGCAGGGGTGAGATGCTGCGTCTTGGGCCCCTGGGCCCGGGAGAGTCGGAAGCTCTGGTGGCGGCTCTGTCCGGAGGCGCCCTGGACCTCGAGACACAGCGGCTCGTGGCCAGCCGTGCGGAGGGCAACCCCCTGTTCGCGAGAGAGCTCGTGCGCGCCGCCCGGGAGAAAACCCCGACGGACATCCCGGACACCCTGCGGGCGTTGGTGACCGCCCAGGTAGACCAGCTGCCTCCTCTGGAGCGGGCGGTGCTCCTCGGGGCCTCCGTGGTGGGGCGGGTGTTCTGGCCCCCCGCGGTGGCCAGGATCGTCGGAGGGGACCGAACGGAGGTGGCCCGGGCGGTGGAGGACTTGGAGGCCCGGGAGTGGGTAGTGGCTCAGCGCACCTCGTCCGTGCGGGGCGCCCGGGAGTTCGCTTTCCGGCACGGCTTGGCGCGCGACGTGGCCTACGGGCTGCTCCCCAAGGAGCAGCGGAGGAGGGCCCACGCCGTGGTGCTGCGGTGGTTGGAGGAGACGCCGCGGGACCGGCTGGAGCAGTGGGCGGACCTGGTGGCCGAACACGCGCAGCAGGCGGGAGACCACGTAGCCCGGGAGCCGGCGGAGACGACCCGTCGGTGCGCGGACCTCCCGGGGGTCCTGGGGAGTTGACCCGTGGAGTCGGTGGCGGACGCCCTCGGCCGCTGCGTGTTGTTCGAGGGCAGTTCCACGCAGGAGCGGGCGGTCCTGGCGTCCTTGGCGCGCAGGCGCCGCTACCCTCGGGGCGAGACGGTCTTCCGGGAAGGCGACCCCTGTACGGGCCTGTACGTGGTGGAGGACGGACGGGTGAAGGTCCGGGTGACCTCCCCGGAGGGCAAGGAGCGGATCCTGGCCCTGCTGGGACCGGGGGACGTGCTGGGGGAGCTGGCGGTGCTGGACGGGGGGCCCCGCTGCGCGGACGTGGTGGCCCAGGAGGAGTGCACGTTGATCTTCCTGGACGGCGAGGAGTTCCGGGAGTTCCTCCGCGGGCATCCGGAGGCGTCGGTCCGCCTGCTCCGTCTGCTCGCCCGCCGTCTGCGCAGCGCGGACCTGCAGTTGCACGACGCGGCCTTCTACGACGTCCGGGGTCGGCTTGCCCGCACCCTCCTCCGGCTCGCCTCCGAGCACGGGGAGGAGGTGGGGGAGGGGATCCTGTGCCCCCGCTTGAGCCAGGCGGAGGTGGCGCACCTCATCGGCGCCACCCGGGAGAGCGTGAACACGTGGTTGGGCAGGTTCGAGCGGATGGGGCTGCTGCGTCGCCGGGAAGGGCGCTGGGTGGTCGTGGACCCGGACCGGCTCCGGCGGGAGGCGTACTGACCGTGGCGCAGTTCCCCACGCCCCGGCAGGTTGCGGAGCTGGTGGTGGCGGCGGACCGGACGGTTTCGTACGAGGGAGGGTTCGAGCGCAGGGCTTCTCCGAAGGTCTCTTCCACCGCCCGCCGGAAGCCGTGGGCGTGACTCCGCTCCAGCTTGGCGAGGCACTGGGGGTACGGGTCGAAGTGGGAATAGGTGACCCGGCCCTCCTGGGCGATAAACAGGCTGCGTTCCTCCCACCCCGGCGGGACCGGGACGAAGTCCAGGGGGGAGGCGAACTCCACGTGGACCTGGAGCTCCTCCTTGAGGGGCGGGATGACCCGCAGGACGCCTTCGTCTTCGGTGTCCGCTAGGAGCGCGTCCTGGAAAAACCCGTCCAGCGGAGGGGGACCGGGGTCCCCAAAAATCGCTGCGCGATTTTTGGGGTGGTCTAGCGCGCGCATTCCGCCGCGCGTTCGAAGCTCACCAGGCGGCGGATCAGGGCGTTGTAGCGGGCGTGCGCGGAGTCTGGGTCGTCCTGGGTGAGGAGTCGGTAGAGGCGGTGTTCCGCGTTCTGGAGCCCGGCCGCGGTGAGTTCTTCGCCCGGGTAGCCTCGGTTCATGGCAAGATTTTACGGCCGCGGGGTGTGCTTCTTCTCGAAGTACCGGAGGTAGCCGAGGACGTTCATCCGGTAGTTGGCGGCGATCTCCTGACGGTCCGCCGTGGCCCGGCCGCAGCGGGACTCCACCTCGGGCTGCAGGTACCCGCGCAGCCGGTCGGTGAGCCGGTCCACGTCTTCCCCGGCCGTCCACCCTTCCCACAGCAACCGCTCCACCTCCCGGAGCCGCCGTCTGAGTTCCTGCAGGACCGCGGCAGGGTCGTCCCGGACGCCGAAGTGAGTGAGGCAGAGCCGCCGGACAGGGAGGGCCTCCAGACGGTCCAAGGTCTGCTCCCAGGCTTCCAGGTCCAGGTCTGGGGGTGGGGTGGGAGGCCGGACCACGGGGCACCCCGGCAAGGAGATGCCCGCGGCGTCCCCCGTGAAGGCCGCCTGCCCCTCTTCGTCCACGTACACGTGGTGGTGGCTGGCGTGGCCGGGGGTGTCCAGGGCCCGGAGGGTGCGTCCGCCCAGGGGGAAGCTCTCGCCGTCCCGCACCACGGTGATGCGCTCCGGAGGGACGGGGGCGACCTCGCCCCACAGGACGTCCATCCAGTCCCCGTAGATCCGCTGGGCGCTGCGCAGCAGCCGGCTCGGGTCTGCCAGGTGGGGCGCGCCCGCAGGGTGCACGAAGACCCGGAGTCGGGGGTTGCGCCGGCACAGGACCCCCACCGCGCCCGCGTGGTCGAGGTGGATGTGGGTCACCGCCACCGCCTCCAGGTCCTCCACCCGAAGCCCGTGCTCCGCGAGGCCCTGCTCAAGGGAGCTCAGACACGTGGTGGGTCCCGTCTCCACCAGGGCCGGCCGGTCCGCCAGCAGCAGGTAGCTCCCGAGGACCTCCGGCTGCCCGAAGTGCAGGTCCACGAGGACGGTACGCTCGTCCACAGGGCGTGTGCGCTTCACGGTCTTCCCTCCACGCGTCGGTAGACCACGGGCGGCCCCTGCTCCCGCGACAGCCGCCCTTCCTGGTACAGCCACTCCAGATGCGCCGCGGCCTCCCCTACCGCCAGGGGCAGGGGTACCTCCGGGGGGCGCGCGCCGTCCCCTGCGTCGCCGAAGAACAGGTGCTGGGCGAGCTGGAAGGCGGTGGTGCCCTCCCGCGGGACCAGGGCGTACGCGGCCTCCAGCCGCGCCCGGTGGTGCTCCAGGAGCTCGTCCACGCGGGCGGCCCAGCGGGTGAGGGGTTCTCCGTGTCCGGGCAGGGCGAGCCGCACGGGCAGGTCCCGGACCCGCCGGAGGGAGTCTAGGTAGTCCGCCAGGGGATTCGGCCGGGCGCCGGGGTACAGGGACACGTTCGGGGACACCTCTGGGAGGACGTGGTCCCCGCAGAACAGCCTCCCCTGGGCGTCCAGCAGCACCATGTGGCCGTCGCTGTGCCCCGGGGTCCACAGGACCCGGGCGGAGAAGCCGTCCACCTCCAGGAGCTCTCCGTCCCGTACGGGGACGGAGGGGCCAAAGGGTGCCACCAGCTCCCGCAGGGCCTGCACGCGCCGTGCGGCTTCCTCCACCCACGGTTTCGGCACGCCGTGGACGGTGAGCATCTCCACGATGACCTGCACCCGGAAGCCGTAGTCCTCCACCCAGATCCTGCGGGCCAGGCGTTCCTCCACGTCCAGCAGGTACAGGGGCGCGCCGGTGAGCTCCTGGAGGACCCCTGCCAGCCCGATGTGGTCCGGGTGGGCGTGGGTGAGGATCACCGCCTGGAACTGGGAAGGCTGGAGGCCGGCGGCGTCCAGGGCCTCCTGCAAGGCTGAAAAACACTCCGGCGTCCGCAGGCCCGCGTCCACCAGGACCGCGCCGCGTGGGGTGCGCACCACGTACGCGTTCACCGACCCCAGGGGGAAGGGGATGGGCATGCGCACGCAGAACAGGTCCGCTTCCAGCTGGACAACCGCCAAGCCTGCCTCCGCACGGGCGAGGACCGCCCGCGGTGCAGTGTAGCCGTGCGGCCTGTCCGCAGCAAGGGCAGAGGACCTCAGGCCGGCGTTCGGAGGAGGTGCGGCGGCGGCTGCGGAAGAAGGTCCCGGTGCAGGTGACCGTGGACCCCGCGGTGGCGGACCGGGTGTGCCTCGGCGTGGTGGAGGCGCAGGGGCTGGTGGTGCGCCCGGAAGCCCCAGAGGTGTGGGAGGAGCTGGACCGACGGGCAGGTGAGCTCCGGCAGCGGTACGCAGGCCGCCAGCCCTCGGAGATCGAGGCCCTGCAGCCCGCGCGGGACCTGTACCGCCGCGTCGGGGAGGACCCCACCAAGACCCGGCCCTCCTCCGAGGCCCTTCTGCGGCGGGCCCTGCGGGGCCAGCCGATGCCGCGGGTCAACAGCTTGGTGGACGTGTGCAACCTGTGCTCCCTGGAGTTCCTCCTCCCCATCGGCCTGTACGACCTGGACCGCCTGCAAGGCCCCGTGGTGGTGCGGTTGGGCCGGCCTGGGGAGTTCTACGAGTCCTTGGGGAAAGGGCTTTTGCGGGCGGCGGGGAGGTTGGTGGTGTGCGACGCGCAGGGGCCTGTGGGCAGCCCCACCCACGACTCCGCGCGCACGGGGATCACCGTGCAGACCCAGGCCGCCCTGGCGGTGGTGTTCGGCCCGGGTTCCTACCCCGCGGAACGCATGCGGGGCCACGCGGAGACCCTGGCGGTGCGGTTTCGTCAGCTGGCGTCCGCCCGGTCCGTGCGGTGGGAAGTGCTCGGCGGGAGGCCGTAGACCCCTGCCCGGGCTGCGACTCCGGACAGGCCGGTCAGGGAAGAGGTTGCACCTGGTCCACCAGACGGTCGCACTCCCGCTGCCCGTCCCGCCAGCGGTCCAAGGGCTTGGCGCACACCACGTGCACCAGCCGGTCCCGCTGCACGAACAGCACGCCCACCGCAGCCCACTGCCCCGTGAGGGCGGTGCCCGTGCCCTCGAAGCGGTACCGGGGAGGGTCGGAGCCCTCCTCCCGCTGGAACTTCGCCACCCCGTGGAAGGGCAGCAAAGAGAAAGCCTCCTGGCGCAGGGCGTCCTCGTGGCTCGGGGGCCGGCCCGGGAGCACGCGCACGCTGAGGAACTCCGTGTAGCGGAGTGCGTCGGGCTCCGGGCCCTGGCGGGCGGGGACCACCTGGAGCCACCGGCCGTCCCCGGACCGCAGCACCTCCCAGCCCTGGGGGTGTTGCACGGCCACCCGCAGCAGGGGGTCCTCGTAGCGCACCAGCGGCGCAGGGCCGCGAGCGCAGGAGGCCAGCAGGGCCGCGCCCAGCAACACGGTCACCCGCCGCCGCATGGCCGTTACCGCGTCAAGTAGTAGGGCACGTCCGCCAGGACCTTGTACCGCCGCAGGCGCCGCTGGCGGAACAGCAGGGCGAACTTCAACATCAGGGCGGTCTGGTTGTGCAGGAGGTGGTGCCACCACTTGCGGGGCACGAACTCCGGGAGCACCACGGTGAGCGCGGTGTCCGGACCCGCCTCCCGCTGCACCTGGTCCAGGTACAGGAGGATGGGCCCCACCACGGACCGGTAGGGGGAGGGCAGGACCACCAGGGGGATGTCGGGGACCCACCGCTCCCATTTCCGCTCGATCTCCTCCCGGGCTCCGGGCTCGATCTCCACGTACACCGCGGTGACGTCGTCGCTCACGGCCTTGGCGTACCGCAGGGCCTCCAGGATGCCGCGGTGCACGTTGTTCACCGGCACGATGACCTTGTGGGCTTTGAAGGGACGGGGCAGCTTGGCCCGCTCCAGGGACAGCTGCTGCTTGAGGTCCTCGTAGTGGCGGTGGATGGCCTGCATGAGGAGCACCAGGACCGGCATCAGGGCCAGACTGATCCACGCGCCCTCCGCGAACTTCGCCACCGCCACCACCACTGTGACCACTCCGGTGACCACCGCGCCCACGGCGCTGATGGGCATGCGGACCTTCCACGCGGGCGGCCGCTGGGTGACCCAGCGGCGCACCATCCCGGTCTGGGACAGGGTGAAGGTGACGAACACTCCGATCATGTACAGGGGAATCAGGCTGTGGGTGTCCGCGCGGAAGATGACGATGAGGAGGACCGCGGCGGCCCCCAGGAGGAGGATGCCGTTGGCGAACACCAAGCGGTCCCCGAGGTTCGCCAGCTGGCGGGGTAAGTAGCGGTCCCGGGCCAGGATGGAAGCCAGCCGGGGGAACCCCGCGTACGCGGTGTTGGCCGCCAGGAAGAGGATGAGGGCGGTCCCGAACTGGACCAGGTAGTACAGCCAGCTTTCCCCCAGCACCGCCCGGGCGATCTGGGACACCACGGTTTCCGTCTCCGAGGGCACCACCGCCAGGCGGTGCGCCAGGTAGCTGACGCCGAGGAAGAAGGTCCCCAGCATCACCACCATGCCCACGAGGACGCGGCTGGCGTTCCGGGCCTGGGGCGGGTAGAACTCCTGCACCCCGTTGCTCACAGCCTCGATGCCCGTGAGGGCGGTGGCGCCGGAGGCGAAGGCCCGGAGCACGAGGAACAAAGAGAAAGGGTGTGCTCCCTCGAGGGCGGGCGCGGGGGAGGCGGGCGGGCGCAGGTTTCCGGTGAGGAGGGCCCACAGGCCCGCGGCCAGCATGCCGCCGAAGGTGACGATGTAGAAGTACGTGGGGATGGAGAACACGGTCCCGGACTCCCGCACGCCCCGCAGGTTGACCACGGTGACCAGGGCCACCGTGGCCACCGCCAGCTCCACCCGGAAGGGGAACAGGCTGGGGAAGGCGGAAGTGATGGCGGCCACGGCCGCGGAGGTGCTGACCGCCACGGTGAGGATGTAGTCCACGAGGAGCGCGGACGCTGCCACCAGCGCCGGCAACACCCCGAGGTTTTCCCGGGCCACCACGTACGCGCCGCCCCCGGACGGGTACGCGTGGATGGTCTGGTAGTAGGACACCGCCACCACCACCAGCAGCCCCACGATGGCCAGGGAGACGGGCATGGTGAGAGCCACGCCCGCGCTCCCCATCAACACCAAAACCCGCAGGATTTCTTCGGTGGCGTAGGCGTTGCTGGAGAGGGGGTCCGCTCCGAAGACCGCAAGCCCCTTGACCTTCGTTAACTTCTCGTGCTTGAGCCGCTGCGTCTCAAGGGGGCTGCCGACGAGGGCACGCCACAGGGAGGCGGGGAGGGCTCTGGCTCTCAGCACAATAGGCTATATACTCCGGGCCTCCCGCGGGCGCAAGCAGCCGGCGGCCCGGGAGGAAGGGGGCGGCGGGGGCAACCGAACAGACGACCGTGGGATGTGGCTCCTGCTTCTGGCGGTGGTCTCCGAACCCGCAGCGGTACGCTCCTAGTCCTCCCGGAGGTCCACCACGGTAGCCCCCGTGGCCCTGCGCAGGTCCTCCGGGCGGAGGACGAACAGGGCTTGGGGGTCGCCCGCCCCCGCGTACACGAGGTCGGGCCCCAGCAGCGCCTGGTCCATGAAGGTCCGCACCGGGGTGGCGTGGCCCACGGGTGGCACAGAGCCTGCCGGGAAGCCCGTCACCCTGGCCACGGTCTCCGCGTCCGCGGGCCAGACCCGGCTGGCCCCCGTCACCCGCGCCAGCTTCTCCTTGGAGACCCGGTGGGCGCCGGAGACCAGCACCAGGACGGGCTCCCCGTCGGCCAGAAACAGCAGGGACTTCACGATGCGGTCAGGCGAGGCCCCCACGGCTTCCGCAGCTTCTTGGGCGGTGCGGGTGCTGCGGGCGAACCGTCGGAGTTCGAAGGGGATCCCGCGGCGCTGCAGTTCCCGTGCGGGGCCCGTCACCGGGTCCGAGGGCCTCGCGGCAGGCCTCCAGGTCCCGTCGGATCTGGTCCCGCAGCTGGTCGGGGGAGTCGAAGGCCTGTACCGGCCGGATCCACCGCACCACCTCCACCTCCACCCGGTCCGGCGTGAACTCCAAGAGCTGGTCCAAGACGTGTACCTCCAGGGACGGCTCCTCCTCCCCGAAGGCGGGGACGGGGCCGTAGTGCAGCGCTGCGGGGTACACGTCCCCCGCCATGCGGACCCAGCAGGCGTAAATCCCGTGCGGGAGCTGCAGGTTCTCCGGCACCCGGAGGTTCACCGTGGGGAAGCCCAGCTGCTTCCCCCGGCCCTTGCCGGGCACCCGCTCGGCCTGAAACCGGGCTAGTGCCTCCACGAGACCAGCCAGTGAGCAAAGGCCCGCAGGGCCTCCACCCCTAGCCCCACCAGGGCCAGGACCACCGCGGCCAGGCCGGTCCCCACCAGGAGGAACACCCCGTCCCGGTTCATCAACCCGACACCCAAGGCCAGCATGGAAAGCCCCGGGAGGGTGTTCAGAAAGGGGAGGGGGAGGAACAGCACCACCCCCATGAGCAAAACCACCACGGAGCAGGCGCGGAGCAGGGCCTCGTCGCTGAGGGGCGTCCACCGGGGCCTGGAAAACCGCTCCACCCGTTGCAGGAGGGAGACGCCGCGGCTGCGCAGGCCCTCCACCGCCCGCTGGGAAAGCCGGTAGTCCGACACCCGGCGAGGCAACCAGGGCCGGCGCCGGCCCGCGGCCATCTGCAGGCCACCCACCACGTACAGAAGCCCCACCGCGGCCGCGGATCCCGGCGGCAGGACGGGGATCATGGTGACCAGGCTGAGGAGGACGATGAGGAGTCCGAACCCCCGCTCCTCCATGCGTTCGGCCAACTCCCCCACCCGCAAGGGCTCCCCGGAAGCCTGCGACAGCACCTCCTCCAGGATCCTGGAAACGGGCAGTTCCCCAGGCGGGACGTGGTCGGAGGGCGCGGCGGCGGACGTCCGCAGGTCCATCTCGTCCAGTAGTGTACCTTACGACCCGCGCCGGAAGCGCCCCAGGGACAGGAAACCCACAGGGAGGCCCGTGCTGCCCGCGGTCACCAGGTCCGCCACCACCTCCCCGACCACGCTGGTGAACTTGAAGCCGTGGCCGGAGCACGCGGAGCAGACCACCACGTTGTGGAACTGGGGGTGACGGTCCAGGAGGAAGTGCTCGTCGGGGGTGTTGGTGTACAGGCACACCGCCGCCTCCTGGATCCCCCCGTCCGCCTCGGGGATCCTGCGGGCCAGCTGGGCCCGCAGCCACGCCGCGTCCTCGGGGACCGCGGGTGGGACGTCCTCGGGGTCCACCACCTGGCCGCCGTGGTGGCGGGCTGCCTTGAAGCCCCGGCCCCCTACCGCGGGGATGCCGTAAAAGAACCCTTCCTCGGTTTCCCACACGAACACCGGACAGCGGTCCGGCCCGAACCACTCCGGGCGCCGCGGGGCGAACCAGAACACCACCTGCCGTTCCACGGTGAGGGGTACGGGCAGGCCCGCGAGCTGTGGCATCCAGGCACCTGCGGCCAGGACCAGGTTGGCCGCCTCCTCCCAGCCCTCCTCGGTCCGCACCCGGACCCGGGCGCCGTCGCTTTCCCAGCCCAGGACCCTGGTGGAAAAGCGCAGGTCGGCACCGTGGGCGGCGGCCAGCCGCTGGTGCGCCTGCACACAGGCCTCGGGGAACAGGATCCCCGCCCGGGGTTCGTACACCGCCACCTCCGGGTCCTCCAGCGAGAAGGCGGGCAAACGACTCCGGACCTCCCGGGCGTCCAGCAGTTCGTGGGGGAGGTGGTGCACCTTCGCACTGCGGAGGGCTCCGGTGACCAGGTGCCCGTGGGGTGCGCCCACCAAGAGGCCTCCGCAAATCCAGAGCAGCTGGGTGCCGCTCTGGGCTTGCAGGTCCTCCCACAGCTCGTACGCCCGCAACAGCAAGGGCACGTAGTCCGGGTGCTCGAAGTACGCCTGCCGGGTGATCCGGGTGTGGCCGTGGCTGGACCCACGGGTGTGGCCCGGGCTGAAGCGCTCCAACCCCAACACCCGCAGCCCCCGCCGCGCCAGGTGGTACGCCGCGGCACTGCCCGCGCCTCCCAGCCCCACCACCGCCACGTCGTACGGCACCTTCACCTCCTGGCCACCCTGCGGGCGCTCCACCGCCCCGTCCCCCCGGGGGCTCGGTAGACCCCGGAGGCCCGCCCGTCCTCCACGGTGCCTTCGAAGGTCACCACCACCAGCCCTCCCCGCACCACGCCCCAGCGGACGTGAGAGCCTTCCACGGAGCCTTCCACCCGCGCCTCCGGCGCCCAGGCACCCTCCAGGGTGATGGGGCCCCAGATCCGGTTGCCCCGCTGGGTCACCTGGACCCGGAAAGCGCCGCGGCTGGCCCCGTCCGCGGACTCCCACGTGCCCTGCCAGACCCCGGCCACGTCCACGGGACGCGCGCAGCCCAGTACCGCCAGGGCCAGGGCGACCACCCGCCAGTTCTCCCGCAAGCTCACTCCCCGTGCGGGATCCAGACGGTCTTCACCCGGGTGGCGCGCCGGAGAAACTCCCGGCCCTCCGCCCAGCGGGGGTCCAGCCAGTCCCACGGCTGCGTGCACGTCCACGTCTCCTTCAGGTCCCCCGCGGACTCCCGTTCCACCGCCGCGGCCCCTTTCTCGCTGCCGAAGTACCACACCGCGTCCACGTCCTCGTGCTGGGCCAGGCCCACCGCCAGGGCGTCCCGGTCGCCGGTGAGGAGGTTCACCACGCCCGAGGGCACCTCGGCGGCGTCCAGCACCTGGCGCAGGTCCGGGGCCACCCCGGGGAAGCGCGGGGAAGGGACGGCCACCACGGTGTTGCCCGCGGCCACGGCGGGTGCGACCAGGGACACCAGGGCCAGGAGGGGGAACTCGTCGGGGCAGGCGATCCCCACCACGCCCGTGGGCTCGCGCAACGCCAGGGCCAGGACGCCCGGGTGCGCGGCCGGGCGGACCCCGCCGTGGAGCTTGTCCGCCCACGCGGCGTAGGTCAGCACGCGCTCCACCGCCCGGCGCACCTCCAGCTCCGCGAGCCGGTGGTCGCCGGTCATGCGGGCGATGCGAGCCGCGAACTCCTCCTGGCGGGCCTGCAGATTCTCTGCGAAGGAGTACAGCACCTGGGCGCGGACGTGCCCGGGGCTTCTTGCCCACCCCGGGAGGGCGGCGCGGGCGGCTTGCACCGCGGCGTGGACGTCCCTGCCGCCCTCTGGGATCCCGCCCCCCTGCTGCCGCGGCCCCAGGGACTCCGGAGCCGAGGAGCCCGTCTGCGGCCACGGGAGGGGCTGCGGGCGGGAGGTAGGCTTCAGGTACTCCCGCATGCCCTCCTCGCTCCCTTCCAGGCCGAACCCGCCGTGCCGGTACCCTCCCAAGCCGCCGGCGGCGTCGAAAACGTGCGTGCAGTTCACCCACACCGTGCCCGCCTGGATCCGGCAGGCCACGTCCACGGCCAGGCTGACGTTTTCCGTCCACACACTGGCCGCCACGGTGTCGCGGGTGTTGGCCAGGGCCACGGCTTCCGTGGGCGACCGGAAGGTCGTGCACAGCTGCACGATGTGCTCCAGCCGCACGGGGGCCACCGCCGGTAGGTCCACCGCTTGGTCCAGGGGATCCCCCACCCGCAGCCGTTCCGCGCGGGCCCGCAGCTTCTCCACCAAGTGGTCCTCCACGCTTTCCTGGACCAGAAGCCGCAGGCTCGGACGGGTGGCCTGGAGTTGCGTGAGCCCGAGGGAGTCCACCACCCCTTCCACCGCCGCGTCCAGGTCCGCGTCCTCGAACACCAGGAAGGGGAAGCTCCCGCAGAGCTCCACGGACAGGCGCTTGCCGCTTCCCGCGGCAAGGCGCCGGATGCGCCTGCCCGCGTCCGGGGAGCCGATGAAGGTGATCTGCTCCAGCCCCGGGTGCTGGACCAGGGCCTCCTCGGTGCTCCCCTCACCCGGCACCACGTTCACCACCCCGGGCGGCAGCCCCGCCGCGAGGACGAGCTCACAGAAGGCCAGGGCGGTGAGGGGCGCCTGGGGGGAAGGCTTCAGGACCACGGTGCAGCCCGCGGCCAGGGCGGGGGCGAGCTTCCACGCCAACGTGAGCAGGGGGAAGCTCTCCGGCAGGATCTGGCCCACCACGCCCACGGGCTCGTAGCCGGGAAACTCCCGGCTCCGCAGCCGGGCCCAGCCGGCGTGGTGGGAGAAGTGCCAGGCGGCCAGGGGGACGTCCACGTCGCGGCTTTCCCGGACGAGCCTGCCGGTCTCGAAGGTCTGGAGGACGGCCAGGAACCGCCGGTGTTTGTGCACCTGCCCCGCCAGGGCGTACAGGGACTGGGCCCGCACGGGGTCGGGCGTGCGGCTCCACGCGGGCAGGGCGTCTTGGGCCGCGCGCACCGCCCGGTCCACGTCCTCGGCTCCACCTCCGGCCACGTGGGCCAGAAGCTCCCCCGTGGCAGGGTTGCGGGCCTCAAACCAACGGCCGCTTCGGGGCTCCACCCAGCGGTTGGCCACGAAGAGGGGGAAGCGGCGACCCCGGTCCTCCAGCCACCGCAGGACCGGCGTCGGCTCTTCGGGGGCGGGGCCGTAGTCGAGGCTGTGGAGCACGTCCTGCGAGGGGCCGGTCATGGCGTAGGCCGAGGGTACGCGGCGGAGTCCCTGCCCGTCCAGTGGGAGCGGAGCTCGCGCTGCAGCTCGCTGAGCAGTCCGCTGGCGCCCAGGCGGAAGGTCTCCGGACGGGCCCCGTCCTCGCCCAGCTCCTCCCGCACCAGCACCAGCCACTCCAGGGCCTGCCTGGCGGTACGGAGACCTCCCGCGGGTTTGAAGCCCACGCGGTAGCCGGTGTGGGCCAGGTAGTCACGGACTTGGCGCACCATGACCAGGCCCGCGGGCAGGGTGGCGTTCACCGCCTCCTTGCCCGTGCTGGTCTTCACGAAGTCCGCGCCCGCCATCATGCACACCAGGGCGGCCTGGGCCACGTGCCGGAGGGTGGGCAACTCCCCGGTCCCCAGAATGGCCTTCAGGTGGGCTGGCCCCGCGGCCTCCCGGAAGGCCCGCACTTCCTCGTACAGGGCCCGCCACGCGGCTCGGATGACGTGGGCGCGGGAGATGACCACGTCCACTTCGTCCGCGCCCGCCTGCACGGCCTCTTCCACCTCCACAAGCCGCGCCCGCAGGGGCGTCTGCGCTGCCGGGAACCCGCCCGCTACGGAGGCTACCCGCACCCCCGAACCGGCCAGGGCTTCCCGGGCCGCGGGGACCAGGTTCGGGTACACGCACACCGCAGCCACGCGGACCTCTTCGGGCCGCAGCCCGAGGCCCTCCAGGACCTCCCGCGGCACAGGCTGCCGGGCCTTGGCGGCGAGGCGCTGCACGCTGCGGGGGGTGTCGTCCCCGCTCAGGGTGGTGAGGTCCAGGCACCGCACCGCACGCAGAAGCCACGCGACCTGCCAGGGCCCCTTGAGGCTGCGCTGTGCCGCGAGGGCCTGCGCGCGGCGCTCTGCGGCGGGGCGGTTCACCCGCACGGACCCCACCCACGCGAGGTCCAGGGCGATTCCCGGGTTGCGGGTGGCGGGTTGGACCGCCTGCACCGTGGCCGACATCCGACTCCCCGAGCCGTGCGTACCCGCATCATACACCCGCGGGAGTACGGACGTGCGTTCGCACGCGGCGGGGAGGTGGCACGGAGGTTGCTACCGG
>Ga0308416_1000251_pt1 | contig 19134 bp, 16 predicted proteins | sample HotsprSampleOS60_FD_203468 | JGI IMG/M metagenome (GOLD analysis project Ga0308416, IMG submission 203468) | Hot spring phototrophic mat microbial communities from Octopus Spring, Yellowstone National Park, Wyoming, United States - 20090730_OS60 ... | reverse complement strand
CCATCGTGAACCCCGAAAACACGATTTTCTCCATCAAGCGATTCATCGGGCGACGCTACGACGAGGTGGAAGAGGAGCGCAAGCGCGTGCCCTACAAGGTGGTCGCCGACAGCAAGGGCGACGCGGCAGTGCAGATCCCCGCGCTCGATAAGACGCTGCGCCCCGAAGAGATTTCGGCAATGGTGCTGCAGAAACTGAAAGCGGACGCCGAAGCGTATTTGGGCGAAAAGGTGGACGCGGCGGTGATTACCGTGCCCGCCTACTTCAACGATGCGCAGCGCACTGCCACCAAAAACGCGGGCGAAATCGCGGGGCTGAAGGTGCTGCGCATCATCAACGAGCCGACCGCCGCCGCCCTCGCCTACGGACTGGACAAGAAAACCAACGAGACCATCCTCGTGTTCGACCTTGGCGGTGGCACCTTCGATGTCTCGATTCTGGAAGTCGGCGACGGCGTGTTCGAGGTGAAGTCCACTTCGGGCGATACGCACCTTGGCGGCGACGACTTCGACCAGCGCATCGTCGATTACCTCGCCGACGAGTTCAAGAAAGAGCACGGCATCGACCTGCGCCAAGACCGCCAGGCGCTGCAACGCCTCAAGGAAGCCGCCGAACGCGCCAAAATCGAACTCTCCACCGTGACGACCACCACGATCAACTTGCCGTTCATCACGGCAGACGCGAGCGGACCCAAGCACCTCGATATGACGCTCACCCGCGCGAAGTTCGAAGACCTGTGCGCCGACCTGTTCGAGCGGCTCAAGGGACCCATCTTCCGCGCGTTGGAGGACGCTGGTCTCAAGCCGAGCGATGTCGACGAGGTGGTGCTGGTGGGCGGCTCGACGCGCATCCCCAAAGTGCAGGAGATGGTGCGCCAGATCACGGGCAAGGAGCCGCATAAGGGCGTCAACCCCGACGAGGTGGTCGCCATCGGCGCGGCGATTCAGGCGGGCGTGCTGTCGGGCGAGGTCAAGGACATCGTGCTGCTGGATGTCACCCCGCTCTCGCTGGGAATCGAGACCAAAGGCGGCATCTTCACCGTGCTGATCCCGCGCAATACGACCATCCCGACGCGCAAGAGCGAAATCTTCACCACCGCCGCCGATGGGCAGACCAGCGTGGAGGTGCGCGTCTATCAAGGCGAGCGACCGATGGCGCGCGACAACAAACTGCTCGGCGTGTTCCACTTGGACGGCATTCCGCCCGCGCCTGCAGGCGTGCCGCAAATCGAGGTGACCTTCGACATCGACGCCAACGGCATCCTGCAGGTTGCGGCGAAAGACCTCGGCACGGGACGCCAGCAGAGCATCCGCATCACAGGCTCGACGAACCTCACGCGCGAGGAGGTGGAGCGCATGGTGCGCGAAGCGGAGGCGAACGCCGAACGCGACCGCCAGCTGCGCGAACAAGCCGAGCAACTCAACCGCGCCGAACGGCTCGCCATCGATACCGAGCGGCTGCTCAAAGAACACGGCGAAGCGGTCAGCGCGAGCGACCGCGAACGCGCCGAAACGCTGATTCGCGACATCCGAGACGCCATCCAACAGCAGAACGCCGAACGCGCGATTAGCCTGATGGGCGAACTGGAGAGCCTGACCTACCGCATTACGGAGCAACTCTACCAGCAGCGCACGGCAGGCTACGCCAGCGATTCGGGCGCGACCGCAGGCGCGACCAGCGGTACAACCACCAGCGGCGGCGACGATGTGATCGACGCCGAGTACCGCGAGGAGAAGTAAACGCCGACGGCGCGGCGGTCGCCCCGCCGCGCCCGCAGGGGGGTGCATACAATGCGCGGCTTCAAAGACTACTACCAGATTCTGGGCGTCCCGCGGAACGCCGACGAGAAGGAAATCAAGGCGGCGTACCGCAAACTCGCGCGCAAGTATCACCCCGATGTCAACCCCGGCGACAAAGTCGCCGAAGAGAAGTTCAAAGAAATCAACGAAGCGTACCAAGTGCTGTCTGACCCCGAAAAGCGCGCGGCGTATGACCGCTACGGCGAGCAGTGGCAAGCCTACCAGCGCATGCGCGAGCAGTACGGTGAGAACTTCCCTCCCGGCGGCTTCGAATCGCCGTTTGCGGGGTTCGGCGACTTCGGCGAGTTTATTGAGAACCTGCTGCGCGGAGGCGGCGGCGGGCTGCGCGTGCAGCGCGCCCCGCGTGATATCGAGCAGACGCTCGAAATCAGCCTGCAGGAGGCTATTCGCGGCGCAACGCGCACACTGCAACTCAGCTTAGAGGAGCCGTGCGGCACATGCAACGGCACGGGCGTCGCGCCTGACCGACGGCAGACCTGTCGCGCCTGCGGCGGCACAGGACGCCGCCGATTCGGCATGTTCGGACTGGAAATGCACTGCGACGAATGCGACGGTACAGGAATCGTCGGCGCGCCGTGCCCCACCTGCCGCGGGAGGGGCGCGGTGATACGCACCCGCACCCTCACGGTCAACATCCCTGCAGGTGTGGCGGAGGGGCAACGGCTGCGCTTGGCAGGCGAAGGCGCGGTTGGCGCAAACGGACAGCGCGGCGACCTCTACCTGCGTATCAAACTCGCGCCCGACCCGCGCTTCGAACGCAAAGGCGACGACCTCTACACCGAAGTGGACATCGATTACCTGACAGCGATTCTGGGCGGCGAGGTCGAGGCGCCCACGCCACACGGCGCGGTCAAAATGCGCGTCCCTGCAGGCACCCAAGGCGGCACGCGTTTCCGACTGGCGGGCAAGGGGCTGCCGCTGGGCAAGGGCAAAATCGGCGACCTCTACGCCCGCGCGCGAATCACTGTGCCCAAACACCTCTCCACCCGCGAACGCGAACTGCTCGAAGAGCTGCGCCGTCTCCGCGCCACGCAGGAGGTGAAAGTATGAGGGACAAGAAGACGCCTTCGGACGAGCCTGTGTACCTGATTAGCGTCGCGGCGCGCATGTGCGGGCTGCACCCGCAGACCCTGCGCCTCTACGAACGACTGGGGCTGATACAGCCGTATCGCGTGGGCAACAGCAAACGCCTCTACTCGGAAGCAGACCTCGCCCGCCTGCGCCGTATCCAGCGGCTAACCCAGCAGATGGGCGTCAACCTCGCAGGCGTGGAAATCATCCTGCGCCTGCTAGAACGCATCGAACAGATGAACCGTGAGATGTCCGAACTCGTCGCGCAGACCAATATGCGCATCCTGCAACTGATTCACGAGCATAATCTGCCCGTCGACCCGCAGCTGTTGCTGATTCGCTTTGAGCGCTACGAGAATGACCTCGACTGAGTTTCTCTCGGACAGCCCTGCGGCGACGGAGGCGTTCGCGGCGCAGTGGGCGCAGACGCTTACGCCCGACACGGCGGTTTTGCTCTACGGCGACTTGGGCGCGGGCAAGACGACCTTCATCCGCGGGCTGGCGCGCGGGCTGGGTATCACGGAACCTGTGCGCAGTCCGACCTTCACTCTCACGCACGAATATACGATTCAACAGCCCCCTACCCTGCGCGGGCTGCCGTTCTTTCACATCGACCTGTATCGCATCGAGACCGCCGCGCAGCTGCACACGCTGGGGCTGGACGAGGTATTCGAGCGCGGGGGCGTTGCCGCTATCGAGTGGGCGGAACGCCTCGAACTCTGGGACGCGCCGCTGCCCGTCGCACACCTGCGGGCGGTGCGCCTCCTCCCAACGGGCGACGCCGAGCGACAGATTGTCATCGAGTGCCTGCAAGAATCGACTGTCGCTACCGATACGACCCGCTGATACGCAAGCGGGAGAAGGCACGCGCGTGGAAGCGCGCACGCGGTTGCAGGGTCCCTATGCTTCCCCGTAGCCCTGTGGATGAGTAAGGAACCAGCGGTAGGCGTGTTCGATCATTGTTTCCAGCGCGGGGTAGCGCGGCTGCCAGCCCAGCGCGCGCTGCGCCTTTTCGGACGAGGCGACCAGCCGCGCGGGGTCGCCCGCGCGACGCGGCGCGTACACTGTCGGAATCGGCTTGCCGACCACCTGCTCCGCTGTGCGAATCACCTCCAGCACCGAGTAGCCTTGCCCGTTGCCGAGATTATACACATCGCTGGGCGCGCCCGCCCGCAACCGCTGCAACGCCAAGTAGTGCGCCTCGCACAAATCCCACACATGCACATAGTCGCGAATGCACGAGCCGTCGGGCGTGTCGTAGTCCGTACCGAACACAGCGATGGACTCGCGCCTGCCCAGCGCGGCAAACAGTGTGAGCGGGATCAGATGCTCTTCGGGGCGATGGTCTTCACCCAGTTCGCCGTCGGGGTCTGCCCCCGCCGCGTTGAAGTAGCGCAGCGCGATGGCGCGGATCCCATACGCCTGCCCGTACCAGTGGAGCATGCCCTCCATCACGCGCTTCGTCTCGCCGTAGGTGTTCGTCGGCGCGAGCGGATGCGTCTCGGGGATAGGCGTCTGCTCTGGCTCGCCGTAGACCGCCGCCGTAGACGAGAAGATTATCTGCGACACGCCCGCACTCCGCATCGCCTCCATCAGACGCAAACAGCCCAGCACATTGTTGTCGTAATACTTCGCGGGGTCGCGCATCGACTCGCCCGCGAAAATATACGCCGCAAAGTGCATCACGCACTCAATGGGGTGCTTGCGGAATACCTGCAGCAGGGTCTCCAAGTCGCGCAGGTCGCCCTGTTCTAAGATCCCTCCCGTGAGTGCGCGGCGATGCCCCGTCGAGAAGTTATCGAACACGACGACCGACTCACCTTTGTGCAGGAGGTATTTGACCATGTGCGAGCCGATGTAGCCCGCGCCGCCGATGACCAGTACCATCAAGCCAATTCTACCCTACTCACTGGCAGGAACTGCACGACTTAAGGCATATATTCGGAATGGAGGTCTAGCGATGGTGTTCAAAAGTCCTTATGCGGATGTGGCGATTCCCGAAGTCGGGGTCGCGCAGATGGTCTATCAGCATGCGTTGCAGTATGGCGACAAGCCCGCGATGATTGACGGGCACACGGGGCGCACGCTTACCTACGCGCAACTGTATGGGGGCGTGCGGCGCGTGGCGGGCAACCTTGCCAAGCGCGGGTTGCGTAAGGGCGAAGTGGTTGGGATTTACAGCCCGAACCTGCCCGAATATCCGCTGGCGTTTCACGGCGTCGCGTTAGCAGGCGGCGTGGTCACGACGGCGAACCCGCTCTACACCGCCGACGAACTCGCGTACCAGCTGCGCGATTCGGGCGCGAAGTTTCTGGTCACGGTCGGGCCGCTGCTGGAGAAGGCGATTCCCGCGGCGCAGCAGGCGGGCGTGCAGGAGGTGTTTGTGATCGGCGAGGGCGCAGGCGCAACGCCGTTCACCGAGCTACTCGCCGACGCCGAGCCGCCCGAGGTCGCGCTCAACCCCGCCGAAGACCTGGTCGTGCTGCCCTATTCCAGCGGCACCACAGGCTTGCCCAAGGGCGTCATGCTTACCCACCGCAACCTCGTGGCGAACATGGCGCAGACGCTGGGGTCGGGCGTGAACCTCCAGCACGACGAGCGCGTCATCGGCGTGCTGCCGTTCTACCATATCTACGGCATGCTGGTCATCCTGAACCTGTGCTTGTACAAGGGGATGACCATCGTCACGATGGCGCGGTTCGACTTGGAGCAGTTCCTCAAGATTATGCAGGACTACCAAATCACGCGGGCGAACCTCGTGCCGCCGATTATCCTCGCGCTGGCGAAGCACCCCATCGTAGACAACTACGACCTGTCGCACCTCAAGATTATTATGTCGGGCGCGGCGCCGTTGAGCGCGGAGCTGGCGCAAGCCTGCGCGGAGCGGCTCGGCTGCATCGTGCTGCAGGGCTACGGACTGACCGAGACCAGCCCCGTAACACATGTGAACCCCGAAGACCCCGCGCGTATCAAGCTCGGCTCGGTCGGCGTGCCTATCGCCAACACCGAGTGCGCCGTCGTGAGCCTGGAGACGGGCAACCCGCTCGGCGTGCGCGAGGAAGGCGAAATCTGGATCCGCGGTCCGCAGGTGATGAAGGGCTACCTCAACAACCCCGACGCGACGGCGCAGACGCTCACGCCCGACGGCTGGCTGCGCACAGGCGATGTCGGCTATGTCGACGAGGATGGCTACTTCTACATCGTCGATCGCGTGAAAGAGATGATTAAATACAAGGGACTTCAGATTGCGCCTGCGGAACTGGAGGCAGTGCTGCTAACCCACCCTGCGGTCGCCGACGCAGCGGTCATCCCCAGCCCTGACCCCGAAGCGGGCGAAGTGCCCAAAGCGTTCGTGGTGCTGAAAGGCGCAGCAACCGCCGAGGAGCTGATGGACTATGTCGCCGCGCGCGTCGCCCCCTTCAAAAAGATACGGCGCGTCGAGTTCGTGGAGCAAATCCCGAAATCGCCGTCGGGTAAAATCTTACGGCGCGTGCTGGTGCAACAGGAACGCGAACGCGCCTCGTAGGCGTGATGCAGGGGCGCGGTCCCCGCGCCCCGCGAAGTCACTGCCGCCTGTCGGCGACCGCGACCCCTACCGCTTCGAAGTCGCGCGGGAGGCGCTGTCCCAATTGGACGCGGGGTGTCAATAGGGTATGCTATAGGCGCGACAGCGGCGAAGTCGCCACAGATTTGGAGGCAACAATGAGCGATAAAGAGATTATTCCTTATCGTCCAGGCTTGGAAGGCGTGACGGCGGGCATCAGCGCGATTTCGGATGTAATTGCTGCCGAGAACCGACTGATTTATCGCGGCTACGATATTCGCGACCTGGCACAGCACTGCGAATTCGAGGAGGTCGCTTACTTGGTGCTGATGGGCGCGCTGCCGACCCGTGCGCAACTGGAGGCGTTTAAGGCAGAGCTGGCAGCGCACCGCGAACTCCCCGCTGAAGTCTACGCAGTGCTACGCGCCCTCCCTAAAGACAGCAATCTCATGGCGGCGCTGCAGGTCGGCGTGGCGACGCTCGGCATGCTCGACCCAACCGCCGACGACCACTCGCACGAGTCGAACCTCAAAAAGGCGATTCGCCTCAGCGCCAGCATGGCGACCCTTGTCGCCAACAGCTACCGCATCCTGCAGGGGCAAGACCCCGTCAAGCCGAACCCGAACTTGGGGCACGCGGCTAACTTCCTCTATATGCTGTTTGACCGTGAGCCAGAGCCGTTGCACGCGCGCGTGATGAATCTCACCTTCATCCTCTACACAGAACACGGCTACAACGCCTCTACCTTCACCGCGCGGGTGATTGCCTCCACTCTGGCAGATATCTATTCGGCGGTGACGGGGGCGATTGGCGCGCTGCGCGGCGCGCTGCATGGCGGCGCGAACGAAGCCGCGATGGAAGCGATTCTCGACATCGGCGCACCCGAACGCGCCGAATCGTGGGTGCTGGAGAAACTCGCCCAGAAAGCGCGCATCATGGGCTTCGGACACCGCGAATACAAAACGGGCGACATCCGCGCGGTCATCTTGAAAGACTATGTGCGCCAAGTCGCCGAACAGACGGGGCAGATGGACATCTACCGAATCCAAGAGACGATGGAGCGCGTGATGCTGCGCGAGAAGAACCTCTACCCGAATGTGGACTTCCCCGCAGCGGCGGTTTACTACATGATGGGCATTCCCATTCCGCTCTACACGCCGATTTTCGCGGCGGCGCGCATCGTGGGCTGGTCGGCGCATATCATCGAACAGCACGACAATAACCGCCTCATTCGCCCGCGCAGCGATTACAACGGCCCGCGCAATCTGCCCTTCGTTCCTTTGGAACGGCGCGGCTAATCGGCAGGCGAGACGATGACTTACGCACAAGCGAGGGCGCGCTGGCAGGCGTCCCGTCCGCCGCGCCACTATCTGTCTATAGGCGACCTGAACCGCGAGACCGCCCAGACGGTGCTGTCGCTCGCACATGCGATGAAACGCGCGACGCACCAAGGGCGCGCGTTATTCCGCTTCGAGCGTCCGACCGCCGTCGCGCTGATTTTCGAGAAGCTGTCCCTGCGCACGCGCGTGACGCTGGAGGTCGGGCTGTACCAGATGGGCGCGCACGGCGTCTACCTCACGCAAAGCGACATCCAGATGGGCACGCGCGAGGCAGTGATGGACATCGCCCGCAACTTGGGACGCTGGGTGCAGGGCATCGTCGCGCGGGTGTTCCTGCATACGGCGCTGGAGGAACTCGCACGCTTTGCGGATGTGCCCGTTGTGAACGCGCTCAGCGACCGCGAGCATCCCTGCCAAGCGCTCGCCGACCTGTTGACCATTCAGGAACGCTTTGGGACTGCACCCTGCACTCTCGCGTGGGTCGGCGACGGCAACAATGTATGCCACAGTTTCACCCTACTGGCGGCGATGCTGGGGCATAGCGTGCGCATCGCGACGCCCGAAGGCTACGAACCCGACGCGGCTATCCTCCAGCAAGCACAGGTATTCGCCGCCGAGTCGGGCGGCTCCATCACACTACTGCACGACCCGCGCGAAGCGGTCGCCGACGCCGATGCGGTCTACACCGATGTGTGGGTCTCGATGGGCTTCGAAACTGAGCGCGAGGCGCGTATGCGCAAGTTCCTACCCTACCAGGTCAACGAGTCGCTGCTGCGCCTTGCCAAGCCTGGGGCAATCGTGCTGCACTGTTTGCCTGCCCGTCGCGGCGAGGAAATCACCGACGCCGTGTTGGACGGCGCGCAGTCGGCGGTCTGGAATCAAGCCGAGAACCGCTTGCACACGCAGAAGGCGCTGCTCGCGCTGATGCTCGGCTAATACCAATCGCGTGGGCAAAGTTTACGAGTGCTCGCTTGCAAGCGAGGCGCTCGCGCTCCCAGCACGCGCCACGCTGGGAACGCGGGCGTCTCGCCCGCAACAGGAACCACTACGCCGCGCTCACGGGAAGGGGGTCACAGTCTACCCAGGCGCGCCCGTCGCAGCACAACCGCCACGCCTCCACCAGAGAAAATCAACAGCGCGAGCAGTGAACTCGGTTCGGGTACCCAGTAGCCCCCGCCGCCGTCGCCGTAGGAACGCCACTCGTCAATGCGAATGCGCACAAACAGCGCAGCGTGGTCAGAGGCGTTTGGGCTGTCAGTGATGTCGAAGCCTGGGGGTAGCCCACCCGCTGGAAACCGTCGCGTGTTGAAAATCGTCGCCTCCAGCACATTGATGCGGTCGCGCCCCAGCTCAGTGGGGGAGACCATGATATAGTCCAGTCGACGACGCAAATCAGAATTGCGGTTAGTGACCTGATAGGTGCGCTTGCCGCCGAGCGCATCTACAGGCACGGTATCGCGCAGTCGCGCCGATTGCACCGTGCTAATCGGCGCGTAGGTTCGCCCGTCGGGGAGCGTGCCACCGATGGGAAAGGTGGAGCTTAGGTCGGGGTCTTCGTTCTCGTTTAGGTCGCCGCCCAGCACATACGCCGCGCGACGGTTGCGGACGCGCCAGTCGCGAACGCGGTCGCGCGTGTTCTCGGCGTTGGTCTGCCGCGCAACGGCATCATCCGTAAAACCGCCCGCCTTGAAGTGCGCCCCGAACACGCCCAGCCCGTTCGTGCCAGGCACATCGATAAGCCCGATTGTCAGCCCGCGATTGGGCGAGCCGATGCCGACATCCGTGATATTGCGGAACGGGTAGCGGCTAATCACCGCGTTGCTAATCCAGCCGTCCGAGAGGCGATTGACATAGATGTAGTAGTCCCGATTGCGCTGCGGATTTTCGCCGAAAAAGGTCAAGTTGTTGCGCACGAAGGTATCCAGCGCGTTCTCTTGCAAAAGCGCGTTCCAGCTGGTGCGTGTCTCGCCGCCGATTTCCTGAAGTATCAGGATGTCGGGGCGCAGGTGGTTCATAATCTTGGCGACATAGGGCTGCTGCGCGTCGTTGGGGTTATTCACGCCCACCGCGCGCTTGATGTTCCAGTTGAGAATGCGCACCTCCGTCGCGCTTGCAAGCGCAACGAGCAGTCCAAACAGCAGTGTAAGTCCCAGCGAGCGTTGTCCTTTCATAGGCATCCCAAAAAGTGTATCGCCCCGCTTGTTATAGTGGGGTTAACGCCCCTGCTATGCGCACCACGCAGCGTAGTATACCCCCGTTCCTGAAGTAGGCGACGCCTTGCAAACGCTTGTAGACAGGGTATACTGCTGGTGGGTGGTGATTGTATGGCGCAACAGGCGCAGTATCTGAAGATGAGCGACTACCGTCCGAAACTGCCCTCGAACAACGCCTACGACTACTACATCACAGCGGCGCGGCAACTCAAGGGCGGCGAACACTTCTCGAACCAGCAGCCGCCGACCCCTCAAGAGCGGCGCTGGATTGAGGCGAATCAAAGTGCGTTCAACACGCTGCGCGGCGCACTCGGCAAGCCCTATCAGTTCCCCTTCGGAGCTGTTAGCTACGAGTTCAAAGCCGACGAGTACGCCTCACTGAGCAACTTGGCGTGGTTGGTGAACGCACGCATCCGCTGGGCGATTGCCGCGCATGATGGCACAGACGCCGTTCACGACTGGCGCATCGGCTTCCAGATGGCGCGCCACCTTCAGGGCGACACGACGCTGAACTACCTGCTTGGCATAGCGCTGGAGGTGACGATTCACGCGCCGATCCTGCGCGCGGTGGACTTCTTCTCCGCGCACGAGTGCCACGAGATGGCGCAGACGCTGATTCAGTCCGAGCGCAGCCGCGACCGATTCGCGACCGTGATTGAGGGCGAGCAGACGATGGCACTGCGAGAGTTGGACAGGCTGTTTCCAGAGCGAATCGACGCGGCGCGTGCAGTCATTGAACCGCTTCTCAGCGAGGCGCTGACGGACATAGAGAGCGAGGACGACCGACGGATGCTCGAACGCCTGCAGGACGAGTTCCGAGCGTTGCTCAATCAGCCGAGCGCGTATCAGCGACTGCGCGCGGAGCTGCGACGCGCGATTGCGCAGGATTGGCAAGCCGTCGCGGACGCTGTGTCGCTGCATGGGGGCACTTCCGCGAGCCGAAACTGAGGGAATACGACCCCGATACCCTGTTTGGCGCATTGGCGTCGCTTTTCCAACCGATAGGTATGTTGGCGCGTCGCTACTGGGAGCATCGCACGCGCCGTCGCGTGATGCTCGTTCACCTGCAGTTGCGCGAGTACCGCCTGCGCGAGGGACGCTATCCCGACTCGCTGGAGCCGCTGAACCTGCAAGAGCTGGCGATAGACCCCTTCACTGGGCAGCCGTTTGTCTATCGGCTAATCGGGGAGCGGTATCAACTGGAGTCCAGCGTCTAAGCAGCGCCAGCGCAAGCAGCCCCAGCACGATTCCAAGCAGGATGCCCCAGCCCGTGCGTTGGAGCGAGACGAGCAACGGACTGTGCAGGTGGCAGAAGGTGTTCACCATCGACGCCTGCCCAATCGTCGCGAGGAACATCACGAGCGGCAGGAAGCGCGTGCGCCCTGTCAGCAACATCCATGCGCCGACCACCAGCGCGGGATGCCCAATGAGGAACTCCTTCGTGCGCGGGCGCACCTGCATGATGCTCTCCAGCATCGCGCGCAGGCGCAACTCCCAGTCAGGCACCGCGCCAGGCGCTTCGTTGCCCGTGCGGATGAGCATCAGCCCCACCGCGCCCAGCACCACCAGCGCAAGCAACGCCTGACCCCACAGCACAGGATGCGTAAGCCATTCACGCCAGAAGTCCCGCCGCCCGACGACCCACGCCGTGTAGAACACCAGCACGAGCAGTAAGGGTAGCGCGTGCGCCAGCTTCACCCCCGCGAACTGGTCTGCCTTGATGAGGAACGGCGTCTCGGCGAGCAGCCCGACGATGTGCAACGCGCCCATCAGGCTCCACGCGAAGGGCACGAGCAATAGCCGCGCGCCCTGCCAAGCGAAAACAGCGAGCAGGTTGAATCCCCCCACTCTCGCACCTTCTCCCCCCTTCTCAAGGGGGGAGAGGGTAAGGGTGAGGGGGGATTCAGAGTCCACCCGCGCAAGCCACGCCATCGCCACGACGCCGACCGTCGGGAACAGCAGCGCGGCAGCAAGCGCAACCGCCTTGCGCCCCAGCGGGAGCAGGCACAGCAACGCGAACGCAACACCCAGCGCCAGCGGCGCGAACGCCCAGACGCCCACGCGACGGAACAGCGTCAGCGCCCAGCCCGCCAGTATGCCCACGCCCAGCCCCACCAACGCGAACTGCCATGCTGGGGGCTGCAACGCGCCGAACGGACGCGCGCCCGACTCGCGGATGGCGTAGCCCGCGCGGTGCAGCCGTTGCTCCAACTGCTGGAGTATCTCGCGCAGGGTCGCCGTGTCCGCGCCCGCCGCGCGCAGGTACAGCACGCGGATGTTGCGCTCCTGCGCCGCGCGCTCCAGCCGCTCCACAATCTCGCCAGGCGACAGCAGCAGCGATTCGGCAAGCCCGATACTATGCACGCGCACGGTGTATTGGGGGATTGCCTGCGTCAGGTTGCCCGCGCCCGCCTGCTTCGCGAACTCGATTGCGCCGAAGCGCATGGCGTTTGCCTGAATGTTGTGCGCCGTCGCCTGCAGACCGGGACGGTAGCCCAGCACTTGGTCGCCCGCGAAAATCAGCAGCGACGCGCCCTGTTCCCGCGCAAAGAGCAGGCTGCCTCGCAACGCAAGCGGGGTGATGCCCTGCGGGTTGATCAGCCGCGCCACAATCGGCTTGCCGCCCGCCTGCACCTGCGCGACCTGCACGGGGTCTAAGCCCAGCCCCAGTTGCGTAATCGCGAGCGGGTCGCCGACCACCCAGAACCGCGCGCCCGACTCGGAGCGCACCTCCACAGCGGGCGCGTCTTGGGGCGGCTGCAGCTCCACCCGCGCTTTGAGCGCAAGCACGCGCTTCGCCTGCTGGAAGCGCGCCTCGCTGAGCAGGTAGGTCGGCGTCGGCGCGCCAATCGGCATGCCCCAGTCGGCGAGCGTGCCTTCGGTGAGCGCGACGCTGAACGGTGTACTGAAGCTACGCAGCCACTCGGCGACGGTTTTGCCTTCCGCGCTCGCCCACTGCGCCACATCGGGGTAGTCCAGCACCAGCTCGACTGCGCGGTTCGCCTGCTCCACCCGCAGTCGCTGCAGCGCGACCGCGCCCGCCGCCAGCGACGAGACAACTAGCCCCAGCGTCAGCAGCCAGCCCGACAGCCTCATCGCACCACGCGCCTGCCGTCATACGCGGGCGAGACCCGCCGCTGCTTGCGAATGCAGTCGGCGACAACATCCAGCAAAACCTTGCCCGTGTCGGCATACGATATGCCCAGCGGCTTCAACGCGCGGTCGGCAAAGTAGGAGTTCGTCGTGCCCTTGTAAACGCGGTCGTCCTCAATCGGCGCGCCGTTGATGGTTGCCTCCACCAGTTGGCGGTTTTCTACGCGGTAGCGGATGCCGCTCACGGTTGGTCGTTGCTCGGCAAGCAGGCGTTTGAGGTCGCGCCCCGTGATTTCGAAGCGCACCACCGTGTTGCCGAAGGGCATCATCCGCGCAAGGTCGTGATAAGTAATCTTCCCGCGTGCCAGCTCGATGCGGATGCCGAACATGTTCTGCATATCGAAGTCCACGCCGAAAGTCGCCCGCACGGCGTCGCTCACCAAATAGTAGTGCGCGAAGTCGTCCCCGCGCTGTACGAAGTCGTCCGTCGCCTCGCCCACGACGCGCCCGTACTTGCCCGCGATGCGCCTCCAGTAGCGGTTCAGCACGCGCTGCGTCTCGGCATGGTCGGGGATGTCGGCGGTAATCGGGATGAGTTGCCCCTTGTAGCCGACGAGTTCCAAGCGGTTGGTGTCGATATCGCGCCAGAAGAGCAAGTCCAGCCTGCCCAGTTCGCCGCCCCACTGGTGCGCCTGCACAATCACCGTGCCGCCCAAGTTCACGGGCGACTTCTGCTGCCATTCAACGAAGCGCGGCTCGGTCAGGCGTGTGTGCGAATGCCCCCCGACAATCACATCGATGCCAGGCACTTCGCGTGCGAGCCGCTCGTCGTCGCCAATGCCCAAGTGCGAGATGAGTATCACCACATCCGCCTGCTGGCGCAGCTGGGGCACGAGCTGCCGCGCGACCTCGAACGGGTTCAGCACCTCCACACGCTCGCGCGCCCCGCGATAGTTCTGCGTGTCGGTAATCACCAGCCCGAACAGCGCGACGCGCAGCTCGCCAACTTGCGCAATTACATACGGGGGCGCGAGCGGCTCGCCCGTATCCCTGTAGCGCAGGTTCGCCGAAACCGTCTGGAAGCGTCCCATCCGCACCAGGCGCAGCACCTCCTCCAGCGGGTTGCTGAACTCGTGGTTGCCCAGCGTGCCAAAGTCGTAGCCGCAGGCGTTCATGCACGCCACATCCGCTTCACCGCGAAACTCCAGCGAGAACGGCGTGCCGTCCATGTAGTCGCCCGCGTCGATGACCAGCGCGGGGTAGGGCTGCAACTGCTCGCGCAACCGCTGAATCAGGGTTGCCCGACGCGCCACGCCGCCGATGTTGGTGCGATAGGGCATCTGCGCCACAGGCGAATCGGGCGCGACGCCTTCGGGGTAACTAAACGGCAACAGATGTCCATGCGTATCGTTTGTATGCAGGATTGTAAGACGGAACCACCGCTTGCTGGGGTCTGCAGTGTAGCCGAGCTGCAGCACCACGCCCAGCAAGCCGAATGTAAGCCACAGTTTTTTCATCGTTATTTCTCCGACTTGGCGGCTTGCGCCGCTTTCATCGCTTCCTTCCGACGCTGCTTGAGCCGTTTCATGCGCCGATGGCGGCGCTGACGCAGTTCACGCACACGCATTCGCATAGCCAACAACCTCCATTCGATAAGTGCGACTTGCCGTCGCGAGGCTAATTCTACCCTGTCAGGTATAATCCCCGCGCTATGCTACGGACGGCGATCCACCCTTGGCTGACGCGCGTGCGCCCGACGGCATCCTACACGATTCAGGGCGCGCGGGTGGAGCTTTATGTGCTGCCCCATACCAGTTTGCATCGCGTTTCGGCGGACGCGCTGCTTGTGGCGACCGACGCCACGATGCGCATGACCAGCGGCTTCCGCAAGCAGTTGCGCGACTATGCAGGGTTCAACCTGGTGGAGCAGGAGGCGGTCGCGTGCGCGCCGCTGCCGCCGCTGGGAATTGCGATTACAGGCGCAGGACGCACGAAGTTCAAGCACATCCTGCACGCGAACCTGTACGATGCGCAGTTCACCACCACATCTGAGTTGCAGCTACAAGCCCTAATGCACGCGCTACAGGTCGCCGCCGCGCGCGGCTGGCGAACCGTCGCAATCGCCGATTACACGCTGGACTTGCGCCGCGCCCTTGCCGAGGAGACCGCCTGGACAATCGCGCAGGCGATTGCACAGCAACCCGCCAGCCTTCAAGGGTTCAAACTCATCTGCACAGACGCGGTGAACGGCTGGGCGTTCCAGCAGATACTGGGCTGGGTATCAGCGCAGGGCTTTGCGCCGTACCCAGCCATGTACCGCATCCGCCACACGATGTTGCACGCCGTGCAGGGCGACTGGAAATGCATTCCCGCGCATGGGCTGTGGCGCTTCACCGAGCCGAGCCTGAACCCCGCCGACCCGATGGTGGCGCGTGGGGGACAGATTCTGCGCTCGAAGGCTCAGGCACTCGCCCCGATTGCGCTGGGCGACGCGGCGATTACCGCAGGCGGCGCGCTGGCGCAACCGTTCGTGCTGCACCTTGCGGCGTTGGAGGGCGGGCGCATCGCCTCACAAGACGCGCTGCAATCCGCTGTGCGCGCCGCGCTCGCGCTGTCGCACAATCAGTGGCTGCGCACGGTGCTTATTCCAACGCCCAACCCGCTGCAGGGGCTACCGGCAGACAAGTTCGCACGCATCGTTTCCGACACCATCAGCGACTACCTACACGAGACACTTTCGCGCATCGAGCGGTGCATCCTGCTCGGCGCAAACGCAGACGAGTTTCAGGCGTGGCAGGGCGCGGTCAGCCGCCTGCGCGAGTCGCTGAGCCTACCCCCGCTGGAGACCGCGGTAATGCAGGCGTAGGGTTGCGAAGAAGCGGCTGCGAATTCGCTACCCCTGTGCGCTGCGTGCAGGGGATGAATGCAGCAGCTCCAGATAGAACTTTGCGTAGGCATGGCTCATCACGCGCACATCGAACCGCTCCAGCGCGGTTTGTCGCGCGGCATGCCCCATCGCGGCGCGTTGGTCGGCGTCGCGTCCCAGTTGCGTGATGGCTTCGGCGAGCGCGCGGGCGTCGCCTGCGGGCACGAGCAGCCCTGTCGCGCCGTGCTGTACCAGCTCAGGCACGCCCCCGACCGCCGTGCTGACTACGGGCAGCCCCGCCGCCATCGCCTCCAGCACCGACAGCGGGTTGCCCTCGTAGTCGGACGACAGCACAAACACATCGGAAGCGCGCAGGATGTCGGGCACATCGGCGCGGCTGCCCAGAAAGCGCACGCGCTGCCCCAGACCCAGTTCCTGCGCAAGGCGTTGGAGCGACTCGGCGTAGGCGGGATCGAGGCGGTCGGGCGGACCGACCAGCAGCAGCAGCGCGTCCGCGAGTTGCGACGAGGCGTGCGCGAACGCTTGAATCAGCAGGCGGTGGTTCTTCTGTGGGCGCAGCCCCGCTACGCAGGTGAACATCAGCGCATCTGCAGGAACCTCGTGCTGGCTGCGCCACGCGGCGCGGCGCACAGGGTCGGGTGTGTAGCGGTCTGTCGGGATGGCATTCGGGATTTCGGCAGCGGGCGCGCGCCCGTACTCCTCAATGAAAGTGCGCGTCACCTCCTGCGCGATGCTCACGGGCAGCACGCCCCGTCGATATGCCCAGCCCTGAAACCGACGCCAAAAGCGCGAGGCGATTTCGCCCAGTGCGATATTGTGAACTGTGTGAACGACAATCGTCTGCCGCGCCGCCCAGCATGCAGGGTACACATAGCGCCCAACCGTCTGGTGTGTATGCACAATTGTGGGCTGCACCGTGGCAGCAGGCGGTAGAGGCGCACCCAAGTCGTGGGGTCAAAACCGCGACGCTTATTGATGTAATGCACAGGAACCTCGTGGCGCGCCAGATACTCCTCAATCGGCGAGCCGCGCGCGCCGTGCAGGCTGACCACGCCGCGCCGAAACTGATTGGCGGGCAGATGCGCCGCAAGGTGCGCCGCCATCCACTCCGCGCCACCAACAGTGAAGGCGGGTATAACCTGCAGCACTAGCGGCAAATCGGATGCTATTACTACTCCGCTCGCCCCATGAAATGCAGGGTTCCCTCGCTGTTTACGGGTACGCCGAGTACCATCCACACGAGTTGCCTCCCTTTTGCCATTCCTAACGCTAAAAGAGCCAGCGTTATCGTCCATCGCTCCTAATCGCACCACCCCAGCAGGCGCAACGAATTGCCATAAGCCCATTCAATTGGGCACATCAGCACAGATCTCAGCGGCATGCGCGGCTCGCGAATCGGTCGGATAGCCATCGAGCGTTAATATAGCACATTTCGCGTCCAGGTGTATCCCTATTCGCCCCCGAAAAGTGCCTTCAGGTAGCGGCGACTGACCAGAGATTCGTCGAACTGCTCAATCCAGCCCGCAGGCGGATAGCGTGCCTCGCCGTGTAAGGTCTTCAGAATACTCAGAGCGAGCGCGTCCACATCGCCAACGGGCACAAGATACCCATACGCGCCGCTTGCCAGAATCTCCGAAGGACCGCTGGGGCAATCAGTGCTGACAACGGGACACCCGCACGCCATCGCTTGCACCAGTGCGTTGGGAAAGCCCTCGTAAATTGAGGACAGCACGAACACGCTCGCACGCGCCATGTAGCGGAACGGGTTCGGGTCGAAGCCAGGCAGCTCGATGCATGCAGACAGGCACAACTCGCTGGCAAGCGACTCCAGTTGCGTGCGCATGCTCCCTTCACCCAGAATCATCAGACGCGCTTCTTGTTCCGCGCGCACCTTCGCGAAGGCGCGAATAAGAGTCGCGAAGTCCTTCGCGCGTTCCAGCCGTCCGACGCCGAGAATCACAGGCGGCTGCCCCGTCGAAAACCATGGGTGCGGCACTGGCGCCCGCGCTTGTTGGCGAATCTGCTCCAGCGGCAGTGGATTGGGGATGTGGCTTATCTTATGGGGTGGGATACGAAAGTTGGCGATGAGGTCGTGCTGCATGCCGTGCGATGAGGCAACAATCGCGTCTGCTTTTGGATAGATATAAGGGATGAGCCGCCCTGTCAGGCGTTTTATTAATCGTGGATTTCGCAGCAGGTCGTGCGAGGGCGTGTTGGCTTCGCGAACCACGACCCGCGCGCCGATTCTCGCAAGTCGCGCCGCCGCGATTGCCAAAAAGTTCGCCTCCACAAGCGTGGAAAGCACCGCGTCTGGGCGCACACGCCGTAGCAGGTGTGTGAGCGGCAACAGTGTGCGCAGTGTATTGCCCGTGTTTAGGCAGTGATAGTCCACAGCGGGCGACAGCTCGGCGCGGTACACCTCCGCCGCTGCCCGCGCGGTGACAAGGATTACCTGAACCCCATGACGCGCGAAACTGTTCGCCAGCGTGACCATCACCCGCTCCGCGCCGCCGCCCTCCAGCGCGGGACAATACATCAGTAGGCGCTTCCCTTCGCATAGGAGAGACATACTACTACTCCACGCGCACCGTAAAGCGCAGGGTTCCCTCGCCGTTCACAGGCACGCTGGGTACCGTCCACACAAGCTGGCGATTTTCCAAGCGTGCGGTCGGGTTGCTGCCCACCAGCGTCATCCCGTCGGGCAACGGCACGCTGATGCGCACATCGGTGCCCGCCGCCGTGCCCGTGTTGCGGTAGCGCACGGTGAACTCCACCGTCTGCCCTGGCAGCACATTCGCCTGCGCGGGCGACAGCGTGATGGTGATTTCAGGCGCGGCGTAGAACACCAGCCCCGTGTGCGGCGGTACTTCCACCCGCGTGCCCGCGCGCACCAAGTTCCGATCCCAGTCGTAGTAGTCGCGCGGCACGGTGTAGGTGTAGGTCGCGTCATGGCGCGGGTTCCACACCACCACGCCGTTTTGATAGTTGCGCACGAATAATCCGCCCACGACAATGTCGCCGTTCAGTATCTGAAAGTTGCCTTGTGGCATGCCCAACGGCACGAACAGTTCGGCAGGGTAATAGCCGTCGCGATACTGTTCGCTCTCGTAGCGCGGGTCAATATGCACGAAAGTGTTGTCGTGCTGCACGATTAGGCAGCCTGCAA
>Ga0308416_1000247_pt1 | contig 19183 bp, 19 predicted proteins | sample HotsprSampleOS60_FD_203468 | JGI IMG/M metagenome (GOLD analysis project Ga0308416, IMG submission 203468) | Hot spring phototrophic mat microbial communities from Octopus Spring, Yellowstone National Park, Wyoming, United States - 20090730_OS60 ... | reverse complement strand
CGCATTGCGTGTCTCGCCGGACCGGCGCCAACACGCTCGGGTCTGTCAACGCCGCTTCCGGCGCAACTCGGCCACTTACCTGGCCGAGCTCGAAACACGACTCGTCAAGCTGATTTTGCCGCCGTAGAAAAAAAGTATCCGGAGACTGCCGAAAGCGGCCAATTCTGGCGCGCCACATTGATCGATATGGACCACCCGCCTGCGTGTGGCTCGGGGAATCGCCAAAACGGAGACGGAAGCCAGTCAGCAGGTGTTTGAAACGCTGAAAAAGCGCGGACATCCCGATGCGCCACCGCCACTGGTCTCGGATGGTTGGGGTGGTGTTGATGAGGCGATCATTGCGGTGTATGGGGCGGTCCCTGCATACACAGGCATCGGACGACCACCGACCCGAAAGCGTCTCCAGCCGGGTTGGCAGTATCTACAAGTGGTCAAACAGCGCCAGAACGGCCGAGTCGTCGGAACGACATTGCGCGTGGTCTAAGGCAGAGGTCTTGGCGTTGTTGGGCAAGAGCTATCGAACGCACCCATCTCACGATGCGGCTCTTCAATGGTCGCCTGACGCGCAAGACGCTGGCCTTTTCCAAGCTGGTGGCGATGTATCGAGCCTCTGCCGCTTGGGAGGACCTGGTCTACAACCTGGCCCGACCGCTCAAGACGCTGCGTCTGGAGAACAGCAACGCCTCTCAGCGTTGGCTACCACGCTCACCTGCGATGGTAGCTGGACTCTGTTTGGACTGTTTGCTTGGGAGCGTTGTGCCACCTGTCAACACTTAACGGGGAGACTATCCGGTGCGCCATCGCCGAGAATCCACAGGGGGTGCATCACGCGCTGTCCGTAATCGCCGATGTGCTGGCTGCCTATGCCGCGGCTGCAGTAGATGCCGGCGCCAGCAGCATCTTCTTCGCCATCGTCAAGCTGGCGCGCCAGGGGGTGTTGAGCGAGTCAGAGTATGCCCGGTTCAGCCGTCCCTACGACCTGCGGGTGCTACAAGCCGTGCAGGGCGCGCCGTTCAACCTGTTGCACGTCTGCGGCCCGCAGGTGCACTTCGATTCGATGCCGGACTACCCGGTGCATGCCATCAACTGGGCGACGCTCAACCAGAACAACCCGACTGTGGGTTCCGCCCAGTGCCTGACTCAACGCGCCCTGATCGGCGGTGTGGACGAGCTGAGCACACTGCAGACTGGCACGCCCGACCATGTGATCGCCGAAGCGCAAGTGGCCATCCGTGCCACCGGCGGCCGGCGCTTCTTGCTGGCGCCCGGCTGCGGCACACGCATGGATGTGCCGGCGGCCAACCTGCACGCGCTGCGTCGCGCAGTCGAGCTTCCGCTCTGAGGCGCTCATCGCATCTGTCCCATGCCAGATTTTGCGCTGCGCACGCTGGGCGATCAGCTCATCAATGGCCTGGTCATTGGCAACGTCTATGCCTTGATTGCCATCGGCCTGGCGCTGATCTTCGGCGTGGCCAATCTGATCAACTTCGCCCACGGCTCGGTGTACATGGTTGGTGCCTATGTGGGCTGGGTGGCGGTGATGTGGTTGGGATGGCCGCTGGCCCTGACCTTCGTCGTTGTGGCTGTCGTCTGTGCCGTGCTGGGCATCCTGGTCGAGCGCTTCGGCCTGCGACATCTGCAAAGCCAGGCTCGCATCGCCCCCTTGCTAGCCACCATCGGCATCAGCTTCGCCCTCGATCAACTGCTGCAGATCATCTTCTCGCCCAATCCCCAGGCGTTCCCCAGCCCTCTGCCGGCCACGCGCATTGTCCTGGGCGGCGTGAGCGTCGGCGCTCTGGATCTGCTCATCGCAGCGATCACCGTCGCGGTGTCCGCATTGCTGTTCGGTTTCCTGCGCTTCACTCGCCTGGGCTGGGCGCTGCGCGCCACAGCACAAGACCGCGAGGCCGCTCAACAGATGGGGGTAGACGTGGACGCCATCAACGCGCTCACCTTTGCTGTGGCGTCGGTATTGGGCGGCATCGGCGGCGTGATGATCGGCATGTACTTCACCTCAGTCTATCCCACCATGAGCTACAGCGCGATGCTTAAGGGGTTCGCTGCCAACCTGCTGGGCGGCCTGGGGAGTGTGCCCGGCGCGGTGGTGGGCGGCTTGCTGCTGGGGCTGATCGAGACGTTCGGCGTGGCGCTGCTCGGCTCCACTTATCGCAACCTGTTCACGTTCGTCATCTTGATCGGCGTGCTGGTGTTGCGGCCCACCGGCCTGTTTGGATCGCGGCGCGTCTTGCCGCCGGAGCCGCTCACCGGCACGTTCGTGCCCGGCAGCCGGCCAGCGCGCGTCCCGCGTGGCTGGTGGTCGCAGCGCTGATTGCGGCTGCCTTGCTGCCGCTCGTCGCTGCCGACCCATACCTGCTGCAGATCCTCACCAGCGCCTGGCTGTTCAGCATGCTGGCGCTGAGCATCACCCTGGTCACCGGCGTTGCCGGCCAGATGTCGCTGGGTCAGGCCGGCTTCCTGGCCATCGGCGGGTATGCCTCGGCATTGCTGACCATGCGGTTGGGCTTGCCGGTGGAGCTATCGTTGCTGTTGGGTGCAGCTCTGGCTGCGGCGCTTGGCACGTTGCTGACGTGGCCGGTATTCCGTCTGCGCAGCCAGTATGTCGCCCTGGCCACGCTTGGCATCGGCGAGGTAATCAACCAGATCATCTTGAACTGGGAAGGCCTGACCAACGGCCCGCTGGGGCTGAGCAACATCCCGCCGTTGGCGTTCTTCGGCCTGCCGATTACACAGAATGTGCCGATCTACTGGGCGGCGTTGGCCGTGCTGGTGGTCGCTGCGCTCTTCCAGTGGCGGCTGATGCAGTCGCACCTGGGCCGCACATGGCGCGCCCTGCGCGAGGATGATGTGGCGGCGCGCGCGTTTTGGGATCGTCCTGAACCGCTATAAGGCGCTGGCGTTCATCGCCGGTGGGCTGGTCGCCAGCCTCAGCGGCGCCTTCACTGCGCACATGTATTCCTACATCAACAACGAGACATTCGCTGCCACCACATCTATCCTGGGCCTAACCATGGTTATCCTGGGCGGGATGGGCAACCTGGCTGGCGCAGTGGTCGGCGCCGTTGCGCTCACTATCCTGCCGGAGGTCTTCCGTCCGCTGGCCGATGCGCGCTATCTCATCTATGGCATTGTGCTGCTCCTGCTGGTGCGCTTTCGGCCACAGGGGCTGCTGGGGACGGTGTAAGGCATGTCGGCTGCAGCGATGAGCGATCGGGCAATTCTGGAGGTGCGCGGACTGCGCCGAGAGTTCGGCGGCGTAGTCGCAGTGGACGGCGTGGACCTGGTCGTTCGCGAAGGAGAGACCGTCAGCGTGATCGGGCCGAACGGCGCCGGCAAGACCACCTTGTTCAACCTGATCAGCGGGCTGGATCAACCCGACGCCGGCCAAATCTGCCTGGATGGCCGATCCATCGCTGGCCTGCCGCCCGAGGTGTTGGCTGCGCGCGGCCTGGCGCGCACCTTTCAGCATGGGCGTGTGTTCGGCAACCTGAGCGTGCTGGACAATGTATTGATCGGCGCGCACACTCGGCAGCATGCTCATCGTTTGCGCGCGCCAGTGGTGGGCATGGCCGCCGAGCTATTGCTGGCGCTGATCCAACCCCCGGCATGGCGCGCAGAGCAGCGCCGGCTGCGCCAAGAAGCGCTTGAGGTGTTGGCTTTGTTCGGCGATCGCTTGCTGCCGCGCGCCGACCAGCCAGCCTACACCCTGTCGTATGCCAACCGCCGCCGCACCGAGATCGCTCGCGCGCTGGCTTTGCGGCCGCGCATCCTGTTGCTCGACGAACCCACCGCCGGCATGAACCCCACCGAGACGCCGAGTTGCTGGAGTTCATCCGCGCGCTCAAGCAGCAGGGGTTGACCATCCTGCTCATCGAGCACAAGCTCTCGCTGGTCATGCAGCTCTCCGACCGGGTGATCGTGATGGATGACGGGCGCAAGATCGCCGAGGGACGGCCAGAGGATGTGCGCGACGACCCATATGTGATTGAGGCATACCTGGGACACAGGCGATGTGGTCTGGAGGTAGCAGATTGGAGATCAGAGATCAGAGATTGGGAACCGCGCCAAATTCCCTGACGCCGACTTCTCATCTGCTGTCGCTGCAGGGGATAGACACGTTCTATGGCCCGCTACAGGTGCATTTCGGGGTGAGCCTGCATGTCAGCTCTGGGGAGATTGTGTGCCTGCTGGGCGGCAACGCCAGCGGCAAGTCCACGACCATGAAAGTGATCCTCGGCCTGGTGAAGCCGCGCGCTGGCCGAGTGATGTTCAACAGCCAGCCGATCGGCGGCCTGCCGACGCCAGAGATCATCCGACGCGGCATTGGGGCAGTGCCGGAGTCGCGGCGGATCTTCCCCGATATGACCGTGCGCGAGAATCTGCTGATGGGCGCCTACACGCGGCGCGACCGCGATGAGGTGCAGCGCGACTACGAGCGTATGCTGGCGCTCTTCCCCCGGCTGCGACAGCGCCTCCATCAGCGCGGCGGCGTGCTCAGCGGCGGCGAGCAGCAAATGCTGGCCATGGCGCGCGCCCTGATGGGACGCCCCAAACTGTTGTGCATGGACGAGCCAACGATGGGCCTTTCCCCTTTGTTCGTAGATCGTGTGCTCGAACTGATCGGGCGCATCAACCAGCAGGGGGTGACGGTGTTCATGGTGGAGCAAAACGCGAACCTGGCCCTGCAGATTGCGCACCGCGGCTACGTGTTGCAGAACGGGCATATTGTTTTAGAGGGTGCCGCAGGCGAGCTGTTGGGCAGCCCTGCAGTGCGCGATGCTTACCTCGGCGGCGGGCGCTGAGCAGGCGCGACCGCGACGCGCCGCAGATCAATCGTCCCCGAAACGATCAACCCGGCTACCACCAGGGCTGAACCGATGACGTCGAATGCCCCGATCGGTTCGCCCAGCATCAGTGCTGCTTGCAGATACGAAAAGACCAGCGCCAGCAATAGCCACGTGCTGGCCCATAGCGGGTCGCGCTTTTGCATGGTGAACAGCAGTGCGTTGGCGATCACCGACACCATCAGGATAGACCATCCCAGGCCGCCCACCAGTTGTGGGGTGGCTTGCAGCACCGCATCCCCGTTCAGCGCGACGGCGAAAGGCAGAAGGAAGATCAACCCCAGGATCAACTGCCAGGTGTTGATGACGGTGCTCGGCAGCGGCAGCGCAGCGCATTTGAGATATCGCTGCCGATGGCCTGATTCAACATGGCGATGACGAGCAGGCTTAGCCCCTGCCAGGTGGCTGTGCTGGCCGCCAGCGACGGCGCAGCGACCACAACCAGCCCGGCGGCGGCGATGGCGATCCCCAGCCATTCGTTGCGCGTGGTCTGTCGGCTAAGCCAGAAACTGGACAGGATAGCAACCAGAAACGGCATGGTGGCGAGGAACAAACTATATAGCCCAACGGATACCTCGCGAAGCGCCAGCCAGGCCGCGCCCAGGAACAGGGTGCTGTTGGTCAGGCCGACGATGGCGAGCTGTGGCCACTGTCTGCCGCGTAGCACCGCCGTGTTGCGACGGATGCCGTAGCTCCAGGCCAGCATCAATGCGCCGGCGATGGCAAAGCGAATGCTCAGCACGGTCAGCGGCGGCTGTGCCTGAAAGCCATACTTGGCCGCCGTCGAAGCCGAAGCCCACAGAAAGACGAACAGGAGACCGAGGATCGTGTCCAAGATGAGTTGATGCCTGCTACTGCCGAGCGGACGAAGCGCCTGCCGGGGATGAACCAGCGCCTCGCTTCGACAACTGCAGGTAAAAACGGTTGGTGTAAGGCAATGGATGCTCAGACAAGTGCAGCCGGTTGAAAATGGCGCGGCTGCGCGCGTATGCCCACAGGCCGACCAGTTTCGCCAGCGCGCCGCCCGCCGTTCGGGCAAGCGCTGCCGCGCGCGCTGCGGCGGCAAAGTGCGCCGCCTCGCGCCGGTAATCTCCGGCGAACAACAGCCGCCAGCTCGAAGCCCCGCTGCTCGCGATTAGCGCTTGCAGATCCGCCTGTTCCGGCAGCCCATACCGCACGTGCTCGCTAAGGTAGCGATGCGGCGCGCCATGCAGGGTGGTGTAGAGCTGATTGAGCCGGGCTTCCGATTCCGCATGTCCAGGACTGCCAAAAGGCGCGGCCAGGATGACCGATTTTGCGCACACCCGCAGACATTCGCGGACGAAATCCAGCCGGCGATGGCGCGGCAGGTGTTCCAGGGTGTCAATCGCTGTCACCACGTCAAATGCTCCCTCGACAAAAGGCAGGTGTTCCCCATCGTAGGACACGTCGCCGCTCCCGTCCACATTGACGCTGATCACCCGGCACGAAACGAAGCGCGCCAGCAGGCCCGACCTCCCCCCGACATCCAACACGCGCGCATCGGCCCGGCCATCAGCCATAATTAGCCGCGCCACCACATGGTGGCGTTCATACAAGTCGTAGGACAGCAACCGGTTCGCCCGCGTCATTTCGACCCTGCCTGAACCAGTTCGACCAGAAGCTCGCGAAAGCGCGGCGCAACGATGCCCCAGTCGTACTGTCGGCGCGCTTTCGCCTGGCCGGCCTGCCCCAGCGCGCTCCGCAACTCGGCCGAGCTGCCCAATCTCACTACAGCCTGCGCCAGGTCGGCGACATCGCCATAGCTGACCAGCAAGCCGTTTTCACCATCGGCGATCACGCTGGGCGAAGCGCCCGCCCGCGAGGCAACAACCGGCTTCCCGGCTGCCCAGCTCTCCACGATCACGATACCGAACGACTCACGATCGGACAGATGCACCACCATGTCGGCTGCCGAAAAGATGGCTGGCTTGTCCTCTTCGGCGAAGTCGGTGATCCATGTGACGCGGTCGGGATGGGGCAGGCTGCGGATGCAGCGCTGCAGCGCCGCAACTTCTGGGGTGTCGTTTCCTGCGCCGGCCAACAGCAGGCGCGCCTTGGGCAGCTGGCGCCAAATCACCGGCATCGCCTCCAGCATGAGATCGAGGCGTTTGTAGGCCGTCATGCGTCCGATCATGCCGATCACCACATCGTCATCGCCCCAGCCCTGCCGACGGCGGAAGTCTCGTCCGGCCTGAGGCGCGTCCAGCGTCGCTGCGTCTACCCCGCCGCCGATGACGTGAATGCGCGCGCCGGGACACCGCGGATGGAGGAACTCAGCTTCGTAACTGCTCAGCGCCACATAGGCCTGCGCGCGACCGATGGCGCGGTACATGCGCGGCAGATCGTAGCTCCAGTGATCGGTTGGGTGCACTGTGCCGATCAGCGCCACCGGCCGTCGGCTGTGCTGGCCGGCAGCCAGCGCGTCATACATGTGAATCATGGGAAAGGACGCCGCGACGATCACATCTGCCGGCTGCCTTGCGATGGCCCTGCGCAATCCCGGCACCAGCGGGCCGAAATACAGGCCGCGCAGCCAGTCCTGTCCGGGCAGGCGCAACTTGTAAGCCACACGCGCGGCGTTCAAGCGCCACCAGGTCAGCCGATTAAACACCGCAAAGCGGCGCACGCAAACGCCGTTCAGCATCTCTGCCCCGGCTGGCAGGCGAGGCTGGTGTGGATCAATGAACAACTCGCAGCGCTGCGCGACTGTGGTGAATACCGTCACGTCGTCGCCGGCATGCGCGACAAATCGCTCGGCCAGCGATTGCGCCAGCCACTGCACCCCCCCTTTGGAAGGGTGATAAGCATGGGTCACGAACAAAACTCGCATTTGCCCTGCGTGTTACGTGCGCTGTTTTGTCAATGGGTGCACTTCTGCTACTGAGCGGTAGATGTCCTGATGAGCTTGCTGAAACTGCGTCACCCGGCCTTCGACCGCCGCCCGCAGCGCGCCGGGCGAAAAGGATCGGCCTTGCAGGTCGGCAATGGCGGCCAGGATGCAATCGGCCTCCACGCGATCAACCACCACGCCCAGCCCGGCCTGTTCCACCCATCTCGCCATCGGGATGGCACGGCTGACCAGCACCGGTTTGCCTGCTGCCAGCGACTCGAGCAGCGAGTGAGGGTATGCCTTCACCACGTCGCTGCGGTCAGCCAGCACCACTGCGGCGCTGGCCTCTGCCAGTAGCATGTTCACATCCACCCGTTCATTCAGCACGCGCACTCGTCCACCCAGGCCGCGCGCCTGCACGCGCTCCATCATCTCCTCGTAGAGGATACCGCGCCACAGGAAGACCAGATGCAGATCGGTGCGACGCTGCGCAGCTTCCAGCAGCGCGTCCACGCCTTTGCTGGTGAACTGCCCCGTCGTCCAGGGCGCAGAGCCGGCCAGCAGCGTGAGCCGCGCGCCAGGGGGCAGCGGGGTGTGGGAGAACCGGCTGGCATCAATGGCTGGCGGGATAAACTGAGCCTGTTCGATTCCCCATCCGCGCAGCCGCTGCTCGTCTTCCGGGCTGGACACCAGGATTCTGTGCGTCAGCCTGGCCAGCCGACAGGCCATCTCGCGGTGGTCCGCGTGGATGCCACCGACCACTGTGTAAACCACCGGCCGGCGCAGCAGGCGCAACACTGCAAAAGGGAACGGGTCGGGATTGAAGACGTGGTGCAGGCGCGCCGATCTTTCTCTGCGCCACAGCGCAGGCAGTTGCGTCAGCCCCCAAGTCAGGCGCGGGATGCGCGTGCCCGGCACGCGCGCCGGATAGAGATGGAATAACTCGCCTGGGGCGACCTGCTGCAACAGCCGTATATCCTGTGTTACGGCTTCGCACTCCGCTATCGGCGAGCGCGGGATGGTCACGTGGTAGAGGATGCGCGCCTCAGACAATCCGGCCTCTCGTCACCCGCGCGTTCTGACCACCAGAGCAGCCCCGCCAGCCGTCCAGGCAGCCCAGGCCGATCGCGCGCGCCTGGCTCAGGTTGCCCCGCTGGATGGCGGTCGCGCCGGCGTAGACGCCGTAGAGGGTCCAGCGCATAAACGAGGCCAGCCAGCGCCGGCCGTGGAACTTGCGCGCATACAGGAAACGGTTGCGCACGACATAGTAGGAGTGGAGATCGCGACGAATGGCCGCCGAACGATCAACCGCGTGATGAACGATCGCCGAGCCGTTTACCACGCAGTGCCAGCCGGCTGCCCTGGCCCTGGCGCACAGGTCGGCCAGTTCGCCGCCGAAGAAGTAGGCTTCGTCCAGCAGGCCGACTTCGCACAGGACTTGGCTGCGGATCAGCGCGCAGGTGCCCGGCACATAGTCCGTCGGCCGCAGTGCTCCTGGCGATAGCGGATCGAGGATGTGCGAAGCCAGATGTCGGCCAATGTCGCGCCCGCCGGCCGCCAGCAATCGCCCTGGCGCTGCGGCGTCCATCAACACCGGCCCAACGATGCCGACCCGCTCGTGGCTTTCAAGCGTCGCCTGAAGGTGTTGGATGGCGTCGCCTTCGGCCTGTGCGTCGTTGTTGAACAGCAGCACCGACCGGCAGCCGGCCTCCAGCGCGCGGGTCAGAGCCAGGTTGTTGCCACCGGCGAAGCCGCGGTTCGTCGGGCTGTAGATCACTTCCACTTCGGCCAGCGCTGCGCTCAGCGCCTTGACCTCGTCGGGCCGGGAGCCGTTGTCCACCACCCAGATGCGCTTGTCGGCGATCGGCCAGCGCTGCGCCAGGCGCACGCAGGCAATCGTGTCGCTCGACTGATTCCAGTTCAGGATCACGATGCCCAGCGTCATGGCGCAGCAGACCCTTGCTCGGCGGCGCGGCAGCGGTAATAGCTGGAGCCGCGATCACAGCGGCGCGGGTTGGCCGGCAGTTCGCCCAGCGTCTCTTCGAGAATCTCCCACCCGGCTTCGCGCAACCAGCGGCCCAGCCCGGCGTGCGTAAAGCGGCTGCCATGTTGCCAGCCGGGCGCCGGCGACACAAAATAATCCCCGTCGTCGCTTTCCAGCGTCACCACGCTCTGCACGACCAGGTAGCCCCGGCTAAGCGGCCGCAGGGCGCGCAGAAAGTCAGCCGGCTGCCGCAAGTGGTACAACCCGCCGGCGCAGAGGATCAAATCATAGGCCGGGGCGGAGCGAACAAATGCCCACACATCCGCTACTTCAAAGCGCAGGCCGGGCAGGCCGAGCAGTTCAGCGGCAGTCTGCGCCCGGTGAATCTCCTGGGCGTCCAGATCCACGCCGGTGATGTCCAGGCCGGAGCGCAGCGACGCCAGCAAACAGGCGTAGTAGCCATCGGCGCAGAATAAATCCAGGCAGGCAATCCGCGGCGTCTCCGCCAGCTCAGCCAGGCACTGTCGCAGGTAAGCCTCGATCACCCGTTCCTTGGCGCGTTGGTTGGCGAGGTGAGCCGGCGGCGCCGGCCTGAGGAATTGACGTAATGAGAATCGCTCGCCTTTCTCCACGTAGCCTGCATCCAGCCGCCGGCGCAAGGGATTGAGCAAAGCAGCCAGTTGATCGGCGCGGCGCGGCGGGAAGTGCGTTTGCAGTCCCAGCCGGCTGAAGTCGTGATACCATGGTCGCAGCGCGCGCACCTGTTCGTGTGTCTTCGGGTGGGCAGGCGGCATTGCGACAGAATTTTAACATGCTGAATGCCGGCGGCAGTGGCAAGCCTGGCGGCAACGGCAAGCCCGGCGGCTTGCCTAACATGTAACCATGCCCAGCGTTGATGTTGTGATCGTCAACTGGAATGGCCGGCGCTACCTGCCGGCCTGCTTCGAATCGCTGCGCGCCCAGCGCGGCGTCGATTTTCAAGTCTGGTTGGTGGACAACGGCTCGACCGACGGCTCTGTGGCATGGGCGCAGGCGCACGGGCCGCAGATTCGCCTGATTGCCAATGACACCAACCGGGGCTTTGCAGCGGCCAACAACCAGGCGATTCGCGCCGGCCAGGCCCCCTACGTCGCCACCCTGAACAACGATACCGTCGCCGATCCCCGCTGGCTGGCTGAGCTGGTGCGCGCGCTGGACGAAAATCCGCGCCGGGGCATGGCGGCTGCGCTGATGGTCTTTGCAGACCGCCCCGACATGATTAACTCAGCCGGCATTGCGGTGGATCGGTTGGGCATCGCCTGGGATCGGTTGGGCGGGCAACCGGTGGCGAACAGCGAGACCAGCGCGACGCCGGTGTTTGGCGCATGCGCCGGCGCTGCGCTCTATCGCCGGGCCATGTTGGACGACATTGGCCTGTTCGACGAAGATTTTTTCGCCTACCTTGAAGATGTCGATCTGGCCTGGCGCGCGCAATGGGCCGGCTGGGACGCGGTGTATGTGCCCACAGCCCGCGTCACGCATCACCATTCCGCCACCGCCGGCGAGGGATCGCCATTCAAAAGCCGGCTGCTGGGACGCAACAAAGTCTGGTGATCACCAAAAACTATCCGCTGCCGCATCTATGGGTGTATGGATGGCTGATCGGGTTGTATGACCTGGCCGGCGTGGGGCGTGCCCTGCTGAATCGACGCGAGCCGAGCGCCCTGGCCGGCCGGCTGGAGGGTTGGCGGAGCGCTCGGCGCATGTGGCGCAAACGGCAGCATCTGGTGCGCCGGCGCTCGGCTGCTCAGATCATGTCCCGGCTGGCGCCGGTTCAGTCTCCGCAACAAGTACTGGCCCGCTACCGCCACCTTGTCGCCCGCTAGCGCAGCGGTTGTCTCGATGAACGGACAGCAGGTATGAGGACGAAAAGAACACTGGTTGTGTTGGTCTTAGCAGCGATCGTATTCGATGTATCGGTCCGCGCTCAATCCATGCTGCCGGCTTACGCAGATGCGGGCTGGCCTGGCGCAACAGTCTGGCGCACACCCGGTGCATCTGCAATCCTCACGCCCAGGGCCTTTTTGCCACTTGTGGTCGATCAACCGACCCGCATCGCAGTGATCGGGGATTTTGGGCTGGCCGGCCCCGCCGAGGCGGCCGTGGCCGGCCTGGTGGACGCCTGGTCGCCGACCTACGATGTCTCATGAAAAGCTCACTGGTTCTCCGTGCGTAGGCAATACCTTAGCGGCGAACTGCTGGCAGATGCAAGGCATACGTGCCCGTCACCGGTGTCCCCAGCGAGACTTCATCCACCAGGAGGATCAGCCCGCTGCTGCCGCCATCGGTTGCCTCGATGGTCACCGTGACGGCCTGACCGCTGAAGATAGCAGCGTCCAGCCAGATGTGGGTCCAGGTCGTGCTCAAGGGCAGGGCCATTTGCGCGGTCTGAGAGTCGCTTTCCAGGCGTGCGGTAGCAACGTCTCCGCTGCCGGCGCCGATGGCCCTGGTCATCAGCGAAAGCACGCTGCCCGCCGGCACAGGCGCCGCTACGAGCTGTTCTATCTTGCCTGTGCCGGTGATGGCAGCGCCGCGCTGCCCGCTGTGCGCCTGCGCTGTATAGCCAGCGTTGATGCTGAACGCCCAGGCCCCGTTCACCTCGAAATGTGTGCGGCTAATCACGTTGTTCAGCGGAGGCAAGACGGCAAGACTCTGGCTGCCGGTTGCGCGCGCGCGGAGGGTCGGCAGCGAGGCAAATCCCCAGCGCGAGATGGCCAGATCGTAGGCGCCGGCTGCAGGATAGTAGGCGGCGGCTCGCCCTTGCCCGTTGCTGTGCTGAACAACGCAGGCGCCCGGCGCACTCACCTGAGCGTTGAACACCGGCTGGCCGACGTTGTTCGTGACCAGGGCAGAGACCACATGGCTGCTGCCAATCGTCGTGGTCACTGGATGACTAAACGGGCCGATATTGCCAGCGGCGTCCCTGGCCCGCGCCCGGAATGAGATCGTCGAGCAGCTTACCGCGCCGATCGGGTAGTTGCCGCTGGTCGTGCTGGCGGGCACGCTGCCCAGCCAGTCGCTCCATGCGCCGGTTCCGATGCGAACCTGTACGGTATAGCTGAATACGCCGGCGCCGCCCGCGTCGCTGCCGCTCCAACCCACCGGGATGTTGCCGGTCGCTTGGAAGGCCGGCGCATAAATCGCGGTGCTGGGCGCTGAGGTATCAATGCGGAACGGGCCAAAGTGGGCTGGCGCCCCCCAGTTCCCCCACTCGTCGCGCGCGCGGACGTGCAAATACCACTGGCCATCGCTCAGCGGTGGGCTGGTGATGCTGTTGGAGAACGTGTCCACAACTGTATCCGGAACAGTTGTGGGCGATTGCGACCACTGAAAGGAATAACCGCGCAGCTTTGCGCAACCGAAGCCGGCTGCCCCGCTCCAGGTTGCGTTTACGGTGCTCTGATTGGTCCACGTGTTGACAGGCGGCGAGGCCGTCAGGCCGCTCGGCGGAGCTGGCGGCTGCTCGGTGAAGCAGTAGTTCCCTGTGCGCCGGTTGTCGTGACGGAACATTGGCCAGGGCATGCGCTGGGGAAGCGCCGGCCCGCTCTCCTTCCAGATATACACAGCCGCCTGCCCGTTGCTGCCATTTGTCCCGCCGGCGCTGCCCGCGACAACCGTCTCCAGCAGGCCGTCGTTGTCTATGTCCGCTACCAGCGGCGTAGAGAATAACGCGCCGTCGCCGGGAGGTTGGGCACGGGAGGTGTCGGGGCTGTTGGCTCCGGCGTGCGTGATGAGCGAGATGCCCACCGAGCTATGGCTGACCAACAAAATCTCAAACTGGTTGTCCCCGTTCAGGTCGGCCACGACGGTCGAAAACTTGCCGTCGGTGGGCTGGCGGTTCCAGAAGTTGGCATTGAGCGGCGTCATCGGAAAGCCGCTCACGTTGGCGCCGTTCCCCCGCCAGGCATAGAGCGTGGGGCAGTCTGGCCGCCCATCCGCGCCGCAGCCGATCACTACATCCAAGCCGCCGCCGTCTAGGTCGGCCAGAGCTGGCGAAGCCATCATGTTGTCTGCCGTTGGCCGTGGCCAGCCGGGCAATGGATTGCCGAAGCGATCCCAGGCGAATACGTTGCGCCCGCCCGTGCCAGAGATCCCCTGACGGCCCGTGCCGACTACAACGTCCAGGTGGCCATCGCCGTCCAGGTCGCCCAGCGCCGGCGAGGAATCTATCCATTGCGGTACATACTTTGGCCAGCCAGGGATTAACGTGCTGTCGCCGCGGATGGCCCACACCGGCGCCACGCTATAGTTCGCGCCGCTGCCACAACCATCAGTCGGCGAAGGGATGCACTGCGGGCTGGTGCCGCCCACGATCACATCGTGAACGCCGTCGCCGTCCAGGTCGCCGATGGCCGGCGACGAGATGCCGCCGCGCGCGAGCGGGTCGAGGTGGGGTGGCCAGCGGTACAGCGGCCAACCGTTGACCACGCTGCCATCGTGATGATAGGCATGGATGCGCCGATCCTCGCCCTCCCACACGATCTCCAGGTCGCCGTCCCCATCAATGTCGCCCACGGCAGCCGTAGAGAAGATGCCGTCCCACTTGCCATCTGGAGAGCCGAAGCCTGGTCCGCTCCCTACTTCATCCAGCTTTGGTTGCGGCCAGTTGCCCTTGATGCTGAAGTTCCACGGTGCGTTATAGCCATAGACCAGCATGCCGCCGTTCTTGCCATCCTGCGGCAAGCCGCCGGTGGGCAGCACGATCTCCAGCTTGCCGTCCAGGTCCAGGTCGGCCACGGCCACGGCAGAGGTGATGCGCGTGTCCGGCGTCGGGTTGGGTGGATTGGCTGCGTTGATGTCCAGCACCACGCTGCGCGACCACAGCACGACCCACGCGCTGCCGTTCCAGCCGATCACGAACAGCCGGCCGTCGTCGGTGGGCACGATCAGCTCTTTGAACCCGTCGCCGTTGAAGTCGGCGGCAGCAGGGGTGGCGCGCATGATGCGCGGGCCGCCCAGCGTGATCACCGTCGGGCTTTGCGGCGCGGCTACCGTCGGGCTTTGCGGCGCGGCTGAGGTGGGCAGCGTCGCCCCCAACAGGGTCACCAGGAGCAGGATACTCGCCCACAACCGATTTGCCTGATGCATGTGTTTTCAACTCCTCTTCAACTCGTCTCAGTTGTCCCTGATTTTGTCACAGGTGTTTGTCACGTGCGACGTGGCCGGGCTGACGTCCCGGATCACCTGCAGATACGCCTGAGCCGCCGCCTCCCAGGTGTGTTCCTGGGCGTAGGCGCGGGCGGCGCGGGACATCTCGGCCAGCCGATCGGGCTGCGTGGTGAGGCTGCGCAAAGCGGCCTGCAAAGCAGCGATCTCCTGGTCGTCCACCGGCACCTTGATGGTGCAATCGTCCGGCAGTTCGGCCAGCGCGCCGATATCCGAGACGATGCACGGCTTGCCCATGCCCAACAGCTCGCTGACCACCGCCGAGCTTTCGCCGGTGGTGGGGAAGCGCAAACTGACGCCGGCATCCACGGCGTGCATGGCTGTGGCCCACGAGAGATAGGCGGGCCGGCGACGCGCGTCGAAGCGAATGCGGTGGCGCGCGCACAGGACAGGATCGCCCGCCCAGCGCCGCAAGGATGGCGGAGCCAGGCCGGTCACTTCTCCCACCACATACAGCCACGCCCCCGGCAGGTCGGCCTGCACAAACGCCTCGATCACCCGCTCCACGCGCTTGGCGGCGGTGATGTGCCCGAACACGCCGAAGATCAGCGCGTCCTGCGGCAGACCGATGATGCGCCGCGCCTGGCGTTGCAACAGGCCGCCATCGTCGAGCCAGGTTTCACAGCCGAATGGCAACACGGCAATCGGGCGATCTGGCGCGGCGGCGCGCACCCGGCCGGCCAGGTGCTGGCTGTGGACGATGATCTGATCGCACGCGCCGGCCGCGCGCCGGAGCAGGGGGTGGTGATAGCTGTCCGAACCGGGCTGGCGCAGGCGCTTCCAGGCGCGCCAGGCAGCCGACCACCCCTCTTCGGCGGCGATCTCGCGGATCAGACGATAGCGCGAAATGCCTTCATACAGGTGATACAGCGAGCCGTCGTGAAAGACGCCGACCCGCCGACAGGGCGCGCTGAACAGGGCGTCGGCCATGTAGGCATGGCCGGCCTGGTTGCCCAGGTGGAAGACGGCCACATCGAATGGGGATCGCTGCTGCTCGGCCTGGAAGGCGCTGCCCGGCAGAATCGGCACCTCGCCGAACGCCTCGACCACGCGCGGGGCCAGCGCATCCTCGACGAACACGCGCACTTCGGCCAGGCGGCGCAGGTGGGCCACCAGCATGCGGCTGTATTCGGCGACACCACTGTAGGACGGCGGCCAGGGCGACCACCAGGCAATGCGGGGGCGCTGGGTGTCAGCGGCGTTGTTCACGCTGCAATTCTGCCACGCGCTGCTCCAGTTGCTCGATGCGCGCCAGCAAATGCCGGTTGAGCGCCAGGGCTTCGTCCAGCGCGCTGGCCGTCGCGCGGTTGAAGGCGGTTTGCTGCTCGATCACCGCCCGCACCAGCCAGCGGGCGGCCACGCCGGCGACGGCGGAGCGAAACGCGGCGATCAGCCGGCCCAGCACAGGCCACGCGGAGGCAAAGCGATGTTCGCGCAGCAGGCTGAGCTGTGCGACCTCGCGCGCCGATGCTTCAAAGTTGGAAAGGCGGATCAGCCGCTCAAGGTCCTGAGCGGCGCCGGCGTCGCCGGCCAGCAGGCGCGCCTGTATCCGGCGCAGGTCGGCGACCGGGCCGGGCGCAGTGTCAACCGCCGTGGGCTGGGAGTGACTTTCCGGCATGGGTGCTCTCCGGTTGCCGCAAGGTGCAAAGACCGCGACATGTTGAATTCTATATGATGCGGGGTTGTCGATTGCCGATGGAGCCGGCTAAGCGCATGATCGCCGGCAGGTAAGTCTTCCGCGTCAGCGATTTCAGATCGACATTTGCATGGGCGCTTTGGGTGCTTGATGTGGCGCCTAGCGGCGCTTCGGCGTCGTCCGGTGCGGTGATGCTGCGGGAGTGTCTCATTGAGTTTGCTGACGAGACGCGCAACTGTTCCACGAGTACGGACAAGTTGCGCTGGTCTTTGTTGTTTGGATCGTGCAAGTATGGTTGGGCTGCGGATGCGGCCTCGAACTCGAGGGTATTCCAGCCGGCCGCGATCTGCTCTGGCGGAATCGTGAGCGTGGCGGTCCAGCGATCCCAGCAATTGCCGGGCCAGGTATGTGACATAACCAGTTGACCGTTGAGCCTGATGACGACTGATTGCCGGCTTTCTGACGGGCAATAGGCCCGCAGGGCGACCTCGATGGTGTGCGTGGTTGGCCGAGTGACGCGCCAGCCGGCTTTGGCCTGTGTCCCTTCGATCCACACGGAGTTGGGCTCGAAGTACGAGAAGCCGGACACCGGCTGAATGGTGAAGAAATCATCCTCGTCAGGCAGCACTTCGAAGGCGCATAGGGGATCGCGATAGTAAGAGAGCTTGACCGGGTCCGGCTCAAAGCACTGCACGAAACGCAGCGCGCTGTTTTGTTGGGCCAGGGCGGCTGCCCGAGGTCTGAGCAACACGATGCCCACCTGGGCGCGGCGCAGGATGACTGCGTGGGCCGGGTCGGTCAGGGCCACTGTGGGAGGATCATACGGATCATGTGCAAATAGAATCCAAGGATAGGTATAGCGTGTATAGGCTGGCTCGAACGATCCCATAGTGCTGGTGGCCGGCAGTTCGTCTGCTAGTAAATGGGAGTAGATGTAAGATATTCCGGATGGGCTATACACCCCTAGATCATCAAGATTGTTCAGTCGTGCCGCTGCCCATTCATGGGCGGGATGAGGCTGTGTCGGGATAACCCCCAGCGGGAGCGGAAGAGGCAACAGCTCAAGTATCCACAGGCAGCCGACAGCAATCGCCGATCCTTTTGGCAGACGGTTGAGAGCTGCAATGGCGATGGCGACGGCGGCGAGGCCCACCCATATCGAATAACGCCCTGAAGCGCGAGCGAATTCGTAGCGTGGCACCACGATGAGCGGCACCATACCCGGCAATGGCAGACTGCGCGTCTTCAAGTCCTCTGAGCCGGCGTCAAACACGCCCGGTTTCAGCCGCCTCCCTATCTGCCAGAGGTGACTGTTGATTCGTCCGGCAATGTCGGCTCCCACTGGCGGGTTTTCCCAGAGCGGCCCGAATGAGAGAATGGCGCTCACTATGAGCAGGATGACCATTGTGCGTATGTGTCTGTCTCGCCACAGTGTCGCGATTCCTACAACTGTTAGCACTGCAATCAAGACCCCCCAATTCTGGACATACTGTTCTGGCAACAAGGGTCGCCAAGAGCGAGTGAAATCTACAAGAAACCTCCAACCACTGCGACCCCAACCGATGAAGCTCGCTGGGGATGACTCGAAACGGGCGAGTAATAGCAGTGACGGTTCCCGGGATGACATGTATGCTGTGCCTTGCAGCAGCCCGAACAGAAGGGGCGCGCTTACGGCGAGCGCGCTCATCCCGATGATGGGAACGTGCTTCCAGGCGCGCCATTCTCTGCCCAGCAGGAGCAACAAAAGGCTACCCCAGAAGATGGCATACGGTTGAGAGATGATCGCTGCGCCCCACAACAGCCCGCTGCCGAGGGCATATGTCCACGCCTGTGGGCTGCCTGCTTGCCGACGCAGCGCCAGCAGCAGACCCCCCATCCAAACCCCAAACGCAGAGGCAAGCGCAACGTGGAAATGGAAGTGGATGTGAGCCGTGCGCCCCAGCGCAAAGGTAAAAACGGTTGCGCCAATGCTGGCCAGAAGCGCTGAGGGAGTGAGCTGTCTGAGAAAGTGACGCGCGCCTAGGAAGCACAAAATCAGCATGCCTACAAAGCCAGCATTCAATGCCACCGCGCTGCCGGCTATCAGTGAAATCGGAAGCATCAAAAAACCGACGCCGTTGTGGGCGATTGTCATCACGTGCATCCCCAGCGGATACATTGCTGATGTGATTACCGGCTGTAGTTCTCTTGTCAATACCGCACGGCGCCAGAAGTCAATTTGCCAGAGCGCCTCGAGCATGTCGCCTGCACCATAGGGCATATACGTTGCCCACATCCACGGCGGGATGCGATAGAACCACACCAGGACGGCGAGAAAAATCGCCCACCCAGCGCCCTCGGCGAGCTTGGCTCTACGATGAGGGGCGAGGCCCGAGATTCGCTTCTTGATTCGGCCGGAAAGGTGAGAGAGTGGTGTGAACACGGTTAAGGGTATTATAATCTCGGCCTTATGATTGGCGAGATCAAGCGCCTCTGGTCGCGCCCATCAAGACAGACAGGCGTTACCCCTGAGGCAGTCGCCTGGGCCTATCGCCTGATACTGGGGCGTGAGCCATCACCAGCGGAGATTCAGGCACATTGCGATCATCCAGACTTGCAGGCGCTGCGCCAGGCGTTCTTCAGCAGCCAGGAATTTCGGCATCGGG
>Ga0308416_1000244_pt1 | contig 19329 bp, 19 predicted proteins | sample HotsprSampleOS60_FD_203468 | JGI IMG/M metagenome (GOLD analysis project Ga0308416, IMG submission 203468) | Hot spring phototrophic mat microbial communities from Octopus Spring, Yellowstone National Park, Wyoming, United States - 20090730_OS60 ... | reverse complement strand
ACTGGCCCCGCAGGCGGGCTACCGGGGCCGGGGCCGGGCCCAGGAGTTCATCCGGCTCGGCTTTGGCTTTGAGGGCCTGGGCCAGCTGGTAGATGGCGTCGCGGGCCACCGGCTCCTTGGGGTGGGCCACCTCGAGCTTCACCATCCGGCTGGCGGGAGGGTAGCCCAGGGCGCGGCGCAGGGCCAGCTCTTTGTCCATAAAGCCCTGGAGGTCGGCAGCTTGCAGCGCTTGGTGGGCCGGGTGGTCTGGTTCAAAGGTCTGCAAAACCAGCAAGGGGCGGCGACGCGGGTGCAGGTCGGCCAGCTGCCACAGGAGGCGATGGTAGCGCTCGGCCGCCCGAAAGTCGGACTGAAGCACAAACCCATCGGCATAGGGCAGCAAAACCAGCGCCAGCTCGGGCAGCAGCGGGCCCCGCAGTATAGCGGTGGTGCCCACCAGCACCCCCGCTTCACCCGCCAGCAGGGGCCGCAGGTCGTCTTTGGCATCGGCGCTGTAGCGGTAGCGGGGCAGATGGGGGAGGTGTTGGGCCAGGGCCTCCAGAAGCCACTCCACCCCCGGCCCTTTGGGGTCGAAGACGTCAGACTGGCAGCTTGGGCACAGGTCGGGCGCTTTTTCCTGGTGGCCGCACTGGTGGCACTGCAAGAGGCCCGCCCGCCCGCTTTTGTGGTAGCGCAGCGGCAGGGCACAGTTGGGGCACACGGCCTTCCACTCGCACTGCTTGCAGCGCAGCACCGCGCTGTAGCCCCGCCTGGCCGAGAGCACCACGGCCTGGCGGTTTTTCTCCTGCACCTGCTGCAGCAGCGCAATGGCTGCCCCGCTAAGGGGCCAGCCCCGCTCGCGGTGCAGGTCAAGCAGGTGGAGGCGTGGGCTGGGCGGGGGCAGAAGGTGGGCGGGCTCATCCCAGACCTCCAGGCTGTTGACGCTCGAGCAGTAGTGAATGGGCACGCCCAGCCCCTGCGCCCGCAGCCAGGCCAGGCGGGGCACAAAGGCCCTCGAGCCCCCCGGCAGCTTGTAGGCCTCGGCGGCCTCCTCCACCACCACCAGGCGCTCGAAGTCCAGCGGCAGCAAAAGCCCCTGGTAGGTGGCCAGCACCCATTTCCACGGGCCCGCTTGCTGGCTGGCCTGGGCCCACACCCGGCGGCGCTCCTCGGCTTTCATCTCACCATGCAAAACCATGGCCTGGGGAAAAAAAGGCTGGCACTTCTTGAGCAGCGAGACCTCGGGAAAAAGCACCAGGGCGGGCCCGCTCTGCACCAGGCCTGCCAGGGCGCGCAGGCGCTCCAAAAGCCGCCCCCCTTGTATCCGTACTGGCACTTGGGGACGTTCCCCTTCGGAATGAGCCGGTGCCCGTACACCCGCGGGATGATCCTCTCCGGGATGGGCTGGTAACTGCACACCAGGGGGCTCGAGCTCCTCCCGCACCGCTTCTACTTCCACCAGCCCGATGTAGCCCTTTTCCATCAGGCCTTTGACCACCCCTACCCCCACCCCGGCAGCCTTAGCCAGCGCCGTCATGCTCTCCGCCTGCCGTAGGTTGCGCAAGGCATACCAGGCCGCTTTGGCCTTATCGCTCAGGGCTTCTGAAGGTTCGCGCAGCACCACCAGAACCCGGCTCAGGGTACGCCGCTCGGCCACTTCTTCCTGCAAAACCCCGGCCTCGCGCAGGAAATCCAGCAGCTTGGGGTCAAAGCCCCGGGCTTCCTGCCAACCCTGGGCCAGGGCTTCCAGGCCTTTGGGCAGCAGCGCTGGGTCGGCCCCGGGCAGAAGCCGCACGCGGTGTAGCAGGGGGGGCTCGAGGAAGGGCAGCAGGTCATGCAGCAGGGTGCCCACCGTGCAGAAGCTATCGCGGGCCGCCACCGTCAGAAACTCGATGGCTGAAGGGTTCAGCCAGGGCTGCGCGTCGAGGTAGGCCACGGCTTCGCGCAAAGCAAAGCTCTTGTGCGAGCCCTCTTCACGCCCCACCACCACCCCCACCCGCAGCTCCCCCCGCCAGGGCACCACCACCCGGTAGCCCAGCACCGCCTCCCGCCCGTCGGCGTGGGGGGGCAGGTACGACATCGGCTCAATGGGTAAGGGCAGGGCAACCTTCAAGACCCACATCCCGCTCAGACTACCCGAAGACGCCCGGCGGGTTGCACCGCGGTAAGGCGCCCACCCGCCGGCGCCGACCAGGGCCGACGGCCCTTCAGGGCGGTTCCCCCAGCAGGCATTCTCCCGCGCCGACCCGCCCCTAACAAGCCCTTCTCAATCCCCCCGGGCCAGGGCCTTGTCCAAAGCCTCATAGGCGGCGTAGTCCAGAACCTCGTAGAGCCCGGCCCGGGTCTGCATCTCTCCCAGGAGGGAGACCTGGGTTCCGGCCTCGAGGAGGGTGCGGTAGGCCCGCTCGTAAGCCTTGGCCGCCAGGCGCAAGGCGGTTACGGGGAAGATGACCATCTGGTAGCCCAGGCGGGCAAAGTCCGCCGCTGTGAGGTAAGGGGTCTTGCCGAACTCGGTCATGTTGGCGAGGAGGGGAAGATCCAGGGCCTTGCGGAAGGCACGGAAGGCCTCCTCGTCAGGCAGGGCTTCTGGAAAGATGGCGTCCGCACCCGCTTCGGCGTAGCGCCTAGCCCGGGCGATGGCCGCCTCCAGGCCCTCCACCGCATAGGCGTCGGTGCGGGCCACCACGAAGAGGCTGGGGGCGGCCCGCTTCAGGGAGCGCACCTTGGCGGCCATCTCCTCAGGATCCACCAGGGCTTTCCCTTCCAGGTGGCCGCAGCGCTTGGGGAGGACCTGGTCCTCCACCTGCACCGCTGCCGCCCCCGCCTCGGCCAGCTCCCGGGCGGTGCGGAAGGCGTTCAGGGCTCCACCGAAGCCCGTATCGGCATCCACCAAAAGGGGCAAGGCGGTGGAGCGCACGATGTCCCGTACCCGCTCGCCCAGCTCTGTGAGGGTGACGAGGCCCAGGTCGGGGAGGGCCCGGCTGGCGGTGTAGGCGGCCCCGGAGAGGTAAAGGGCCTGGAAGCCCACCTTGAGGGCGATGCGGGCCGCTAGGGCATCGGGCACCCCTGGGAGGACCAGGATCTTGCCCTCCTGCAGCAGATCCCTAAGCCTCTGGGCCAGGTGGGCTTGGCCTTTGGGCTCGGTGGGGAACCAGGCCATCTAGAACCCCCAGAAGGCCTCTACGAAACGATCCAACGGGCGCTCCTCAAAGCCCTCCTCTTCCAGGAGGAGGTGGTAGAGGGCCTCGGCCCGGGCCCGGGGGAAGTAAGCCCTCAGGGCTTCCCGCACCTTCTCCTTGAGGAGGGGGATGCCCTCCGCCCGTCTCCTGGGGTGACCGATGGGGTAGAAGACCTCCACCCGCTCTGTGGCAGAGCCATCCTTGAAGAAGACCTGAACCGCGTTGGGTATGGCGCGGCGCTCGGGGTCATAGTAGGCCTCGGTGTAGGGGGAAAGCTCCTCCACCTCGGTAACCGCCCTTAGGGCCTCGAGGCGGGGATCCAGGGCGATGGGCTCTTCGTAATGCTCCTCCGTAAGCTCCCCATAGACCAGGGCCGCAGCCACCATGTACTCCAGGCAATGGTCGCGATCCGCGGGGTTGGTAAGGGGGCCCTTCTTGGAGATGATCCGCACTGCAGGCTCTTGGGTTTGGATGCGGATACGGGCCACCTCCTGCAAGCGGTCCCGCACTTGGGGGTGGAGGGTGAGAGCAGCCTCCACTGCCGTCTGGCCATGGAACTCCGCGGGAAAGCTAATTTTGAAGAGGATGTTCTCCATAACGTAGCTTCCCAGCGGCTGAGCCAGGGTGAGGGGTCTCCTGGTGATCACTTCCTCAAAGCCCCAACGGGGAGCGGAGAGAGCCTTGGGGTAGCCCATCTCCCCCCTTTGGGCCAGAAGGGCCAACTGGACCCCACGGGCCGCAGCATCCCCCGCAGCCCAGGACTTTCGGCTACCCGTGTTGGGGTAGTGGCGGTAAGCCCGCAGGGGCCCCGCGTCTAGGAAGGCGTTGGAAAGGGCGCTCAGGAGGGCCTCTCGATCCAGGCCCAGGAGCAGGCCCGAGGCAGCGGTAGAGGCCACCTTAACCCAGAGGACGTGGTCGAAGCCCACCCGGTTAAGGCTGTTCTCCAAGGCCAGAACCCCTTGGATCTCATAGGCCTTGATCAGGGCCCCTAGGAGCTCCCGTAGGGCCAGGGGGGCCTCCCCTCGAGCCAGGCGGCGCTGGCTCACCCAGTCTGCCACCATGAGGACCGCTCCCAGGTTATCAGAGGGGTGGCCCCACTCAGCGGCCAACCAGGTATCGTTGTAGTCCAGCCAGCGTACCAGAAGACCCAGGTTGAAGGCGGCTGTCACCGGGTCCAGACGGTAGGGGGTGCCGGGCACCCGGGCGCCTTGGGGAAACTCCCCCCCTGGGACCAGGGGGCCCAGGAGCTTGCGGGCCTCCGGCGCCTTGAGGGCCAGGAAGGCGCAGGCCAGGGCGTCGGCTAGGGCGTAGCGGGCGGTCTCGTAAGCCAAGGGGCTTTGGACCTCGGCCTTGAGGGTGTAGTCGGCCAGCTCTTCCAGAAGGGCATCGTAGGCCATAGGCTACCTCCTAAAGGGTAAGCCCCCTCGGGCCCGCATAGATGACCCGAGGCCGAAAGAGGCGGTTGTGGGCCAGCTGCTCATTGACGTGGGCCACCAGGCCCACGGTGCGGGCGGCGAAGAAGATGGGGGTGTAGAGGGGGATAGGAAGCCCGAGGACATAGTAGACCAGGGCAGCGTAGTAGTCCAGGTTGGGGTAGAGGCCCTTGCACTCTTGCATCACCTGCTCTCCCCGCTCCCCCATCTCCAGCCAGAGGGCGGCCTCCGGGCGGCTTTGGGCCAGGGCCTCGAGGGTTTCCTTCATGAGGGCAGCCCGGGGATCCATCCGCCGCATGTAGACCCTATGGCCGAAACCCATGATCCGCTCCTTGCGGGCCAGCTTCTCCCGCATAAGGGCCTCGAGGCCCTCGGGGGTCTTGGCCTCCAGCATGAGGTGGATCACCGCCTCATTGGCCCCGCCGTGCAGAGGCCCTTTGAGGGAGGCCACAGCCCCGGTGAGGGCAGCGTAGAGGTCGCTTAGGGTAGAGGCAATGACCCGGGCGGCGAAGGTGGAGTTGGGAAGCTCGTGTTCACTGTAGGCGATGAGGCTTTGGTCAAAGGCCCGTACCTCCTCCGGGAGGGGCTTCTGGCCCCGGACAGCCCAGAGGAAGGCCTCGGGGAAGGTGTCCCCCTGAAGGGGCCTTGGGGCTTCCCCTCGAGCCACCCGCTCCAGGTTGGCCACCACTGCCGCCGAGCGGGCAATGGCCCTGAGGCCCCGCCGCTGTGCAGCCTCGGGGGAGGGGTCCTCCAGGTCGGGCTCAAAGGCCCCCAGAGCGGAGACCGCGGTGCGGAGCCGATCCATGGGGTGAGCAGAGAGGGGTAAGGCCCTGAGAAGGGTATAGACCGCCTCCGGCACCTCCACCTTGAGAAGCTCAGCCTCCAAGGCCTTCCGCCCCTCCTCGTCGGGGAGCTTGCCGTACAGGAGGAGGCCCACCACGTCGGTGTAGGTGCGTTTACGAGCGAGCTCAATGAGATCGTAGCCACGGATGACAATCTCCTCCCGCTCCAAATCCAGGTAGGAGATGGCGGTCTCTGCCGCCGGGATGTCCTCGAGACCAGGGCGGTATTCCATACAAACACCTCATACCACTCAAGCCCTTCTTGCGCTGGGTGACCTGATCCCCCTAGCCAGGGCTGGTGCATATAATACTTCCCCATTCGGTTGTAGGGCCTCTAGCCCCTCCGTAAACAGCAGCACGGGCGCTATGCTTGGGCTGTGGCCTGGGCCCTGATTCCCGCTGGTGTTTTCATCTACATGGCGCTATACGCGGTGGTGCCCATGCTGCCCGGGCTCGAGCGCCTCTTTGGAACCCCTCCTGGCAGCACTCATCTGGGTATTAGCCTGCCTTTTCTGCTGCTGGTGTTGCTCTCGCCCTTGGTGCCGCGCATCCACCTACCGGTAGGAAGCATGGTGGGTGGCGGGCTTTTGGGCGTGGGCCTGTTTGGCATCCTGGCTGGGCTGGCCCCTAGCCTGGAAATTTGGACGCTCTGTCGCACGCTGCAAGGGGCCTTTGCGGCTGCGGTTCCGGGGCTTTCGCTGGCCCTGCTGCCCAAGCTCTACCCCCGCAAGCACGCCCAGATGGCGGGGTTCTGGGTAGCGGGGAACGTGCTGGGTGGGGGCCTGGGGCGGGGGCTGGGGGGGTTGCTGGCAGAGTGGCTGGGCGAGCGCCTGGCCATGGTCTTACTGGCGCTGCCGGTAGGGGTAACTGCCCTTTTCGTCCTGGGCGCGCGGGAGCATCTGACCCTGCCTGCCCCGCGCTACACCCTCTCGGCCTGGCCCTTGTATGCGCTGGGCTTCGCCCTGCTGTTTATCAATTTTTTCGTGGCCAACCTGATGCCCTACCGCCTCGAGGCCCTGGGTTTGTCGCAGGGGCAGATCGGGGGCATCTTCTTCGCCTATCTGGCGGGCATTCCCGGCAGCGCCCTGGCGGGCACGCTGGTCAAAAAATGGGGCGTGGTGGCGGCCTTTCGGCTGGCCTTTGGGGTGGTGGCACTGGGGTTGTTGATTCAGATTCCCAACCAACCGCTCTTCATCTTGGTGGGTTTTGTGACCATGATGGCCGGCATCTTTACTGCACAAGCCATTACCGGAGGGATTTCGGGGCGGGGCGGCAGCGGGGTCAGCAGCACCTACATCGCAGCTTTTTACCTGGGCGGCACGGTGGCAGGCCTGGCCTACCCACCCTTTATCGGACAAAGCGCCCTGTGGGGCCTCGAGCTGGCCCTGGCGGTCTGCCTGCTGAGCATCTTGCTAGCGCGCAAAGCCTTGCACTGAACCAGGGCGGCGCATCCCCCGGCAGAGCGTCGCGCCACGATATGCTGCTGTCATGAAGCTGGTCTTTCTGTATGGCCCGGCTGCGGTGGGCAAGCTGACCGTGGCCCGGGAACTGACCCGGCTTACCGGCTACCCCATCTTCGACAACCACTTTTCCATTGATTACGCAGCCCGGCTGCTGGACTGGGGTACGCCCAGCTACGTGGCCTTTCTGCGCGCGCTGCGGCTTTTTACCTTCAGGCAAATGGCCCAGATGGGCCTGAAGGGCCTTATCTTCACCTTTGTCTACACCCCACCCAGCAGCGACGAATTTATTGGGCAGGTGCTGGAAGTATGCGAACAGTCCGGCATCGAGGTGCTGTGGGTAAAGCTCGAGGCCCCGCCCGAAGTGCTTTTGCAGCGGGTGGTTCTCCCCGAGCGCAAAAGCCTGAAGAAGCTCTCGCGCCCCGAGCGGCTCTTGCAGATGCTGGAGCAGGGGGCTTTGCAGGCCATTCCCTTTGGGCAGAGCCTGCGGGTAGACACCAGCTTGGTTTCGCCCCAGGAGGCTGCCAGGACTATTGTGCGGCACTTTGGCCTTCTGGCCGCCAGCTAGCTCAGGTAGGGGTTGCTGGCCCGTTCTTCCGCAATGGTGGTTTTGGGGCCATGCCCTGGATAAACCACCGTTTCGGGCGGCAGTTCGGTCAGCTTTTGCAGTGAAGCAAACAGCTTCTGTGGGTCGCTGCCCGGCAGGTCGTAGCGGCCAATGCCCCCGCGAAAGAGCACATCCCCGCTGATGAGGTGGCCTGGCCGGTAAAAGCCCACATGCCCCGGCGCATGGCCGGGCAAAAACAGCACCTCGAGGCCCAGCCCCAGATCCAGGGTCTGCCCCTCGGCCAGGGGCAGGGTGGGTTCGGGCGGCTGGGGAATGTAAAGCCCCCAGCGGGCTGCACTCTGGGCGGCGCTCTGGTAGAGCGGCAGGTCGGCCGGGTGCAGGTACACCGGCAGGCCCAGGGCCTCGACCAGGGGGGCCACCGCCCCCACGTGGTCGAAGTGGGCGTGGGTCAGCAAAATGGCCTCGGGTTTCAGGCCCACCCGGCGCACCTCAGCCAGAATGCGCTCAGGCTCGTCACCGGGGTCCACAATGGCCCCCCGTCCGTCCTCCCCCACCAGCAGATAGGTGTTTTCCTGCAAGGGGCCCACCGCAAAACCGTATACCTTCATGAGCTATAGCCTACAAGTAATCAGGGCCGCTCTACGGGCAGGTCGGCCTCGGCTTCCCACTCGAGCATGCTGCCCAGGTAGTTGCGGGCCAGAACGCCCTGCTGTCTGAGCAACCAGAAAGCGCTGGCGCTGCGGGCCCCGCTGCGGCAGTGCACCCCTACCTCCTGACCGGCTTGCAGGCCCAGGACCCCGGCGTTGTCCAGGCCGAAAGCACCCAACGGAATGTTTTTGGCCCCGGGAATCCGGGCGGCGGCAAACTCGGAGGGCTCGCGCACGTCCAGCAGGGGGTGGGGAAACGCCAGGATTTCGTCGGCGGTTAGCAGAATCTCGCGCCGGAGCTGGGCCCAGGGCTTAGTGGCCACTGGTTCTACTGGGGCTTGGCTGGTGGCCTGGGCCTCCCACCCCTGGGGCCACAGGTAGACCTCGAGGCCACCCAAAGCCAGCATGAAGGCGGTTTTGCTCAGGCGGGTATTGAAGCCCTGGTCGTAGACCACCACCGGGCGTTCTGGGCCCGCCCCTATGCGGCCATTCAGGTCGGCCAGGGTTTGCTCCAGCCGCAGAAGCTCTTCCTCGCTACGCAAGCGCCCGCGAAACCCCGAGAGGTCTAGGTTGATAGCACCCTCCAGGTGCCCCTGGGCATACTCGGCGGGGGAGCGGCTATCGATCAGCAAGGCCCGGGCGGGTGGTTCGGTGAAGATAATCATCTCCCCCCGATTCTAACCGGCCCGCTGAGGCCGTATGCTTTAAGCCATGAACCTGCGGGTAGAGGTTTTTTCCGGTTCCGAGGTGGCCTTGTTTATCCCTGAGCTGGCCCGTCTGCGCATGGCGGTTTTTCGGGAGTGGCCCTACCTGTACGAAGGGAGCCTCGAGTACGAAAAACACTACCTGGCCAAGTTTGTGAACCTCCCCCAAAGCACGCTGGTGGTGGTGCGGGACGGCCAGCGGGTGGTGGGGGCCTCGACCGCCCTGCCGCTCGCCCAGGCCGAGGCCGAGTTCCAAGCGCCCTTTATAGGGGCTGGGCTAGACCCCGCCGAGTGGTACTACTTTGGCGAGTCGGTGCTGGAGCCTGCTTACCGCGGCCAGGGGCTGGGGGTGGCGTTTTTTCGTTTCCGGGAGGCCCGCGCCCTCGAGCTAGGCTACCGTAAGGTTACTTTTTGCGCCGTTGAGCGCCCAGCCGAACACCCGCTCAAGCCTGCCGACTACAGGCCGCTGGACGCTTTCTGGCAACGCCGGGGGTTTTCCAAACGGCCCGACCTGGTCTGTACATTCACCTGGCGCGACTTAGGCCAGTCGCAGGAAACCGCTAAGTCTATGGTCTTTTGGATTAAGCAGCTCTAGCGCAAGCTGCAACAAGGCCCACCTGAGCGGTGATGTTTGGTTTGCGGGCATCTAATACAAAGTGCGTCAATTGGCAAGCGTTTCACATTTAGGTTTCCGAACAAAATGAGTTGGCAAGGGAAAAACCTGCAACACCTGGACGGGAAACATGAAAAACCTGCAACACCTGGACGGGAAACATCCAGATACCCACAAAGTTATCCACAGGTAACACCGGGTTATCCACAGAGTTATCCACAGCCTCCACAATGGATGAGGGGATAATGAGTAAATCCATAAGGCGCTCGCGCCAGGAGAGGACTGTTTTCACTTGATGCAAAGGAAGCGTTGGTAGGATGATGGCCAGTATGGCACCAACCCGCACCCCCCAGGCTGGGCCAGCGCCCCTCTTGCACCTTGTGGCCAGCCTTTTGAACTGCTGCCCCTCCTGGGTGGCCTCGCTAACCCCAGATCAGGGCTACGCCCTGGCCCGTTCACCCGTCGGTGCGTGCTATTTGTTCCGGGTGCTAACGCACCCTTCCGCCCTGGCAAGCACCCTGGAGGATCTGCTTTCCGCCCAGAAAACCCACCGCGCCGATGGGGTGGTGCTGGTTTTGCCCAACGAGTTAGAGGACCCCTCATTCGCCGCCCTAGCCCAAGCTCGCGGAGTTCAGCTCTGGACGCTCTCGCAAGTGGATTACCTGGTTCTGGCTGCCGGCCTCGAGTCCAACGCACCGCTGGCCTACCTGGGCCTCGAGGTCTACCCGCCCAAAACCACCATCGCTCCCCCGCCCACCCCTGCCTCACAAGCCACCCAGGGCTTTTAGCCCTCAACCCCGCGCCCTACTTGCTGCGGCTTTGGTATAAGCTGTGGACATGAGTCAGAAACGTGTTCAGACCGATCACGCACCTCAGGCCATCGGTCCTTACAGTCAAGCCATCGTGGCGGGCGGCTTGGTGTTCTGCTCAGGTCAGATTCCCCTCACCCCCACCGGCGAGCTGGTCACGGGCGATGTGGAGGCCCAGACCCACCAGGTCATGAAGAACCTGGGGGCCGTGCTCGAGGCCGCCGGTAGCTCCTACGACAAGGTGGTGCAGACCACCTGCTACCTGGCCGACATGAACGATTTCCCGGTGTTCAATAAGGTTTACGCCCAGTACGTGCGCGAGCCCTTCCCCGCCCGGGCTACCGTACAGGTGGCCCGCCTGCCCCGCGAGGTAAAAGTCGAGGTGGCCTGCATCGCCCTGGTTTAGCGGGTCTGCTGGATGTCCGAAGGGCGATAGACTGACACCATGAGCCTCTACGAACGTTTTCTGGCCCAGGACACGCGGGCCCTGGCCCGGGCTATTACCCTGGTGGAGTCGGGCTACCCTGAAGGGCAGGCCCTGCTGCGGCAGCTGCGCGGGCGCGGCCAGGCCAAAGTGGTGGGCCTGACCGGCAGCCCGGGGGCTGGCAAGAGCACCCTGACCGACCGGCTGATCGAGGAGGCCCGCAGGCGGGGGGAGCGCGTGGCGGTGCTGGCGGTAGACCCCAGCAGCCCCTTTACTGGAGGGGCCATCCTGGGCGACCGCATCCGCATGATGCGCCACCACCAGGACCAAGGCGTGTACATCCGCTCGCTGGCGAGCCGGGGGGCCCTGGGCGGCCTGGCTGGGGCCACGGTGGCCACCCTGGCCCTGTTGGAGGCCTTTGGCTTCGACCGTATTTTCGTGGAGACGGTAGGGGTGGGGCAGAGCGAGGTGGACATCGCCCGCGTGGCCGACACCACCGTGCTCATCCTGACCCCTGCCGCCGGCGACGCAGTGCAGGCCTTCAAGGCCGGGGTGATGGAGATCGCCGACGTATTTGTGGTCAACAAGTTCGACCTGCCTGGGGGCGAACGCATCGTGCAGGAGCTCAAAACCACCCTCGAGCTGGCCGCCCCCCGTCCGGCGGGTTGGAAGCCACCCGTCCTCACCGCCATCGCCCCCAAAGCCGAGGGCATCCCCGAGCTGTTCGAGGCCCTCGAGGCCCACCACCAGCACCTGGTGCAACACGGCCTGCTCGAGGCCCACCGGCTCGAGCGGGCCCGCTTCGAGGTCGAAAGCGTGATCCAGGAATGGGGCCGCCGCAAGACTCGCGAAGGCCAGGCGCTGATCGCGCGGGTGGCCCAGGGCGAACTGACCCCCGAGGAAGCCGCCATGCAGCTCTTGGGTGGGCCCCTGGGTGTCCGTACCTAACAACGGGTTCAATCTCTGGCTGTGCTGCGAATAAACTCCCCGATCTTCTGGGCTGCCTGGCGCAAAACCCCTTCGGGCTGCACCAAGGCAAAGCGCACATAGCCCACCCCGCCCGGCCCAAAGGCCCGCCCCGGCGAGAGGGCCACACCAGTCTGGGCCACGAGTTCTTTGGCAAACTGCAGGTCGTCCAGGGCCAGACCCGACGGCAGCCTGGCCCACAGGTACATGCCGGCCTGGGGGAGCGGAACCGTCCAGCCCTCCTGGGCCAGGGCCGCTACCATGGCCTGGCGGCGGCGGGCCCAGGTCGCTGCATCGGCCTCTAGACGCGCCTGGGGTACGGCCAGCGCGGCCATGCCCATGCGCTGGATGCCTTGGTACGGGTTGAAGTCGATGGGGGCTTTGAGGGCTTCCAGGCTGGCGATGGCCTCCGCATTGCCCAGAGCAAAACCCAGCCGAAAACCGGCCAGGTGGTAGCTCTTGGAGAAGCTAAACAGCTCCACCACCCGCTCCCGCCCCCCCGGCAGGGCCAGCGGCGAGGGGGTGGGTTTTAGGGCCTGGTCGAGGTAAGGGTTGTCGTGGATGAGCAGCAGGTTGTAGCGGGCGCAGAACTCGAGCGCCTCCGCAAAAAACGCCTCGGAGGCCAGGGCCGCGGTGGGGTTGTTGGGATAGTTGAGCAGCACCGCCTTAGCCCGCCGGGCCACCTCCTCCGGCACCGCCCCCAGGTCGGGCAGCAGGTGCTCGCCCAGGGGCATCAGGTAGACCTCGAGGCCCGCCACCTTCGCCGCCCCAAAATAGGACGGGTAGGCCACCTCGCACATCAGCAGCACCTCGCCGGGGTCGGCTACGGCCATCAGCAGGTGGGCCAGCCCTTCCTGCGAGCCGATCAGGCTCAAGGCCTCGCGCCGGGGGTCGAGCTCTACCCCATAGCGCCGGAAGTACCAGTCGGTGGCGGCCTCAAGGAAAGGCAGCGTGCCCGACTTAAGGCAGTAGCCGTAGGTCGAGGGGTCGTCTATGGCCTCTCTGAGGGCCTGCAACGCCTCGGGGGGCGGGGGCAGATCGGAGGCCCCAATCGAGAGGTCCACCACGCCCAGCCCCCGGGCGCGGGCCTCGGCCTTGGCGCGATCCATCTCCAGGAAAACCCCCCCTCCGGTGGGGGTGCGGCGGGAGCGAAACATATGACTTCTACCATACCGCACAAGCTGGCTGCAGCGCAGATTGGAGTAATAAGGTGTCCAGCGTATACCATCTGGAGCTTGATTTACCTGGCCCTGCTGGCCAGCACAGGCTACCTGCCCAACGCAACAATCCCTGGAGGGGTCTGAGGGACCAGGGAGCCGGTTCATCCCCGCGGGCGCGGGGAATACGTCGGCTGCATAGGGGTCGGGGGTCTCGAGTGCGTCAAATAGGCTATGCAGGTCGGAGACGATGCGCTCGAGCAGCCGTACTTCCTTTAGTTGCTGCCGCAAAGCATGTCGAACCCGCCGCTCCACTCCTGAGTCCGACTCGGCCACCACCCGAAAAGCAGTAGGTATAAGGGTCTCGGCTTTGTAGATGTCGGCTACGTCATAAACAAACGAAAGCTGCTTGCCGGTGTGGATGAAACCCAGGGCCGGGCTATAGCCTGCAGAGAGAATCGCGGCATGGGCCAGGCCATAAAGACAGGCCGCTCCGGCAGAAAGCGCCCGGTTGATGGGATCGGCAGCCGCCCAGTTGCCCCGGTCGTAGTTGCGGCCCTTCCACTCCACGCCTGTTTCGCGGCTCCAGCGGGCGTAAGTGTCGCGCACCCGCACCCCTTCCAGGCCTCGAATCTGCTCGAGGGTCAGTTCGGGTGAGAGGGGCTCGGCAAAGCGCAGCCGGTAGAGCCGCTTGACCACCTCGAGGTGGGCTTCTGGGTCGGCCCAGGCCCGCACCTGGCGCATCAGGTTGGCGCTGGAGCGGGTTTCCCCCATCCCGCTGGCGTAAAAGCGCACCATCTCCTCTCCTACCCAAAACACCGAGCAGCCGTTGTTGGCAAGCTGGCGTATGGCCGCGTGGGTAATGGAGGTGCCCGGGCCCAGCATCAGCACACCCAGCGCAGCAGCGGGAATCATGACCACCCCTTCCTGGCTGTAGTAAGCCACGGCCTGATCCTGCTGCTCGAGGCGGCCATGCTCCAGGTAGAGGTAAGAAAGCCCGTCGCGGAACTTGGGCAGCTCTTGCAGGTTGCGGGTCTCGTACCTCATGGCTATCCCTTGCCAATGGAAAGCAGGCCGAAGCCTAGGGCTTTGGCGTGGCCCAGGCCCGCCGCCAGGGTTTGCTGGAAGGCCTCGAGGTCGGCAATCTTCAGGTGCCCCTCGTACAACACCGACTGCAACACAATGGGCAAGGCCTCCGAAGGCCCGGCCTCATCGGCGTTCTTGGAATGCTTGTAGAACCTGACCTTCTCGCTTTGAACCACCATCGCGCCCAGCACCTCGAACCCGCCTTTAGCCCCCTGCCGCCGAAGCCACTCGAGCTGCTCTTCTACGCTCCTGAGGCCGTAGCGCTTGCGTTTAGTGGGGTTGTGCGGATCCCTGCGGGTAACGGTGGGGTTGGCCCGCAGGCGAAAGCGCAGCACCTGACCGGGCTGGAGGTGCTCGAGGGGAACCGGCTTGTACTGGGGCGCTTGGGCGAAGTAGCCGGGGAAGCGCTGTAGCAGTTTTTCCCAGTTCGGCGTTTCAAGGCTCTGCACCAGCACCGTCGGGGTTTTTCCCTCTTCCGCCCGCCACAAAAAGCGCGGCGGTGTCTGGTCGGGTTCGGCAAAAGCACGGCACAGGGTGGCGTGCATTTTGTAGGGGTTGGCCAGGTCGGTGCGGGCCTGTTTGGAGCGGGGGTCAAGCAAAAGACGGCTCAGGTACATGCCTTACCTCCACAACATCAGAAATCACAAAACGGGCTCCAAAGCGGCGTTCGGCAAAGGAGCCCAGAGGCTGATCCATGCGCAAAGAGCCTTCACTTGAACCCCGATTTTCCAGCAGCACCGGCAATCTGGCCGACTCGAGGTCTTTTCCCTGGTCGTCCTTTGGCCACTGCCGCCCGAGGTAGCGGTATTGCAGCGCTTCTTTCAAAGGCGCCTTGCACAGGCCGTCCTCGAGGTATACACCCGGACTTGGCACATAACCTTTTCTACCGAGAAAGATGGGCCAGTTTGGATTCTTGAGCGACTGGTGAAGGCGCTCGAGCAGCCCCCAATCCTCTCCCTCCAGCCCCACCAGGAAGACCGCATCAGCCAGGTAGTAACGCCGCGAGACGGTGGTGGGGTGTATCTTGGACTCGTCGGCGGCGATCACGTTCTGCGCGGTCTGGTAGTCGTAGCGCAGCACCCCCGGCTGATCTATCCGCACGCCCATCCGTAAGTCTGCGAGTTGCAGCACCAGCTCGCGCTCTTCGCGATCTATACCCATCGCGGCGCACAGCAGGCCGATCACCCCGCTCTTGGAGGGGGCAAGGTCGGTGTCCCGCTCGTCAAAGCGGCTCTTGGTGCCCCAGGACTGCATTGGGCCTGCCAGGCGCAACAGCAAGGTGGGCATCTCACACCCCCATCTGCGCGCGCACGGCTTCCAGGGTTTTTTCAATCAGGGTTTTTAGATCCGTCACCGGCTCGCCCACACGTTGGTTTTCGTCTTTGTCGTTGCGCCTAAAGTCGGCCTCGTCTATCTCTGGGGCATTGAGGCGGAAGGTTTTTCCGGCCTCACCGTAGCAGGCCTCGAGCCAGCGCCACTTCTGCTCGAGCCTGACCGCAGACGCTGCCGTGAGCGACAGGTTACGGTTGGGACGCACCGGTTTTTCGAAAGCATTAGCCAGGTTGCGCGGGTCGGCCTCCTGGCGCACGGTGAACAAAACGTACTCCGGATCGTTGTGGGCAGCGAAGCTATTTTGCTTACCGCTGGGTTTGGCCTTGACGGTTGCTTTCAGGAAGGCCTCGAGGCCCTTGAGCATCAGCCCGGTGTCGCCCTGGAGGTTCTCGCGGAGCTTCTCGAGGTCTATGGCGACATAACGGTAAAAGCAAGCTGAGTTGAACTCCACCGTGCCGATCATGTCGGCTCCCGAGTTATCGTCGGGCTTAAGGTCGTCCACCGCGGTGTAAAAATCGAACTCGCGCTCCACCGCGTGGGTGGAGATGGCGTGGGCCACCTGGCAGGCGGCATCCTGGTTCTTCTCGGGAAGGTCGGCCAGCATGCGCCCGAACAGGGCCACGTCCAAGGCCTTGCCGCCGTCCAACACACTGCCCAGGGCTTTTTTGATTTCGTCAGAGACGGCTTCCCTGGCAGCTTTCTTGGCTTCTTTGGCTTTCTTTTTACCCCCCTCTTCCTCGGCCTGGGGGGCCACCAAGCCATCCCAGTGCTGGTGGATGAGGTCAGCGATTTTGGCTATCTCCTGTTTGCCCAAAAACAGCAGGTACTGGGTTTTGTCCTCTTCATCAACCTTCAGACCCATACCGCCCAGGGCTTGCACCACCTTTTGGCGGGCTTCCTCCTTGTTCCTGCCCTTGGCCTCGAGCTGATCTACCAAGACCTGCACCAGCCGCTTGGTGCGCCAGGCCAGCACCTCCTGGGGCAGGCCGTTGGGATGGTTGCGCACGTACTCCCGTGCAGCCCGCTTGAGGCACTGGCTGCTGATGCGTCCGCGGCGCACCCCGCCAAAAATGGCGTCCTTGGGAGAACCGGTATCGTCGCGGTTGAGGTTGCTGGGGGCGAAGTTTTGCAGGATGTGGATCTCGAGCAGGTGTTTCATGTTTTCTCCTATTTGGGCAGGGTGTTGACCTGTAGCCGTACAACTTTCCAGTTCAGGCCCCGTCGTTCCATCAGGAGCCCCTCGCTAGGGTTATCTTTGGGATGCAGCAAAGCTCGGGAAAATCCCTCTCGCTTGAGGCGCCAGTCACGAACCGCCTCGAGGTCGCCCTTCTGCGGCTCCTGGCCGGTGCCGATGCTGGCCAGGCCTTCGGGGGTGACTAGCACGCTTACCAACTGATCTATCAGCGGGGCCACAAACAGCAGACCCAGCGCCCCAAATCCGGTCTGGTCTTGGCTGGCCTGCTCTACCAACATGCGGTTTAGGTCAGCCTTGAGGCTTTCACGCACACGAGGAAAATCAATGTAGCGCTCGAGCGCCGAAGGGTCGTTGCGCTGGATGGACTGCTGGATGCCCCTAAGCGTCAGGTAGGGCGAAAACCAGGCGTAAGCCAGCAGCAGTAACAATCCAGCCAATACGGCCAAAAAGAGAAGCGGCTTCCTGGGGGTGGGGGTGGATTTTTCTTGGCTTTCGGTGTTCATTCTTCTCCTCCTTGGGTTTCTTTTGCCACAGTGCGGTAAAAAGCCCTGGCCCACTTCCGCTGCACCGGCCTGTGCTCGTAGTCCCAAGCCAGCAGGTCACGCAAGAGTTCCGACCAGTAGATGCGGATGCCGTCTTCGGTTTTGAGCAATTGCACCATCTGCCGGATTCGGTAAGGCAACTGCTCCTCGTCGGCGTCCAACAGCGAGATAAAGCGCTGCTCGATGCTTTTGGACTGGTTGCGGGCGAGGTAAAGCTGCGCGATGGCGTGACCCAGGGTGCGGCGGTAGCCTTTGCTCACGTCACTTTCGTCGCTTTGGCCTACTTCAGCTTCCTCTTCGGGTTCTTTGCGGAATTGGTTGATCTGAGACGATGAAACCGTGCTCGCCCACAACCCCGCTACCAGGTAGTAACAAATCCGCTTCCAGCGAGCCTCGTAATCGTCCTGAATACGCGCCAAGAATCCCTCGACCAGCGGGATCACCTCCGCTCCCGGATCGCGTAGGGCACGGCGCATCCGCGCCAGGTCGGCGGACTCGCTGCGCTGTCGCAGGTGCTGCACAAAGGCCTGTTCTCTGCTAATTTCCTTTTGCACCCACTACCCCCTTTCGCTTGTAGACATGGGAGAGCAAAATGCCCTCGCTCTTGTAAATGGCTCTTAGCGCCCGGGCGTCATTTCCGGCGGCCAGAGCGGTGAGTTCCCAGGCCCGCAGGGCTTCGCGTTTGAGGGTTTGCTGCCAGTCTTGCTCGAGCCGGGCCTGCTGCTCTAGGAAATCGGGGCCGAGCCGCAGTATCCAGTCGGCGAACTGGCCCTCGAGCGCCGACCAGTAAGCCGCCTGGTGAGGAAAGCTCTGAACCAGCCTGCTCACGTCGTCTTTATGAGGCTGCCGATCCCCCATGGTCAGGAGTTCGGTGGCCAGGGCTCGAGCGGCCCCATTCAAGGCCTTTCCCATCTCTTCGGCCTGATCCAGGCACTTTTTGACGAAAACGTGTAGATCGGCTTCGCCCAAAATGGCCTCAGGCAGGCGGTACGTCTCGCCACGCCAGAGTTCGATCTTGGCCTGATCGTTGGCCTGCCCCGCCACCATCACGGGGATACCCCGCTTCTCGAAATGGCGGCCCAGCTTTTTGTAAACGTTGCAGGCATGGTTAGCCACCTCCAGACCCTGGGCCGAGCCGGGCTTGGGCAGCAGGGCGGCGAAGTCCCGCCACAAGGCCCTACCTTCGCTGAAACCGAGGGGACGCTCCTTGGTGGGGTCTTTGGGATCAGGGCGAACCGCCACCATCGGGTCGCGGCGAACCTGGCTCTCCTCGTAGCGAACCCCCGAGGCGTAGGCGATCCAGCGCACAACTGTCTGACCGCTTTCTTCTTCGGGCTCGAGGCGAACCGCGCGCGAGAGCCAGGTGTAGCGGTGAACGATGCCCTTGGCGCTGGCTTTTGCCCGCTCGCAGTCCGCCAGGTCGGCGACCCGCAGGGGCTCTTTTTCCCAGGTAGCGAAGTCGCGCTCGTGTTCGCGCTTTGGATAGGCAACCAGGTTCAGGCACAGCGTCTGGTGAAGGTTTTCGCCCAGCATCAGGGCCAGGGCCGCGGTAGCGACCGGTGCGGTGGCGGTGTGGCACAGCACGCTTTTGCCCGCAGAAAGGGCAAAGGTCTGGTGGGCCACCAGCAGGCGGGCGGCCTCGGCGGGCTGGAGTGGGCGGGGCCTCGAGGTGATGGTGTGGTCGAAGAGCACCTTGTTGTTGTCGGAGTTGAGTTCGGGGGCCAGCACCGTCCAGGAGCGGCTGGAGCGCTCGAGGGTGAAGTCGGGCACCTGGTAGAAGGGCCGCTCGGGGTGGAACAGGTCGAAGTGGTCGTGGTACCTGTCCAGATAAGCGCGGATCTTCCCGGCGTCAAAGCCATTCTCGAACCAGTCTGCCGCCTCGTAGGCATCGCTGGGCCCCTCCAGCGCCCGGTGCAGGATCGCCAGGGGCAGCCGGTGCAGAGACACGCTCACCAGCGGGCTGGGGTCTTCGATGCGCTCGAACTTGTGGGCCTCGAGCAGGGCTTGCTCGAGGCTGACGAGCTTCAACGCACCTTGCTGTCGCACGGGAATCCAGGGTTGGGTTATCAGGTTGAACGTGAGCAAAACACACCTCCTTTGATTTGATAGCAAAGTAAAAACATGGGAAACACAACCCTCACGAGGTATTGCAGTCCCACTCATCAACGGAGCCATATTGCTCCTGGATTCTACTCGGCCAATCTCAGCTCGAGTTCGGCCCGCAGTTTTGTGAGGTAGGGGTCGGGGATACCAGCAGCACGTGCTGCGTCCATCACTGTGCTCGGACAACCACAGGTGAGACTCTGAGTGAAGCAAAATAGGGGAACCACTTTTAGGAAGAGGAGGTTCCCCAGATGCAGCTTACCACAGTCGGCAAAGAGGTCTTTAGAGGC
>Ga0308416_1000242_pt1 | contig 19468 bp, 12 predicted proteins | sample HotsprSampleOS60_FD_203468 | JGI IMG/M metagenome (GOLD analysis project Ga0308416, IMG submission 203468) | Hot spring phototrophic mat microbial communities from Octopus Spring, Yellowstone National Park, Wyoming, United States - 20090730_OS60 ... | reverse complement strand
CCATTCTGCTGATGCTGATTGGCAACATGCTGTTTACTTACGCGCCGTGGTTTTTCAACTACGGCGTGCCGCTGACCGCCGTGCTGCAGATGGTGCTGTATTACACGCCGTACCTGCTGGTGCTGAGTCTGCCTGTGGGCGCGGCGGTCGGCACCGCGCTAACGGTCAACCGCCTCACGCGCGACAGCGAAATCACCATCATGCGCATGGCGGGGGTGAGCCTGCGCCGAATCTTCGCGCCAATGCTGCTGATCGGCGCGGCGCTGTCAGGGGTGAACTTCGCGCTGAACGAGTATCTCGTGCCGCCCAGTATGCAACAGTTCAATAAGTTGCGCAATCGGATGTTCCTGCTGGCGCCTGTGCCGAACTTGACCAGCAACGCTGTTATCAGAACGCAGAACTACATGATTGGCGTTGGTGTCGCCCAACAGCAGGGCGATGCGGTGCTGCTGGAAGATGTGCTGATACTGGAGCGGCGCGAGCAGGAGGGCTGGCTGGTGGTCAAGGCGCCGCGCGGCAAGTACCAAGACAGCGTGTGGGAACTCTACGAGCCGACCGTGCATTACTACCAGCCTGACGGCAAGGTCGCCGATGTGCAGCAAGCAACGCGCTTGGTGATTAACCTGCAGGTTGCGCTGCAAGACTTTTTCGCCGCGCCGATGCCCGAAGAACAGACGATGGCGCAGTTAGGCGAGCAGATTCGGCGCAACCGCCAAATGGGGTTAGACACACGCACGCTGGAGGTGAGCTACCACCTCAAGGCGGCAGTGCCTGTCGCGTGCTTGGTGCTGGCGTTGTGCGCGCCTGTGCTGAGTTTCCTGCTGGCGCGTGCGGGCGGATTCGTGGGCGTGCTGCTGGCGATTGTGCTGGTGTTCGTGTTCTGGAACACCCTGCTGCTGTTCCAGATATTGGGCAATCATGGCGTGCTGCCGCCGCTGCTCGCAGCATGGACGCCAAACCTGCTGTTTGGGGTCGGCGGGCTGGCGATTCTCAGACGGCTGGAGTAGGGAGGAAGCAAATCACGAACGACGCCCGTGTGATATCTGCGCCAACGCCTGCGCCAAATCAGCGATTAGGTCGTCGGGATGTTCAATCCCTACTGATAGGCGCACGAGGTTGTCCGTGATGCCCCGCTCCAGTCGCTCCGCTTCGGTCAGCCCCTCGTGCGACATCGTGGCGGGGTAGCCAATCAGCGACTCCACGCCGCCGAGGCTGCTGGCGCAGTAGAAGAGCCTGAGACTCTGGCAGAAGCGGTCTACTCCTGCGCGGTCGGTCTTGAGGTAAACGGCAATCATCCCGCCGAAGCCGCGCATCAGTCGCTTTGCCCGCTCGTGCTGTGGGTGATCGGGCAGCCCAGGATACAGCACGCGCTCTACTTTCGGATGCTCGGCGAGGAAGCAAGCGACGCGCATCGCATTTTCGCAGTGGGCGCGCATGCGCACCGCAAGCGTCTTCATCCCGCGCAGCAGCAGCCAACTCTCGAACGGCGACAGCACCGCGCCGCCAATCGCCTGCTGATCCCATAGCGGCTCGTACAAATCGTCGCGGTTGAACACTAATGCGCCGCCGAGAATATCGCTGTGCCCGCCCAGATACTTCGTGACGCTATGCACCACCATATCGACGCCCCAATCCAGCGGGTTCTGTAGGTACGGCGTGGCGAAGGTGTTGTCGATGACCACCAGCAGGTTGTGCTGGCGTCCCAGTTCGGCGAGCGCGGGGATGTCCAGCACATAGGTCAGCGGGTTGGTCGGCGATTCGAGCCAGAGCATGCGCGTGTTGGGCTGAATCGCGGCGGCTGTGGCGTCCAAGTCGCGCATATCGGCGTAGGAGACGCTAATGCCCCGCTGCGGCGCAAGGTGCTTCCACATCGAAATCGTGCCGCCGTACACATCGCGCGTGCAGACCACATGGTCGCCTGGGCGCAGCAGCCCCAGCAGCGCAACTTCCGCCGCCATCCCCGACGCGAAGAGCAACCCATAGCGGGCGTTCTCCAGCGCGGCGAGGCACTGCTCCGCCGCCGCGCGCGTCGGATTCGACACCCGTGAATAGGCGTAGCCGTCCTGTTGGTCGATGGAACGCCGCTGGAAGTTCGTGGTCGCGTAGATCGGCGGGATAATCGCGCCTGTGGCAGGGTCTGGCTCCTGCCCTACCCGTATCGCTCGCGTTTCGAAGTGCATGCCTGCTCGCTCCCGCGTGCAAGTATACCCCCTTAGCGGAAGCCTTGCACCAGCGCCTGCGCTAGTACGCCCCAGCCGTTCGCCAGCGTGAACACCAGCAACTTCGCAGGCAGCGACACCACCACAGGCGGCAGCATCATCATCCCCATCGACAGCAAAATGCTCGCCACGATGAGGTCAATCACCAGAAACGGGATGTAGATGTAGAAACCGATGATGAACGCCGTCTTGAGTTCGCTGAGCATAAAGGCGGGGATGAGCGTGGTCAGCGGCAGGTCGTCGGCGGTGCGCGGCGGCGGCTGCTTACTGAGGCGAATAAACAAATTGAGGTCTTCCGTGTAGGTCTGGCGCAGCATGAAGGCGCGGATGGGCTTCTCGGCGCGTTCCAACGCTTGCGTAAAGGTGATTTGCTGGCGCATATACGGCTGCAGCGCGGTGCGGTTGATTTCGTCCAGCGTAGGCGCCATCACATAGAAGGTCAGAAACAGGCTCAGCCCGATAATCACGGGCGTGGGCGGGATGTTCGGCGTGCCCAGCGCGCTTTTCAGGAACGACAGCACAATCACGATGCGCGTAAAGGCGGTCATCATCAGCAGGATGGACGGCGCGACCGACAGCAGGGTGAGGATGGCGAGGATTTGCAGCGAGGTGGAGACCTCCTGCGGGTTGCGCGCCGCGCCGACCTCCACGCTCACGCGCGGGATGGGAACCGTCTCCTGCGCGAGTGTGGGCACGAGGAGGGCGAGGAAGAGGAGGGAGGCAAGCACTCGCAGCACTCTCACGGTTGTCCTCCGAGCAGGCTTTGCAGGCGGGCGCGGGTCTGTCGCAGGCGGGATTGCACATGCGCGGCGGCTTCCTGCTGCAGGTCGGGCAGCGAGGCGACGGGGCGCGCCGTGCGCAACACCCGCTCGAACGCGCTTTCAGCAAGCGAAACGGGTTCCGACTTCGGCAGCGTGTCGGTCAGGTCTGCCAGCAGGTGCATGCCCTGCGGCGTCGCGCCAATCAGCAGCAGTTTGTCGCGCGCCTTGACGAGCATGAGGCTCCCGCCGACCGCGCTGCGCGTTTCGATAATGCGGATTTGCCCGTCGAGGGGCGAGCCGTCGCCTGTTTTGCCTGCCCAGCGCATCAGGCGCGGTAGCCCCCAGCGCAGACCGACCGCCACAATCAGCAGGGCAAGCCCCAGTTGCGCCCACCCACTGGACGAGGCGTCGGGCGACACCACGCGCTGTACGGGTGCGCCCGCGCGCGTGCCGAACGCGCCTGGCGCAAGCGCGTCGGGCGAGTCTTGCGCCCAAGTCGTGGAAATCGCCGCTATCATGCCGATTACCAAAGCGCACTTCGCAAAGACACGGGCAATCGAGAACCCCCTCCTTAAGGTTCCCCCTGTAAACAGGGGGAACCGAATCTGTGCGGTGCGAGGCGCGGTCGCCTTCGTGTGCAGGGGGAACCGAACCTGTATCCTGCAGCGCAGAGTTTCCTTCGCGTGCATCGGGAACCGAACCTGTGCCCTGCAGTGCGGGGTTCCCCTCGCGTGCAGGGGGAACTGCACCCGCGTCGGTTCCCCTCGCGAAGCGGGGGGAACCTTAAGGAGGGGGGTCAAAGAGCGTGTCTCGAACCAGCGTCTCATGGCTATGCTCCCAGTCGTTGGATGCGCTCGGCGGGCGAGAGGATTTCGGTGATGCGCACGGCGAAGTTGTCTTCCACGACGACCACCTCGCCCCGCGCGATGAGCCTGCCGTTGACCAGCACCTCCACAGGCTCGCCCGCCGCTTTCTGCAACTCCACAATCGAGCCTGTGCCGACCTCCAGCAGTTCGCGAATGAGCATCGTCACGCGCCCCAACTCGACGGATACCTCCAGCGGGATGTCCAGCAGCAAGTCAAGGTTGCGTTCGGGCGTCTCATCGGTTTCGGCGAAGGGATTGAACCCGACACCCGATGCAGGGGTAGGGGCAGAAGGGGCAGTAGGCGTCGCTGTGGGAGGCGGCTCCTCCAGCAGCGCGGCGAGGGGGTCGCTCTCTGCGGGCTGCATCCCCAAGAGGGCGCGCGCCAGATTCTCGGTCAGCAGCCAGGTGAGCGTGAACGGTGGGCGTTCGGGAATCTGCACCGTGAAGCGCGTGGCGATGACCTCGTCGACGGTCAGAAAGTTGGGCGGGAAGGCGATGGGTTCGTGGCGGGCGGTAATCTGGTCGGGCGTGAAGGTCTTGCTGGTGAGATTCCCAAACGCGATTGCCAGCCCCTGCATCAGGTGCTGTCCGAAGGCTTGCACGGCGTTGAGCGCGGCGTCGTCGATGGTGTCGGGTGCGCTGCCCAGCGTCGCTTCAAGCAGGGCGCGCTGGCTCTCGGCGCGCTCGCTCATCTGCTCGCCCACCACAAACAGGCACGGCGCGTCGCTCTGCTCGGCGAACTGCGCCTGAATGTGCAGCACAGTGTCTGCGGTCAGCCCCGTCAGGTCGCCAATCGGCACCGCGCTGGACTGCGGCGTCGGGATTTCGACCAGCGTATTGTTCTGCTCGGACAGGTACATGGCGACGCTTTGCCACACCTGCGCCTGCTTCACCACGAATTGCGTCAACAGTTCTGCCGAGACCTCGCTCACAGTTCAGTCCTCCGAGACGACATCGGTAATCGCGACGACCAGCCGTCGGTTGCGGATGGCGGGCTTGCCGCGAAACTTCACGCGGTTCTCTGCCAGCAGGTCAATTGTGCCGTTGACGGGCGTGTCCAGTAAGATAGTGTCGCCGACTGTGAGCTGGAGCAGGTCGCGCAGGCGCATGCGGGTCTTGCCCAGCCGCGCGCGGCAGGTGATGGTCGTGCGGTACAGGTGCTGGGTCAGCATGCGACGGAGCAGGGGAGTAGCGCGTTTGCCCGCGCTGGAGACCCAGTTTTGCGAACTCAGGCGTGGGGTGATGGGCTTGATGACCATGTGGGGCACGCACAGGCTCATCGCGTCGCGCCGCTCGCCAAAGCGTGCCTCCATTAGCACGGTAATCACAATGTCGCTGGGCGGGGCAATCTGCACGAACTGCGCGCTGGTCTCCAGCGTCTCGATTTTTGGGTCGACCTGCAGGATGCTCTCCCACGCGCTGCGGTACGCCATCAGCATGCGTTCAGCGAGCGCGAGTACGAGCGGCTTTTCAATCTCCGTGAAAGCGTTGCGCTCCACGGGCTTGCCCATCCCACCGAGCAGGCGGTCGAGCATGGTGAACACCAGTGCGAACTCCATCTCCAGCACTGCCTCGCCTGAGAGCGGCGGCGCGCTGAACACGATGAACGCCGACTGCTTGAGCGAGCGCAGGTAGTCCTCGTAAGGAATCTGTTCCAGCGAGATGAGTTCGATATGCACGGGCGTGCGCAGGTAGGTGGCGAGATTGGTCGAGCAGAGCCGCGCGAAGGTCTCGAACACCATCTGCAGCGTGCGCAGTTGGTCGCGCGAGAACTTGTCTGGTCGGCGGAAGTCGTAGACCTCGTAGGCGATGGGCTTACGGCTTGCGCCCATGCCGCCCACAGGCGCGGCGACGGGCGCGCCGAAGTCGCCGCCCGCACTCTCCTCCGCCGCAAGCGACGCAAGGAGCGCCTCGATCTCCGCCTGCGATAGAATCTCGCTCACGCCGTTCGCCTCCCGCTGGACATTCGCGCGAATTATCGGCAGGCGCAGGCAGTTTTTGCAGACGCAATCAACGCGGGATACCTACGTATGCCAGACATCGCCACACGCCCACTTGACCCCATAGCAGGAACTTTCGGCGCGCACGGGAATCAAACGATTCCATGCGAGCCGTAGTTATAATCACCCTGCTGGGGTTGCTGCTGGGGCGCGGGCTGACGCAAGCGGAGACGAAACCGCCTGCCGACGCGAAGCCCGCCGCGCCCCGCGAAACGACCCTCAGCTTTTCGGGGGAAGGGGAGCGCTGGTGGTGGGTGGAAAGCGCCAAGGGCGAGCCGCTCAGCCCGCCTCAGAAGACGCGCGACGCCTCCATCACGATTAAGCTGCCCGACGACGCCGACGCGCTCTGGGTCTACGACGCCAAAACGGGCAACCTCGCCCACCTCAAAGTCGCCGACCTCAAAGAAGAGACCAAGTTGACCAGCGATCGCTTCAGCCATGTGGCGCGGGTGCAGGTGAACCTGCAGGCGCAGGGCAAGCCCGTCGCCAGCGCCATCGTGCAACTCACAGACGCCGACGGGAAGACCCACACCCGTGTGCTGGAGCCGTCGGCGGAGGGCATCCTGATTTTCGAGCGCGTGCCGCTGGGCAAGGTATCCATCACGGCGCGCTACGGCGACGAGGGGAAAGCCTCGCAGGAGACCACCCTCAAAGCCGAGCGCGAGACGCGCGTGCCGATTATCGAACTCGCACTGAGCGGGAGCGTCGCCACCTTAGAGGTCGCCCCGAAAGACAGGGAAAGACAGGGCGACGCCGAAACGCCCCCGACCAGTCGAATCGGCGCAATTGTGATGTTCGTGATTGCGCTGCTGCTGGCGGTGGGGGTTATCGTATTTTTGGTGCGCTTGGCGACGCAGAAGCCGCAGCAGCTTGGCGAGGCGATGAGTAAGCTGGGGGTGGAACTGCCGCAGCCGACACCGACGGGGCAAGGGAGCGCGCCCGCCGCTGCACCTGCCGCGCCCCCGCAGCCTGACCTGCCGCCGCTGGAGAGCGCGGGCGTTGACCCGACGGCTGCTCCCATCGGCGCGACGGCGACCGTAATCGCTGCGGGACCCGCCACGCGCATCGTCGCCACGCAGGGACCCTACGCAGGGCAGGCGTTCGAACTCACGGGCGACCTCATGACCATCGGGCGCGAGGCGAGCCACGCAATCGCGCTGGTAAACGATATGGGCGTCAGCCGCACGCACGCGCAAATCGTCCGCCAAGGCGACCAGACGCTGATTGAAGACCTCGGTAGCACGAACGGCACCTATGTGAACGGCGTCCGCATCAGCGCGCCGACGCCGATCAAGCCTGGCGATACGCTCCAGCTCGGCGCGAGCCTGTTCCGTGTGGAGTAGCGATGGTCAGCAAGCTCCTGTACCTGATGGTGTTCGGCGCGGTGGGCGGCGTGCTTGCCTGGTTCGTGAACGAGCCGTTCATCAGTGACGACATCACGCGCACGGTAGATTGGGGTGAGATTGCACGGTTCGGCTCCATTTCGGGACTGTTTATCGGCGCGATGGTGGGGCTGGCGACGGGGCTATCGCTGGGCACGGGCAAGCACATGCTGCGCGCGGTTGTGCTCGGCGCAGGTGTGGGCGCCCTTGGCGGCTGGGTCGGGTTGACCGTAGGGCAGATTCTCTTCGGCGTGTTGGGGGCGACCGTGCCGTTCTTAGGTTTCATCGTGGGACGCATTCTCGGCTGGAGCGCGTTCGGGGCGTTGATTGGGTTGTCGGAGGGGCTGATTGCGCGTTCGCCGAAGCGGATGCGCAACGGGGCGCTGGGCGGCGCGATTGGGGGCGCGTTGGGCGGCGCGCTGTTCGATTTTCTGGCGTTCACGCTCGGCTCGGTGTTCGGGTTCGCGCTGCGGGCGGAGGGCGAGGGGGGCGCGCCGTCCCGCGCGGTCGGGCTGACACTCATCGGCGCGGGGATTGGGCTGTTCATCGGGCTGCTGGAGTGGCTCACGCGCGCGGCGTGGGTGCGCGTGCTGTATGGGCGCAACGAGGGCAAGGACTACCCGATTGACCGCGACGGCGCGTATCTGGGGCGCGACGAGCTGGCGGATGTACCCCTGCGCGGCGACCCGCAAGTCGCCCCGCGCCACGCCGAGATTCGCATGGACGGCGGCGGCTATGTGCTGGTTCCGCTTGCGCCGATGGCGGTCAACGGGCAGCCCATCCACGCGCCTGTCGAGCTAAACGACGGCGACCTCCTGCAGATAGGCTCGTTTCAGGCGCAGTTCCAGTTGCGCGAGGGGCAGGCAGCGCACGCGCCGCGCGATGTGGCGCGCTCGCCGTTGCCCCCGCCGCCGCCCACCCCGCCTGGCATATGCCCCTACTGCGGGCAGCGGCAAGACCCGCTCACGGGCGCGTGCGCCTGCACGCCTGGCGCGACGCCCGCGCCGACGACCCCGACGCCAAGCTACCTGTCCGCGCCTGCGGGAGGCGTCGCCGTCGCGCAAGCTGCCGCGCTGGTGGGCTTGGACGGCGCACTCGCGGGACAACGCATTACAATCCCACCCACAGGGCTGACCATCGGGCGCGAAACCGACAATATGCTCATTATCCCCGACCCGTCGGTCAGCCGCCATCACGCCCGTCTCGTCTTCGAAAATGGCGCGCTCGTGGTGTACGACTTGAACAGCACCAACGGCGTGTTCGTCAACGAGCAGCGCGTAAGCAAGCAGTCGCTACGAGCGGGGGACATCGTGCGCTTCGGCGGGACGCGATTCCGCATAGAGTAGGGTACACTAAATCCCCGCATGGCGTTTCGGGTTTACTGTAGCGCGTTGGTGACGGATGGACAGCGCTACCCGCACCGCGCGCTGGTGATAGACAAAGGACGAATCGTTGCGTGGGAAGCCTATGACCCCGCGCAGGTGGAGCCTATCCAGCCGCCCGATGTGGACGCCCGTGACCTGATTGCGCTGCCTGGCATGATTGACCTGCATGTGCATGGCGGTTTCGGGCGCGACATGATGGAGGGCACGCCTGATGCGATACGCACGATTGCCCAGCGACTTGCCGCGTATGGCGTCACGGCGTTTTTGGTCACGCCGCTGACCGCCCCATGGTCGGCGATTCGGCAGTGCCTCGAGGCGGCGCGTGAAGTGCGCTGGAACGGTTCAGGCGGCGCGCGCGTGCTGGGCTGCCACATGGAAGGACCCTTCATCAACCCCAAACGCGCGGGCGCGCAGCCCCCAGAGTATATTCGCCCCCCAAGCGTGCGCGAGCTAAAGACGGAGCTGGGCACATTAATTAATGAGCTGCGCATCGTGACGCTCGCGCCCGAACTGGACGGCGCGCGAGAAGTAATAGAGTTCCTGACGCAGGAGGGCATTATCGTCTCGATAGGGCACAGCGACGCGACCTACGAACAGACCGTGCAGGCGATTGAATGGGGCGCGCGCCACGCCACGCACACCTTCAACGCCATGCGCCCGTTCCAGCATCGCGACCCTGGGCTGGCGGGCGCGGTGCTGCTGCACGACGAGCTGACCGCCGAGATTATCTGGGATAATGTGCATACCCACGCGGCGACGGCACAGCTATTGATCAAGGCAAAAGGCGCAACGCGCGTGGTATGCGTCTCGGACGGCGCGACGGGCGTCGGGATGCCCGACGGCTACACCTTCGAATTATGGGGGCATCGCGCGGTGGTGCAGGACGGCGCGGCGCGAATGGTCGAGACAGGCGGCTTAGCGGGCAGTATCGTCGCGATGGACACATGCCTGCGCCACTGCGCCCAGACGCTGGAGCTGGAGGTCGCCTCGCTGGTGTGCGCGGCGAACCCTGCCCGCGCCCTCGGCTACGAAGCTGACCTGGGCACGCTCCGCCCAGGCGCATGCGCCGATTTCCTGTTGTGGAACCCGCACGCGCAAAAAGTGGAGTATACTTATATCGATGGCGTGTTGTGCGATTCGCCCGCGCTGTCGGCAGGAGTCTCGTAGCCTGCCCAGAAGCATTATAATAGCCCTGAAGGAGGTGCGTGATACCATGTGGAGCGACGAGCAGACCCGTGAGAACCTGATGACCGAGTCGACGGAGGCGACCGAGAGCGTTCTGGAGACCCTCGCGACCGAGCCGACCGCAGAAGCCGTTGTCGAGAATGGGAATGACGCCGAGGCGGTCGCTGTGGCTGCCGAAGTTTCTAAAAGCGCGTCGGAAGAGGCGACGACGCCCATCGACGAGCCCCCTGCAACACCCGCCGAGCCAGCGATTCTCGCCGTTGCCGCCGAAGCAACCGCTGCGCCTGCCCCTGCCGCCGAAGAACCGCTCTCGATGGACGAAGCCATCGAGCAGAGCTTCCCCTCCTTCGAGCCTGGCGAGGTGATTCAAGCGACGGTGGTGCAAGTAGACCGCGACGCCGCATTAGTCGATGTCGGCATGAAGACCGAAGTCAAAATCCCGAAAGAGGAGCTGGCGACAGGCAAAGTCGAATCGGCGGAAGAGGTCGTGCAGGTGGGTGAAACCATCGATGTGAAGGTGATGCGCACGCACGGCGAGGAGGGCACGCCCGTCCTCTCCAAGCGCGAGGCGGATTTCGACAAACTCTGGGCGTCGATTGTTCATGCCTACGAAAATAAAGAGACCCTGGAGGCGATGGTCGAGGATTCGGTCAAGGGCGGCGTCTTGGTCAATATCGGCGTGCGTTGCTTCGTGCCCGCCAGCCAGATTGGACGACGCCTCTCCCCAAGACAACTCGATCGGCTCGTCGGTGAGGTTATCCCGATAAAAATCATCGATGTCGATTATGAGCGACGCAAAGTGGTCGGCTCGCATAAGCTGGCAGATGACGAGCTGCGTCGCCAGCGCGAGGAAGAGGAGCGCAAACGGCGCGAGCAAGTGTTTGCAAGCCTCAAGGTCGGCGACCGATTCAAAGGCGTGGTCAAGCGTCTCACGGGCTACGGCGCGTTTGTGGACATCGGCGTCTACGAAGGCTTGCTGCATGTGAGCGAAATCTCATGGGCGCGTGTAAACGACCCACGCGAGGTGCTTAAGGAGGGCGATGAGATAGAGGTCGTCGTTATCCGTTTAGAACCAGAAAACGGCAAGGTTGCCCTTAGCCGCCGGCAGGTGATGCCCGATCCGTGGCAAGTGGCTGCCCAGAAGTATCGGGAAGGCGACGAGCTGGAAGTGCCGATTGCGCGCTTGGCGCGTACAGGAGCGTTCGCCCGCGTCGACGAGGGCGTGGAGGCGTTCCTGCCCTTGTCAGAGCTGACCAGCAAGCGCGTCAAAAGCCCAGAAGAGGTTGTCTCGGTCGGCGAGGTGGTCAAGGGGCGGATTATCGAACTCGATCCGCGCCGCCGTCGCATGATTATTAGCCTGCGTGCGCCTGAGGAACAGCGCGCAGTGCAAGAGCATCGCCAGCGCGCGGGCGCAAGCAAGAGCAGTGGCTTCACCATCGGCGAGCGACTCTCGTCGCAGCTGCAGCAACTGCGCACCGAATCGCAAGAGACGCAAAATCCGCCCGAAAGCAGCAATTCGGCGGCAGGAATCGAGACCGAAGCCGCGAATGATTGATGCTACGGATTGCCATCACGGGCGGCGTCGCCGAAGGCAAGACGACTGTCTTGCGGATGTTCGAATCGCTCGGCGCTTCGGTGCTTAGCAGCGATTCCATCGCGGCGACGCTTCTGCTTCCAGGGACGGAAGTATGGGAACAGTTAGTCAAGGAGTTTGGGCAGGCGATTCTCGCGGCGGACGGCGCGTTGGCGCGGGAGCGGCTGGCAGCGCTGGCGTTTGGCGACCCTGCCGCGCGGAGACGCTTGAACCGCATCATGCATCCTGCCGTCGTGCGCGCCTTGCAAGCACGGCTGGACGCCTGCGAGCCGTCGGCGACGCCTGTCTTCATCGAAGTGCCCCTACTCATCGAGGTCGTGCTGCAGGACTTTTTCGATGCGATTGTGGTGGTGCAGGCGACGCCTGCGCTGCAACGCCGGCGGCTGCTCGAACGCGGTCTCTCACCCCAGCAGGCGCGACACCTCCTGCGCGCCCAGCTGCCGACGCGATGCAAAACCGCCTTCGCCGATTGGGTCATCCGCACGCACCGCTCGCTGGAGCAGGTCGAAGCGCAGGCGCGCCGAATCTGGCGCACGCTCACGCACACTCACCAGGTATACTCACAAGCGCAACGGAATCCGAGCTGAGGCGTCAAAATCGGGCAGGAGCGTCGCGAGTGACGCGGAATCCAACTACGGAAGAGGAGGTTCGAACGCAGTGATACGACGATGGCGATGGCATCTGGCACTGGCGGGGCTTTTACTGACTTGCATAGGCGACGCGCAGGGTGGAACGGGAGCGGTCGAAGACCCCTACCGCAATCGCCCTGGGCGGCATGTGCTGCCGAACGCGACCTACAAGCCGATTCCGCCCCAAAACTACAAAATCGCGCCGCCGCGCGCGCCCCAGAACAGTAATGTGCGGTGGCGCAAGGACGGACTATTTGATCCGCAGCGATTCCACCAGCAACTGCGGCAGCGGGAGCAACGCACCCGCGCCCCGCGCTGGGATCGAGACATCACCAACGCCGCGCCCGACGAAATGCACCCCGTCTACAATCCTGGCGCGACGAAGATGTATTTCGCCAGCAACGCAGGCGGCGTGGGACCCGATGGGCGACTCATCAACCCCACCCCACGCTACCGTATCTGGCGCGGCGATTTGGACGATGGATCGCAACTGTACCTGAGCAACTTAACAAACCTTACGCCTATCACGGGCGACACGCCCGATGAGCAGTTCGGAAGCCAGATCCAGCCCGCCATCAACGAGCCTGCCAATATCATTGTCTACGCCAATCGCAGCGCGGCAGGGAGCTACAACATCATCGTGCGCAACCTCACTACACGACAGCGCGTCGTGCTGACCTCCGACAACAACGGTATCACGCAGAACCTCCGACCGACCCTTAGCCCAGGCGGCAACTTGGTGATTTTCTCCTCGAACCGCCTGCTGGCGGGTGAGACGGAAGCCGACCGCCGCTACCGACTCTATGTGGCGCGCACCGACGGACGCCCCTTCGACGACGGAACCTTCTTCCGACGAATCACCTTCCCCGCTCCAGGCGAGAACGATGTGGAGCCTGCGTGGTCGCCTGACGGCAACCGCGTGGCATTCGCACGAATCGCTTCCGATGGCTCCAGCTATATCTACATCTTGGACTTCAACACACTGACCGTCGTGCAGTGGACACAGTTTGTCGACGCGAACGGCAACCGCCCGCGCGATCGGCAACCCACTTGGGGGGTTATTCGTGGCTCCTTTTACTTGGTCTTCGCCTCGACTCGCAAGTCGGGGCAGCCCCACCAGTTAGGGTTACCCTCCGATCGCGTCGATGTGACCAACAACATTTACGACATTTACTACATGCCGACGGATCTGCCTGAACCGCCTTCGGCGGACGAGACCCTCTCGCTCACTACTGACCCCAGTACGCCTGCCTTGGCGCGTCCAGATGTGCCAGGGGTCGAATTCTTCGTTCGCGCAGCAGGTGCGAAGTACCCCGCAGCGGCGATCGAAACGCGCAACCGCGTCGCTTATCACTCCACGCGCACGCAAGGCGCAGAAGCGCCCGGACCAGGCGTTCACGACCTCTGGGAGACGGCAGTGTTCGACCGAACGCCGCCGCTGATGGAGATTCTGCCCGTTGTGCGCCCGAAAGAGATGTTCCCTGGCGACACCGTCGAAATTAAAGTGCGCGTGCTTGACCTGCAAAGCGGGGTCGACTTTGTGCGCGTGCAGTTCAAAGACCCCGACAGCGCGGAACAAGACGCCGCTGGCGAGGAACACAAACTCTACCAGCTGTTCCAGTTCGACCCCTTCTTCCCCAACCGCATCTTGGCGGACACCGCTCAAGCGTATGTACCGCTGTTCGTAGAAGTGGGACAGCAAGCCATCCATCCGCAAACCTATGAGTACAAAGAGCCCTACAGCTTGGTACGGCTCGGCTTCAACGGCAGCCTCGATGATACGCTGTTACTACAGCCCGAGCTGGACGAAAACGGCAATCCGACCGACTGGTATGTCGCCCGCTGGCGCACGCCCGACATTCCCAGCGACTTCTATCTGGATGTGATTGTGCGCGACCGAGCCGGCAACGAGTTTATTTACGATAATGTCTCAGGCTTCACGACTCAGCAATTTACGGGCGCGCATAACATCTTGTTGGTGTCGGACTACATGGGCGGGCAGATTTTTGTGCAGAACCGCGTCGATGTGATTGGCAACTCCATTACGCGCCCGACCTGGCAGCCTGTCGAGAGCTACTGGACGGACAACCCCACAGGCAAGCCGCCGTTCGATGTCACGCAGCCGCCCAGCGGCACAGGTTTGACTATTTTCGGCGACGGCGCGATTCCGCATCCGAATGTCCTTGGGGCTTTTATACGCTCCGATACGCTCGGTTCGAACACGACCTACGGGAATCTGTATAACATTTGGCGCGTGCAGTGCCGCAATCCGATTACGCCTGCGGTGCTGGCGGGCTACCAGCCGCGAATCGAGCGCGAACCGACCGACCTCGCGGGCGGCTTCCGCGATAAGCTTCACGCGCCGCGCATGGTCATCTGGGCAAGCCCCTACGCCGGCAATGTGTGGGCAGGTCCGGGACACATCTTAGACCCCGAGGTGCAGACGCTCATCCGTAACTTCCTGCAGGGCAGCGGGCGCATGCTCTTCAGCGGTCAGGACATCGCGTGGGCGCTCAGCTTGCGCGGCTCCGTCGCCAACCAGTTTATGAACGACATCCTGCGCGTGTCGTTCGACAGCGACACTGCCGATGATGTGTTTGCAATCCCCTATCGCGGCTTGCGCCACGAATTGCAGGGCGTTCTCGGGGATCCGCAGCGGGGCGAGGATCCGAACCCGTTTGCCGAAAACCCTGCTGGAATCATTATGTGGATTCGATACGAGGGCAACACAATCGTGCCCGATAGCCCATTGACGCTTCGGTTGTCCCATCCTGCCGCGTACCTTGTTTTCCCCACCTTCGATCTATTCGATGTGATTCAGCCCCTTGGCGCCACCAGTACCACCCCGCTCTACACCGATGCGGCGTGGAACCAGGTGTGGCTTGATACCGTGTCGGTGGCGACGACGGCGCGTGTCCCCTATACCTATACCCAACCGCGCGTTGGCAATCTCCCGCTGCTCGGCACTTCCAACCAGGCAGGCTCCTACTATATCAACGACGCGAATCGCTCCAAAGTCGCCTTCATGGCGTTCGGCATCGAAGGCGTCAACTCTGGATATACGACAGGGCCTTCGGGCTTACTATGGTGTCGCTCCTTGCGGAACAAACTCGTCCATAACGCCTTCGGCTGGATGACGCACAGCGTGCTGGAAGGCGTGGTGCGCCAGTACGATCCCGACACACGCACCTTCACGCCGCTGCCGCGCGCGCTCGTGCGCGTCATCGGCGTTGCGCCACTGAGTCTTGTGGGAGTCAATGCAGGCTACGCGATTACCGACTCCAACGGCTTCTACCGAATCGTGGGGTTGGAAGCAGGCGGCTATATCGTAGACGCCGAGCGCCCTGGCTTCAAGACACAGCACCCTGAGACCGTTGTGTTGGTTGCGGAGACTGCCACCATCAACCTAATTATGCTGGCGACGCCGCCAGGGCAGATTAGCGGGCGCGTGATTGATATTAATAATCAACCTGTGCGCGGCGCACTGGTACGCGCTACGAACACCACGGATCCTGAACTAACGCGCGAAATCGTTACCGACCCCGACGGCACCTTCCTCATCCCGCGCGTGCCCGTCGGGAGTTGGAATGTGACGGTCGTCGGCTTAGCTTTCGGCGGCTACTCGCTGCCGCCTGCGCGCCCCGCGCCCGATGGCGTCTACAGGGATGTGCAAGTGCGCTCGGGCGAAACAACGGCAATCGGCGACTTCGTGTTGGAGCCTGAACCGGGCACGGTCACGGGCACAGTGGCTGATGCGAACACAGGCAATCCGATACCGAACGCGCGCGTCACTGCCGTCGCGGGTGCGGCTACCCGCGCCGATGTGACCACCGACGCAAACGGCGTCTATACCTTCACCGTGCCTGCAGGCGAGTATGTAGTGACCGCCGTCGCGCCTGGCTACGCGCCCGAAAGCCAGACACTCACCGTGCCTGCCAACACGACGACCACGCTCAACTTCCGACTGGCGCTTCTGCCGCCCGGTTCGGCTTCGGGACGAATCGTGCGACGCTTCGGCGGCGCGCCTGAACCTGGGGTAACCGTGCGCCTGCTGTTTGGCACGACGGAGGTTGTGCCTCCGGTGACCACCGACGCTAACGGCAACTACAGCTTCACGAATGTGCCGCCGGGCGAGTATGTGGTCATCCCCGAGAAGACGGGCTTTACTTTCATCCCGAATCAGCGAACCATCACTGTGAACCCGAACCAGAACACGGTGGTCGGCGAGTTCAAATCGGAGCCGTTGCGCACCTTCCTCAAGGGTCGCTCCTTGGTCTCCGCGCCGTATGACTACACGCAGGATGTGCGCGAGCTGCTGGCAGTGCCTGCATCGGCAACCTTCCGCTTCTTTACTTGGAATCCCAGCCAGTTGCGCTATGTGTTCTATCCGAACGCGCCCGCGAACCGCTTCCAACTGGGGCGCGGCTACTTCCTCGAGACTTCGGAAGATCTGCCGCTCACCAGAGAGGGCACGCCTGCCGACACCAGCCAGCCGTTCCGAATCCCGCTCCAGGTAGGGTGGAACCTTATCGGCAACCCGTTCACCTTCGAGGTAGACTGGGGTCAAGTGCAGGTGGTTGACCCCGACACGAACACATCGGTCTCCCTGCCGACGGCGGTGGGCAAGGGCATCGTGGCGAACGCGCTCTGGGGCTACTCGCTTGACCGCTACACAGCGACAACCCGTATGAGGGTTTGGGAAGGCTACTGGGTGTACGCCTACCGTGCGACGACGCTGGTGATTCCGCCGACGGCGGCGAGCAGCGGTGCGTCCGGCCGAAGTGCGAATACGAGCGCAGCGGGCTGGCGACTGACGCTGGAAGTGCAGTCGGGCGAGCTGAAAGACTGCGCCTACATCGGCGTCTCCCGCAGCGCGACGGCAGGCTATGACCGCGAGCATGACCTGCTCAAGCCGCCGCCCGTCGGCACGGACTATGTGCATATCAGCCTCCCGCGCTTGAGCTGGGGCGCGCACAGCGGCGTCTACGGCGTAGATATCCAACCCGCCACGCGCAGCGCAAGCTGGGAGTTCGTCGTGGAGAGCAGTCAGCCCAACCGCGAGGTGACCCTGCGCTGGCCCGATGCGCAGCAGCTCCCGCGCGCGGCGAACCTCGTACTGGTGAACCTTGAGACGGGCGAGCGACGCTACCTGCGCACCACAGGCGCGTACACCTTCCGCACGAACGCCAACGGCGTGAGCCGATTCCGCCTCGAAATGGCGTCCAGTGGCGGGCTGCTGCGCATCCAGCAGGTGCAGGTGCAGTCGGGACGCGGCGCGCAACACACGGTTGCCTTCCAACTGACAGGAGATGCGACCGTGCAGGTGAACATCCTGGCGGGCGGTAAGGTCGTGCGCCAACTGCTGAACCAAGCGACGCGCAGCGGCGTGCAGCAAGCCACATGGGACGGGCGCGACCAGAGCGGCGTCGCACTGCCGCCCGGAACCTATACGGTAGAGATTCGAGCCGTGAGCGACGACGGACAGGTTGCCCGCGCAACCGCGCCGTTGGTGCTCACGCGCTGAGAACAGACGATGAAGGAGGAGCAATCAGAGTGAAAACACGGATGAGGCGAACTTGGACGACGCGCACAGCGTCTCTCGGCGTGCTGAGCATGCTCGCGGTGGGACTGCTCTACCCACTGGGCGCGGCGCGCGCCGATGCCCAGCTGGTGCAACTGCCGCGCGTGGCAGTGCTGGACTTCGAGAACAAGAGCGGCTACGGCGGCGCAAGCATCGCACGCGCCGCCACCGACGCCGTGGCAGGTGAATACCAAAAATCACGCAAGTACGAAGTGTTAGCGCGCGGCGAGATCGAGCAACAGCTCAAAGACCTCGACCTCGCGCTGCCCCTCGACAAAACAGGCTTCCTGCGCTTAGGGCGCGCCCTTCAAACCGAGTCCCTCATCACGGGCGAAGTGAACGCGGTGACCTTCGTGGGCAGCCCGAAACAGGCGCAAGTCGTCCTGACCGTGCGGGTAATTGACATCGCGTCGGGCGAACCCATCAACGGCGCAGTCGCAACGGGGCTGAGTAATCGCCGCCCTGGCTACACAGGCGACGACGACACGCTGGTGCAGGAAGCCATCCGCAACGCCGCGTTCGAAGCCGTGCGCATCATCAATAACTACACCATTCCCGAAGCCACTGTGTTGACCACGCGCGCGGGCAAAGAGGTGCTGCTGACCCGCGGCATTCGCGGCGGGTTGCAACCTGGGATGGAGATGATTGTCGTGCGGCGCGGCGAGGAGGTCGGACGCATCCGCGTCACCCAAGTCTCCGATAGCGACGCAGTGGCGGAAATCATCGACTTCGGACGCGGCATCCAGAGCGAAGACCGCGCCCGCGCCATCTTCCGTGTGCCGACCGTCGAGGTCAAGGCAGGGCGCGTCGTTACCGAGCGGCCCCGCCAGCGCGGCGAGGGGAATAGGCTCTTGCGCGCGCTCGGTCCGATTCTCGTGGTCGGGCTGATTGCCTTCGGCATCGCACGCGCCTCGTCGGGAGGCAATACCCCCGTTCAAACAGTAATCGCCGAGGCAGGCGCGGACGGCAACTTCGAACCATTTGTGCGCATCTCGTGGAAAACCACCCTCTTCGCCAAGAGCGTGCCTGACACAATCCAGTGGCAAATCTTCCGCTCGGACTTCATCGACTTAGATGAAAAAGCCAACCGAATCCCTGTCGGTGTCGTGCCCGGCAACCAGAACTTCTTCATCGACACTACCGTACCGCGTGTCTTGACCTACGCGAGCCTCCTACGCGAGGGTGAAGATGACTTAGATTTTCAAACCCTCGAGGAAGAATCGCCTGCGCCAGGTGTGGCTCCAGGACGCTCGTACACCTACCAGCTCGCCCTTGTCTACCGCGAGCGGATTGAAGCCGAAGGCGAGACAATTTTCCTTTTCAAACTCTCCGACCGCGTGCAATCGGGACAGGCGACTGTGCTGCTGCCAGTGCAGCTACTGACCCCCTTGCAGCGCAGCGAGGATGTCGACCCGAAGGATGTGCGCTTCAGCTGGCTGGCAGCGGAGGGCGCGAACGCCTACCGCGTAGAGGTCTCGACCGACCCGACCTTCCGCGATCGGAACCGCACCTTCGTATCGCCTGAGATTCCCTCGACCGCCGTGGGCGGCTCGCCTGTCTCCACCGAGCGCATCAACTTGGAGACGGGGCTGTTGAACCGACTGGGGCTGGTAGGTCAGCGCGTCACGCTCTATTGGCGCGTGGGCGCACGCAACCTCTACGATGACCCAGGACCAATTCCAGGACCTGGCGGCTTGCGCTATGTGTGGAGCCGACCGTTCGAGTTCACCACACAAGAGCTGCCGCCCAGTCCCTGAGGCGCTCGGGGGGCATGCTAAGAAACACACGCCCCCCCTCGCTCGTCCAAACATACGATTATATGTGGAGGAGAAGATGATGCGATGGATTTGGCGATGGCTGATAGTA
>Ga0308416_1000234_pt1 | contig 19596 bp, 17 predicted proteins | sample HotsprSampleOS60_FD_203468 | JGI IMG/M metagenome (GOLD analysis project Ga0308416, IMG submission 203468) | Hot spring phototrophic mat microbial communities from Octopus Spring, Yellowstone National Park, Wyoming, United States - 20090730_OS60 ... | reverse complement strand
ACGCCGCCGACCCCACGGCCGGGATCAGCTACGAGCTTTCCGCCATCACCGCGACGGTGATCGGCGGAACCAACCTCTTCGGGGGGCGCGGCACGGTAGTCGGTACTTTGATTGGGGCTTTGATCATGGGAATTCTGCAGAACGGCCTGAACCTGATGGCAATCCCCGCCTTCTACCAGCAGGTGGCCATTGGAAGCGTGCTGGTGCTGGCGGTCTGGCTTGACCGCATTCGCGACCGCAGACCGGCGTAGGATCGGATGATCCAGGGACGGGGGTGGGACGTGAGCCTGCTGGAGATCAGAAATCTCACCAAACGCTTCGGGGCGGTGGAGGTGTTGCGTGGGGTGAACCTCACCCTCGAGGCGGGCAGCGTGGTGGGTCTGCTGGGTGATAATGGTGCGGGCAAGAGCACCTTGATGAAGATCGTCAGCGGGGTGTACAGCCCCGATGGCGGTGAGGTGTGGTTTGCCGGCAAGCCCCTGGCCTACCCGCAGCACAACCCCCGCGAGGCCCGCAGGCTCGGGATCGCCATGATCTACCAGGACCTGGCCCTGGCCAGACAGCAGGATGTGGCCTCCAACATCTTTCTAGGGCAAGAACCCCTATGCCGCTGGCTGGGGCTATGGCCCGTGATCGATCAGGCGCGCATGCAGCGGGAGGCTGAGCAGGTTATAGAGCGGCTGGGGGCCCGCATACCCTCGGTGAGGCACCCGGTGGGGCAGCTTTCGGGCGGGCAGCAGCAGTCGGTGGCGATCGCCCGGGCCCTTACCAGCAGCCCCAAGCTCTTCATCATGGACGAGCCCACCGCGGCCCTGGCGGTGCGTGAAGTCGAGCACGTGCTCGAGCTCATCCGTGAGCTCAAGCGCCAGGGCATCGGGGTGATCCTGATCAGCCACCGCCTCCCCGACGTGTTCGCCGTGTGCGACCGGATCGTGGTACTGCGCCAAGGGGTGGTGGTGGCCGACCTACCGGCCGCCCAGACCAACATGAGCGAGGTGGTAGGGTATATCGTAGGGGCCCATTAGCAGAGGCTCTGCTGAGGCGGGGCGGAAGTTGTGAGGTGAAGATGCCAAGGTTCGGTGCACACGCTTTTATCTGGGCAGCGGACTGGAGCTCCGAGGTGACCGAAAGGATCCTGGGGGCCGCGGCCCAGGCCGGGCTGGACTTCGTTGAAATTCCCCTGCTCAATCCCGCCCGGCTCGAGGTGGGGCTCACAAAGGCCTTGCTGCAGCGCTATTGTCTGGCCTGTACCTGTTCCTTGGGGCTGCCGGTAGAGGCCAGCTTGCCTGAGCGCCCCCAGGCGGCCACGCGGTTCCTGATCGAAGCGCTGGAGGTGGCCCATCAGGTTGGCAGCCCGGTTCTCACCGGCGTAACCTACGCCACCCTGGGCGCGCTGAGCGGACGTGCGCCCTCTGAGGAAGATTACCGGTGCATCGCCCAAGCCCTGCGCCCCGTCGCTCAGCACGCAGCTTCGCTCGGGATGTCCCTGGGCATCGAGCCGGTCAACCGCTACGAGACGTACCTGCTGAACCTGGCCTCACAGGCGCTGGATCTCATCGAGCGCATCGACGAGCCCAACGTCTTCCTGCACCTCGATACCTACCACATGAACATCGAGGAGAAGGGTTTCCGAAACCCTATCGTGCAGGCGGGGAGTCGCCTGCGCTACATCCACCTCTCTGAGTCGGATCGGGGCACACCGGGCACAGGAAACGTCCGGTGGGACGAGGTCTTCGCCGCGCTGGCGGAGATCGGCTTCGACGGGGATCTGGTGATGGAGTCCTTCGTGGCCCCGAACCCAGAGATCGCCCGGGCAACCTGCCTGTGGCGGCGCGTTGTGGACGACCCCGACGCCCTGGTGCGCGAGGGCCTGGCCTTCCTAAGGGGAAAAGCGCAGCAGCACGGTCTGTTACATGGATAGGCAGGTATGATCCGGGCCTTGCATGGTGTGAGAACATGTTGCTGGGCATAGACCTGGGCACGGGCTCCTGCAAGGCCCTCCTGCTCGACCTGGAGGGTCGGCTGGTTGCTGAGGCCAGCCAGGGCTACCCGGTGCGGGCCCCCAGGCCCGGCTGGGCCGAGAGCGACCCTGAGGACTGGTGGCAGGCGGTGGGCCAGGCCGCCCAGCGGGCGGTCGCGCCCTATGCCGGTAGGGTTCTGGCCATCGGCCTTTGCGGCCAGATGCACGGCGTGGTGCTCTGTGACGCCGAGGGCACACCGCTCCGTCCGGCGATCCTATGGGCCGATACGCGGGCTACCGCCAAGCTGCGGGACATCCAGGAGCTCCCCGAGTCCGAGCGCCTGCGGCTGGCCAACCCCCCGGCGGTGGGGATGGCTGCGACCAGCCTCCTCTGGTTGAAGGAGCACGAGCCGGAGCACTACCGCAAGGCCCGCTGGGCCTTGCAACCCAAGGACTGGCTGCGCCTGCAGTTCACCCGCCAGGCCAATAGCGAGCCTTCGGACGCTTCCGGTACGCTGCTGTACGACCTCCTGGCCGATACCTGGGCCCTGGGCGTGGTAGAGGCCCTGGGCCTGCGCCCGGACCTCCTCCCTCCCCTGCTCCCCTCCGGCTCCGTGGCAGGTTTCCTTACGGAGCCGGCGGCCCGGCATCTGGGCCTGCCGTCCGGCCTGCCGGTGGCGGCGGGGGCAGCCGATACCGCCGCAGCGCTACTGGGAGGTGGGGTGGGACTGGGGGAGGTTCAGCTTACGGTGGGCTCTGGGGCCCAGGTGGCGGTTTTACTGGCGCGCCCCCATGTAGACCCCCATCTACGAACCCACCTCTACCGGGCAGCCCTACCGGGCCAGTGGTACGCGATGGCGGCCATGCAAAACGCAGGACTGGCCCTGGAGTGGGTACGTCAGCTCCTGGGGCTGAGCTGGGCCCAGGCCTACAAGGAGGCGGAAAGGGTGCCCATAGGCTGCGAAGGGCTCGTCTTCCTGCCCTACCTTACCGGCGAGCGCACCCCACACCTTGACTCGGAGGCTCGAGGGGTGTGGGCTGGGCTAGGCCTGAACCACTCGCGGGGCCACCTGATGCGCGCGGCGCTGGAGGGGCTGGCCTTCAGCCTGCGCGAGGGCCTGGAGGCCTTGAGCCAGGCCATCCCCGACCACACCCCCCTGCGGCTGGCCGGCGGCGGCAGCGCCGAGCCCTTCTGGCAGCAGATGCTGGCCGATGTGCTGGGCCGCACCTTGCTCGCTGCGCCGACCCGCTCAGCCTCCGCAAGGGGGGCGGCCATGCTGGCGGCGATGTCTATCGGGGTGAGCACCGATTGGCCCCAGGAGCTGCCGTGGCCTGTCGCCCGTCCGCAGACATCGGATTACGAAGAGGTCTACGCCCGCTTTCGGCGTTTGTACTCGCGGCTGAAGGGTTGGTTCTCCACGAGCTAAAGGCCCCCCATAGCCCGAGTCGCAGTGGAGCGGGCGAGGGTCGGCTTCCCCGTGGGTCTGGGGGATTGGCGTGCGCACCCTCCCGGCCTCCCCGGTGACCCCTATCGGCCCTGCGGTGGCGGCCCTGGAGGAGAAGGAGCAGATCCAGGTCTTTCGGCAGCGCTACTCGCCACAGCCCTGCTCACCTGGCCCTTTGCGGACCCAGTGGAAGCAGCCCAGGCCTTGGGAGGGGGCGGCTCGAGGCACCTCCTGCCCCCGGTTCTGGTCCAGGCCGACTACAAGTGGGGGTGGCCCTCCTTACGGCAGCGGGGCTTTCCCCCATCGGCCTCGAGGCCCAGCCTCCCCCTGGACGGGGAGCCATGGTGGCGGAAGCCCGCAACCACAGGGCGGAGGCCCCCCTGCGGCGGGCATCCCCCTCCCCGCACAGGCCTTCAACCCCCTTTAGGGGGACGGGCTACGGGATGCCTTGGATCCTCGCTGACTGTGGCAGCCACAGGCCCGGTTGCCGGAGAGCCCTCAGAGTGCGGGGTGTTCCGGGTGCGGACACCGGGGAGCGCTCCCCTGCAGGAGCGGCATCAGCGAGACGAGGCTGCCCGGATAGCCGTTACCTCGACGCGCGGGCGGGCCTTCAGCACAGCCGGCAATCCGCCCGCCGAAGGCGAGGCCCATAGGGGCTCGAAGGGACGGTGCAGCCCGGCCCCGGCGGGTGGGTTTTCCTGTGCCAGGCCCAGGTTACTGGCCGGGTGCAGCCTGCACCCTCGGATCCTGAAGCCAGAGCTGCCGCAGCACGGATTTGTTGCTTTCTCATACACTTTCTCATTTACTTCATAAAAACACACCTTATGTTTAGGGGTAATTCCTTACTTTACAAGGAGGTGACCCATGGATCAGGTAAGGATCGGAGGGTTTAGGCGCCGGGACTTCATGAAACTTGTGGGGGTCGGGGGTGCCTCGGCCATGCTGGGTAGCTTGGGCCTTCAAGCGCAGGCCCAGGCCCAGCGCATCTTTGCTAAGGACGACTCCAAGCTGCTCAACATCGGGGCGACCGTGCGTTCGGCCAAGTGGTGGGAGTTCACCTCCTACATCACCCCGGTGGATCGCTTCTTTATCCGCAGCCGTTACCCCGTGCCAACGGTGGATCTGAAGGCCTGGCGGCTAAAGGTGCACGGCGACGGGGTGAGCCGGCCCTTTGAGCTCACCTACGACGACCTGCTCAAACTCCCCAGCCGCCGCGCGATCCGCTACCTCGAGTGCAACGGCAACGGCCGCACCCTGTTTTGGGAACAGCTCAACATGAACGTGCGGGGCGGTAACTGGGGCTTGGGGGCGGTCAGCCAGGGGGAGTGGGAGTACGTCCCCATCGGGGAGATCCTGGACAGGGCCGGCCTCAAGCCAGAAGCCAGGGAGGTGCTCTTCTGGAGCGGCATAGACGGCCCCGATACGGGGCGGCCCCTGCCCATCAGCGAGGTGCTGAACCGGCCGGAGGAGATCGGCATCGCCTTCGGCATGAACGGCGATCCCCTCACCCCCGACCACGGTTTCCCGGCGCGGGCCCTGGTGCCGGGCTGGGGCGGGGCAGCCAGCACCAAGTGGATTACGGAGATCAAGGTCTCCACAAACCGCTTCTGGGTTCGCATGAACACCCGCGAGGAGGCCGATATCGGGCCGGATTATCCCGTGGAGCGCCCGGGTCCCAACGACGAGTTCCGCGCTGCCACGCCTGAGGACATCAGAGGGGTGATGGCCAGGCGCCAGAACGTCAAGTCCTTCCTCACCCTACCCCTCACCCTGCGCAAATCCAGGCCCCCGGCGAACTATCCCCTGGCAGTAGGAGAGCGTCCGAAGATAAGCGCGGGCCTGCAGGTGATGCGCGGATACGCCCACTCCCCCTTCGGCATCCGTCAGGTGCTGTACCGTATAGATGAGGGCCAGTGGACCCCCGCCACCTTGGTGCCGCCCAACCTCGGGGGGGTGAGCTGGGTTCGCTTCGAGTTCCCCTGGCAGGCCAGCCGCGGCGTCCACGTGCTCGAGACCCGCGCGATCGATCGGGCCGGAAACATGCAGCCCTTCGCGGTACCCTTCAACGAGCTCGGCCACATGAACAACGTGGTGCCCCGCTTTGAGGTGGAGGTGGTCTAGTTGCATCGCCTGATGACCGCCGCCCTGCTGCTGGTTCTTTCGCAGCTCTGGGTAGGGGCCCAAACTCAGACCGCCTTGCCGCCCCAGGTGGCACTGGGCCAGAAGGTGTATCTGGCCCACTGCGCCGCCTGTCACGGGCAAAAGGGGGAGGGGGGAAGCGCGCACCCGCTGGTAGGCCCTGGTAAGCTGCGGAGCTATCAAAATGCCTTCAATCTCTACAACTACACCAAGCTGACCATGCCTTTCGACAGACCGCAATCCCTCAAAGACGAGGAGTACTGGGCGGTGGTGGCCTACATGTTACACGCCAACGACCTTCTGCCCAAAGGCTTCCTCTTGAATGCCGACAATGCTAGAGCGCTCAGCCTCTTGCCCGCCAGGTAGAGGCGCTTGAGATACCCCAGCCTGCGGCCTGGGCCTGGTAGCCCAGGCCGTACCCTTGCCAACTCAAAGCGCGGTTTACCCCCTTGCCCAGGCGCCGGAGCCGGTGGGGGGTGGCACGGGCCTGCTGCCAGGTACATTTGACCCAGTGTTCTTACGGCCCTATTTAGGTTATTGTTATTTGGATTGAAGTATGTGCCGCGCCTCTCCCCGGGCCAGCCACCGTAAGGGCCTAACCATCCTGACGGCCGCGCTCCTGCTGGTGGTCTCGAGCGAGCTGGGCCTGCGGGGGGTACTGATGTACGGCACCTGGGCCTCCCAGGATCAACTTATCCGCCTCAACCAGGCCCAGATCTGCGCCACGGAGCCCGATGGGCGGGCCGGCTCCGACGGATCCCATCCGCCTGAGCACGGGCCTTTGTGCTTTGTATACCTGCTGGCGGTCAAGGGGCTGGAGCCAGTCCTGGGCCGCTTTGCCAGTGTTCAGTTCGTCCGGCGCGTGTGGATCAGCTCGGCCCTGGTGCGGGATGTCCTCATCCGGGGCGTCGCGGCCCGGGCACCTCCTTTGCGCTAGACTGCCAGGCGGACATAAGTCGGTTGGGATCAGACCCGTCTTTCATAGCGCAGTTGCGCGCGTGACAGGAGGTCTATGCAAGCTGTACCCCAAAGGGGGGATGAGAAATCCGCCCACCAACTCTACTTGGCGGTCTGGCGCTGGCATTTCTACGCCGGCCTGTACGTGATTCCCTTCATGATCATGCTGGCCCTCACCGGGCTGGTCATCCTGTTTGCTCCGCAGATCGAAGACCTTCAGTACCGTGACCGGATATTTGTCGTGCCGCAGGGTTCCGTGCAACCTTACACCTCACAAGGCGGTGCGCAAGGCCTATCCGGAGGCCACAATCGAGCGCTTCCGCCCCAACCCGGCGCCCAACCGCTCCTCCCAAGTGGCGCTCACCTGGGGCGGGCGCGAGCTTACGGTGTTTGTCAACCCCTACACCCTAACCGTGCTGGGCGAGGTGGACCACGCCAGCCGTTGGGAGACCCTCGCCACCGAGATACATGGCACCTTTTTCATAAAGCAGGAGGTGTCCCTGCCACTGGTGGGAAAGGTTAACCTAGGCGACCTGCTCATCGAAATTGCCGCCAGCCTGATGGTGCTGCTGGTAGTTACCGGGCTGTACCTGTGGTGGCCGCGCAACGGACAAGGCCTGTATGGGAGCCTACTCCCCCGCCTCAAGGCCAAGGGGCGCACCTTCTGGAAGGACCTGCACAGCGTGCCGATGTTCTGGGTTTCGCTGGTAGTGGTCTTCTTCGCCTTGACCGGTTTGGCCTGGACGGGAATCTGGGGCGACCGGTATGTGCAAGCTTGGAACACCTTTCCAGAGGCGATATGGAACGATGTACCCAAGAGCGGGCAAAACCTCGAGAGCCTCAATCGCAGCGGTGAAAAACTGGTGCCCTGGAACCTGGAAAACTCCAAGCTACCCCTCTCGGGTTCCATGGCAGGCAAGGACGGCATTCCCGCCGGGACTCCGGTGAACCTAGACAGCGTGATCCAGTACGTGCGGGATAACGGTGTGAACTACGGCTTTTGGGTAGCGCTGCCCAAGGGCAAAGAGGGGGTCTGGACGGTATCGGCCTCGAGCATGAGCCGCGACGTAACCGACGCCCGGAAGGACCGCACTTTGCACATAGACCAGTACAGCGGAAAGGTGCTGGCCGACATCGGTTGGAGCGATTACAGCCTGGGGGCCAAGGCCATGGCCTCGGGCGTTGCCCTACACATGGGCACTTATGGCTGGTGGAACCAAGCCCTCAACGCCCTGTTCTGCGTACTGATCATCCTGGCCAGCCTAGCGGCGCTGAGGATGTGGTGGTTGCGCCGTCCTGCAGGGATCTTCCGGCTGGCTGCGCCCCCTCCGCCCAAAAACCTGCCCCTTTGGAAAGGCGCCGTGGCCTTGATCGTAATCATGGGCATCCTGTTTCCTGCGGCGGGGGCTACTTTGCTGTTGGTTTTGGCGCTGGACTATCTGATCGTGCGGCGGATACCCGCTTTAGCGCGGGCCATTCGCTAGCTTACAGAGGACGCACATGCAAAACCTAGTCCTGTGGTTGCTAGTAGTGTTTGGTTTGAGCCTGGCCCAACACCAGCACGGAGGCCACGGGGGGCATGGGGCTGCACCCCAGGGCCGCCCAACCCCGGTTCAGGTACGGCTGGTTGAGGGCTGGGTGCGGCTGGTGCCTTCGAGCCTGCGCGATACCACGGTTTACTTTACCCTGCAAAACCCGCTGGCGCGCGATCTGCGCCTGGTTGGGGGCAGCAGCCCGGTGGCCCAGATGGTGATGCTGATGGAAGACTACCGCGAGTCCCGCTCGGGCCAGACCGTACAGGGGATGCGCGAGGTGAAATCGCTCCTGCTGCCTCGGGCCGGAAAACTGGTACTCCAGCCTGGGGGCAAGCACCTCATGCTGATGGGGCTCAAGCGGCCTCTGCGGGAAGGGGAGCGGATCCCCATCCGGCTGTTCTTCGAGGGCAACCGGGAAGCCCTGATCGAGCTCCGGGTCGAGCGGCGCTAGAAGCGAGCCTCTGTATGAGATGCCGCCGCCGTCTTATCACGCCCGCGAAGCGACGTATACTAGTTCGTCGCCCAGGGCTATACCAACCGCCAGATCGCTCTGGCCGTGAATCTGTCCTACAAGACCGTAAGCCTGCACCGCAGCCGGGTGATGCGCAAGCTGGGGCTACGGAGCCCCTGCGAGCTTCGGCGCTTCGCGGAGGGGTATCTAAAACTCAGGCCACTGCCAGGGGGTGCTGATGCATCCGGGTAGCCACACCCCTAAGACCCGCCGCACAGCGCCCGACGCCCGGCTTACGGGGCGCTGGAGCCGACACCCGGGTGCTCGACGGGGTTGCGCGGCCGGGCGAGCGCGGACCGGGGGCGACGGCCGGGTATACCCGGCTGCAGCCCTGCTTCACCCCAGCCGAACAGTGGACGACCTAAGCGCGTCTAGCTACTGCTTTGCTGTTGTGCCAACCTTTGGGGGGCTGCACCCCGCCCAGAGCATGGCCGCGTGGAAGCGCACCCTGAAGGAGATCCCTCGCGTGGCCAGGGCGGGCGGGGAACCTCTGGTAAACCACCGTAGCCCCCGGTTTAAATCCCAGCCGCCGCCGCAGAGGCGCACGGGTACCGGTGGGCCTCGAGTCCTGCTCTAGCCCCGCGGCTCCCGCCGACGGGGTTGGCGGGTTAGCCTGGAGATTATCGTCTGGAGGTACAAGGATGCGTAGAATAAAAGGTTTGCTCGTCGTTTTGCTGCTGCTTTTAGGCTTGGGCAAAGCCCAGCAACTGGTGCTGGCCATTCCCGCGGAAGAGGGGCTCCTGACCCCCTTCACCTATGTAACCGGCTACCCAGGGTATAACCTGCTCTCGCTGGTCTACGATACCCTGATGATCCCCGACCTCAACGGGGTTCCCCAGCCCTGGCTGGCCGAGCGGGTCAGCAGTACCAACGGGGGCCGCGACTGGACCATCCGGCTCAAAAACGCCCAGTGGCATGACGGTCAGCCCATCACCAGCGCCGACGTGCAGTTTTCTTACGAGTACTACCGTCGTTACCCGGTGGTGAGCCGCTTCGCCACCGCCGTGCGCAGTATCGGCCAGATCCGCACCCCCGATACCCGCACCGTGCAGATCAGCCTGCCCCGCCCCGACGCCAACTTCGAGCTCTCTACCCTGGCGGATGTGCCCATCCTGCCCAAACACATCTGGGAGAGCGTCACCGATCCCAAAGCCCACCGCAACAACATCGGCAGCGGGCCCTACCGTCTGGTGGAGATTCGGCCGGGCCAGTCGTACCGCTTTGAGGCCAACCCCAACTACTTCGGGGGACGGGTAGCTCCCCAGAGCCTGGTGGTGGTGATCATCCGCGAGGCTGCTACGACTTTCCAGGCTTTGCAGGCTGGGCAGATCGCGGCTAGTTCCCGCGAGCTGTTGCCGGAGCTGATCCCCCAGTTCGCCAACAACCCCAGCTTCCGCTTGCTGCGGGGAGCTTTGTTCACCAGCAACCTGCTGCAGTTCAATACCACCGCGGCTCCCTTCAACCAGGTGGCCTTCCGCCAGGTCATCGCGGGGCTGGTTGACCCCAAGGCCATCGTGGACACCGTGCTGCTGGGCCAGGCCACGGTGGGCAGCCCGGGCTTCCTGCACCCTCAGTCGCCCCTGTACAACCCTGAGGTGGGAAGCTATCCGCGGTTGAGCTTGGCCCAGGCAGAGCGGCGCCTGGATCAGCTCGGCTTCCGTAGAGGGCCCGATGGGGTGAGGGTAGGAAGGGATGGGCAGCGGCTCGAGTTCGAGCTGCTAGCACCGGCCAACAACCCGCTGCGGCTGCGGGCCGCCGAGCTGATCGCCCGACAGGTGCGCCCGGCGGGCATCGTCTTCCAGGTGCGGGCCCTCGAGCCGAACACCCTTACCGACCGTGTCTGGCCTGAGTTTGATGTCTCCAAGGGGCGCAACTACACCCTGGCGATGTTCGGTTGGTCGGCCCCGGTGATGAACCAGGCCAACCTGCGGGGCCTGTTCCACTCCAAACCGGCCCTGGGCAACCTGAACATCGGGGGGTATGCGAACCCCACCGTGGACACGCTGACCGAACGGCTTGTGACGACGGTCGACCTGGCCGAGCGGAAGACCCTGGCCGCCCGGGTGCAGTCCCTGGTGGCCCGCGACCTGCCTTTCCTGACCCTGTGGTACCCCGACGCCACCTATGCGGTGCGCCCCTCGGTTTTCGACGGCTGGAAGTTTCAGAGTGGCCAAGGCATCCTCAATAAGTTCTCGTTCTTGCCCTGATGCTGCGGCGTAGCCTGCCCCACCTGCTGGTGCTGCTGCTGGCCCTGGCGATCAACTTCTTTCTCCCCCGGGCTATGCCCGGCTCGCCCCTGCCCTACATCGTGGGGGAGGAGGCGGGCCGGCTGAGCCCCGAGGAGCGGCAGCGGGTGCTGGCAGAGTACGGTCTCGAGCGGCCCCTCTGGGAGCAGTTTGGGTTGTACCTGCGCCGCTTGTTGCAGGGGGATCTGGGCCGGAGCCTGCAGGACAAGCAACCGGTTCTGCAGCTGATCCTCGAGCGCCTCCCCTGGACGCTTCTACTCTCGGGCTCGGCGCTGCTGCTGGCCTCGGGCCTCGGCCTGCTTCTGGGCGCGTTCGCGGCCCGGTACCGAGGGGGATGGCTCGACCGTACCGGTTTTGCGGGGGCGGTGCTCCTGGACGCCATGCCCAGCTTCTGGCTGGGGATGCTTTTGATCGCCCTCTTCGCTGTGCACTGGCCAATCCTGCCCGTCTACGGGGCCTACACCGCCTGGGCCAACCTGCAGGGCCTGGCCTGGCTTCTCGACGTGGGGCGGCATCTCATCCTTCCCGCGCTGACCCTTACCCTGTCCAGCCTGGCCGGTATGTTCCTGGTCACGCGGTACGCCATGCTGGGCACGCTCCACCAGGATTACATCCGCACAGCCCGGGCCAAGGGCCTGCCCGAGCGCCAGGTGATCTTCAAGCATGCGCTGCGCAACGCGGCCCTGCCGGTGGTCACCCTCTTCATGCTCAACCTGGGCAGCCTGGTGGGGGGGGCGGTGGTGGTGGAGACGGTGTTCTCGTATCCAGGGCTGGGCAGGCTCCTGTACGAGGCGGCGAGCGCGCGGGACTACCCTGTTCTTCAGGGGCTTTTGCTCTTCTTCACGCTCTCGGTGGTGGCCTTTAATCTGCTGGCGGAGCTGCTTTACCCCTGGCTAGACCCGAGGACGCGGTATGCATAAAGGGAGCTTGGGAGCCTGGCTGGCGCTGGGGCTGCTGCTGGCCCTGGCCCTCCTGGGGCCTTGGCTAGCACCTTATGACCCCAGGGAGGTGGTCTCCCGGCCCTTTCAACCCCCATCCGCCCAACACTGGCTGGGTACCAACGACCTGGGCCAGGACATCCTCTCGGAGCTGCTGGCCGGGGCGCGGGTCTCGCTGGCAGTGGGCTTCTCCGCGGCCTTTACGGCCCTGGTGCTGGGGCTGCTGGTGGGGCTGATAGCCGGTTACAACACGGGCTGGCTGGGCGCCGCGCTGATGCGCCTGGCGGATCTGATCCTGGTACTGCCGTTTTTACCGCTCATCATCGTGGTCGCGGCTTATCTGGGGCCCAGCCTGTGGAACCTGGTCCTCCTGATCGGTCTGCTTTTCTGGGCCCGCCCGGCGCGCGTGATCCGGGCAGCGGTGCTCGGCGTGCGGGGGATGGCCTTTGTGGAGGCTGCGGTGGCCATGGGGGGCAGCAGCGCACACATTCTGCGCTACCACCTGCTGCCGGCGGTGCTGCCCGTGGCTTTTTCCCAGCTCATCCTTCTGGCCTCCAACGCGATCCTGCTCGAGGCCTCGCTGAGCTTTCTGGGTCTGGGCGACCCCACGCAAAAAAGCTGGGGTAGCATGCTCTTCTACGCCCAGGTGCGGGGGGCTTTTCTGAACGGCTCCTGGCCCTGGTGGGCGCTGCCACCCGGTCTGCTTATCACGCTGAGCGTCCTGGCCCTGGCTGCAGTGGGAAGGGAGCTGGAGCGCAGGGCGGCAGCGATCCCTAGCTGATGGGTCGGCCTCCTTGTTTTAGGCCTGCCCATCCCACCGTGAATCGGTAGCTGCCGGCTCGGAATACGCCTTCGATGGGCAGGAGCCGGTGATGACGAGGTCCGCCTCCGCCCCGCCCGCCATGCGCGTTTCGGGCTAGGGCGCACCGGGTTTTCCAGTTGCACGCCGCGTGGCCCGGTCTCATCGCTCAGGTACAGGGCAGGGGCTGGCCTAGCCCTACGCCGTAGCCCAGCTCAGCCTGGTTGAGGAGCGAGCCCATGCACAGGCAGGCCGCTTGCACCGGCCGACGGAAGTCGCCCAGGTTCTCCACCGAGCAGGTCGCGCTCGAAGTAGGTCTGCAAGTAGCCCACAAACCAGAACGCGCTGCTCGGCTGTGCTGAGTTCGTGCGCCGGCACCGGCATACCCCCGCACCGCACCGCCTCGCACCAGTCGGCGGGAGCCGGCTCTGCTTCGGCCAGCACCTGCGGCCACCGCGCCGCCTGAGCCTCGAGTGGGGCAGACCTGCGGATCGCCCTGTATCCGGAGGCCCGCCGGCACGAGTCTTTAAGGCGGCTGGCACTAGAGGAGGAGCCGAGCGTGGCGGATTTATGCGGGCGGTAGAAATCCCCCAGTTCGCTCAGCGTCTGGCCTGCCAGGCGCAGGGCCCCTTAGGGCAGGGCGGGACCAGGCGGGGTGACCGTGAGGGTGAGATCTACCGTCCTGAGCGGGCTCCCGCTGGGGGTGCTGGCCTCCAGGGTGAGCGGGTAGACGTCCGGTGGGCTGCCGCCCGTGAGGATCTCCAGCGTCCATCTGAGGGGGCTGCCCCCGGAGACTTCCAGCCGGTTGGGTGAGACGGTGAAAACGATCTCGCCGGAGCTCCGCGATCTCACCTGAGTTCCACCGTGCCGCTGAAGCCGTGCTGGGGGGTCAGGGTCAGGTCGGTGTAGGCAATTCCGAACTGCTGCATCGTGAGGTTCTTGTCCGAGAGGTCGATGGTGAAGTCGGGGGCGGGGCTGCCACTGCCGCCGCTGCAGGCCGCCAGCAGCAGGGCAAGAAGAACGCCCAGGAGAAGGCGGAGATAGGTTTTGCCGCGCACAGGCTTTACCTCCGACCCTATTCTGCAGGACGGCCCGCGCCCCCATTGTTGGTCTATGTGACAACCTTCCGCCCGGCTCCCTGGATGCTGCCTTCCCCCCGCACCGGAGGGGTTCGCCACCCGGCATCGCTCCGGTACGGTACTCCCAAAACCCCGCTACCTCGCGAGCCTGGTATCCGCGAGGAAGGCCCACTGCTGCCCGGAGATGCTACCCACCCCTGCCATGAAGCGGCCGTCCTCCGAGACTCCGTAAGCCCCGATGAGGCTGCGGCCCTCCCCACCCATCTGGCCCTGGAAGAGGTCGTCGAGCAGCTCAGCCCCTCCCTGCCAGCGGTAGGCCCTATTCCCAAGCTGGCCCGCTACATAACCGCCGTTCACGTCCAGCGGAGTGCCCGGCAGGGGGAGCTGGGAGCTGAAAGGAGAGCTAAGCAGGAAGCCCTGCCCGGACATGTAACGGCCAACGATCCTGCTGCCGTCGCGGGAGATGCGCGCCCAGTGCGGGTACACCTGGCGGCCACCGGTGTCCTCCACGACGATTCGCGTCCCGCCGCCGTCCCGCACGAACAGGTGCCGGCGCAGCTCACGGCAGGAGTTAGGGTCGTTGCTGCCCTGGGGTTCCGGGTGCCACACGCCGACCGCGCCCACGTAGCGCAGGCCGGTCTCGGCGATATCCAGGAATATCATGCCGTTGGGGCATCTGCTCTCCCAGCGGGTGCGCACGGCGATCTCCCCGTTAATCCAGTGGGTAGCGAAGGGAAACTCAGGCACCGTTCGTCCCACCACGTGCAGGGTGGTACCGGCCCAGGCGCAGGCGTAGGCCACGTTGCCGCTGGTGGCCCCTCCGGAGGGGAGTGTTTGGAAGGAGGTCTTCCTATTTTTCCAAACGGATCCATTGGAAGGCCTGGGCCCCGTTGCGCAGCTCGCCCACCGCAGCCAGGTCGCCGTCGTCGCTGATGCAGACCCCCCGCACGCTTCCCTGTTGTGGGGAGAGCGCGAGGACTCCTAGGTCCTTGCTCCAGACGAAGGGCTGGTTGTTGGTACTGCCACCGGCCAGGACGATCCGCCTGTTGCCCACCTCTTTGACGGCGAGGGCGTAGAAGATCCCCGGGGCGATCCAGCGCACGGGCCTGCGCTCTGGCAGGACTGCCCAGTGGACCAGCATGCGTCGGGTGACGTAGGTCGCCTGCAACCAGCCGGCGTTTACGACCACGGCGGGCACGTCAGCGAACTTGGTCACAAGCTCCGCCAAAAGCTTCTTGCCCAGCTTGGCTAGCCCTTTCTCCACCGCCTTCTTGTACACAGGGGCTACCAGCACGTCGATCAGGCAGTCCGTGACGCTTTTGGCCAGCGTACCGGTTATGGCCACTGCCACGTCCAGAAGTATCCGGAAGAGATCCCCGGCCGGAATCGAGCCACCAAAGGTGGCCGCGCGGCTCAGCGCATCCCGAGTGGATTGCGGGATGAGGTTGTAGATTTGTCTAACCGTGCATTGCTCGAGGTCAGTGAGCTGGCCCCGATAAAAGATGAGCTCAGTTCCCGGCCCGATCAGCTGGAGCATCAGGTTGAGCACATACCCTGCGAAGATGTCCAGCACTACGCCGTCGAGGTAGTATTCCAGGTGCTTGGGGTGGTTCTGCAGTAGCCGCCTGGTCTCCTCATCAGGCGGAAGCGCACCCAGCATCGAGGCGAACAGGCCGTACCCGGGTGGGGGTGGGGAGGGCAGCCGCACCAGCCCCTCCTGCACATTGGGGGGAAAGAGCGGCTGGCCCGCCAGGGGCCTAAGCAAGGTCAGCAGATCGACACCGCCGTTGGGTAGGGCGAGGCCCAACGGGCGAGGCTCACCGAAGCGGCCCTCGTACCGGGGTTGGTACCAGAAGTAACCGGAGGCCGGGCTGTAGTTGTACACAGTGAGCATGTGGGTGCTGGGGTCATTGTCCTCATCGGACTCTTCATCCTCGACTAGAAGCCCGTTCTGGCTCTGTTGTGGGATGACCTGTTGTGCTCCCACACCCCCTGTCCCCTGCCCTCCTGGAGCGGAGGGGTAGCGGTCGGAGGTGACCAGCTGCCAGAAGGGCCCGGCTACGTTCTCCAGAGCCTCCCTCAGGGGTGAGGCCGATGGGTCGAGCGCCCCGCTGCGCCGGATCTGCTCCGCTACCGCGTCACGCAGCGCAGGGAAGAAGGGTTGCTGGACGATGAGCCGGTAGGCTGCCCCCATGGCCTCGGGCGTGGCCCGGTAGGCAGGGGGGACCAGGAGCATCAGCATGGAAACCGCCGTAGTCTCGACGTTGAGTTCGAGCTGACCGCCAAAACCGTGATGGCCTAGGAGAACGACCCTATCTTGCGGGTCGTTCACGCTGAAGAGCTGGGCCCCAGCTGTACTGGCGAGCAGGGTAAAGCTGCCGTCCTGTCTGATCTGAGCCTCATCCCAAGCGGTCCAGATCTGCAAGGAGGAAGGGCTGATCGCACTTCCCGGGGGGAAGGGAAACCCTACCCGAGACCTGCTGGACGCCTGGGGGCGTAGCACCCCCTGGTCGCCCCTACTGCCGCTTCCGCTGCAGCCGGTGATGGCCAGGAGCAATAAGGCGGTGATGATTATCTGGGAAGGCTGTCTAACGCGCATCTCCTACCTCCAAAAATGCACACGAGATCTTAGTTAGGCTGGGCTTAAGAAAACCTTAACCAGGCTGCCTGGGTCGTGCGGTGAGGACGATGCCGGCGGAGGTCTGGCTACGGGGGTCGTCCTTTCGTCCGAGGATCTTGGGCGGGTTGTCTAATCCAACAGGCCACTGGGACAGTCCGGTTCATAGTGGCTTCCATTGCTCTTCACTTCGGGTAATATTAGTAGTAACTCGGTGTTTAGTGTTAGAGATAAGGAGGTCTTTGTGAAAAAGCTGGCTTGTTTGCTGCTCTTGGTGTTTGGACTCGCCCACGCACAAACCCGCGGTGGAGAGCTTAGGGTGGCGATTCTAGCCGAACCCCCTGTTCTGGATCCCTCTGCTTCCACCAGCCAGGAGATCGCCCGCATGATGTATGATAATGTGCTGCAGGGCCTTGTGAAGCTAAATGAAAAGGGAGAAATAGTCCCTGCTCTGGCGGAGAAATGGCAAGGGAGCCCGTCTAGCCTTACCTGGGTTTTCAATCTGAGGAAAGGGGTGCGCTTCCACAACGGCGCTGCCTTTACCGCGGAGGATGTCGTTTAATCGGGCAAGGGACCCTAGATCGGGGCACACCAACCCGGCCTACTACCGCGACATCGCTTCCATTGAAGCCCGGGACAGCCATACTGTGGTCATACGCCTAAGGCAGCCAAACCAGGACTTTCTCTTCAACTTAGCCCGGCCCGACTCTGTTATCGGCCCAAAGGGTCGGGTAGAAGAACAGCGCACCCAGCCCGTTGGCACGGGGCCTTTCCGCTTTGTGTCCTGGGAGCGTGGGGTGGGGGTACGCCTGGAACGCTTTGACGGATATTACGAGCCCGGCCTGCCATACCTAGATAGGGTATTCTTCCGCTTCCTCCCAGATCCCAATGCTCAAATTGCCGCCCTAAAAGCGGGTGATATCGATGTAATTGGGTTGGGGTTGAGCCCGGAAAACGCCCTTCTTGTACAACGTGACTCAAACCTGCGACTCGTAGTTGGCACCACCACCACCGAGATCACCGTTGGGATGAACAACGCACGCCCTCCCTTCAACGACCCCAGGGTGCGCCGAGCCATCCAACACGCCGTGGACAAGAAGGAACTCATCCAGGGTGTGATGCTGGGATTCGGCACCCCTATCGGAAGCCACCGCTCTCCGGCGGAAAGCTGCTACGTCGATCTTTCTGGCTTCTATTCTTATGATCCAGCAAAGGCACGGGCTCTTTTGCAGGAGGCAGGTTACGGCGCCGGTAACCCCTTACGCTTCACTTTCACCCTTGCCGCTCCGTACCCGTACGAGCGTAGGCTTGGCGAGGCCATTGCCGCAAAACTACAGGCCGTGGGCGTTCAAGCGCAGTTAGAAGTCGTGGAGTGGGCCACCTGGCTGTCGCGGGTGTTCCGCGGCGCGGACTATCAGATGACCATAATCGGCCATTCTGAGCCCAATGACATCGGGATTTACTCAAACCCTAGCTATTACTTCCGCTACAACTCGCAGAAGTTCCGCGATCTGTATGCCAGGTACATTCGCAACCCAGATCCTAAACAGGCCTGCGAAAGCATGAAGGAGCTGCAGCGTCTGCTCGCTGAGGACGCGGTCAATCTTTGGGTGATGAACTCCCCCTACCTAGCAGCCATGCGAAGGGAGGTGGCGGGTTGGTGGCAGAACCAACCCACCCCTAGCCTGAACCTAACCCGCGTCTACTGGAATCGCTGAGGTGTGGGGTTATCTTCTCGGGTGCCTGCTGCAAGCCCTCTTTACCCTCTGGCTCGCGGCCACCCTGGCTTTTCTAGCGCTCCTCCTGGTGCCAGGTGACCCCGTACAGACCATTCTCGGCCTCGAGGCTTCCCCCGAGGCCGAGAACGCGCTCAGAGAGCAGCTCGGACTCAACCAGACACCTCCGGTCCGCTACATACACTGGCTCGTTCAGGTCGCACAGGGCAATTTGGGAAATTCCATCCGGTACGAGCAGCCGGTAACTGAACTTATTGGAGCGCGGCTTTCGGTCACCCTACCCTTGGCTTTTCTCTCACTTCTTCTAGCTACTGCGGTGGCTTTACCCTTGGGTGTGCTCGCAGCTAAGCAGGCCGGACGTACGCTGGATCTCCTACTAACCGGCCTGGCCCTTCTTGGACTTGTTCTGCCCTCCTTCTGGGTAGGCCTTCTCCTGATCTACCTGTTCGCAGTGCACTTAGGGCTCCTTCCTTCCGGGGGATTTCCAGGCTGGAGCAGCCTCAAGGTGGCTTTATTCCACCTCCTACTGCCGGTCGTGACGGTGGCATTGGGGCGGGCTGCACTGCTGACTCGCATGATCAGAGGAAGCTTACTGGAAGTGCTGGCCCAGGACTACATTCGCACAGCCAGGGCAAAGGGCCTTTCCGAGAGATGGGTGGTCTATAAACACGCCATGAGAAACGCCGCATTGCCTATTGTCACCGTCCTAGGGCTAGAGTTTGCCCAGCTGCTTACCGCTACAGTGGTAGTAGAGACGGTGTTCGGCCTCCCAGGACTCGGCACGCTGGTTCTAACAGCACTTGAAGCCCGTGACTACCCACTAATACAGGGCATCGTCTTAGTTCTTGCCGCATTCATAGTTGCCCTGAATTTAGTTACTGACTTCCTATACGTCTTGCTAGATCCCCGTGTAAGCTATGCCTAGACGCCTAACCCTACCCCTCAAAATCGGGGCCTTTCTCGTAACCGCAGTAGTAACGATGGCCCTGCTAAGTCTTTTTTGGTTACCCAATGATCCCAATGCGCCGAACTTTCTTCACCGTTTAAGCCCTCCCTCGCCGGGTTACCCCCTGGGCACCGATCACCTGGGTCGGGATCTCTTGGCGCGGGTTATGGCCGGGGCGCAAAACGCCCTTTACGTGGGCTTGATTTCTGTGGGGATCGGCCTGGGCCTAGGTGCCCTGCTGGGCTTACTAGGGGGGTATCTAGGCGGTAGGTTAGACAGAATCCTTGGATTTTTTCTAGAGGCTTTTTATGCCCTCCCTCCCCTACTTTTAGCTATCCTCTTCGCGGCCATACTGAACCCCGGGGCTGCGAGTTCCATGCTCGCCATTGGGCTGGCCACCGTACCGGCTTTTTACCGCCTAGCAAGGGCGGGTGTTCTTTCTGTCCGCGCACAAGCCTACGTAGAGGCAGCGATAGCTCAAGGAGCCAGCTCAGCGCGAGTTATGTTTCGGCATATCCTACCGCAAATCTCGGGTTCTATCCTGGTGCAAGGAAGCCTTGCCTTTGCGGCGGCAATCCTGATTGAGGCCGCTCTCTCTTACCTTGGCTTAGGTACCCAGCCTCCTACCGCAAGCTGGGGGCGGATGCTTCGAGAAGCCCAGGGTTTCCTCTTCCTGTCGCCCTGGCCC
>Ga0308416_1000233_pt1 | contig 19601 bp, 20 predicted proteins | sample HotsprSampleOS60_FD_203468 | JGI IMG/M metagenome (GOLD analysis project Ga0308416, IMG submission 203468) | Hot spring phototrophic mat microbial communities from Octopus Spring, Yellowstone National Park, Wyoming, United States - 20090730_OS60 ... | reverse complement strand
ACCCACGGCCTGCCGGTAGAGATCGCCGTGGAAAAAAAGCTGGGCGTGCTGGGTCGCAAAGCCCTGAAGTATGAAGAGATCGCAGAGTTCACCAGGCAGTGCCGCGAATGGGTCTTTGCCAACATCGAGGACTGGAACTACTTCACCGAGCGGATGGGGATGTGGCTTGACCTCGAGAACGCCTACGTGACCTACCACAACAGCTACATCGAGTCGGTCTGGAATCTTCTAAAACGCATGTGGGATAAGGGCATGCTGGTGCAGGACTACAAGGTGGTACCGCTCTCGCCCCGCATCTCCACCACCCTTTCACAAAACGAAATCGCTGATGGGTACAAGGAAGTAGATGATCCCAGCGTGTATGTGCGTTTTCCTTTGAAGCTCGAAACCACCCCTCAGGCTGTGCAGGAAAAACTCCAGGCCCAGGGGGTGCGGCTGGAGGATCTGGAGGGCCTAGCCATCCTGGTCTGGACCACCACCCCCTGGACGCTACCCTCCAACACCATGGCCGCCGTGAATCCTGATATGGACTACGCTGTGGTGAAGTCGCCTTCGGTGGGCCACTTGATTGTTGCTACTGAGGCGGTGGAGCGACTAAAAGCGTTGCGGAAGGAAGAGCTTGAGATCATCGCACACCTCAAAGGGTGCGACATGGAGTGGTGGGAGTACATCCCCCCCTTCCCCGAGGTGTGTGTGGAGCTAGGGGTAGTACAGCAACAAGGGGAAAAGCGCCCCGACGGTAAGCCAATCATACACTTTGTGGCCCTGGCCGAGTTTGTCAGCGCCGAGGACGGCTCAGGCGTGGCCCATGAGGCCCCGGTCTACGGTGCAGAGGACCTCGAGCTCGCACGCCGGTACAACACCCCCCTGCTCTTCGGCACCAATGAGTACGGCCTCATGCAGGTCACCGACGAACGCGGCAAGTTCTTCAAAGATGCCGATAGGGGCCTTATCCGCATTATGAAAGAGCGGGGGGTCATGTACCACGCCGGGCAGATCCGCCACCGATATCCTTTTTACGACCGCACCGGTGACCCCATCCTGTACTTCGCCAAGCCGAGCTGGTACATCAAAACCTCCAACTTCCGCCAAGCGCTTTACGAAAACAACGAGAAAATCAACTGGATCCCCGAACACATCAAGCACGGCCGCTTTGGCAATTGGCTCAAAGACAACGTGGACTGGGCCATCAGCCGCGAGCGCTACTGGGGTACTCCCCTACCTTTCTGGGTGGCGGAGGACGGCTCGGAGTACATCTGCGTGGGCAGCGTGCGGGAGCTTTCTGAGCTGGTGGACCGGGACTTGAGCGACCTAGACCTGCACCGGCCCTACGTGGACGAAATTACCTTCGTCAAAAACGGTAAGACATTCCGCCGGGTGCCGGAGGTGCTGGACGTCTGGTTTGACTCGGGGGCCATGCCCTATGCCCAATGGCACCTAATGGTAAACCAGGAAGGCAAGCCGTTGCCGGGTTATGAGGAAAACTTTGAGCAGTGGCGCAAACACTTCCCTGCCGATTACATCTGCGAGGCCATCGACCAGACCCGCGGCTGGTTCTACTCGCTGCACGCCATCTCTACCCTGCTGTACAACCAGCCCTGCTTCAAAAACGTGATCTGCTTGGGGCATCTGGTCGACGAGAAGGGCCACAAGATGTCCAAAAGCAAGGGCAACGTGGTCGAGCCCTTGCCTATGTTCGATAAGTACGGTGCCGACGCGGTACGCTGGTATTTGTTAACCGGCTCCGAGCCCGGCGAGCAAAAGCGCTTCTCTGAGCGGCTGGTGCAGGAGGCCCAGCGGGGCTTTTTGGGTACTTTGTGGAACGTGTATAGCTTCTTTGTGCTGTACGCCAATCTGGACAGACCCAATCTGAACCAGCGGCCCCCTATGCAAGACCGCCCGGAGATGGACCGCTGGCTGGTGGCCCGCCAGCAGCAGCTCATCCAGCAGGTCACGGCTGCTCTAGATGCCTACGATGCCCGTGGCGCTGGGAAGGCCCTCGAGCAGTTCATGGAGGAGCTCTCCAACTGGTATGTACGGCGCAACCGCCGTCGCTTCTGGAAAAATGAGAACCCCACCGACCGCGAATCGGCCTATGCCACCCTGTGGGAGGCTTTGGTCACGGTGGCACAGCTCACCGCACCCTTTACCCCCTTCATTGCTGAGGCCTTGTGGCAAAACCTGGTGCGTTCCATCCAGCCTGAAGCCGCCGAGTCGGTACACCTTTCTGACTGGCCCCAGGCCGACCTTAGCCTGATTGATCCAGTCCTGCTCACCCAGATGGGGGCCGTGCTCAAGGTGGTGGGCCTGGCCCGCAGCGCCCGGGCCACCAGCGGTATCAAAACCCGCATTCCCCTGCCTCGCCTGCTGGTAACCGCCCCCAGCGAGGCCGAGCTGGCCGGTTTGCGCCACTTCGCCGATGAAATTGCCGATGAGTTGAATGTAAAACAGGTCGAGGTACTGGGCCTGGGCGAGGAACTGCTCAGCTACCGGGTGCTGCCCAACCTGCCGGTGCTGGGCAAGAAGTACGGTAAGCGGGTGCCCACCATCCGGGCTGCTTTGGCCGAGCTGGACAGCCAGATGGTGGCCCGAACTCTCAAGGCAGGGAAAAGCCTGAGCCTGGAAATTGAGGGCGAGCGCATCGTGCTGGAACCTACAGAGGTGCTGCTCGAGGCCCTTTCGCCCGAAGGTTTTGCAGCCCAGGAGGATGGGGGTTACATGGCCGCGCTCGAGGTGCGGCTGGACGAGGAGCTCTTGTTGGAGGGGCTTAGCCGCGACCTGATCCGGCTGGTGCAGCAAGCCCGCAAAGAAATGGGCCTGAATGTCTCAGATCGCATTCACCTGACCTACCAGGCTGAGGGCAAATACGCCCAGTCCCTGGCTAGGTTCGGCGCTCGGCTGCAGGAGGAAACCCTGGCCCTCTCGCTAAAGCAGGGGGAGCTGGTTGGCTTTATGACCGAGCTTGCCGACGAAGAGGGATCGGTCAAGTTTGGCCTAAGCAAAGCCTAGTGTGTGCCTACCTGACCGGTTTGAAAAAGTCAGCCTCGGTAAAAACGGGGTTTATCTCCACCTCCATTAGCTCACCCCGCGCTGCCAGCACCCCACCCACGTAGTTTTCCCACTTTTGCGGCAGGCGCACCCCCTGCACGGTCTGGTAGTTGGAAAAAAAGGTAATGCTCTCCCCCACCCCGGGAATGGTGAGTCGTTCGCCCAGCAGCAGGCCATCGGCATTAAACAAATAGGTGCTGACCCAGCCCTGGGTGCTCACGGTGAGTAGGCGGCCGGTCTGGTTGCGCAGGCTGCCCTGCGTCACGCTGGCCCGCTCCCGATTGCTGCTGCCGTACTTCAAGCCCAGCCAGCCGGTGTAGAGGCTCGAGCGCAAGATTTCCCGCTGGTCTGAGGGAAGGGGCCGCAGAGAGGTCTCGCGGCTCCAAAAAAAGCTCTCCTGGGGGCTATATTGCTGCAAGGCCAGGGGGATGGGGCTGGGGTTGTTCAAGCTATTAGGGTCGTAAAGCTCGAGGCGGACGCGGCTATTGCTGAAGTCTACCAGCAATAGGGTCACGATGCGGCTTTCCTCTTTGCCATCGGGCGTGTAATAGATGTTGGTGGTTACCTCGCGGTAGGTTTTCAGGTTGGCCAGGGCAGAGCCCCCCAGAAGGCTGCGGGCGCGCTCGAGGAGCTGCGCAGCCTCAGAGGAGACCTGCGCCCAGGCCAGGGCCAGGCACAAAGCCAAACCTGTAATGACAGGAAAACGCAGGAACATTTCCAGAAATTAGCATGAACAAACGAACTTTCCAAGCGTACTTGTACTTTATTTCACGATACTAATGTTTCGTGAAAAGAATATTTGCTTCTCCACAAGCCATTGCGGTAAAGTTCCTTCCGTGAACTTCCAAGAACTGCTCGATCGGCACAACCTCGATGTGCTCTTCGTCTCCAACCCCTACAACATCCGCTATCTATCGGGCTTCAAGGAAGGTAAAGATGCACGGATTGTCATCACCAAAGATGGCCCCACCCTCATCACCGATGGCCGCTACATCGTGGAGGCCAGCCAACAGCCCTTCCCCCACCGCATCCTGCCCCGCCGCAGCGAGCTAAACCATCTGCTCGCTGAGTTTTTCCGGGGTCGGGTAGGTATCGAAGCAGAGCACTTAAGCGTTGCCACGTTGGAAGGTTTTCAGCGGGATTTTCCCGATCTCGAGTTCGTTTCCACCAGGGGCATTTTCGAAACCCTGCGCCGCAGGAAAAGCCCTGAGGAAATCGCCCTCATCCGGCGGGCGGCCCATCTGGCCGACCAGGGTTTTGTGCATATTCTGCCCTTCATAAAGCCAGGGGTACGGGAGATTGAGGTGGCCCTGGAGCTGGAGTTTTTCCTGCGCAAAAACGGCGCAGAGGGTTTGGCTTTTAGCACCACAGTGGCTTCAGGGGAGCGCGGCGCCATGCCCCACGGAGGCGCCAGTGCACGCAAAATCGCAATGGGAGAGCTGGTCACCTTGGATTTTGGCTGCGTGGTGGGCGGCTACTGCTCCGACATGACCCGCACGGTGGCGGTGGGAAGGGTCTCGAGTGAGCTTAGGGCCATTTACCAGGTGGTGCTCGAGGCCCAAAATCTGGCCCTGCAGGCGGTGGGGCCAGGCAGGAGGGGCCAGGAGCTGGATGCCCTGGCCCGCGATCATCTGACCCGGCTGGGCTACGGGGCGCACTTTACCCATGGGCTGGGGCACGGGGTGGGCCTGTTCATTCACGAAGCACCTAGCCTAAGCCAGACCTCAGAGGACACCCTGGAGGCCTACGAGGTGGTGACCGTCGAGCCAGGAGTCTACATACCCGGCCTGGGGGGTTGCCGCATCGAGGACCTGGTACTGGTAACCGAGCAGGGGCATGAGGTGCTGTCCCAAAGCCCCAAACACCTGATTGAGCTATGAAGCGATGGTTTGCGCTATTGCTGTTTTTTGGTCTGGCCTGGGGCCAGGGCCATGTGGTGCAGCCCGGCGATACCCTGGAGCGCATCGCGCGGCTTTTTCAGGTTAGTGTTCCCAACCTGATGCTGCTCAACGGCCTGATTGAGGACCCCTTGCCTGTGGGTCTGGAGATAGCAATTCCATCTTCGGAATGGGACCCTATGAACCTGGAGGTGCTGCCCCTGCCCGAAGCCATCGAGGAGCCTCCCACCTGGATATTTATCCCCCCACCGCAAGCCCCAGCAAAGCCGCCAAAACCCGCGCAGGTTTATCAGCAGGGCCTGGCCTCCTGGTACGGGCCTCGCTTTCATGGGCGTCGTACCGCCAACGGCGAGCGTTTCAACAAGTTTCTTTTGACCGCTGCCCACCGCACCCTGCCCTTCAACACCCGGGTGCGGGTGACCAACCTGCAAAACGGCAGGAGCGTGGTAGTTCGCATCAACGACCGTGGCCCCTATGTTCGGGGCCGTATTATTGACCTGTCGTATGGGGCTGCTCGGCTGCTCGGAATGCAGGCCCGTGGGGTGGTTTTGGTAAAAGTGGAGATACTCGATTGAAATACGGTTTTCACATGTCCATCGCCGGCAAGCTGGGGATCGCCGGAGCTGCCCAGGAAGCCCAGCTCCTGGGGTTGAGCGCCATCCAGATTTTTGCCAAGAGCCCACGTAGCTGGAAAACCCGCGGCCTGAAGGCGGGCGAAGTGGAGGGTTTCCGGGCTCGAAAGGAGAATCTGGGCGGCCTGCCTGCGGTTATCCACGCCTCTTATCTGGTCAACCTGGCTGCCGAAGGCGAGTTGGGGGAAAAGAGTGTGTTCAGCCTAGCCGACGACCTGGCCAAAGCCCAGGCGCTAGGCATCGAGTACGTGGTAGTGCACCCGGGCTCGGGGCCTGCCGAAAAAGCCAGGGCAGCAGCCCTCGAGGCCCTAAAGCTCGCGGGCATAAGCAAAGCCGGGCCTCGCTTGCTCTTGGAAAACACGGCTGGAGGCGGTGAAAAACTGGGCGCTAGGCTCCGCACCCTGGCCGAGATGATCGAGGGTACCCGGCTGGGGGTTTGCTTCGATACCTGCCACGCTTTTGCCGCAGGATACCGGCTCGAGGAAGCCCTGGAGGAGCTCGAGCAGTCCATTGGCCTGGAGCGAGTTCCGGTCATCCACCTCAACGACTCGGTGGGTGAACGGGGTTCACAAATCGACCACCACGCCAACCTAATGGAAGGCCAGATAGGCCTAGAACTCCAGGGTTTTGCCCTGGATCCCAGGCTACGCGACAAGGTCTTCATCATGGAAACCCCCCGGGGCAGCCGAGAAGATGCCCACAACCTGCGGGTTTTACGCCAATGGCTGGCTTTACTCTAGCAACAAGCCTATGAACACTGGAGCAAACCTAAATCCTTTGGTCTGCTGAAAGGCTTTGTGAACGGAGGAAGCGCTCAAACCAGTCGCGCACACCCGGCCACGCTTCGTCGCCGCCATGAGGCAGAAAGGCCACCTCGCCGGGCTCCTTGCGGAACCAGGTGTACTGGCGTTTGGCGTAGGCCCGTGTGGCCCGAATGATGGCTTGCCGCGCCTGCTCGAGCGTCATCTGTCCCCGCAAATGTGCGGCCACCTCTTTGTAGCCAATGCTCTGTAAAGCCGTGGGCATCTGCGGATACGCCCGCAGCAGTTGCTCAACCTCCTGCACCAGCCCCCGTTCAAACATGCGTTCCACACGGAGGACAAGGCGGGGCTCGAGCCACCCCCAGGAAGGCCACAAGACCAGCTTGCAATAGCGAAAGCGGGGCGTACGCTTAGGAAACTTAGCTGGGGGCAGGCCAGTACGGCGCAGCACCTCCAGGGCCCGCACAATGCGGCGGGGATTGCGCTGTACCCGTAGAGCATCCTCGGGGCTGGCGGCCCGAAGTTCTTCCAACAGCGGCTCGACTCCGCCAGCCTCCAGCGCCTGCCAGAGTTCGGCCTGAAGCGCCATATCAGGCTCAGGGAGCTGGTGGAGCCCCTCCGAAAGCGCACGGATGTAGTAACCGGTTCCCCCCACAACCAGCGGTGTGTGGCCTTGCTCGAGGGCCTCCTGAATGGCTTCCTCAGCCAGATCAACGTACTCCGACACACTGAAGCCCTGGCTAGGCCAGACCACATCTATAAGGTAGTGCTTAACCTGGTGACGCTCGGCCTGGCTGGGCTTGGCCGTCCCAATGTCCATCCCCCGGTAGACCATACTGGCATCGGCAGAAACCACCACAACCGGAAACAGCCGCCCCAGGCGCAAGGCCAGCTCGGTCTTACCCGTTGCAGTGGGGCCGGTTAATAGCGGGATGATGGGCGCGTGTAGCAAACCTGCGTTATCCATGCGGCCATCTGCTGCGATCATGATATTCTCGAGACCATGACCATTGAACACTTCGATGCGATCGAACGCTTGAAAACCATCCGGCAGCAGCTCGACGAACTCTCGAGGCGCTTTGCTTCCCAGGAAGGCCTCGGTGAATGGGTACCGGCCATGGATGTGATAGACGAAGGCACGCAGTTTCGCATTTTAGTTGACCTGCCCGGCGTAAAAAGCGAAGACCTGGAACTTCAAGAAGAGGGCCAGACCATCATCCTGGCTGGGGTGCGACATCCTCAGCAGGGCGGATTTTACCGTCAAGAACGCCCTGCCGGACCATTCCACCGCTCCCTGACCCTACCCGAACCCATCGTCGCAGGCAGCGCGCAGGCCTCGCTGAAGGGCGGGGTGCTCGAGCTGGTGCTACAAAAAGCCCGTAAAGTGCCGCGCAAAGGTAAAAAGTAAACCAGCTTATCAGGTTGACCTCCGGCACCACCATTCACCTGGCCCATTGCAATAGGCTTCTAGGGCCTCCAAAACACCAGTCTGGTTCTGCAAACCGCTAGTCGGGATTGCTTACAGTATCTCCTGCACCTCTTCAGTCACGATAAAGTGGCACTTGCGACAGCGCGGCTCATAGGCCTCGCTGGCTCCTACTAAAATCACTGGGTCATCGTAGCGAGCGGGTTTGCCGTTCACAAAGCGCTGGGTACGGGTGGCAGGGCCCCCGCATACTGGACAGACCGCATGCAGCTTCTGTACGTACTCGGCAAGTGCAAGCAGCTGGGGCATGATACCAAAGGGCTTACCGCGAAAGTCCATATCCAGCCCGGCACAAATTACCCGCACACCTTTGTCAGCCAGCTCTAGCACCAGCTTGACCAGGCCCTCATCAAAAAACTGTGCTTCATCCACGGCTACCACATCGGGTAGCGGGTCGGACAAGTGGTCCCTAAGCTCAGCAGAGTCGCGCACGGCAACGGCCTCAGCACGCCTACCGTCGTGGCTATAGACGTCGGTGGCATGATAGCGGTTGTCAATTTGCGGTTTGAATACCAGCACCCGCTGTCGGGCGATAAGGGCCCGCTTAATGCGGCGGATAAGCTCCTCCGACTTCCCGGAAAACATAGGACCGACCACAACCTCAATCCAACCTTGGTGGTGCGGAAGATGGGGTAGACTCATAACCATTGCCCAGCATACCAACAGCACGGCAGGAGTGCCTGCGCCGTGGCGAGGAAAAAGGGGGTGGGCAGGTGTTCACCCACCCCACAGTGAAGGCCTAGTATGAACCTCGCCTGAATCGTTTTTAGGGTGAGACCAGGAGAGAAAGATCCATCACTGCCTGTGATTCAGGATGGAATCCCAAAAAGAGAACAGAATTGGGCGGATTTCTTTACTTCTTGACCCTCTTACCGTAAGTACCACCGAACTTCTTCTGAAACTTCTCAACCCGGCCTTCGGTGTCCACAAAGCGCTGCTGACCGGTCCAGAAGGGGTGATTTCCGCTCCACACTTCAACGTGGATCTCAGGGCGAACGCTGTAAGTCTGCATGACCACCTCACCGTTGCAGATGATCTTGCAGGGAACCAGCTTGGGATGAATTTTTTCTTTCATACTTCTCTCCCAGGCACAAGTACCGTGCCGTCAACTGGCTAAATATAGCAGGTCTAGGCGGGAAGGGCAAGCTGGGATAAAATCGCACACACCATGATGCGAGGGGTTCGTGGTGCCATTACAGTGGAGGAGGATAGCCGAGAAGCCATCCTAAGCGCTACCCGCGAACTGCTGCAGAAGATGCTCGAGGCCAACCAGATCACCGACTTCGATACCATTGGAGCCATGTTCTTCACCCTGACCGATGATCTGCGGGCTGCCTTCCCAGCAGAAGCTGCCAGGCAGCTGGGAATGCAGATGGTTCCCTTGATTAACTCCCGCGAGATTCCAGTACCGGGCGCTTTGCCCCGGGTCATTCGGGTGATGATGCTATGGAACACCGACCTTCCGCAAAAACAGGTCAAACACGTATATTTGCGCGAGGCCGTGCGCCTGCGTCCGGATCTGGAGAGCGCCCAGTAAAAGCGCTACCGCACTTTTGCACCCGGAGGCAGGTCTTGCTCAGGTGTGATCACTACAATGCGACCCTGGTCGTCCTCGCCAGCCAGAATCATGCCCTGCGACTCCACACCACGCAACACCACCGGTTTGAGGTTGGCCACCAGCACCAGCTTTTTACCCACCAGGCTCTCAGGTGTGTAATACTGTGCAATACCCGAGACCACCTGCCGGGTGTGGTCGCCAACGTTTAGTGTAAGCACCAACAGTTTGTCGGCCTTAGGGTGCTTCTCTGCTTTGACCACCTCAGCTACTCTAAAGTCAAACTTGGCAAAGTCGTCAATGCCAATTAGGCCATTGGCAGACTGTGGCTCGGTAGAAAGCGTGGCCTTGGGCTTCACGCCATCGGTTCTTACTTCGGCAACCTCGAGCTTGGGGAATAAAATGGGGGCCTCTTCGGGAATACGCGTGCCTGCGGGCGAAAGTCCCCAGACTTCGGTCTGGGCCACGGTGTAGTCCCCAAGCCCTAGGGCTGCCCGCAGCTCCTTGGCCTTGGTCGGGAGGGCCGGCTGCAGGAGCACGCTGGCAATGCGCAACCCTTCCACCACAGTATACAAAGCCTCCTCCAGCTCCCTTTTCTTGCCGGGGTCACGGGCCAGTTCCCAGGGCCGGGCCTCATTGATGAACTTATTGAGGCTGCGCACGTACTGCAACACTTCTTCCAGTGCCAGGTGAATTCGCAGGGCCTCTACCTCCCTGCGCACCTTGTTGGCCAGGGCCACCCCGGCTCTAGCAATATCGGACTCCGGCGACGAAACAGGAGGAATCACACCTCCACAGTACTTGAGCAGCATGGTACGCACCCTGGAAAGCAGGTTACCCAGGTCGTTGGCCAGATCCGAGTTCAGGCGCTGCAGTACCACCTCTTCCCCAAAGGGGCTGTCTGCACCTAAAGTGGTATCGCGTAACAGGGCATAGTGCACTGCATCAACACCGAACTTATCTAGCAAGGCCAGGGGGTCAATAGCGTTCCCCAAACTCTTGCCCATCTTGCGCCCATCCATAGCCAGGATGTGCCCATGCACCACCAGGCGCTTATACACAGGCAGCCCCGCGCTCTTGAGCATAGTGGGCCAGAAGATGGCGTGAGGCTTGAGGATGTCCTTGCCGATTACGTGCCAGGCATGAGGCCAGAACTTCTCGAATAGCCCCCGGCTGGCCAGCGAAGACACGTAGGCTAAGAGCGCATCGAACCAGACGTATGTTACATGATTTTCGTCCCAGGGGATGGGGATGCCCCAGGGCACGCGGCTTTTGGGGCGGGAGATGGAAAGGTCGCCTATGGGTTCCTTGAGCATCTCCAGAACCTCGTTGCGGTACGCCTGGGGCTGGATGAGGTCGGGATGCTCGGACAGGTACTCAACCAGCCAGGGGCGGTATTTCTCCATGCGGAAGAAGTAGTTGGCCTCTTTGCGCAGGACGGGCGGCTCCGAATCGCCCGGCAGAATGCCATTAACCAACTCTCTCTCGGTCACGAAGCGCTCCGCACCCACCGAGTAAAGGCCCTCGTATTCGGCATAGTAAATATCGCCCGCCTCATAGACCTTGCGCAAAATCTCCTGCACGTAGCGCTTGTGGCGCTCGGAGGTCGTCCGAATATAGTCGTCGTAGCTGATGAGCAGGCGCTGGTAGGTCGGCTGGAACAGCTGCTCGGAGACGTAGTCTACGAAAGCCTGGGGCTCCTGGCCCGCATTTTTGGCCGCTCGGGCGATTTTCTCTCCGTGCTCGTCTGTGCCGGTAACAAAATTGGTCTCGTAGCCGTCCAGGCGATAAAAGCGGGCCAGAAAGTCGCAGATAATTTTCTCATACACGTGCCCGATATGGGGGGCTGCGTTGGCGTAGTCAATGGCAGCGGTTTCGTAGAAAACTTTGCTCACGGGTAACTCCTTAGACCTGAAAACGCTGGTTTATGGCAAAAAAAGGGGGCGCAGCGCGCCCCGCCGATAGCTTCTTTGCCGCTACCGTCGGGGCATTCGCATCATTCGAGTAAAGCTCCCATCCACAACCAGCATTTTATACCAGACCCAGCCTGTTCGTCACTGAGCAAAAAAGGCCACGCTTACGCTAAACAAACCACTCTGGTTTGGCCCTCGAGGCTAATTGGGGCGTGTTCCCAGGTACTCCAGCCCCTCTGGGCCCGCCACAATCGCCATTGTAGCCAAGCCTACAAATAAACCGCACTCCACCACGCCAGGAATGCGCTTTAGTTCGACCTCGAGCTGAGCGGGATTGTCGATTGGGCCAAAGCTAACATCCACAATCAAGTTGCCCCCATCGCTACAGAACAATTCATCGCCATTCATACGCAAGGTAGGCTGCCCCATTCGCCCCAGCGCATGCAAGGTGGCGCGATAGCCAAAGCGCACAATCTCCACCGGAACCACTCCGCGCCCAAGCTGGCTCACTTTCTTGGTGTGATCAGCAATCACAATAAACTGTCGGGCGCTGGCCTCCACAATCTTTTCGCGCAGCAGGGCTCCCCCCAAACCTTTAACCAGGGAAAGGTCAGGGGCAATCTCGTCGGCACCGTCTATGGCCAGGTCAACCCCGTGGGAACCTAGCTCTACCAGAGGGATCCCCAGTTCGTGCGCCAGCGTAGCGGTAGCCTCCGAGGTAGGCACAGCCACCACATGCGAAAGCTTGCCTTCACGCAGACGTCGGCTCAGCTCCAGCACCGCATACCTAGCGGTAGAGCCGGTGCCAAGACCCACCACCATACCTGACTGCACATATTTGACAGCCTCGAGGGCTGCTTGCTGTTTGAAGTTATCCTGGTTTTCCATAACTATCCCCAGGGCGGGGCACCCTCCCACAACGTACACCAGCGTTGCAAACCACGGGCCTTATGGTGCCTGCTAGCGCAACTCGATCAGCGCTTCTGCCACCTCGAGCGCGTGTGCATCTGGCTTGACCTTATCCCAAACCCTAGCTACCCTGCCCTGAGGGTCAATCAGATAGGTGCAGCGTAAAACCCCCTCATATTCTCTACCGTACATGGTCTTGGTGCCCCAGGCCCCGTAAGCGCGAATCATGTTCTTTTGGGGATCAGAGAGGAGGGCAAAATTGAGGCCGTACTTGCTGTGAAACCTCCCGTGGCTCTCTACATCGTCAGCCGACACCCCCAGCACCACTGCACCTAGCTCCTCTAAACGACCTTTCTCATCGCGAAAATTACAGGCCTCCTTGGTGCAACCGGGTGTATCGTCCTTTGGGTAGAAATAAAGCACCACCCAGCTCCCCCGGTAGTCCTCGAGGGTGTGTGACCTGCCATCCTGATCTGGTAGGGTGAAGTTCGGAGCAATATCGCCAACACTCAGCATAGCAGCCGTGATGATAACCCGGTTGCCCCTTGGGTCAATGTTACCTGCGTTGCAGGGCTTGGGCCCAGTAGCCTAGCCCGCGCAGGATTTCCTGGCACCATTCGATCTCCCCTTCAGCCTCGCCCCCCGGGGGTTTACAGCCTTCCAGCACCTCCATGCTCCTCCTGCTCAAGCACAACCAGCGCAGGCCATTTGGCTGTTGTGGCAAAAACCGCACCGCCTCTGAAAGGGCCTGCAGCGCGCATAGGCCACCCAGCGCTAGGAGTGTCCAGCTTCTATGGAGTGCGGATTAGCCGCAAGCTCCACCGGCTTTCGTGAATCGCTTAAATGCCCGACTCCTAGCCTATTTGGGCTGGCTAAACCTGATCAGGTCAACCGTCGCTCCATCGGGGGTGGCGTAGCGCACAATGCCCACCCCCGGCACGAAGTAGATCTCCATCACCTGGCTACCACCAGCGCTGGTCACGGTGGAGGTGCGAATCACGTAGGCGTTGAAGCGCCCCGCCGGTACATTTACGCCCTCAATGCGTAAAACCTTACCAAATAAGGCCACGCGCTGTCCCCCAAAGCTGCTGCGGCCACCCCATTCCTGACCAAGCACCAGGGGCGGGGCTGGATAAAGCTGCAAAGGGGGAACATAGCGCTGTACCACCTGTCCAACAACTAGGCCCTCTATAAACACGCCTTTTTCGCTGTAACGCAGTAGATCTGCGCTTACAGGCTGCCCAGCTAGCCGCCGCTCGAATACTAGCAGGCCGTCTTGCTCACGGGTAAACACCTGCTCCATGCCAGAGGAGTAGATCCAGGAGTAACCAATGGAGTAGATCCAGGAGTAACCAATGCCATTAGGGTAGTAGGCGGTAGGCGCTGCCAGGGCCAAGACCATCAACAACCCGAGGGTCAAGTAAAGTTTTACCGGTTTCATGCTAGATCCTCATGTAAAGAATACCCAGCCGCCTCTGGTCCATGGTTACGGGATTAACCTAGACCCTTAGCCACTCATAAAAGCTTTTTGCCTAGACTTATTCGTCCTTTCCCAGTTCGTGCCCCCTTAAGGTGGCAGCTTCTACCGCTTCGATCAGGGCCGCACGAACGCCCCGAGCCTCGAGGGCCGCCAGACCGTATATGGTGGTTCCGCTGGGGCTGCTGACCTCATCCTTGAGCACCGCAGGGTGTTTTCTTCGCAGGAGTTCGCCGGTCGCAATCAGCACATCGGCTGCAAGCCGTAGCGCCTGGGCCCGCGGAATGCCCTGCTTGACCCCCCCATCAGCCAGGGCCTCCGCCACCAGCGCCACATAGGCTGGGGCCGAGGCCGACATCCCGGTAAAGGCATCAAAAAGCCGCTCAGGTAAGTCGTAGACATCACCGACCGTGGCAAACAGAGCTCGAGCGAACTCCAGATCGCCGGCCTCCTCGGCCTCGCGGGGGCCGGTGATGGCCGTGGAGCTTTTGCCTATGGTGGCCGCCAGGTTGGGCATGCAGCGCACTACTCGTCGGGTGCCCAAACGGCGGGAAAGCACCGCAGTGGAAACCCCGGCCATAATGGAGATGTAGCCCAGGTTGGGATGGGCAATCTGCGGAGCCAGATCCGCCAGGTCTTTGGGTTGCACACAAATCAGAATCCGTTCACAGCGGCGCAGGTCTTCTAGGCGCAGAGGGTTGACCGCGGTCTCCTGGGCCACCTCCTGGGTGCGCGTGGGTTTATCGAGAACACCGATCTCGTTAGGCTCGAGCAGCTTGGCCCGCAACAAGCCCTCCAGAATGCTCTTACCCATCTTGCCTAGGCCTACAATAGCCAATTTCATGGCCCAAGTTTATCAGTAAGCCAAAGCGAAAGGGCTTAGATGCTGCTATACTCCCTATGGTGCTAATTCTTGCACTAGACACCGCCACCCCCTATTTGGTGCTGGGCTTGCCTCATGCTGAGCGCATCATCCATCTACAGCGTCGCCATGCCGAGGTGTTGTGGCAGGAGCTGGAGGCTTTCCTAAAGGGAGCCGGGGTTGAGCTCAGGCAACTCAGCGGCATTGCGGTGGGGCGGGGGCCGGGTTCATATACTGGGTTGCGGGTAGGCATTGCCGCCGGGTTGGGGCTGGCCAGGGGCCTGGGCATTCCGGCAGTATCTGTCGATACGCTGGAGGCTGTGGCCCTGCGCCACCAAGGGCTGGTTACGGTGACCCACCGCACCCGCAATGGGCTTTGCTACACGGCCAGCTACCGTGTTGAGGGGGATAGGCTTGAAGTCCTGCACTCTCCTAGACGCGCTCGGCTTGGCGAGTTACAGCCTGCCGGGTTGCTGGTGGTGGATGAACCTCCTTCGGGGCGGGCCCTGGCAAGGCTGGGCCAGGCTGCTTTGCAGAAGGGACACGCGCAGGTTGAACCTCTGTACCTATGAACCTCGAGGCCTACCACACCCTACGCAAAATCCCGGTAAGAGGTGGTTTTCTTTACAGCAAAGCAGGCGCCCAGGGCAGCGATCCAGCCTACGAGCTGATGGCTAATCACCTGCAGCCCTACGGCCAGACTGCCCTAGACCTCAACCCGGGCATCGGCCTGGTTACCAATACCCTTCACCAGTACGGCCTGCGCGTACAGGCCATCGAGACCTCGAGGGCTTCCTTACGCTGCCTGGAGGCTAGCTTCGGGACTTTTGTGCGGGTGACGCGCGGCCTGCCCTGGGAAGCCGAGCCTCACTCGGCAGACCTGGTGGCCCTGGTTCTTCCTGCCAATCGGGGCACCCGCTTTGTGGAACTATCCCTCTTAGGTGCAGCCCAAGCGCTGCGCTTGGGAGGGCGGCTATGGATCGCTGGTAGCAAAGACAAAGGCTTTGAGCACTACTTCAAGCTGGCCCAGGAATGGCTGGGCTATGGCGTCCTCGTTCGTCGCGAGGGCGCTTTTCGCCTGGCCGTGCTGGAAAAAGAAAAACCTACCCCAAAGCTGCCACCACTCTGGCAGTCTTTTGAATGGCAATTCTCGGGCAAAACCTGGCGTTTTTACTACCTGCCCGGCGTTTTTTCGGGAGGACACATTGACCCTGGAAGCGCTATGCTGTTGCGCGAGCTACCCCATGATCTCGGCCACGTATTGGATATCGGCGGGGGCTATGGTGCCCTCAGTCGCCCCCTGGTGGAGCGGACCCTGAGCCTGACCTTGCTCGAGGACGACTGGACCAGTGTGCTATGCGCCCAAAGGAATCTGGGCGAACAGGCAACCGTACTCCACTCCGACGTAGACAGCGACTTGACACCAGGTCAGACTTTCGCTACCGTAATATCTAATCCCCCGTTTCACGTGGGGGGGTCTGTTGTGCTAGAAACCGCAGCCGCGTTCATTGAAGCTGCCTATGCCCGCCTAGAGAGGGGCGGGAAATTTTATCTTGTGGCAAACCGCTTCCTCCCTTATGAGCCCCTTCTCGAAGCGTGCTTTGCCAGCGTGCGTACCGTGGCCGTGAACAGCCACAAGGTTCTTGTTGCCCACAAGCTAGGCTAACCCTGTCCGAAGCACCAGCCCTACCAGCGGCTTATGGGCCCTTTAGTGGGAGGTGAGCAGCTTGAGCAAGAGTAAAACAAGCACTAAGACCCATTCGCAGCCGAGCAGCAAGAACGCCCTGAAGACCACCCAGGCCCAGGAAGTTATAGTCCAGGCAGCTGCATCTCCAGGCAAAACGGCTGCTCATAAAAACCAAAGCCGTTCGCCGTCTAAAACCGCCCAGGGCAGCCCTGCCCCTCGAGCCAAGGAGCGCCCCGCACTCGAGGTTAGCAGTCTGCCCACCGAGACACCTGCTGCAAGCACAGTTGTCCAACCCAGCACACCTATGTCGCAGAAGCCATCTAAATCCCCTAGTAAACCGAGCGAAAGCGGTCAAACTGAAACCAAGCCAAAGTCGCGTAACACCTCAAGAAAGACCGGGAAAACCACAGCTACCCCGCCTGAAGCCGAGCAAACAGACCGGGGTAGGCCCTTCAAGAAGTCGGCAGATGCTGGCGACCGGAGCACAGCGAGTTCACAAGGCCCCTCCGAGGTCACTGCGACCGCGGAATCCCAGCAGTTGCAGCCAGACAAGGAGCCGTCTTTAGATGAACTCGAGCCCCCCGATCTGGAAGAGCTGGAGGCCCCCGAACTCGATGACCTGGTGGTGCCAAACCCAAAGGCGGTCGGCTTAGCAACAGCTGCCCTTGGAGACGATGAAATTGGGGAGGAAATCCTCGAAGCAGACCTCGAGGACATCGAGCTGCTCGAGCCAGACTTCGAATTGGACACCTTGCCCATCGAAGAGGTGGAGGAGGAGATCGAAGAAGACCTTCCCCTCCCCCGCATCTCGACATCCGATCCCGTTCGTCAGTACCTGCATGAGATCGGCCAAGTGCCCTTGCTGACCCTAGAAGAGGAGATTGATCTAGCCCGCCGGGTTGAGGAGGGGGTGGCCGCTGCGCAGCGCTTGGCCGAGGAAACTGGGCTGGATGCCGAGCTGATCCGGCATGTGCTGCGTAGCCAGGTGCAAGGGAGCAGCCGCATCACCCAAGTCCCCGGCACTGAGCTGCGCATTGACCCCGATACCATAGCCGCGGTGGATGCCCGCTTACGGGCGCTGCCGCGCGAGGTCAAGCGCTATTTACATATCGCACGGGACGGGGAAATTTGCCGCCAGCACCTCATTGAAGCCAACCTGCGGCTGGTGGTGAGCATCGCCAAGAAATACACCGGTCGTGGCCTTAGCTTTCTCGATCTGATCCAGGAAGGCAACCAAGGCCTGATCCGGGCGGTGGAGAAGTTCGAATTCAAGCGCCGCTTCAAGTTTTCCACCTATGCCACCTGGTGGATTCGGCAAGCCATCAACCGGGCTATCGCCGACCAAGCCCGCACCATCCGCATCCCGGTACACATGGTGGAGACCATCAACAAGCTGACCCGCACCGCCCGCCAGATGCAGCAGGAACTGGGCCGCGAACCGGCCTACGAGGAGATTGCCGAAGCCATGGGGCCCGGCTGGGACGCCAAAAAGGTGGAGGAAACCTTCAAGATTGCCCAGGAGCCGGTAAGCCTAGAAACCCCCATTGGCGACGAAAAAGACAGCTTCTACGGCGACTTCATCCCTGATGAACACATGGCCTCGCCGGTAGACTCCGCCGCCCAGAGCATGCTCTCGGAAGAGCTGGAAAAAGCCTTGGGCAAGCTCTCCGAGCGCGAAGCCATGGTCTTGAAGCTACGCAAAGGCCTGATTGACGGACGCGAGCACACCCTGGAAGAGGTGGGTGCCTACTTCGGCGTGACCCGCGAGCGCATCCGCCAGATTGAAAACAAGGCCCTGCGTAAGCTCAAATACCACGAGTCGCGCACCCGCAAGCTGCGGGACTTCCTGGACTAAACGTCACTGTGGCGACAGTCGCAGCACATGGCGGCCGAGTCTATCGAATCAGAGCGCACCCCTCGCTGCGCTCGGTTCAAGCAGCATATCCCGTTGGTCGGGTTTGTATGCGAAGTAATGGTCAAGTCTGGCGGGCGAGGTGGGAGGATTTACAAAATCCGTACTATTGTTTCATCGTAAAGATGTGGATGCCCCTGTTTTCAAATCGAAGAAAGCCAAAGCAGTGTATGAAATCATTCGCACGCTGCCACCACTAAGCGATGAGCAGGCCCGTCAGATGATAGATGCCGTTGAGCGTGTTACGGGACGTCGCCATCCTTGTTCGACCTATGAAGCGCACAACTGAGAAGGCGGCTGAAGAAGTGATGGGCATTCCACATGCCTATTGGGACGAGCTTTTAGTAGAAATGGACACTCTTAAAACCCTTTACGTTAAAGCCCGAGCCCTCCCTCCCAATAAACGCAAACAGGTGCACAAAGCCCTTTTAGATAGCCTCACACACCTTTTAGGCCACGTCCAGGTAATGTATGACGACGCAAAACTCTAAGTGGTAGCCTCTACCCAGACGTAGGCCGCCTCAAAATCTTGCGGCAGGGCCAGGGCTGCCCCAAATGCGAAACCCTGCTGGTCGTTGTAGACTTTGGCCTGGCGGCCTGGGCGGGTTAGAAATTTGGAAAGCCAGCACTGTTGAGCTACCATAAAAGCATGAAACGTCCGACTCAAAAAACGCCCAAACCAAAAATTATTGAACCAGACCCAAACCCGTGGGCAGATGATTTCATTGTTATTGAGCCCACTAACCCTAGCGAAAGGCCCCTACCACCATCAATCAGGCTCAAAGGCAAAAAAAGCTCCCTTCAGTATGTCAGAGAACAACGAAAATAAGTTCGTTGTTTTTGATACAAGTGCTAACCGCAAGCGCGAGTTTGGCGAGCTGGCCTAGAACCGCTACACCGTGGGCGAAGATGGCGACCCCTGGCCTGCCATCAAAAAACATCTGGGATCACATGCGTCAAACTAAAATGGCCTCGAGATGGAGCGGATGCAGCACATCGCCCTCAAAACGAACCGCCTCGAGGCCACCCGTGCTTTTTAAGCCGAGGTGCTGGGCCTGCCGGAGGTACGGGCTAACCTCGAGGCCGGCCATATATGGGTCAACCTGGCTGAAGGCTTCGTGCTACGTTTCGACCGCGTGGACGAGGCTCCCGACCCTTCAGCACTGGCGTACCTGGGTCTTGAGCTGGAGAACTTCACAGCGGTTGATGAGCGGTTTTCGCGGGTAAGCCCTCATGCCCCCATCGAGCGGGATATGCGCGAAGAGTACCGGCACAAGCAAGGCCCCTATGGTTTCATAGTCCGTGACCCTAACGGCTACCGGATTAAGATTTTCAAACCCCAATTCGGAAAAGCCACCAGCCACATTCCCCCAAGCTGCGCCAACAGGAGACGCCAAGCGGGGTTGTGCTCCATCAGCTTGAAGAGACCATAGCCCAGCAGCACCGCATAGAGGTGAAAGA
>Ga0308416_1000229_pt1 | contig 19783 bp, 21 predicted proteins | sample HotsprSampleOS60_FD_203468 | JGI IMG/M metagenome (GOLD analysis project Ga0308416, IMG submission 203468) | Hot spring phototrophic mat microbial communities from Octopus Spring, Yellowstone National Park, Wyoming, United States - 20090730_OS60 ... | reverse complement strand
GAAGTCTCCCCCTTGAGGGCGGCGAGGGCCACGAAGACGAAAGCCGCCAGCAGGGACAGTCCGAGGTACAGGACCGCCGCCACCGTGGACGCTTTCCCATCCCAGGGGTGTTGAGGCAACCTCTTCACCTCCCCACGGGGACCGGAGCCGCAGCCCCGGGTGGGGCCGGGACCTCCTCGACGCGGTACCGTCGGCGCACGGGAGGCACGTAGCGCCGCATGCGCTGGGTGTTCAAGGTGACCGACAGGGAACTGGTGGCCATGAGGACCGCGGCCAGTTCCGGACTCACGATCTGGTGGACGAAGGGGTACAAAATTCCGAAGGCCAGGGGAATGGCCGCGGTGTTGTACGCGAAGGCCCAGAACAGGTTCTGCTTCACCAGCCCCATGGTGGCCCGGGCCACCTGGATGGCCGCCACCACGTCCAGCAAGTCGTCCTTCACCAGCACCACGTGCCCCGTCTCCTTGGCCACGTCCGTGCCCGCGCCCATGGCGATCCCCACGTCCGCCTGGGCCAGGGCCGGGGCGTCGTTGATACCGTCTCCCACCATGGCCACCCGGTACCCCTGTGCCTGCAGCCGCTGGATCTCCGCGGCCTTGTCACCCGGCAGGACCTCCGCCAGCACCGTGTCCATCCCCAGCTGCGTGGCGATGGCCTGCGCGGTGCGGCGGTTGTCGCCGGTGAGCATGGCCACCCGGATCCCCATGGCCCGCAGCTCCCGCACGGCCACGGGCGTGGTCTCCCGGAGGGTGTCCGCCACGGCCACGACTCCCACCGCGTGTCCGTCCACCGCCACGAACATCGCGGTCTTGCCCTGAGCTTCCAGCTCCTCGGCAGCCCGTGCCAGCCCGTCCAGGGAAATGCCTTGCTCCGCCATGAAGGTGCGGTTGCCGAGGAGCACCTGGCGGCCTCGTCGCCGGGCCGCCACGCCCTTCCCGGGCAGGGCCTCGAACTCCTCGGGGTCCTCGGGCGAGAGGCCTCTTTCCTGGGCCGCCCGGACGATGGCCTCTCCCAGAGGGTGTTCGGACCGCTTCTCCGCCACAGCCGCCCACCGGAGCACCTCTTCCTCCGGGAGCCCTTGGGCCACCACGTCGGTGACGGAGGGCGAACCCTTGGTGAGGGTGCCTGTCTTGTCGAAGACCACCACCTGCACCTTGGAAGCGGCCTCCACCGCGTCCGCGCCCTTGAAGAGGATCCCGTATTCCGCAGCCTTCCCGGTCCCCGCCATCATGGCCGCGGGGGTCGCGAGCCCCACCGCGCAGGGGCAGGAGATCACCAGCACCGCCACGGACACCAGGATCGCGAACCCCACCGCGCTGGCCCCCGAGAGGGTGTAGGGTGTCAGCATGAGGCGGGTCTGGGGGCTGAACCACAGGTCGTATCCCACGAAGTACCAAAAGAGAAAGGTGGCCAGGGCCAGGACGTGTACCCAGAAGATGAAGCGGCCGGCCACCAAGTCCGCCAGCCTCTGGATGGGGGCTTTGGAGGTCTGGGCCTCCTCCACCAGGCGGATGATCTGTGCCAGCGCCGTCTCTCTCCCCACCCGGGTAGCCCGGAAGGTGAAGGACCCCGTCTTGTTGAGGGTCCCGCCGAGGACCTCGTCCCCCGGCTTCTTCTCCACGGGGATACTCTCCCCGGTGATCATGGACTGATCCACCGCGGAGTAGCCTTCTACCACCACCCCGTCCACCGGGACCTGTTCCCCGGGCCGGACCACCAGGAGGTCCCCCACCTCCACCTCGTCCACGGAGACCTCCACCTCCCGGTCGTCCCGCAGGACCCGGGCCCGGCGGGGCTGCAGGCGCATCAGGCGGCGGATGGCCTCCGAGGCCCGACCCCGGGTGACCGCCTCCAGGTAGCGCCCCAGGAGGATGAACCAAGTCAACAGGGCCGCGGCTTCGTAGAAGGTGGCCTGCGGGCCGCCGAAGCCGCTGGCTGGCCAGAAGGTGTTCACCACGGCGATGAGGTACGCGGCCCCGATCCCCGTGGCGTACAGGAGGTTCATGTCTGTAGCGCCCCGGCGCAGGCCGCGGAAGGAGTGCACGAAGAACTGAGCGCCCGGGCCCACCACCAGGGGCGTGGTGAGGGCGAACAGCAAGAGCTTGTTGTGCAGGAACTCGGGAACCAGGCGGGACAGGACCCCGTACGGCTGGAAGGTGCCCAGCATCACCAGCAGAGCCAGGGGCGTGGCCACCAGGAGGTTGCGCCCCTGCCGGTGGATCTCCCGCCGCCGGGCTTCCTGCTCCCGGTCCAGGGCCGCACCGCCCTCCAGCTTCTCCTCCGCTCCGTACCCCACGTCCCGGACCGCGGCCAGCATCTCGCGGACGGTCACCGTCCCGGGCAGGTAGTCCACCCGGGCGGTCTCCGTGCTCAGGTTCACGGAGACGTCCAGCACGCCGGGCAGTTCGGCCAAAGCCCGGCGCACGGTCTCCACACAGGAAGCGCAGCTCATGCCGGTGACGTGCAGGTACGTGGTGGCGGTGCGAAGCCCGTACCCGATCTCCTCCACCGCCTTGCGGAGGTCCTGTAGGGTCACCCGGGTGGGGTCGTACTCCACCGTGGCCTGCTCCGTGGCCAGGTTCACCCGCACCTCCCGCACCCCGGGGAGGCCCTTCAGGGCGGCCTCCACGTTGGCCACGCAGGAGGCGCAGCTCATGCCTTCCACGGGCAGGCTCAGCCGTCGGCTCACCGTGGCCCACCTCCCGCCTGGAAGACGTCCAACAGCTCCGCGATGACCCGTTCCCGTTCCCGCGGGTCCTCGGACCGGATGGCGGTGGTGACGCAGTGGTGGAGGTGGCGGTCCAGGAGCATGGCGTTCACGCGGTCCAGGGCGCTCTGGATGGCCTTGGTCTGCTTGAGGACGTCGATGCAGTACGCGTCCTCCTCCACCATGCGGAGGACGCCCCGCACGTGCCCCTCGATGCTCCGGAGTCGGGCCAGGATCTCCTCCTTGGCCCGTGGGGCCAGGCCCTGGAACCGCCGCCCGTGGGCTGCCTTGGTGCTCACCATCCCCTCCCTCCCCCCGTGGGGGGGGCTCCCCCACGGTACCGCGGACCGGGAGGGATGTCAAGCGGGGACAGCGCACGGCGTCCCCGAGGCCTCAGAGGACCTTCCACCAGTAGCCCACGGTGTACAGCCCCGCCGCCACCAGGAAGGCGGCGGCGAGGCGGTGCACGTAGGGCACCACGGCCCGCACCCAGCGCATCACCGCGGCCTCGAAGAGGACCACGGCGACCAGAGCCGCGGTCAGCACCGTCCCCATGCCAAACGCGTAGCCCACGAACTGCAGGGCGGCTTGTGCCACGGAACCCGTAGACAGGGTGCTGCCCACCACCGCGAGAAACACCGGCAGGGTGCACGCCAGGGAGCAGATCCCGTACGCCACGCCAAAGCCCACGGAGGAAGCGAGCCCTCCCCCGGGCCGCACCCGTTCCCACACGCGGCCCGCGCCCGGCAGCCCGAGTTCTCGGCCGGAGAGGGCGAGCCAGGTGCCCAACACGAAGAGGCCTACCCCCACCAAGACCCCCCCGTACGGGAACCAGCGGGCGAGGGCCCGGCCGCCCGCGTTCAGCACGAGGCCTGCGGCGGCGAACAGGGCCACGAAGCCGAAAGTCGCCAGGGCGCCCTGGGCGAGGGCACGGACAGCCCGGGAGCCGGGGGACTCCCCGGTGGGAGTTCCGCGGGCCAGGGCGTACGCGGCCAGGGAAGGCAGGAGGAGGATCCCGCACGGGTTCACGGCAGCCACCATGCCCGCGGCGAAGGCGTAGCCCACGGGAAGCCACGTCACCAGGCTGGCCAGCTGGCCCTGGGCTGCGTACAGCTGCTTGGTGGAGGAGATCAGCAACCCTCCCAGACCGAGGCCCAGGAGGACAAACCACATTCCCTGAGGGTCCGCGAGGACCCGGCGTCCGCGTCCGGCCTCAGCGTTCACGGACCCTCTCCCGGGCATCCCGGACGAGCGCTTCCAGCTGCGTGCGGTGGATGGGGCCCACCCACCGGGCCACCAGGAGCCCTCCTCCGTCCACCACGTACGTCTCGGGGATCCCCGTGACGCCGAACTCGATGAGGACTCTCCCCTGCGGGTCGGGCCCGTTGGGGTAGGTGACCCCGAAGGCCTGCAGGAACTGCCGGGCGGTGTCCTCCGAGTCCCACACGTTCACGCCCAGCAACGCCACCCCGCGTCCCCGGAGGCTCTGCCACGCGGCTTCCAGCTCCGGCGCTTCTTCCCTGCACGGGGGGCACCAGGAGGCCCAGAAGTTCACCACCACCCACCGGTTCCGTTGCGTGGCCAGGCGCCAGGTGTCCCCGGTGAACAGAAGGAGGGTGAAGTCGGGGGCGGGCCGTACCCGCAGCGGTCCGACTCCTCCCACGGTGTTCACGGCAAGGCGCCTCCGCCCGGGTGACTGCACCATGGCGGGCCACGCCACGGCCACGAGGGCTGCGGCTGTCAGGCAGGCCGCCACCACCCCGCGCCAGCGGCGTGGGCCCCCTCGGGGTAGGAGCGCGGGAGCCAGAGGCTCCCTCATGGGAGGGGCCGCGGCCTGCTGCCCGCGTCCAGCTTCCCTCCCCAGCGAGGAAGGATGGGGCAGGCGCGGGAGAGGGTCTCTGCGGCAGAAAGCCTTCCCGTCATGGCGCTGGCGTCCGCCACGGCCGTCGTTCTCCGATTGTACTCCCCCTGGGGGAAACCGGGAAGGGAAGCTGCACGGGGCGTCAGGCCTCCAGCGGGACGGGCGCCCCGTTCAGCAGCACCTCGTAGGATACGGGGGCGGAGGCCCGGAGCATGGCCGACACGGAGCAGTAGCGCTGCTGGGACAGGCTCACTGCCCGGACCGCTTGGTCTGGCCGGAGGCCCTCTCCGTCCAGGTGGTAGCGCAGGTGGATGCGGGTGAACACCCGGGGGTGCTCGGAGGCCCGCTCCGCCTCGACCTCGATGTGCAACCCCGCCAGCGGGGCGCGCATGCGCTGCAGGATGGCCACCACGTCCATCCCGGTGCAGCCCGCCAGGGCCAGGAGCACCGTCTCCATGGGGGCAGGGCCCGCACCGGCGCCGCCGTGCTCCGGGGTGGCGTCCATGACCCACCGGTCTTTCCACGAAAAGCGCATCCCTCCGTCCCAACGCACGTCTACCTGCACCTCTCCTCCCTCCTCTCCTGGGCGCGGTCTTCCGCGGAGTCCCGCCGGAGTCACCTCCTCCGGAGGAGGCGGCAGCACCCTCGGGGGGCGCCCACGTTCCTTCGGGTCTTCCCGTCCGGTACAATACGGTATATGGAGCTCAAGGTGGTCCGGGTCGAAAAGCCCGATCCCCTGAACGTGATCCTCGGGCAGGCCCACTTCATCAAGACCGTGGAGGACCTCCACGAGGCCCTGGTGACCGCGGTCCCCGGGATCAAGTTCGGGCTCGCGTTCTCGGAGGCCTCGGGGAAACGGCTGGTCCGGCGGTCCGGGACGGACCCGCAGCTGGTGGAGTTCGCGGTCCGCAACGTGCTCGCCATCGGCGCCGGCCACACCTTCCTCATCGTGCTGGGGGAGGGCTACTACCCCATCAACGTCCTGCACGCGGTGAAAGCCTGCCCGGAGGTGGTGCGAATCTTCGCCGCCAGCGCGAACCCCCTGGCGGTGGTGGTGGCGGAGGAAGGGGAACAGCGGGCGGTGCTGGGCGTGATGGACGGGTTCCGGCCGCTGGGGGTGGAGGACGAGGCCGAGGTGGCCTGGCGCAAGGACCTCCTGCGCAAGTTCGGGTACAAGCTGTAGGCGCGCGGTGCGTCCCTTCCCGGTGATCGACGCCCACGTCCACCTGGTGACCCCGCGCATGGTGGAGCGCGGGGTCCGCCCCACGGCCCCCATCCGTGCCCCGGCCCTGGAGGCCGCGGCCCGGGCCCGCAGGAACCGCTTGCGGGAACTGGCGGGCCAGACCCTGGAGGAGATCGCTGCGTGGTGGGAACGGCAGCTGGACACCCACGGGGTGGCGGCGGCGTTCTTCATCGCGGTGGGCGAGGCCAACGAGGAACTGGCGGAGTTCTGCGCCCTCAACCCCAACCGCTTCTTCGGGTGGGGAAGCCTCCAAGATCCCCTTCATCCGGATGCGGCCCGGATCGTGGCCCGGTTCCCGGAGTGGGGGCTGCGAGGCCTGAAGCTGTACCCGCCCACCCAGCGGTTCTGGGCCAGCGACCGGGCGGTGTTCCCCGTCTACGAGAAGGCCGCGGAGCTCGGGATCCCGGTGCTCTTCCACTTCGGGGTCACGGTGGCGCCTCTGTACGACCTCACCTACGCCAACCCGCTCAACTTGTCCGCGGCCCTCAAGCAGTTCCCGGAGGTGACCTTCGGGATCGCCCACTTCGGCGCCGGGTTTTTGCGGGAGACCCTGCTCCTCGCCTACCACACGGAGAACCTCTTCGTGGACACCTCCGGGACCAACAACTGGCGGGAGTACGTGCCCGGGAACCCTTCTTTGGAGTCCATCTTCGCCGACGCGCTCCGGGCCTTCGGACCGCACCGGGTGGTGTTCGGCACCGACACCGCGGTGGGGCCGTACCGGGGGCAGATTTTGCAGGAGCAACTGGAGATCTTGGAGCGCCTGGGCTTGTCGGAGGAGGAGCGGGCCGCGGTGATGGGCGGAAACGCCCGGAGGCTGTTCCGTCTTGAAGCTCCTGCGGCGGCAGGGCGGTGAGGGGTGGCGGAAGTCCTCGTGGTCCAGCACGCGGAGGTGGAGTCTGTGGGGCTCCTCGGCGAGATCCTCCGGGCACGGGGCCACACCCTGCGGATCCTCCGTGCCTTCCTCGGGGAGGTCGTTCCGGGCTCCCTCGAGCGGGTCGCGGGGCTCGTACTCATGGGAGGGCCGATGGGGGTGTACGAGGAGGACCGCTACCCGTTCCTGCGGGCGGGTTTGCGCCTGATCGAGGAGGCCCTGCGGCGGGACCTCCCGGTTCTCGGCGTGTGCCTGGGGAGCCAGCTGCTCGCGGCGGCGCTGGGGGCGCGGGTGCGGCCGGGTTCGCACCCGGAGGTCGGGTGGCTCCCGGTTGAACTGGAGGAGGCGGCGGCGGAGGACCGCCTGTTTTCGGGGCTTCCGCGGCGCTTTGTGGCCTTCCACTGGCACGGGGACGTCTTCGACGTCCCAGCCGGGGCCACCGGGCTCGCCCGCAGCGAGCGGACGCCCCACCAGGCCTTCCGGTACGGCGACCGCGCGTACGGGCTCCTGTTCCACCTGGAGGTGGACGGGAGCACGGTCCGGGCCATGGTGGAGGCTTTCCCGGAAGACCTCCTGCGGGCCGGGGTGGACCCGGAAGAGGTGAGTTCGGCCGCGGAAAGATACCTTCCCGGGCTTCGGTCCTGCGGCGCGGTCGTCTTCGGACGGTGGGCGGACCTGCTCGGATGAGCTCGCCCGCGCAGGCGGAGGTCCGGCTTCAGGGCGGCACCATCAGGTACTGGAGGCTGAAGGGCTGCTCGGGGCGGAGGTCGGGGAGTCCACCGGCCCGCAGTCGCAAATCCAGCAGGTTGCCCAGCCAGCCTGCCCCCGTGTACTCCACCACCCGGGCCCGGGAGAGGCGGGCGAGCTGCAGGGCGGTGGACACCGCGTCGTCGAAGGACCCCAGGGCGTCCACCAGGCCCAGCCGGTACGCTTGCGCCCCCGTGTACACCCGGCCGTCGGCCAGGCGGAGGACCCGGGTGCGGTCCATGCGTCGTCCCTGGGCCACCACGTCCACGAACCGCCCGTACGCTTCGTCCACCAGCTTCTGGAACAGAGCTGCCTCCTCCGCGGTCAGGGCCCGGGCCGGGTTGCCCATGTCCTTGAACCGCCCGCTCTTGAACACCACGGTGCGCAACCCGACCCTGCGGTTGAACTCCTCCAGGTTCGGGAGGACCACGATCACCCCGATGCTGCCCGTCAGGGTCGAGGGGTCGGCCACGATGCGGTCCGCGCCTGCGGCCACGTAGTAGCCGCCCGAGGCGGCGACCTCCGTGAGGAGGGCCACCACGGGCTTGCCTGCCCGCCGCAGCTGCAGCACCGCCTGGTGGATCTGGGCGCTGGCCACCACGGACCCCCCGGGGGTGTTGAGCTCCAGAAGGACAGCCTTCACCGCGGGATCCCGGAGGGCACGCCGGAGGCGCTCCACCACCGCCCGAGACGAGACCGCGGGTCCCCAGGACAGGAGGCCTCCGCCTTCCTGGCTGATGGCACCCACCACCCGCACCAGGGCCACCTTGTCTGGCCCCTCCCCTGTGACCACCCGCTCCCCGCGGGCACCGGGAGGCTTCAACCCCGAGCCCGCGACGAACCCCACGGCAGCCCCCACCAGGGCTGCTCCCAACAGGCTCACCGCAGCCAGCACTGCGCCCGCGGCCCTCACCACCGCTGCTCGCACCGCACACCCCCTGGCTTGTCACGGCCCCGGCGGCCCGCCCAACACCTTAGGGCAGGGGTCGGGCCAGTGCAACGTCCTTTACGGGGGCTTAACACGCTCTTACGCCGGGCTTGATCTTGTTCCCTCACCATGGCGGCGAAGACGACCAGGAGGTGAAGGGACGATGCGCAGGTACGTGGTGTTGTTGGCCGCGGCAGCGGCCCTCGCTGGCCAGGGGGCCGGCGCGGGCCTCGCGCAACAGCGGGCGGGAGGTACGGCCAGTCCGCCCGGCACGATCGTGGTGGACGGGTCCAGCACCGTCGCACCCCTGACCAGCGCGGTGGCGGAGGAGTTCCGGAAGACCCCACAAGGCCGCAACGTCCGGATCACCGTGGGCATCAGCGGCACCGGTGGCGGGTTCAAGAAGTTCTGCGCGGACAGCCCGCAGTCCCGCACCGACGTCCAGGACGCCTCCCGGCCCATCCGCGCGGAGGAGGACGAAGCCTGCCGGCGCAACCAGGTCAGCTACGTGGAGGTCCCCGTGGCCATCGACGGGCTGAGCGTGGTGGTCCACCCCCGCAACACGTGGGCCACGTGCCTGACCCTGGGAGAGCTGAAGCGCATCTGGGAACCCGCGGCGGAGCGCCGGGTCACCAACTGGCGGCAGATCCGGCCCACCTTCCCGGACCGGCCTCTCCGGCTGGCGGGAGCGGGAGCGGACTCGGGGACCTTCGACAGCTTCACGGAGATGGTGGTGGGCAAGGCGAAGGCGAGTCGCGGAGACTACCAGGCCACGGAGGACGACAACGTCACCGTGCAGTTCGTGCAGCGGGACGAGGGCGCCTTGGGGTACTTCGGGCTGGCGTACCTGGAGGAAAACCTGGGGCGGGTCAAGGGGGTGGCCATCGACCCCAGCGACCGGGTGGACCTAGCGTCCAACGACCAGTGTCGGGGGGTCGAGCCCACCTTTGACGAGACCAAGTCCGGCCGTTACCCCCTCACGCGTCCCATCTTCATCTACCTGAACCGGGCCAGCGCTCTCGGCAAGCCTGAGGTCCGGCAGTTCGCCAGCTGGTACGTGGGCCAGGGCACGGGCGTGAACCTGCAGGTGGACGATCCCCGGAAGCCGGGCAAGAAGACGAACCTGACCCGGGCGGTGGGGTACGTGGAGTTCCCGGAGCCCGTCTACGCCGCAGCGCGGCAGTGCATCGCCCGGCTCAAGGTGGGCACCGCCTTCCGGGAAGCCGGCAAGGCAGCGGGTTCCGCGACCCTGGAGCGGGTGAACAAGGACTACGTGGCCCACTGCCGGTGAACGGACGCGGGGCCGAAAAGACAAGACGCGGCCCCCGCGCGGTAAAGGGACGGCGGAGCGCCCTCCCCCCTTCGCCCCCCCCGACCCCTGGGCGCTCCGTCGCTCCCGCAAGCCCTGGCTTAACGCTCGTTTAACAAGCCCTAGGCATCTTTGGCCCGGAGGCAGAGATGGTGGAAAGGTGGCGGAAGGCGCGGCGCAGGGAACGGTGGATTGGGTTGTTCCTGGCAGCCCACGGCTGGCTCTCGGTAGCAGTCACGGTGGGGCTGGTGTCGGTCCTGGCCTACGAGACGGTCCAGTTCTTCCGCCTCCCGCTGGACGCGGCGGACCCGGCGCTCGTCTCCCGACGGGCGGACCTGCAGCGGTTTGTAGAGGCCCGGCCGGATCTGGTCGGGCAGCCCTGGCGGCTGGTGCGGGAGTTCTTCACGGAGACCACCTGGAGTCCCCTGTACAGCACCAAGCGGTTCGGGGTGCTGCCTCTGGTGGCGGGGACTCTGCTCACCAGCGTTGTGGCCCTCGCGGTGGCGGTGCCCCTGGGGCTGCTGGCTGCGGTGTACCTCAGTCAGTTCGCCCCCGGGCACGTGCGGGCCCGGCTGAAGCCGGCCCTGGAGGTCCTGGCGGGGATCCCGACCATCGTGTACGGGTACTTCGCCCTGACGTTCGTGACGCCGTGGCTGCAGGACCACGTGTTCGGGCAGGCGATGAGCAGTCAGAACTCTCTCTCCGCGGGGCTCGTGATGGGGTTCATGATCCTCCCCCTCGTGTCGTCCCTCAGCGACGACGTCATGCAGGCGGTCCCTGCAGACCTCCGCCACGGGGCCTACGCCCTGGGTGCGACCCGGATGGAAGTGGCCCTCCGGGTGGTGTTCCCGGCGGCCCTGTCCGGGATCGCCGCGGCCTGTGTCCTGGCCCTCTCCCGGGCGGTGGGGGAGACGATGATCGTAGCCCTGGCCGCGGGCCAGAGCCCCAACTGGACCTTCAACCTCCTCGAACCCTTGGAGACGGTCACCGCTTTCATCGTTCAGGTGAGCCTGGGGGACACGCCCTACGGGTCCTTAGAGTACCGGTCCCTGTTCGCCGTGGGTTCCCTCCTCTTCGCTTCGACCTTCGTGATGAACGTCGCCAGCGTGCGGGTGGTCCAGCGTTTCCGGGAGCGGTACGCATGACCGCGGTGGCCGGGGAAGCGGTGTGGCGGAGGCGCCTGGAGCGCCGGCGGCTCCTGGCCCGGGTGTTCCTGGCCAGCTGTCAGGTTGCGACCCTGTTGGGATTGCTGTTCCTGGGGCTGGTGCTGGCGGATGTTGTCCAGGACGCGGCGCCGTACCTCCGGCGGGAGATGGTCACCCACTTCCCCTCCCGGTTCCCGCGGCAGGCGGGCTACGCCAGCGCCCTGGTGGGGACGGTGTACGTGGCGGGCCTGATGAGCTTGGTGGCCTTCCCCTTGGGTGTTCTGGCCGCGGTGTACCTGGAGGAGTACGCGCGGCCCGGCCGTCTCACGAAGCTGTTGGAGGTCAACATCGCCAACCTGGCGGCGGTGCCCTCGGTCCTGTACGGCCTGCTGGGGCTGGGCCTGTTCGTGGAGGGCCTGCGCATGGGCAAGAGCGTGCTCGCGGGTGCCCTGACCTTGTCCCTGCTCGTCCTGCCCCTTACCATCCTGTCCAGCCGGGAGGCCCTCCGAGCGGTGCCCTTGTCGATCCGGGAGGCGGCGTACGCCCTGGGGGCCACGCGGTGGCAGGTGGTGCGCCACCACGTACTGCCCTACGCGGCCCCGGGCATCCTCACAGGCACCATCCTGTCCCTGTCCCGGGCGGTGGGGGAGACGGCCCCCTTGATCATGCTGGGGGCGCTGCAGTACGTGCCCTTCCTGCCGCGTAACGTGTGGGACTACTTCACGGTGCTCCCGATCCAGATCTTCAACTACGTGTCGTTGCCGAACCCGGAGTTCCACCGGCTGGCCGCGGCAGGCATTCTGTTGTTGCTGGCGGTGCTGCTGGCCCTGAACGGGGCCGCCATTTGGCTCCGCAACCGGTGGCGGGTACAGTGGTGAGGAGGGGAAGATGGACGCGGCAGTCGAAGCGCGCGTGAGGCCAGAGGTGGTGCACCGCGGGGTGACGGTGGAGGCGGTGGCCCTGCGGGTGGAGGAACTGCGGGTCTGGTACGGGAACAAACCAGCCCTCCACGGCGTGACTCTGGACGTCCCGGAACGCCGCATCACCGCCGTGATCGGCCCCTCGGGGTGCGGGAAGAGCACCCTGGTGCGGGCCATCAACCGGATGAACGAGCTGATCCCGGGGGTCCGCACCGAGGGACGGGTGTGGTTCCGCGGCCGCAACCTGTACGACCCGGACGTGGACCCCGTGGAAGTCCGGCTGCGGATCGGTATGGTGTTCCAGAAGCCCAACCCCTTCCCCAAGTCCGTGTACGAGAACGTGGCCTTCGGGTTGCGGCTGCACCGGAGGTTGAGCCGGAGGGAGCTGGACGAGCGCGTGGAGTGGGCCCTGCGGCGGGCGGCCCTGTGGGACGAGGTCAAGGACGACCTGCACCGCAAGAGCGGGCTCGAGCTGTCTGGCGGACAGCAGCAGCGGCTGTGTATCGCTCGGGCCATCGCGGTGGAACCGGAGGTGCTGCTCCTGGACGAACCGTGTTCGGCTCTGGACCCGGTGTCCACCGCTCGCATCGAAGCCCTGATGGAGGACCTGAAGCGCGAGTACACCCTGGTGATCGTGACCCACAACATGCAGCAGGCGGCCCGGGTGTCGGACTTCACCGCCTTCCTCCTGGACGGGGAACTGGTGGAGTTCGGGGCCACGGAGGAGCTCTTTACCCGGCCTCGGGACCGGCGCACGGAGGACTACATCACGGGCCGCTTCGGGTAGGGGGTGGGAAGGTGCCCGGGACGGGGAAGCACATCCGGGAGGCGTACGACGAGGCCCTGCGGGCCCTGGAGGAGGACGTGGTCCGCATGGGGAGCCTGGCGGGCGACCTGATCCACCGGGCGGTGGAGGCGCTGAAGAACCAGGACGTGCAGGCCGCGGAGGCGGTGATCGCGGAGGACGACGTGGTGGACCGCCTCCACCTGGACCTGGAGGAACGGGTGGCGAAGGTGATCGCCACCCAGCAGCCCATGGCGCGGGACCTGCGGGTCCTGATGTCCGTGCTGGCCATCTCCATCGACCTGGAGCGCATGGCGGACCACGCGGAGGGGATCGCCAAGGCCACCAGGCGGCTGAGCCGGGAACCGCTGCTGAAGCCCCTGGTAGACATCCCGTACATGGAGCGGTTGGTGCAGGAGATGCTCCAGGACGCCCTGCAGGCCTTCGTGCAGCGCGACGCCGCCCTGGCGGAGTCCCTGGCCAAGAAGGACGACGTCGTGGACGCCCTCCGCAGCCAGGTGTTCCGGGAGCTCATCACCTACATGGTGGAGGACCCGCGGACCATCTCCCGGGCCCTGGACCTGATCCTGGTGGCCCAGCACCTGGAGCGGGCCGCGGACCACGTGACCAACGTGGCGGAACGGGTGGTGTACATGGTCACCGGGGAGCTGCGGGAGCTGAACGTGTGAGGGTGTTGTTCGTCTGCACCGGGAACTCCGCGCGGTCGCAGATGGCCGAAGGCTGGCTGCGTCACCTGTCGGCGGGGCGGGTGGAAGCGGCCAGCGCGGGCACGGAGCCCAGAGGGCTGCACCCCCTCGCGGTGCGGGTGATGGCGGAGAGAGGCGTCGACATCTCCCGGCAGCGGTCCAAGCACCTCTCCGAGGTGCAGGGGAGCCGCTTCGACTGGGTGGTGACCGTGTGCGACCGAGCCCGCCAGAGCTGTCCCGTGTTCCCGGGAGCGCGTACCGTGCACTGGGACCTGCCGGACCCCGCGGAGGCTCGGGGCTCTGAGGAGGAGGTGGCGGAGGCCTTCCGGCGTGTCCGGGACGAGCTCGCGCGCCGGGTGGAGGAGCTCCTGGCGCTCCTGGAGGGCCAGGGCTAGGTCTCCCCGGGCTGCTATAATGCTCCACCGGGAGGCGAGGAGCCTATCCCGCGGCGCCGTAGGGAGCCAGGCCAAGAAGGAGGACGCCATGCAGCGGTTGACCCTGGAGGTACAGGTGCGGAGGGAGGTGGGGAAGTCGGCGGTCCGCAAGCTGCGCAGGGCGGGCTGGATCCCCGGCGTGTTGTACGGCCGCGGCGTGGAGCCCTTGCCCATCGCGGTGGAGCTGCGGGCCCTGGAGGCCGCTCTACAGTCCGCGGCGGGCGGCAACGTACTCCTGGACGTGGTGGTGCGGGAGGACGGTCAGACCCGCAACGAGCTGGCCTTGCTGCAGGACGTCCAGCGGGAGGTCGTCAGCCGGCGGATCCTCCACGTGGACCTGCACCGCGTGAGCCTCACGGAGAAGGTGCACGCCCGGGTGCCCGTGGTGCTGCGGGGAGAGGCGCGGGGCGTGCGGGAGGGCGGGATCTTGGAGTTCCTCCGGCACGAGGTGGAGGTGAGCGGGCTGCCCACGGACCTGCCGGACCACCTGGAGCTGGACGTCTCCCAGCTCGCGGTGGGCCAGTCTCTGCACGTGCGGGACCTGAAGGTCCCCCCGGGGCTCACGGTGCTGACTCCTCCCGACGAGACCCTGGTGACCCTCCTGGCCCCAGCCGTGCCCGCGGAGGAAGCCGCCGCGGCGGCGGAGGAAGCACCGGCCCAGCCGGAGGTGGTGGGCAAGGGCAAGGGGGAGGAGGAATAGCCGGCCTGAGGGGTTGCCGGACGGGGGCGCCTGCGCGCCCCCGCTTTGTTTTTGCGGCTGGCGTACACTGGGGTCGATGAGGCTGGTGGTAGGCCTTGGCAACCCGGGCCGCCGGTACCGGGGCACCCGGCACAACGTGGGCTTCCGGGTGGTGGACCTTTTGGCCCGCCGCTGGGGCGTGTCCCTGCGGCCGGAGGGGGCCGCGGAGGTGGCAGAGGCCCGCTTCGCGGGACAGCCCGTCCTCCTGGCCAAGCCCCTCACCTACATGAACCTCAGCGGGCAGGCGGTGGGGGAGCTGGTGCGGCGGTGGCGGATCCCGCCGTCCTCCGTGTTGGTGGTGTACGACGACATGGACCTGCCCATGGGAGCCCTGCGGGTCCGGGCGCGGGGGAGCGCGGGCGGCCACCGCGGCATGGCCTCGGTCCTGGAGGCCCTGGGGACTTCGGAGGTTCCCCGGGTGCGGGTGGGGATCGGCCGTCCGGGCACGGACGCGGTAGACCACGTCCTGTCGCGCTTCACCGAGGCGGAGGAGCCCTTGGTGGCGGAGGCAGTGGCGCGGGCGGCGGAAGCCGTGGAGACGGTGCTGCGGGAGGGAATCCAGCGGGCCATGGACCGGTTCAACCGGAGGACGGCCCCGGCGTCTGCGGGGTGAGGGGTGTGGCGCGCGAGGATCGGCCCATGACGTGGATCGAGCACCTGGAGGAGCTGCGGCAGCGGCTCCTCTGGAGCCTCCTGGGCTTGGCCCTGGGGACGGCGCTCTGCTGGAACTTTTCGGAGGCCCTGCTCCGCTTGCTCCTGCGGCCCACGGGGGGCATTCAGCTCCACGCCATCGGGATGCTGGAGCCTTTCTTGGCGCGGTTCCGGGTGGCGGTGACGGGGGGACTGGCCCTCTCCATGCCGTGGATCGTGTATCAGGCGTTCCGGTTCGTGGACCCGGCCCTCAAGCCCCACGAGCGGCGGGTGGTGGTGCCCGTGTCCCTGGCCGCGGGCGTCCTGTTTGCGGCCGGGGCGGTGTTCGGGTACTTCTTCATCCTGCCCGCGGCCTCCAACTGGCTGCTGGCACAGGCCGGCCAGCTCATCCGGGTGCAGATCACCGCCTTAAACTACCTCCACTTCGTGACGTGGCTGCTGGTGGGCATGGGGCTGGGGTTCCAAACCCCCCTCCTGGTGGTGGCAGCCTGCGCCCTGGGGATCGTGAGCCCGCAGCGGCTGCAGCGGGAGTGGAAACTGGCCCTGCTGGTGATCCTGGTGGTGTCCGCGGCGGTCACCCCGGACTGGAGCCCCGTGACCATGTTCCTGTTGGCCCTGCCGATGTTCGCCCTGTACGAGGGCGCGGTGCTGGTGTCGTTCTTGATCGTGCGCAGGCGGCGCGCGGCGGAGGAGGCCGCCCTGCAGCCGGACGTGTGAGGGGGGACGGGACGGTGCGGAGCCCTGCTGCGGGGAGCCGGGTGCCCCCCGGCCAGTACGTGACGGACCACTGGCCGGTGCTGCACTACGGCCCCGTGCCCCGGGTAGACCTGGCCGCGTGGCGGTTCCGGGTGTTCGGGGCGGTGGAGGAAGAGCAGGTGTGGGACTACGAGGCCTTCCGCGCCCTGGGCCGCACGGAGGTGTGGTGCGACGTGCACTGCGTCACGCGGTGGACCCGGCTGGACAACCGTTTCGCGGGCGTCCCGGCCAAGGCGGTGCTGGCCAGGGTACGACCTCTCCCGGGCGCCCGGTGGCTGATGGTGCACGCGGAGGGCGGCTACACCACCAACCTCCGGCTGGAGGACCTGGACCGGGAGGACGTGGTGTTCGCGTACGAGCACGACGGGGCACCCCTCACCCCGGAGCACGGCTGGCCCCTGCGCCTGGTGGTCCCGCACCTGTACTTCTGGAAGAGCGCGAAGTGGGTGCGGGGGTTGGAGTTCCTGACGGAGGAGCGCCCGGGGTTCTGGGAGGCCGCGGGCTACCACCTGCGGGCAGACCCCTGGCGGGAGGAACGCTTCGGGGGCGGCCTCCCCTGAGGCAGCTCGGGAGGTGACGGAATTTGGCGGACCGCTTCTACATCACCACGGCCATCGACTACGTGAACGCCACGCCCCACATCGGGCACGCGTACGAGAAGGTGCTGACGGACGTGTTGGCCCGCTACCACCGCCTGGCGGGAGAAGAAGTGTTCTTCCTGACCGGGACGGACGAGCACGGGCAGAACATCGCCAACGCCGCCGCCCGGGCGGGCCAACCGGTGCAGGCCTTCGTGGAGGAGAACGCCGCGGCCTTCCGGAAGCTGTGTCGTGACCTCAACCTGTCCAACGACGACTTCATCCGGACCACGGACCGGCGGCGCCACTGGCCGGGGGTGCAGGAGATCTGGCGCCGGGTGCAGGCCGCGGGCGACCTGTACAAGAAGCAGTACCGGGCCCTGTACTGCGTGCAGTGCGAAGCCTTCGTAACCCTCAGTGAGCTGGTGGACGGCCGGTGCCCCCGACACCTCACGGAGCCCCAGGTGGTGGAGGAGGAAAACTACTTCTTCCGGCTTTCCCGGTACCGGACCTTCCTGCGAAGGCTGTTCACGGAGCGGCCGGACTTCGTGGTGCCCGAGACCCGGTACGCGGAGATGCTGCAGCTGGTGGACACCCTGGAAGACGTGTCCGTCTCCCGCCCGGTGGAGAAGCTGTCGTGGGGAATCCCGGTCCCCGACGACCCTTCCCACGTGATCTACGTGTGGTTCGACGCCCTCACCAACTACATCAGCGCCATCGGCTTCGGCCGCGACGAGGACCATTTCCGGACCTGGTGGCCCGCCGTCCACCTCATCGGCAAGGACATCAACCGGTTCCACTCCTTGCTGTGGCCCGCCATGCTGGCCAGCGCGGGCGTAGACCCGCCCCGCCAGGTGCTGGTGCACGGGTTTTTGACCCTGGAGGGTCAGAAGATCAGCAAAACCCTGGGCAACGTGGTGGACCCCGTGGCCGTGGCCCGGGAGCTGGCGGAGCGCAGCGAGGCGGACGTGGACGTGTGTGTGGACGCGGTGCGCTACTTCCTGCTCCGGGAGGTCCCCTTCGGGGAGGACGGGGACTTCAGCCGGGCGCAGCTCGTCCACCGGTTCAACGCGGACCTGGCCAACGACTACGGGAACCTCCTGAACCGCACCCTGCCCCTGGTGGAACGGTACTTCCACGGAGAGTTGCCCGAGCCCGGAGGGGAGGAGGGCGCAGACCGCGAGCTCCGGGAACAGGCCACCTCCGCCGTAGAGGCGGTGTGGGGGTGGGTGCGCCAATACGACTTCCAGCGGGCCCTGGCCGCGGTGTGGCAGCTCTTGGGCGCCGCGAACCGCTACCTGGACCGGGAGGCCCCGTGGAGCCTCCACCGGGAAGGGCGACGGGAGCGAGCCGGCTCCGTCCTCGTGAACACCCTGGAGGCGCTGCGGGTGGCCACGGTGCTCCTGGAACCGGTCTTGCCCAGCGCCACGTTGAAGGTCTGGACGCAGCTGGGTTACCCGGAGTTCGAACAGCGGGCCCGGCAGGTGCGGGAACGCGGGGAGCCCTACCGGGGGACCGGGCTGCGGCTGGAGGACGCACGGCGGTGGCGGTGGCTCCGGCCCGGCACGCGGATCCGGCCCGGAGCACCCATTTTCCCCAGGGTGGAGGAGGCGAGGCCGGTGCAACTGCCCAAGGAACCCAAGACGGAAACCCTGAGCCTGGAGGAGTTCCGGAAGCTCGACCTGCGGGTGGCCCGGGTGGTGGAGGCCCGGCGGGTGTCGGGTACGGACAAGCTCATCGAGGCCCGGGTGGACGTGGGGGGCGAGGTGCGCACCATCGTGACGGGCCTGGTGCCCCACTACCAGCCCGAGGACTTGGTGGGGAAGACCATTGTGGTGGTGACCAACCTCGAGCCGCGTAGGGTCCGGGGGGTGGAGTCCAGGGGGATGCTGCTGGCCGCGGAGTGGGACGGGCAGCTCAGCTTGGTGACCCTCGACCGGGACCTGCCGCCTGGGGCGCGGGTGACGTGATCGACACCCACGTACACCTGGACCACCCGGACTTCGAGCGAGACCGGGAGGCGGTCCTGGAGCGAGCCCGGGCGGCAGGAGTGCGGGCGGTGGTCACCCTGGGCACGGACCGGGAGACTAGCGAACGGGCGGTGGCCCTGGCGGAGCGGTTTCCGGGGGTCTACGCGGCGGTGGGAATCCACCCCAGCCGGGCACACGCGGTCCAGCCAGGGGACTGGGAGGTGGTGGTGCGGCTGGCGGAGCACCCGAGGGTGGTGGCTCTGGGCGAGTGCGGGCTCGACTACGAGCGGGCCCAGGCCGCCCCGGAACGCCAGCAGGAGGTCCTCCGGTGGCACGTGCGGCTGAGCCGCCGTCTCGGGAAGCCCCTGGTGGTTCACAACCGCTCCGCGCACCACGACCTGCTGCGGGTCCTGGAGGAGGAAGGGGCCTGGCGGGTGGTGATGCACATGTTCACGGGGCCTGCGCCGTACGCGGAGGCGTGCGCGGCCCGCGGTTACTGGGTGTCCGTGGGCGGGCCCGTGACGTACCCGAAGGCGGAGGAGGTCCGGCGGGCCGTGCGAACCATTCCCGAGCACCTCCTCCTGGTGGAAACCGACTCGCCCTTTGCAGCCCCCTACCCCAAGCGGGGCACCCGGAATGAGCCCAGCTTCCTTCCCCGGGTGGTGGAGGCTGCGGCCGCGGCGCGGGCGCAAGCCGTGCCCGCGGTGGCGCAGACGACGGAGGAGAACGCACGGCGGTGTTTCGGCTTGCCGCGGTGACCTTGGGGCTCGTGCTGCTGGCGTCGCCCGGGACCGCCCAGACCGCAGGGGACCGCGCGGAGGTGGAGGCAGGCCGGCGGGCGGGGGCCCAGATCGAGCGGTCCCTGAAGCTGGTCGCGGATCCGGAGCTGAACGCCCGGGTGGCCCGCATCGGGAAGGCGGTGGCTTCGGTCACGGAGCGGCCCCACCTGCCGTGGACCTTCAAGGTGGTGGAGCACCGGGTGCCCAACGCGGTGGCCCTTCCCGGAGGCCTGGTGTACTTGACCTCGGCCGCATTACAGCTGGTGCGCACGGACCACGAGCTGGCGGCCCTGCTGGCGCACGAGGCCGCCCACGTGGCTTTGCGCCACCACCAGCGGATGGAACGCGAGGCCAACCGCACCAACCTCCTCGTGATGCTGGTGGCGGTCTTCGCCCGGGACGCCCGGGTGGCCGCGGGGGCGCAGTTGGTGGCGGGGGGAGTGTTGAGTGCCTTCGGGCGAGACCTGGAGCGGGAGGCGGATTCGGCGGCGGTGGGCTACCTCCTCCAGACCCCGTGGCACCCCGTGGGCGTGCTGACGCTCCTGGAGCGGCTGGCCCGGGAGGACCTCCTCTCAGGCGGGGTGGACCCCGGGGCGTTCCGCACGCACCCCACGTGGGGGGAACGTGTGCGGGCGGTGGAGGAAGAGCTGG
>Ga0308416_1000218_pt1 | contig 20352 bp, 22 predicted proteins | sample HotsprSampleOS60_FD_203468 | JGI IMG/M metagenome (GOLD analysis project Ga0308416, IMG submission 203468) | Hot spring phototrophic mat microbial communities from Octopus Spring, Yellowstone National Park, Wyoming, United States - 20090730_OS60 ... | reverse complement strand
ACTGCACACCCTGGTGGGTTCCTTCCTGTTCGGGATGGCCATGCCCTTCGCGGGCGGGTGCATGACCGGCACCCTGTTCCGCCTGGGAAGCGGCCAGGCCAAGTCCCTGGCGGCCTTCCTGGGCATCCTGGTGGGCAACGGGGTCGGCGCGGCGTGGGCGTGGCGGGTGACGGAGCCCCTGCTGGAGCTGGGCTTCCGTTTCCACGTGGCGGACTTCTTGGGCCTGTGGCCGGCCCTGGCCCTGAATCTGGCCGTGCTGGGCTTGCTTTTCTGGCGGCTGCGGCCGGAGCCCACTGCCAGACCGTCTGGCCCGTGGCACCCTCTGCGGGACCCGTGGCCCGCGTGGCTCGGAGGCCTGACCTTGGCGGTGCTGTTCGTGGCCCAGTTCGCGTACCACTCGGCCTTGGGGGTCCAGCTCCCCCTCGCCCGGTCCGTGCTGTGGGCGGCGCAGGCCCTAGGCGCCCCGGTGGCGGACCTCCCCTGGACCCAGTTCTGGGGCCTACGCGTCCCGGCCCTGGACCCGGGGCTGCACCTGGACGTGGGCCTCATCACGGGGGCCGTGCTGGGAGCCGTGGTGGCCGGGGAGTTCGGCTACTTCCGCCACGGGAACCTGAAAGAACTTTTGGCGGGGTTTGCGGGCGGGCTGGTCATGGGCGTGGCGGTGTGGCTGGCCTTGGGCTGCAACGTCTCGGGGTTCTGGAGCGCGGTGGCCACCCTGCGGTTTGAAGGCTGGCTGTACGCAGTGGGGCTGTACGCGGGCGCTCGGGTGGGCCTACGGGCCGTGGAGGCTTTGGTGGCCCGGGGGGGTCCTGTGATCCCACCTCCCCCGAACGGGGGAGGGTTTCCTCCTCCCTGAGAGCGTTGCGCGGGGCGCGGGAAAGCGCCACGTAGGGAGCAGGTGCCGGCAAAGGCCGACTGGGGGTGTTGGCGGTGGAGGAGACCCGAGCTGTGAAGGCGGACCAGGTCCTGGACTGCCGGGGGCTTCTGTGTCCTCTGCCCGTGATCAAGACGACGAAGGCCATCAAGTCCCTGGCCGTGGGGCAGGTGTTGGAGATGCTGGCCACGGACCCGGGTTCCAAGCCGGACATGCTGGCGTGGTCCAAGCAGACGGGCCACGAGCTCCTGGAGATCCACGAGGAGCAGGGTGTGTTCCGGTTCCTGATCCGGCGCACCCGGTGACGCCGCCGAGGGAAGGGGGTGGGGACGGTGGACCAGCTGGTGGTAGACCGGACGCAAACCGCCCGCGAGGAGACGGGGAAGAAGACGAAGCGGCTGGCCATGGTGGCCTCCAAGGGGACTTTGGACATGGCGTACCCCCCGCTGATCCTGGCCACCACCGCCGCCGCCATGGGCTGGGAGGTGGGCATCTTCTTCACCTTCTACGGCCTCGACCTCCTGCACCGGCAGCGGGTCAAGCAGCTCAAGGTGTCCCCCGTGGGAAACCCGGCTATGCCCCCTCCCGTACGGTCCCTGCCCGTCAAGGTGCCCGACATCCTGGGAGCTCTCCCGGGCATGTCCGCCGTGGCCACCGCCATCATGAAGCGGTGGATGCGGGCGTCGCACATGCCCACGGTGGAGGAGCTGCTGGAGCTGGCGCGGGAGAGCGGGGTCAAGCTGTTCGCGTGCGCCACCACCATGGGCGTGATGGGCGTGCGCCAGGAGGACCTGGTGGACGGGGCGGAGTGCGCGGGAGCCACCACCTTCCTGGACTTCGCCTCGGAGGCGGACGTGACCCTGTTCGTGTGACGGAGGGCTGGCATGGAGCGGGACGGGCCACGGCGCATCCTGTACGTCCAAACCCACGGCGTGGACATGCCGGAACGCAGCGCCACCCCCTTCTACCTGGCCGCCGCCGCGGCCGCCATGGACGTGGAGGTGGGCATCTACTTCACCATGAACGGACCCACCCTCCTCCGCCGGGGCGTGCCGGAGGAGCTCATCGTCCCCAAGAAGGGAGGAGGCGGGGCGCCCTTGCGCCACTTCATCGACCAGGCCTTGGAACTGGGGGTGAAGCTGTACGTGTGCCAGCCCAGCCTGGACCTCCACGGACTGCGGATGGAAGACCTCATCGAGGGGGTGGAGATGATCGGCGGTGCCGCCTTCAACGCCATGGCCCTGGAGGCGGACGCGGTGATCGCCTTCTGACCCCATGGCGACGCGGGAAGAGCTCGTGGCCGCGGTGGAGGCGGAAGTCCGGAGGGAGGAGTGAAGGATGGCCCTGCACGCCCCGCCCAAGCTCGAGAAGTACGCGGACGTCCCGTACGAGGAGAAGGAGCGCCTGTTCCAGGAGGTCAAGTCCGACCCGCGCTTCCCGGACTACCTGTACGGTTGCTACGAGTGCGGGATCTGCGTGGCGGCCTGCCCTTCGGCCCGCTTTTACGACTTCAGCCCGAGGAAGATCGCCCAGACCTTGGCCCGGGAGGACGTGGAGCTGTTCTACTACCAGCTGAACGAGGACGTGTGGAACTGCTCCCAGTGCTTTTCGTGCAACCGTTGTCCGCGGGGGAACTCCCCCGGGGGGCTGATCACCATCATGCGGGAGGTGGCGGTCCGCCACGGCCTGCGGAGCGCCAAGGAAGCCCTGGAGGGCTACAGCCGGGTCATTTACAAGATCATGCTCACGGGCACGCAGGTCTCCCCCGACATGATCCAGGCGGACGCCTTCCCGGACTGGGGACCGGTGGCGAAGGAGACCGCGGAGAAGCTGGAGCTGTGGCGGAAGGCGATTCCGCCCGAGACCATGCACACCACCAGTACCGCGTGGGAGGTGAGCGACCAGACCCTGGCAGAGCTGTACCTGATCTGGTACATGACGGGGGTCCTGGACATGATCCGGGAGGTGGACGAGGGGCTCCATATGATCCTCACGGACGTGATGGAGGAGTTCTTGGAAGAAAAAGGCCTCGCCGTGGCCAGCTGACGCGGCGGGAAAGGAGGAGGAACGTCGTGGACACGGACAGGACGACCGGCGAGCGGGTGTTCCGGCGCGACCCGGACCTCCCGACACCGGAGGACATCCGGGAGCGGGTCCTGGCCCTGGAGGAGGCGGGAGAGTGGATCGTCCAGCGGGTCCCTCAGCCCTACCGGGAGGTCCCCACCAAGTACGGGTGGCCCAAGAAAGTCCCCCTGCAGCACACGTGGCACCACAAGAGCTGCGGCCAGTGCGGGCACATCCCCGGCTACTCCACCGCCATCTTCTGGCTTCACCGGAAGCTGGGGCTGGACTACGACGACCCCCGGGACCAGACCTCCTGCACCGGGTGGAACTACTACGCCTCCGCCACGTCCAACGCCGCGGCCCAGGCGGCGGTGGCGGCGCGGAACTTCGCCGCAGCCTACGCCACGGGCTACTTCCCCCTCATCCACTGCGGGACCAGCTACGGCCACTACAAGGAGGTCCGGGAGGAGCTGGTCAAGCACGGGGAGCTGCGCCGGCAGGTGCGGGAGATCTTGGCGAAGCTGGGCAAGCCCCTGGTGATGCCGGAGGAGATCGTCCACTACAGCGAGTGGGTGTACGCGGTCCGGGAAGAGATCGCCGCCCGCAGGGTGTACGACTGCAGCGAGGTGGTGGTGACGGTCCACCCCGCCTGCCACTACTACAAGCTGGTGCAGGGCGACGCCATCTACGACCCGGACATCTACGGAGGGCAGCGGACCGCGGTGGTGACCGCGGTGGCGAAGGCCTTGGGCGCGCAGGTGCGCGACTACTCCATGTGGTTCGACTGCTGTGGGTTCGGGTTCCGGCACATCCTGGTCCAGCGGGACTTCACGCGGTCCTTCGCGGTGTCCCGCAAGATCGAGACCATGATCGAGGAGGCAAAACCCGACGTGGTCCTCACCCACGACACCGGGTGTGTGACCACCCTGGACAAGAGCCAGTTCGCGGCCCAGGTCCACAAGAAGAAGGTCGGCGTCCCCGTGATGTCGGAGGCGCAGTTCGCGGCCCTGGCCATGGGTGCCCACCCCTACCGGGTCTGCCAGCTGCACTGGCACGCCGCGGACTACCGGCCCCTCCTGGAGAAGATGGGGATCGACTGGCGGGAGCGGTGGCGGGAGTTCGAGGAAGACCTGGAGCGCATCCAGCGGGGGGAGAAGGAGTACCTCACGTGGGAGGACGTGGACGCGGAGGTCCCTGCCCGGCACTTCCTGCCCGTGTCCTGAGGGTCTGGCGAGGAGGAGCGGTATGCCGAGCGACGTGGTGCTGGTGATCGGGGGCGGGCCCGCGGGCCTGGAGGCGGCCCGGGGGGTGGCGGACCTGGGAGCCCGGGTGGTCCTGGTGGAGGAGCGGGACCGTCTCGGGGGCACCCCGGTGTTCGAGCGGTACGCGGCCCTCACCCACGGGTTCCAGGACGCGGAAGAGGTCATGGACCGCATGGTCCGGGCGGTGGTGGGCCACCCCGGCGTGGAGGTCCGGCTGCGGAGCAAGGTGGTGAGCTGCGAGGGCCAGGTGGGCAGCTTCCGGGTCGGCGTCCAGCGGCTGGAGGACGGAGCGCCTACCACCGTGGAAGCCGGGGCCATCATCGTGGCCACGGGTTTCCAGCACTTCGACCCCGGCCGGGAGACCCAGGTGTACGGCTACTACGAGTACCCCGACGTCATCACCCTGGCGGACGCGGAGGCTATGCTGAAGGCCAAGCGGTTCGTGCGCCCATCCACCGGCCTGCCGCCGGAGCGGGTGTGCTTCATCCAGTGTGTGGGTTCCCGGGACCGGCAGATCGGCAACGAGTACTGCTCCAAGGTCTGCTGCGGGATCGCGTCCAAGCAGGCCATCGAGATCCGACAGCAGGTGCCCCAGTGCAAGGTGTACATCTTCTACATCGACATGCGCATGTACGGGTACTGGGAGAACGAGATCTACTGGCCCGCCCAGGAGCAGTACAAGGTGAACTACATCAAGGGGATCGCCACGGAGATCATCCGGAAAGGGGACAAGCTCCTGGTACGGGGGGAGGACACCACCCTGGGACGCCCCCTGGAGGTCCCCATGGACGTGGTGATCCTCTCCGTGGGAATGGAACCCAGCAAGGGGACCCGGGAGGTGGCGAAGGTCCTGGGGCTCAAGCAGAACAAGTACGGGTTCATCGAGGTGCCCCACGAGGGTGTGGACCCCGTGGCCACCTCCGTGCCCGGGATCTTCGTGGCGGGGGCGGCAGCCGGACCCAAGGACCTGGACGACACCCTGTCCATGGCAGGGGCCGCGGCCATGAAGGCGGTGGCCGCCCTGCGGCGGGCCGCGGTGGCAGGCGCCGCCGGGTAGGGCACGGTGCTGGACGAGCAGGCCCTGGACGTACAGGCGGGGGAGGAGTTCGCCCGGGAGGTGCTGTCCCGAATCCCCCTCGAGTCCGTGGACGACCTGCTGGACGAGCTGGAGGGCAAAAGCCGCCGGTTCCGGGCGGAGCTTACCCCCGAGCGGTTGAGCTCCCTGGACCCCGAAGGAGCCCGGGCCCTGCTGCGGGCCACGCCGGGAGTCCGTCGGAGGGCGGAGGAGGTGCTGCGGGGAGTCGGGGTGGAGGGGCTCCGGAGGCTGTGGGCGGAGCTCCTGTACGGGCAGGGACCGGTGGAGGACCGGTTCTCCGCTTTCTGTGAAGCCCTGGCCCCCGCGTGTCCCCGGGAGGAGTTCATCGACTTGGGCGGGGAGGCCCTGCACTGGGTGTTCCCGGACCGCTACTGGCTGTGGACCCGCTGGATGTGGAACCCCCGCACGCAGACGGGCGCCTTGCGGTTCGTGGTCCCGGACTGGCGCGCCCTCTCCGCACCGAGCCTGGGGCAGGTGTACCGGAAGGTGGGGGAGGCGGTGGCGTACGCGGAGGCGGCCCGGGAGTCCCTGGGGCTGTTCAGCCACGTGCGGCACCGCCGCAGCCCTTTTCTGAACGACGTGCACCTGGCCGTGGTGTACACCCTGTACCTGTTCACCACCCTCCGGATGCGCATGACCAAGGAGTTCACCCGGGTGCTGCCACCGCCGTGGGAGCTCGTCCGGAGGTTGCTGGGCGTGTACCCAGGGGAGGGAGAGGATGCCGAGAACAGGGCTTGACAAAGTAGACGGCGTGCTCGAGCAGGAGGTGGCCGTCCTGGAGGGGATGGACATCTCCGGGCACTGGAACCGGATGTTCGAGCAGCGGGTGGTGTGGGACTACCCCACGGAGATCCTGGAGAAGATCACGGGCCTGCCGGGGGGCGAGTCCCTGGCCTGGTGCTACCAGTGCGGCAAGTGCGTGCCCGTGTGCCCCGTGGACATCGTGGGGGACTACGGGCCCCGGAAGGTCTACCGGAAGGCACAGCTGGGCGTGGACCTCTTCCGGGACCCGGACCTGTGGCTGTGCACCACCTGCATGAACTGCCTGCGGGTGTGTCCCAAGGCCGTGGACATGATCCAGATCATGCCCGCGGTGCGGGAGGTGGCGGTCCAGGAGGGCCAGGTCCCCCCAGAACTCCAGAAGACCTTCCAGAACATCGCCAAGTACGGGAACCCGATGGGGGAGTCGCCCCGGAAGCGGGCGGAGTGGGTGAAGGACGCGGGGGTCCCGGTCACGGTGCTGCCCGCCGACCCCCGGCCCGTGGACGTGCTCTGGTACGTGGGAAGCTACCCCTCGTACCACCCGCGGGGGAAGGACGCGGCCCGGGCCATGGCGCGGGTGTTCTTCGCCTTGGGGGTGGACTTCGGGATCCTGGGCCACGAGGAGTGGGAGGACGGGGACTCCGTGCGCCTGGCGGGCGAGAAGGGGCTGTTCGAGGTGCTGGCGGAGCGCAACATCCGGACCTTCGCGAAGTACCAGTTCCGCCGCATCGTGGTGACGGGCCCCCACGAGTACAACGCGTTCAAGAAGGTCTACCCGCAGTACGGAGGGGAGTACGAGGTGCTGCACTACACCCAGTTCCTCGAGCCCATGATCCCGCGGCTGCGGGAGATGTTCGTCCGGGAAGTCCGCTGCCGGGTGACCTTCCACGACCCCTGCTACCTGGGCCGGCACCACGGGGAGTACGACGCGCCCCGGCGGCTGCTGCAGGCCATCCCCGGCGTGGAGCTGGTGGAGATGCCCCGCTGCCGGGAGAACGGCTACTGCTGTGGGGGCGGAGGAGGCGGGATGTGGCTGGATAGTTTCACCCGGGACTACACCCGGGAACGGCTGTCCGACCGAAGGGTCCGGGAGGCGGTGGAGACGGGGGCGGAGGTGCTGGCGGTGTGCTGCCCGTACGAGGTGTCCCGTTTCGAGGACGCGGTGAAGGCCACGGGCAACGACGGCAAGCTCGTCGTCCGGGACATCATCGAGCTGGTGGACGAGGCCTTGGGCAGCCCGCGGGCGGGGTGAGGTGCCGGGATGGACGTGGTGGTGTGCTGCAAGCTGGTGCCTGACCTGGTGGAGGAGCTGGAGGTCAACGAAGCCGGCACGGACCTGGACTGGGCGGCCGTCCGGTGGGTCCTGAACGAGTTCGACGACCACGCCCTGGAGGAGGCCCTCCTGCTGAAGGAGTCCACGGGGGCTCGGGTCACGGTCCTGGTGCCGGAGGCGGACGGGGCGGAGGAGGTCCTGTACACGGCCCTGGCCAAGGGGGCGGACCGGGCCATCCGGCTGACGGGGCTGCCACCGGGCGCGGGGAGCAGGGCGCTGGCGGCGGCGTTCTCCCAGGTGCTCCCGTCCGTGGGCTACGACGTGATCCTCACAGGGGTGCAGGCCGTCGACGACGTGGACGGGCAGGTGGGGGGACTTCTGTCGGGGATGCTGGGGCTGCCGTACGTGGGGGTGGTGACGGGGGTCGAGGTGGACTGGCAAGCCCGGAGGGCGGTGGTGCGCAAGGAGTACGCGGGAGGCGTGGTGGAGGAGCTGGAGGTGGACCTGCCCGCGGTGCTGGGGGTGCAGTCTGCGCGCAAGCCTCCCCGTTACGCACCGGTGAGTAAGGTCCGGCAGCTCATGCGGGAGGGCAAGGCAGAGGCCCTGCCCGCGGAGCTGCCCGCGGTCCCCAGGGCAGCGGTGCGGCGGGTGTTCCGGCCGCAGACGGACCGCCGGGCGCAGATCCTGCAGGGGCCCGCAGAGCAGGCGGCCGCGCAGCTGGTGGCCATCCTGGAAGAGCGCGGGTTGCTGCGGAGGTGAGGAGGAGCCGTGGCCGAGGTGATGGTGTTCGCAGAGCGACAGGGCGACAGCCTGGCGGAGGTTACCTACGAGCTGCTGGCCGCGGGCCGCCAGCTCAGCGAAGCCCTGGGATGTGAGCTTTCCGCGCTGTTGGTGGGCCCCGGGGCGGGCGGCCTGGCCAGTGGCTTGGGCAGCGCGGACGTGGTGGTGTGCGCGGAAGACCCGCAGCTGGCGCACTTCACCCCGGACGGCACCCTGCAGGTGCTGGAGGCGGCGGTGCAGGAGCGGTCGCCGCGCCTGGTGTTGCTCCCCAGCACCTCCCAGGGGTTGGACTTGGCAGCACCCTTGGCCGCCCGCACGGGCCTCCCCCTCGTGGCGTACTGCCGGGAGCTCTGGGCGGAGGACGGGGTGGTGGTGGCGCGCAGCCAGGTGTACGGCGGAAAGCTGATGGTGGAGGTGGCTCTGCCGGAACGCGGGATTGCCTGCCTGCTGCCCGGCAGCGTGTCCGCGGAGGCCGGCCGGGCCCCGGGCACACCCCGGGTGGAGTTCCTGTCCGTGCCGGCCGTCTCTGCCCGCGCGCGGTTCCGCCAGCGGTTCGAGGCGGAAGCGGGGGACGTGGACATCACCCGGGAGGACATCCTGGTGGCGGTGGGACGCGGGATCGGGGACCGGGAGAACCTCTCCCTGGTGGAGGAGCTGGCGGAGGCCCTGGGGGGTGCGGTGTGCGCGTCCCGGCCCCTGGTGGACAGCGGGTGGCTGCCCAAGAACCGGCAGGTGGGCAAGTCCGGGCTCGTGGTGAAGCCGAAGCTGTACCTGGCGGTGGGCATCAGCGGAGCCCCGGAGCACCTGGAGGGGATGAAGGACTCGGAACTCATCGTGGCGGTGAACACCGACGCCCGCGCCCCCATCTTCGACGTGGCCCACTACGGGGTGGTGGCGGACCTGTTTGACTTCCTGCCCGCCCTCACGGAGGCGGTGCGGCAACGGAAGGGGTAACCGGCCATGCTCACCCCTCTCGAGCGGGTGCTGTTCCTGGCCCTGGCCGCAGGCTGCCTCGCGTACGCGGCCGTGGGCTTCCGGCAGGTGTTCGCGGCCATCCGCCGGGGGCACGGGGGATTTCCCCGGGACCGGTGGCCGCAGCGGCTGGCCCGGACCGCGGTACAGGTGCTGGCCCACCAGACCCTCTGGCGGACCCGCAGGCCCGTGGCCGTCTTCCACGCCTTCATCCTCTTCGCCTTCACGGACTACTTCCTCGTGAACGTGGCGGACCTGGTGGAGGGGTTCACCGGGTTTTCCGCCGCACACCGGGGAGGGGTGTGGGGGATTTACAACCTGGTGGCGGACGTCCTCAGCGTCCTGGCCCTGGTGGGGATGACGTACTTCCTCGTCCGGCGGTTCGTGTTCCGCCCCAAGAGCTTCCGCTTTAACCCCCAGGTGATGCTCCTGCCGGGCGTGGAAGCGGGGATCCGCCGGGACTCCCTGGTGGTGGGAGGATTCATCCTGTTCCACGTGGGCTCCCGGTGGCTGGGGCAGGCCTTCAAGCTGGCCGCGGAGGGGCCGGACCCCTGGCAGCCCCTGGCCAGCGCGGTCTCCACGCTGTTTGTGGGGATGCCGGAGCAGGCCCTGGAGGTCGGAGTCCACGCCACCTGGTGGGTGGCCCTGGGCCTGATCCTGCTCTTCCTCCCGTACTTCCCCCGCAGCAAGCACATCCACCTGTTCTTCGCCCCCGTCAACCTGGCGCTGGGGCTCCCTCAGCCGCCCGGCCGGCTGGAGGCGGACGGCAAAGGCGCGGCGCGCCTGGAGGAGCTGCCCTGGCGGCGGATCTTGGACGCGTACGCCTGCATCATGTGCAACCGCTGCCAGGACGTCTGCCCGGCCCACCAGACCGGAAGGAGCTTGAGCCCCGCGGCTCTGGAGATCAACAAGCGCTACTACCTGAACCGGCACCTGCGGGAGTTCAGCAGGGGCGCGCCTTCGCCACCCCTGTGGGAGTACGCCATCTCCGTGGACGCGGTGTGGGCCTGCACCACCTGTTCCGCCTGCGTGCACGTCTGCCCCGTGGGCAACGCGCCCATGCTGGACATCGTGGAGATCCGCAAGCGGCTGTTGGAGGAGGGGGTGGTGCCGGACACCAACCTCCAGGAAGTGCTGGTGAAGCTGGGCAAGTACGGGAACTCCTTCGGGAAGCCCGAGCGGCAGCGGGGTCAGTGGACCAAGGGGCTGCCCTTCCGGGTGAAGGACGCCCGCCGGGAGACCGTGGACGTGTTGTGGTTCGTGGGCGACTACGCCTCCTTCGACCCCCGGGTGCAGGAGGTGACCCGGACCGTGGCGCGGCTGCTGCACCACGCGGGGGTGGACTTCGGCATCCTGTACGAGGGAGAGCGGAACTCCGGCAACGACGCCCGCCGGGTGGGGGAGGCGGGCCTGTTCGAGGTCCTCGCGGAGCACAACATCCGCCTCCTGGACCAGGCCACGTACCGGGTCATCCTGACCACGGACCCCCACTCCCTGAACGCCCTGCGCAACGAGTACCAGGCCCTGGGCAGGAGGTATCCGGTGGTCCACTACACGGAGTTCCTCCTGCAGCTGCTGGAGGAAGGACGGCTGAAGGTGGTCCAGCCTGTGGGCCGGAGGGTGACGTACCACGACCCCTGCTACCTGGCCCGGTACAACCGGGTCACGGAGGCTCCCCGCGGACTGCTCCGGCGGGTGGGCGCGGAGCTGGTGGAGATGCCCCGGAACCGGGAGAACACCTTCTGCTGCGGGGCAGGCGGTGGTCGAATCTGGATGCGGGAGGAGCCCGGGGAACGCCCCAGCGAGAGCCGGATCCGGGAAGCCGCCACCCTGGGGGTGGACACCTTCGTGGTGGCCTGTCCCAAGGACTACACCATGTACACGGACGCGGTGAAGACCGCCGGGTACGAGGGGCGCATGGTGGTCTGTGACGTGGCGGAGTTGGTAGCCCAGGCGGTGGGAGTCCGGGCGGAGGTGCTGGCCCAGGTGTGAGCGGGGCGGTGGAGGTGCTGGCGGAGGCCGTGTGGGGACGGATCCGGACCCTGGCCCTGGCCGCGGACCGCCTGGACCGCCTTCCCGAGAACCCCGGGGGCGTGGCCGCGGTGGAGGGCACGGGGGAGCTTCTGGCGAGGGAGTTCGTGCTGCGGCTGTGGCGGGTGGCCGCGGACCCCACCAACTACGCCCTCCTGCGTCGGCTGGTCCGGGACTCCAGCGTGCCTCTCGTGGGACTGTCCGCGGAGGTGGGCCTGCCGCCCCTGGCGGTGGCAGAGCGGGTGGCAGACCTGGTGCAGGTGGGCCTGGCGGCCCGGTCCTTGGTGGGGGACCAGGTGCAGGCCACCGCGGCCGCGACAGCCGTGGTGGAGCTGGTGGAGGCGGTGCAGGCGGAGGTGGCGCGCCGGGTGGAGGGGTGGGCCGAGCGGCCGTGAGCTGCCCCTACTGCTCGTTCTCCGGAGCCCGGGCGGACCTGCACCGCCACCTGGTGGAGTGTCACGGCGACCGGGTGGCGCTGCAGCAGGCGGAGGACCAGCGCATGTACTACGAGCTGAGCTGCCCGTACTGCGACTTCCACTTCCGGCAGCGGGTGAAGCCCCGGTGGAAAGACCCCGGCTTCCTGGAAGAGTTCCACCGGGAGATCACCCTGGTGGCCTTCGACCAACTCCTCTACCACCTGGAGGGCGCGCATGGCTGAGGCGCACGGATGCCGCATCCCCGAGGAGCTGTACTACTGGGTGGAAAAACACGTGTGGGCGCGGCCGGAGGAGGACGGCACGGTGACCGTGGGCATCACGGACGTGGCCCAGCACCTGGCCAAGACCATCATCGCGGTGACGCCGAAGCCCGTGGGAAGGGGGGTGGAGCGGGGCAAGAGCGCGGGGACCGTGGAGAGCGGCAAGTGGGTGGGCCCCATCACCTCGCCGGTGACCGGGCAGGTGGTGGCCACCAACGACCGGCTGAAGTCGGAGCCGAGCCTCATCAACCGGGACCCTTACGGGGAGGGCTGGATCCTCCGCATCCGGCCCTCGCGGTGGGAGGAGGAACGGGGGACGCTCCTCACGGGGGACGAGGCGGTGCGGGCGTACCAGGACCTGCTGGCCGCCCAGGGGATCCAGTGCCGGTGAGGACCCATGGCCGTCTACAGGGCCTGCGAGATCCCGGAGGACCTGTACTACGACGTAGACCGGGACGTGTGGGTGCGGCCGGAGTCGGACGGTACCGTCACCCTGGGCATGACGGACCCGGCCCAGGCGCAGTGCGGGAAGGTGGTGAACATCACCTTCAAGCCCCCCGGCAGGGCCCTGCGCCGCGGCCAGAGCGCCGCCATCATCGAGAGCGCCAAGTGGGTGGGGCCCTTCCCCACACCCGTCACCGGGGTGGTGGTGGCCGTCAACGAGGAGTTCCGGAAGGACATCCTGCTGGCCAACCGGGACCCTTACGGCCGCGGCTGGCTCGTCCGGCTGCGGCCCACCGCGTGGGAGACGGAACGCGCGCTGCTCTTGGACGGCCCCGCGGCGGTGGAAGCCTACCGGCGCAAGATCGACGAACGGGGAGTGCACTGCATCCGGTGTGCGGAGTAGGGGGTGAGGTGGTGGACTTGGGAGAGGTGTCCGCGGTACGGTCGCAGGCGGTCTACCACGCGGTGGCCTACGCCTTCACGGAGGACAGCCCCGACACCATCCTCCTGGTGACTTCCTACGAGCCGTACGTGTCCATCGGGTTCCACCAAGAGGCGGAGCGGGAGGTGGACCTGGAGTACTGCCGGGCCCGAGGGATCCCCGTGGTCCGTCGGGAGGTCGGGGGAGGTGCCGTGTACCTGGACCGCAACCAGGTGTTCTGCCAGTGGGTCTTCGGCCGGGCTCGGGTGCCGGCGAACCTGGAGGAGCGGTTCCGCTGGTACTGCAGGCCCCTGGTGGAGACCTACCGGGCCCTGGGCGTGGAGGCGTACCTCCGGCCCGTGAACGACATCCAGGTGGCGGGCCGCAAGATCGGAGGCACGGGCGCCGCCTCCATCGGCGCGGCAGAGGTGACCGTGGGCAGCCTGATGTTCGACTTCGACCACGACCTCATGGCCCGGGTCCTCCGCGTGCCCTCGGAGAAGATGCGGGACAAGGTGTTCCAGAGCATCCGGGAGTACGTCACCACCCTCCGCCGGGAGCTGGGGTACGTCCCCCACCGGGAGGAGGTGAAGGCCCTGTACCTAGACCACTGCGCGCGGGCCCTGGGGAGGCCGCTGGAGCAGGGCGTCCTCACCGACCGGGAGGAGGAAGCCGCCGCGGAGCTGGAGCGCCGCTTCTCGTCCGAGGAGTGGCTGCACCAGAAGGGCGGGCTGCGGGAGTCGCACGCGGTGAAGATCCACGCGGACGTGCTGGTGACGGAGGTGACCCACAAGGCCCCCGGAGGGCTGGTGCGCCTGGTGGCCCGGCTCCGGGAAGGGCGCATCGACGACCTCAGCATCTCCGGGGACTTCACCCTGCTGCCGGCTTGGGCGGTGGGTGCCCTGGAGCAGGCCTTGCGGGGACTGCCCGTGGAGCAGGAGGCCTTGCTCCAGCGGGTGCGGGACGTCTACCGGGCGCTGTCCGTCCAGGCTCCGGGTCTGCCGCCGGAAGAGCTGACGCAGGCTTTGCTCCTCTTGGGAGGGGTCCGGTGAGGGCGGCAGCGGAACCTGCCCGCGTGGCCGGTCCCACGGCCGGGGCGCCGGTGCTGTGGGCCAAGGTCATCGACCACCGGAAGTGCATCGGGTGTCACGCGTGCACGGTGGCGTGCAAGGCGGAGCACGGGGTGCCCCTGGGGGTGAACCGGACGTACGTGAAGCAGGTGGAGGTGGGGACGTGGCCGCACGTGCGGCGGCACTTCCAGGTGACGCGGTGCAACCAGTGCGACCGGCCTCCGTGCGTGGAGATCTGCCCGGTGACGGCCATGTTCCGGCGGCCGGACGGGATCGTGGACTTCGACCGCTCGGTGTGCATCGGGTGCAAGGCGTGCATCGCGGCCTGCCCGTACGACGCCATCTACATGGACCCGGAGTCTTTGAGTGCGGAGAAGTGCAACTTCTGCACCCACCGGATCGACCTGGGGCTGGAGCCCGCGTGCGTGGTGGTGTGTCCGGAGCGGGCCATCGTGGTGGGGAACCTCCTGGACCCCACGAGTGAGGTGAGCCAGCTGGTGGGGCGGGAGAAGGTGGAGGTGCGCAAGCCCGAGAAGGGCACTGTCCCGAAGCTGTTTTACGTGGAGGCGGGGGAGTTCACCCTGGTGCCCACGGGGGCTTCCCTGCCGCCCATGCACGCGTACAGCCAGCAACGGGAGGGGTATCCGAGCTGGGGGGACGGGCCGCCGGCGCCGCACCGGACCGCGGCGGCGGCCCTGGTGAGCTACGACGTCCCCCACCAGGCGCCGTGGGACTGGCGGGTGAGCGGGTACACGTGGACGAAGAGCGTGAGCACCGGGCTGTACGGGCTGTCGGTGCTGTTGGGGTGGTGGGGGCTTGGGGGGAGCTGGCAGGTGGGAGCGCGGCTGGTGGCCCTGGTGTTCCTGGCGCTCACCGCGGCCCTGCTGGTGGCGGACCTGAAGCACCCGGAGCGGTTCTGGACCATCCTGGTGCGTCCGCAGCGGAAGTCGTGGCTGGCGCGGGGGGCCTTCCTGCTTGTGGCCTTCGGGCTGGTGGCGGGGCTGGACGTGGGCCTGCGGGTGGTGGGGGTGCGGGGAGGGCAGGTGGTCGAAGGGGCAGGGCTGGCCTTGGCGGCGCTGGCGGCGGTGTACACGGCGTTCCTGTTCGCCCAGGCCAAGGCGCGGGACCTGTGGCAGAGCCCCCTGCTGCCCCTGCACTTGCTGGCCCAGGCGGTGGTGGCGGGGGCCGGCGGTCTACTGGGCGCGGCCTTGGCGGGTTTTGTGGACCCCCCGCGGGCCCTGGTGTGGGTCTTCCTGGCGGGGCTGGGCGTGCACGTGGTGCTGGCTCTGTCGGAGGGGTTGGGGCGGCACCCCACGGAGGACGCGCGGCTGGCGGCGTGGCACATGGTGCGGGGCAGGTACGCGGTGGCGTACTGGCTGGGCCTGGGCGTCGGGGGGATCTTGCCGGCTGTGCTGTCCGCGGGCTGGCTGGCCGGGGTGGGGGGCGGGGGTGCTGTGGCGGTGGCGGGGCTGGCGGGGTTGGTGGGTCTAGTGTTTTACGAGCACGCCTACGTCCAGGCGGGCCAGTCGGTGCCCTTGTCCTGATGGAGAGCGGTCAGGCGGTGGTGGTGTTGCTGGCCTCCGTGGCCATGGGCGCGGTGGGGGCGGTGTCCGGGCTAGGAGGGGGCACGTTTCTGGTGCCGTTGCTGACCCTGGGGCTGGGGTGGGACATCCGCACCGCGGCAGGCACCAGTTTGTTGTGTCTGGTGGCGACGCAGCTGGGAGTGCGGCGGGGCCTGCGGGGCTCTGCTCTTTTGGACGAGCGGGCGGGGGTGGTCCTGGGGCTGGCAAGCCTCGTGGGGGCCGCGGTGGGGGCGGAGCTGGCAGGGGCGGTGTCCCGAAGGTTTTTGTACCTGCTGTTCGGGGTGGTGAGCGCGGGGGCCGCGGGAAGCGTGCTGGTGCAGCCCTGGCTGGGCTCGTCTTTTCCGTCGCAGCGTGGCGAACCCCGAGGCAGCTGGCGGGCGGGCCTGGGGCTTTTGTCCATGGCGGGGGCGGGGCTTGTCTCCGGCATGCTGGGCATCGGGGGAGGGGCCATGAACGTGGCGGTGATGCACGTGTTGCTGCAGCTTCCCCTCCCTGCCGCCGCGGCCACGTCCAGCTTCCTGAACGGGGTCAAGGCCCTGGCGGGGATCCCCGCGTACTGGGCCCGGGGCGACGTCCCCTCCCTGGCCGCGGCGCCGGCGGTGGCGGGGGCGATGTGGGGCTCGGTGCTGGGGGGGAGGCTGCTGGCGCGCGTGCCGGCCCGGGTGGTGCGGGTGGTGTTCGTGCCCCTGGTGGGTTGGGTGGCGGTGCAGATGTTTTTGCGGGGTCTGGGAGGGTAGCGGGTGGAGCGGTGGGAGGCTGCCTGTGAGCTGTTGGGGAGGGTTTCCGGCTGGGTTCTGCTGGCCAGCGTGGCCGCCGCGGCCGTGGGAGGAGCCTGGGGCCGCCTGGCGGAGGGCCTGGCGAGGGCAGGGCTGGTGGCGCTGGTGAGTGTACCGCCCCTGCGGCTGTTGGCCCTGATGGTGCGGTTCTGGAGGGAGGACGAGCAGGCCCTGGCGGGGCTTGCCGCCCTGCTGCTGGTGCTGCTGGGCGTGGTGGTGGTACGGCACCTGGTGGCGTGAGGGAGGAGGTGGGGAAGGTGCAGGAGGGCTTCCCGGGGTTTGGGTCTCTGGCCATGTTCCCGCCCACGGACCGCTGGGACGGCTGGGTGGAGTGGGACCCCAAGGCGTGGCCACAGCGGGTGGCGCGGGAGTACAGCCTGATCCCCACGGTGTGCTTCAACTGTGAGGCCGCGTGCGGGCTGCTGGCGTATGTGGACAAACGGACGGGAGAGATCCGCAAGCTGGAGGGCCTGCCGACCCACCCGGCCAGCCGGGGTCGGAACTGTCCCAAGGGACCGGCCACCCTGGCGCAGGTGAAGAACCCCGACCGGATCCTGTACCCCCTGCGGCGCAAGGGCCCCCGGGGCAGCGGCGAGTGGGAGCGGGTGAGCTGGGAGGAGGCCCTGGACGACATCGCCCAGAGGATCCGCAAGGCCCTGCAGGAAGGGCGGCGGGACGCGGTGGTGTACCACGTGGGGCGGCCCGGGGAGGACTTCTTCCACGAGCGGATGCTCATGGCCTGGGGGGTGGACGGGCACAACAGCCACACCAACGTGTGCTCGTCTTCCGCGCGGTTCGGCTACAGCCTGTGGATGGGCTACGACCGCCCGGCCCCGGACCATGCCAACGCGCGATTTATTCTGCTCCTGTCCTCGCACCTGGAGAGCGGGCATTACTTTAACCCCCACGCGCAGCGGATCGTGGAAGCCCGGATGAACGGTGCGAAAGTGTGCGTGATCGACACCCGGCTTTCGAACACCGCCAGCCAGGCGGACCTGTGGCTGTCGCCGTGGCCGGGGACGGAGGCGGGGTTGCTGCTGGCCGTGGCCCACGTCCTCCTCCGGGAGGGGTGGGTGGACGCGGAGTTCGTGCGGCGCTGGGTGAACTGGCAGGAGTTCCTGCAGGACCGGGACTACCTGCGCTTCCTGGTGGAGCTGGGGTTCCTCCGGAAGGAACCCCAAGGGGAAGACTTCCCGACCTTCTTGGAGGTCCTGCGGGAGCTGTACGCGGCCTACACGCCACAGTGGGCGGCGGAGGAGTGCGGCGTGGGCGCGGAACACGTGGAGTGGATCGCCCACCAGATCCACCAGGCGGGGCAGCGGTGGTCGAGCCACGTGTGGCGGAGCGCGGCCGCGGGTAACCGCGGGGGGTGGATGGTGGCCCGGGCTCTGATGTTCCTGCACGTACTCACGGGCTCCGTGGGCACGCCGGGCGGGATGCTGCCCAACGGCTACGCCAAGTTCCTCCCCCGGCCGCCCACCGTCCCCCCGCACCCGGAGGTGTGGAACGAGGCCCACTGGCCCCGGGAGTGGCCCTTGAGCTACTTCGAGATGTCCTTCCTGCTCCCGCACCTTGTCGAGCGCCTCGGGCACAGCATCGAGGTGTACTTCACCCGGGTGTACAACCCGGTGTGGACCAACCCCGACGGGGCCATGTGGGTGGAGATGCTGCAGGACCCCGAGCGGGTGGGGCTGCACGTGTGTCTGACGCCCGTGTGGAGCGAGACCGCGCAGTTCGCGGACTACGTGCTGCCCATGGGCATGGGCCCGGAGCGGCACGACCTGCACTCCTACGAGACCCACGGGGCGCAGTGGATCGGATTCCGCCAGCCGGTGCTGCGGGTGTTCCACCAGCGCCAGGGACGCCCGGTGACCTCCACCCGGGAAGTCAACCCGGGGGAGGTGTGGGAGGAGGTGGAGTTCTGGTTCGAACTGAGCTGGCGCATCGACCCCGACGGGACGCTGGGAATCCGGCAGCACTTCGAGTCCCCGTCCCGGCCGGCGGAGAAGGTGACCGTGGACGAGTACTACGGGTGGATTTTTGAGAACTCGGTACCGGGCTTACGGGAGGAGGCACAGCGGCGGGGGATGACGCCCCTCGAGTACATGCGGCGGTTCGGGGCCTTCGAGATCACCCGGGAGGTGTACCGGGAGTTCGAACAGCCGGTACCGGAGGAATTGCGGCAGCACGCGGTCCTGGGGCCCGACGGAGGCCTGTACGTGCCCCCGGAGGTCGTGCCACCCCGCCAGAACCTGCGGCCGGAGCCCGGGCCCTTCCGGGACACGGAAGGCCGGGTGCGGGTGGGGGTGACGGTGGACGGGCAGGCGCACAAGTGCTTTCCCACCCCCTCCGGCAGGCTGGAGTTCTACTCCCGGACGTTGAGGGAGTGGCACTGGCCCGAGTACGCCATCCCCGTGTACCCGCGGACGGAGGAGGAGCGGCGGCGCATGGTGCACATCACCAGCCAGGTGTACTGGCGCTGGGTGGACCGTTCCCGGGGCGAGACCATCCTCCTGCCCACCTTCCGGCTGCCCAACCTCATCCACACCCGCACCAACGGGGCCAAGTGGCTGTACGAGATCTCCCACGTGAACCCCGTGTGGATGCACCCGGAGGATGCATCGCGCCTGGGGGTGCGTACCGGAGACCTGGTGCGGGTGGAGACGGAAGTCGGGTACTTCGTGGACCGGGTGTGGGTGACGGAGGCCGTGCGCCCCGGGGTGGTGGCGTGCTCCCACCACCTGGGGCGGTGGCGCCTGTTTGAAGACCACGGCAGCGACCTGTGGAACTCCTCGTGGGTGAAGCTGGAGCGCCAGGGAACCCGGTGGCGGATGGAGGTGCGGCGGGGCCCCGGGCCCTTCGAAAGCCCCGACCCGGACTCCCGGCGCGTCTGGTGGGACGAGGGCGGCGTGCACCAGAACCTGACCTTCCCGGTCCAGCCGGACCCCCTGTCGGGCCAGCACTGCTGGCACCAGAAGGTCCGGGTGACCCGGGCGGGGCCACAGGACCGCTACGGGACCCTGGAGGTGGACACCCAGAAGTCGCGGGAAGCGTTCCAGCGCTGGCGGGAGCTCACCCGGCCTGCACCTGGCCCGGACGGCACCCGCCGCCCGTACTGGATGCTGCGGCCCCTCAAGCCCCACCCCAGGGCGTACCGCCTGGTGGGTGACGGGTGAGGCCGGAGGGTCTGGTCGAGAGGGGGGAGGGACGTGGAAACAGCAAAGGCGGTGTATTTCTTCCCGGAGGATCTCTACTACCACCGTGAGACCCACTACTGGGTCCGTCCGAGCGGGTCCGCCGCGGTGGTGGGACTGGACGCCCTGGCGCAGGCCGCCATGGGGGACATCGTGTACATCACCCTGAGAGAGTCAGGCCATACGGTCCGTGCGGGAGAGCGGATAGGCTCCGTGGAGGCGGCCAAGATGGTGTCGTTCCTGGTCTCGCCCGTGAGCGGGAGGATTCTCCGCCGGAACGAGCACGTCCTCCGCACCCCGTCCCTCGTCAACACGGACCCCTACGGGAGGGGGTGGCTGGTGGAGGTGGGAGAGCTGGCGTGCAACAGGCCGTTCGGCAGCTACCGGCCGGGGGAAGAGTTCCGGGACTATCCGTTCAAGCCCACGCCGGACGATCTGGCCCTGGTCCGCCAGGAGCTGCAGTTGGACGGACTCCTGTCCTGATTGCCCTCTTTTCCTCCACACCGGCTCTGTGAGCGAGGTCCTACGGCCGGGGCCGTGTTGCTCCCCGCAGGGGGCGGCTGGTACAATCCGGGGGGTCCCTGGACGGAGGTGTGCTGGCGTGTACGCGGTGGTCCAGACGGGTGGAAAGCAGCTGAAGGTGGCAGAGGGCCAGACGGTGCGGGTGGAGCGGCTGCCCGGCGAGCCTGGCCAGGAGGTGGTCCTGGACCAGGTGCTCCTGGTGGCCGGGGAGCAGACCCTGGTGGGGACCCCCTGGGTGCCGGGGGCACGGGTGGTGGCCCGGGTGGTGGAGCAGGGCAGGGCCCGCAAGGTGGTGGTGTTCAAGTACAAGCCCAAGGTGCGGTACCGCCGCAAGCGGGGCCACCGGCAGCCCTACACCGCCCTGCGCATCGAGCGGATCGAGGTCCCCGGAGAGGCCCAGGGTACGTAGGGAATCCCGGGGCGGTCGGGCGCGTTCGAGACAGGCGGGAGGTCGGAGATGGCGCAGAAAAAGGGCGGAGGCAGCACCCGGAACGGGCGGGACAGCCGAGGCCAGCGGCTTGGCGTGAAGCG
>Ga0308416_1000213_pt1 | contig 20757 bp, 17 predicted proteins | sample HotsprSampleOS60_FD_203468 | JGI IMG/M metagenome (GOLD analysis project Ga0308416, IMG submission 203468) | Hot spring phototrophic mat microbial communities from Octopus Spring, Yellowstone National Park, Wyoming, United States - 20090730_OS60 ... | reverse complement strand
ACAGCGCATAGGCCCCCACCGCCACCAGTGCCCCGATAAAACCCCCGCCCGGCTCGTTGTGGCCACGCAGCAGTAAAAAGACCGAGAGCAAGAGCAAAAGGGTAAAGAGGAACCTCGAGGTGGTCTTGAGGATCAGGGTGCTCATAGCTGCTCCTCCTGCTTTCGCCCTTTTTCCTGGGACCATGGCCTGCGGCGGCTGGCCCGACGGTTCAACAGGAGGGCCCAGACCCCCAGCCCGGCCAGCCCCACCACGGTGATCTCGCCAAAGGTGTCCAGGCCGCGGAAGTCTACCAGAATCACGTTCACGATGTTGCGCCCAAAGCCCTCGGGCAGGCTCTTCTGGGCAAAAAATTGGCTTAGGTACGGCTCAAACGGTTCTGCCAACATACCCAACATCAAAAGGGTCACCATACCCCCAAAGCCCAAGGCCACTGCCTTATCCAGCCAGCGCCCGCGGGGCACCGGCCCGATGTTGCGAATCTGAAGCAGCACCAGGGCCACCAGGATGGCGGTCAGGGTCTCCACCAAAAACTGGGTAATCGCCAGGTCAGGCGCATTTTGCAGCAAGAAGACCAAAGCCACCCCCGCTCCCACCGCGCCCAGCACCACCACCATCGCCAGGTGGGAGCGCAAGCGCAAAGCCAACACTGCCCCTAACAGCATTAGCAGCAGCAGCAAGGCCTGCGCGGGCGCTGGGCTCGAGGCCACCTCAAGCCGGAACGCCTGGCCACCGCGCAGGAGCGCCAGCCCCACCAGCGCCACCAGACCCCCGAAGGTCCAGACCAGGTAAGCCCGCAGTGAGCCGCTTTGCAGCAGGCGCTCTACCCCCACTGCCGCCCGCATGAGACCCCGCAGAAGGGCCACATAGGCGCTTTCCGGACCAGGAAGGGGCTCCCTGGCCATCCAGGCTTGCAGGCGGGGGTAAAGGAAGTACAGGCCTGCCCCCAGCAAAACCGTGAGTAGGCTCAACAGCAAGGCCAGGTTGAAGCCGGGCCAGAGCTTGAGCTGATAGGCCACGGCCTGTCCCTTCACCGCACCGGCCACCGCCTCGGCCAGGGGGTTGTAGAGCCCCGGAAACAGGCCCAGCAGGAGGCCCAGCCCCGCCAGCACCATAGGCCCCAGCCACAGGCTGGGCGGCCCCTCATGGACCCCCTGGGGCGGCTGACCGCGAAAGAAGGGCACCACCAGCAACAAAGCCAGCGTAGCCCCCACCGCAAAGCCCAGCAGCGCCAGCCCCACCATCCAGGCCGGAGCGGCTTGCAGCGCGGCCACATACAGCACCTCCTTGCCGATGAAGCCCAGCACCGGCGGCAAACCCGCAAGCGAGAGCGCCGCCAGCACCACCGCCACCCCGGTGAGGGGCATCACCCGGAAAAGGCCCGTAAGCCGGGTAATGTCGCGGGAACCGGTCTCATGGTCTACCGCACCCGCAGCCATAAAGAGCCCCCCCTTGTACAGCGAGTGGGCCAGCAGGAAGGCAGCGAAGCCCATGGCTGCGTAGTAGTCGGTGAGGGGCACCATCCCGATGGCAAAGACCAGCGCCCCCAGCGCGGCCACGGTAGAGTAGGCCAGCAGGCGCTTGAGGTCGGTGTGGCGGAAGGTGAGGGTGGCCCCGGTCAGTAGGGTAGCCAGTCCAAAGGTCATGAGGGTCGCGCTCCAGACCTCGCTGCCCCCCAGGGCCGGCTGGAGCCGGGCCAGCAAGTAGACCCCCGCCTTGACCATGGTGGCCGAGTGCAGGTAGGCCGAGACTGGGGTAGGGGCCTCCATGGCGTTGGGCAGCCAGAAGTGGAAGGGAAACTGCGCTGATTTGGTAAAAGCCCCCAGGAGCACCAGGATCAAAGCAGGCAGGTAGAGCGCATGCCCGCGCAACACCTCGCCCTGACCCAAAAGCTCGGAGATTTCCCAGCTACCCCCCATCCCGGCCAGCAGAATAAGCCCGGCCAGCAGCGCCAGCCCACCGCCCGCCGTGACCAAAAGGGCCTGGGTGGCGGCCCGGCGCGACCTGAACTCACCGTGGTTGAAGCCGATCAGCAGGTAGGAGGTGAGGCTGGTCAGCTCCCACATCACAAACAGGGTCACGATGTTGTCGGCCAGCACCAGCCCCAGCATGGAGGCCATGAAGAGCAGAATGACCAGGTAGAAGCGGCCCAGCTCCGGGTGGCCCTTCAGGTAGCCGCCTGAGTAGATCACGATAAAGGTGCCGATGCCGCTAATGAGCAGTGCAAATAGGAGTGAAAGCCCGTCCAGGTAGAAGGAAAAGTTGACCTCCAGGCTGGGCACCCAGGCCACCCCCTGCCGCAGGGTCTGGCCGGCCATCACCGCAGGCAGCAGGCTGGCGAAGTAGACTGTAAGGGAAAGCGGCAGCAGCGCCAGCACCCAGCCCGCGGCCTGGCCCAGCAAGCGGTGGAGCCAAGGTGCAGTAAGGGCCCCCAAAAAAGCAATTATTGTGGCAACGATCATAATTACTCCGGTACAAATCCCCTACCAGGAGCAGAGACCTCTGGCAGTCTCCACCGCTGAATGCTGCTGGCGAGCAGCACATTTTTCGCAGGGGCATTATACCGGATTCAAGCCGGCCGCCACCTTCACCAAGGTCTTGTGGAAGGTGCCCTGCAGAGCCGACACCCCATCGCGGGGCTCCAGGGTGCAGCTACGCTATTGGCGCCTGTCCCAACATCCGGTGCACCGCCCGGCCCAGGCGTTTGATGCCTTCTTCGATTTGCTCCCTGGAGGCGCTGGAGTACGAAAGCCGCAAGGTGTTTTTTCCGCTACCATCGGCAAAGAAGGGCTGTCCCGGCACAAAGGCTACCCTCTCCTCCAGGGCCTCCTTGAGCAGCTCGAGGCTATCTAGCCTGGCGGGCCCGGTGAGCCAGAAGAACATACCCCCCTCCGGCACAATCCAGCCCATTTCCCCAGGCATGTACTTCTGTAGGGCCAGAAGCATCCAGCTGCAACGGGTCTGGTAGGTCTGGCGAATCCGCTCGAGCTGGGCCTGGTACCATTCGCGGTCCTTCACCAGTTCGTACACCAACATCTGGTTCAGGGTGGGCGAGTGCAGATATGCTCCCTGTTTGGCAAAGGTGATCTTCTGGATGACGGGCTTGGGCCCCACCACCCAGGCCACCCGCAGGCCCGGAGCCAGGGTCTTGGAGGTGGTGGAGAGGTAAACCACGTTGCCCCCGCCCTGCTCCTGGTCGAGGGCAAAGAGCGTAGGCAGAGGCCGGCCATCGAAGTACAGCTCAGCGTAGGCGTCGTCCTCCACGATGGGGGTACGGTACTTGCGGGCCAGCTCGACCAGGGCCTTGCGGCGCTCTAAGCGCATCAGGCGGCCCGAGGGGTTCTGGAAGGTGGGCAGCACATACATAAACCGCACCGGATGGGCTTTGAGGGCAGCCTCGAGCGCCTCGAGCTCGAGGCCCTCATCATCCATGGAAACCGAGACATACTCAGGTTCGTAGGGGTTGAAAGCACTCAGGGCCCCCAGGTAGGTGGGGGCTTCCACCAGCACCCTCGAGCCCGGATCAAGCAAAACCCTGCCCACCAGGTCCAGGCCCTGCTGCGATCCCGAGACAATCTGCACCTGATCGGGGGTAACACCAGGCATCCGGCTGGCAATCCACTCCCTGAGGGGCAGGTAGCCCTCGGTGGTGCTGTACTGAAAGGCCTGGGCCCCGTGCTCCTGCAAGATGTGCTGGGTGGCCTGGCCAATGCGCTCTAGGGGGAACAACTCGGCAGCCGGGAGCCCACCAGCAAAGCTAACAAAACCCGGCTGGGTGGTGAGTTTCAGCATCTCGCGGATGGTCGAGGCCTGCATCCGCTTTGTTCGGGCAGCAAAACGGGGTTCAAAATGGGCTGTGAGGTTTTCCACTTCTTCAGTCTACCCTTTTGTATGGTGGCCGGCCTCGGGGCCAGGGAGGGAACGGTTGTGATACAAACCTAAACCCCAGACAAGATGTTGAGGTGAACCCGGACTAGCGGTAAAAGGAGGGCTCAAAAAGACGGGCATACTCATCCAGAGCGAAACGGTCGGTCATGCCAGCGATGTAGTCGCAGACCGCGCGGTGAATACCTTCGGTATCGGTAGCTTTTCGCACCTGGGGAGGCAGGATGCGCGGGTCTTGGGTATAAGCCTGGAAGAGCTTTTCCAGCACAAAACGCGACTTGCCCACCTGCCGCACCACATGGTGGTGGTGGTAGAGGTTGGCGTAGAGGAAGTCGCGCAGCTCACCCAGTTGCCGGGTGAGGGTCTCGGAGTAGACCGCCAGCGGAGCTGGGTGACGGCGGACCGCCTCGAGGCTATCCACCCGGTGCTGTTCTAAGAGCGCGTGGGTGGCGCTGATGGTGTCGGTGATGATCAGGCCCAACAGCTCGCGGATAAAAACCCGGCGGCTCATCTCGTCGAAGCGGTCGGGGTGGAAGCCCAGTTCGTTCAGCAAATCTTTGAGCAGCTCGACCTCCCACAGTTGGCCGGGCGTAAGGAGCCCTGCGCGCAGGCCATCGTCGAGGTCGTGGGCGTTGTAGGCGATCTCGTCGGCCAGGTTCACGATCTGGGCCTCGAGGCTGGGGCGCAGGTGGGGCTCGTAGCCTTGGGCATCGGGCAGGCCGTAGCGGGTCTCGTGCTTGACGATGCCCTCGCGGCTCTCCCAGCACAGGTTGAGACCCCTAAAGCCAGGGTAGCGCTGCTCGAGGTAGGTCACGATGCGCATGGACTGCTGGTTGTGGTCAAAGCCGCCGTGCCCCTGCATCAGGCCATCCAGCACCGCCTCACCTGAATGCCCAAAGGGGGGGTGGCCGAGGTCGTGGGCAAAGGCGATGGTCTCGGTAAGTTCCTGGTTGAGCCCCAGGGCCCGGGCGATGGAGCGGGCCACCTGGGCCACCTCGAGGGTGTGGGTCAGGCGGGTGCGGTAGTAGTCGCCCTCGAAGTTCACAAAAACCTGAGTCTTGTACTGCAAGCGGCGGAAAGCCGTGGTGTGGTTCACCCTATCACGGTCTTTCTGGAAGGGGGTGCGGTAACGCGACTCGGGCTCGGGGTGCTCGCGTCCGCGGCTTTGGCCGGACTTTACCGCATAGGGGGCCAGGGTCTGGGCCTCGAGGGCCTCGAGGCGCGCACGCTCGAACAACATGCCCTCAGTCTACGCTTGCCCCTTTGGTACTGACAAACCAGGAGAGATGTTTTTGGAGTACAACTTGAAAAGCTATTCAGCTTCTACCAAAATATTTGATCCAACAAGAAACATCGCTCAGAATACTTGTGGTGTCGCTATTAGCATGAACTCAGCCATCTGTCCACCAGCAAAAGCTCCAGAAATTGTTGGGAAATCCCTATAGGAGGAAATGGTTATGAAGAGAAAGCAATGCTCTAAAGTATCCTTACCTCCGCTTCGCTGCACATGCTATAGCTAAGGAGGCAAACATTCTGAGGATAGGTTCCAAACATGACAACATTACCAGGTGAGCCAAACGCATACCAACAAGGAGAGGAACGTGGCAAGCGGTCGTGGCATGATGTTAACAAAGCAAATCGGAGAATACCTGGTGGCCTGTGAGCTTGCTCGACGCGGGCTTGTAGTGGCAACATTTTCCGGAAATGTTCCAGACTTTGATATAATCGCGATTAATGCCAAAGGAGAGGCTTTTCCGGTTCAAGTAAAAGCTATTAGAGGAGGATCTTGGCAATTTTCCGTTGACAAGTTTGTCGAAATCAAATTCGATTTCGATAGTGAGAAGCAGATTGTTAAGCAGATTGTTGGTAAGCTCAAGCCACAAAGCATTGCAAATCTTGTATGTGTATTTGTTATTGCTGGTGAAAAATATGGCGACGATCAGTTTTTTGTGCTTGAATGGAAAAAAGTCCAAGAAATAGCTGTCAATAGCTATAAGAGTTGGCTAGAACTCCATGGTAACGTAAGGCCAAAAAAGCATTACTCCCTACATTGTGCCATACGTAAATCTGATTTGGAGCAATACCAAGATAACTGGTCGGTTATTACCAAAGGCGTAAAAACAGTGGAGTCTCCCTAATTTCACTTCTTCCCTCGGCCCTCATACAATTTGGGGTGGCTCGAGGTATCACGGTCTGGATGATGCGCGTTCTATTCAGTCTGATGGCCCTGCTGGCTTTGTCGGCCTGTGCGCCCACCGTAGCAGAGGTGCGACGCTTCGATTTGATTGTGCAGAACCAGTGCACCGGCCCCAACCAGACGGTATTCTTTTACATCAATGGCGAGTTTATCGGAACCGTACGGGGCTCGAGGCTCTTTCCCAGCCTGCGCGAAGGCCGCTACGAGCTACGGGCCGAGGGCACCCAGCCCGGCCAGCCGGGGCATCTGCGCTTTAGCCGCAGCCTGATACTGAACAAAGATACAGTCTGGACGCTGTGCCCCTAATGCCACCCTACCCCACCACCTCCAGCCGGGCATAGCGCAGGGCCAGTCTGCGAAGGCCATCGCCAAAGGCAACTGTGGCTACCCCGTCGCCCAAACCGACCACCAGCCCTATGCCAAACTGGGCGTGTCGCACTTTTTGTCCCGCCCGGAGCGTGGGCTGGGAAGAAGCAGGCGGCCTGAGGAGGAAGCGCTCGAGGTCGGCGAACTCTCCTTCTGTTCCCTCCCCCATTGCCACATCGAAGGCCTCCCACACCTTCCTGGCCTCGTCTGTGAGGCCCAGTGCTTCCGTCCAGTTTTTGGCTTCAGCATAGGCAAACAGGCGCAGCACCTTAGCGGCAACGCCCCTGGCCTGTTGGGCGTTCCACCACTGGTACAAGTAGCGCTCCAGGCCCAGCTTGTGGGCCCCCAGGGCCAGGGCCAGGGTCTGGGCGGTGGAGAGTTCTTCTGGGGCACAGCTCAAAGCCGCCCCCACCCGCTCCACCGCCTGTAGTGTCTGCTGGTACTCGGCCTCCTGCAAAAAGGGCGAGATGGGCAGGCTGGACAGGGCATAGAGATAGGTGTGCTGCGAGCTGCGGGTCAGGGCCACGTAAAACAGACGGCGCTCCTCCTCCAGGTTCTCCGAGCCGCTATAGGGCAGGGTGCCCTCGTTGCAGTCAGGGATAAAAACCAGGGGCCACTCCAGGCCCTTGGCCCGGAAGATGGTCATTAGGCTAACCCGCTCGCGGGTGTCCTGGGCGGGGTCGTCGCCCAGGTGTTCCTGGGCCAGCCGCTCGAGGTGCAGAAGCAGCTCTCGCACACTCCCTTTGTCGCGGGCATACTCCAGAAAAGCCCGCACCCCCTCGGCCTTGCCCGCCCCTACCTCGTAGAAACCGGAGGAGGAAAGCAGATAGCGGCGGTAGTCCAGACGGGCCTCGAGGGCCTCCAGCACCGCATGGGCCGAAGCCCGCTCCACAGCCCCCGCCAGCCACTCGAACACATCGGCCAGCTCGCGCAAGCGCCGTGCTACCCGCTCCTCTACTCCGCTCACCGCTGCTGTGAGGGCCTCCACCAGCGGGGCCCCCCGCTCCACCTGCCGCCCGATGGCATCGGCTAAGGCGCGGGTCAGGTAGCGCTTGGGGGTGTTGTAGACCTGCAGCCACAGGCGCTTGGCGTGCTCTGCGCCGGGGCTCAGGGCCAGCTGCAGGTAGGCCAGCAACACCTGGATTTCCGGGCGCTGGTAAAAGGGCGTGCTGCCCACCACCCGGTAGGGGATCTGCCGCTCGATGAGGGCCTGCTCGAGGTAGGGGGTCTGGGCGTAAAGCCGCACCAGCACCACCATCTCGGCGGGTCTGCGGCCCTCGGCCAGCAACCCCGCTATATCGCTCACCAGGCTCTGGGCCTGGGCGGGCATGTGGGGTTCTAAGCGAATGTGCACCTTGCCGTTGAAGCCTTTGGTTAGGCTCAGGCGCTTGGGCTCGCGCTGTTGGTTTTGCGCAATGACCCGTCCGGCCAGCACCACCTGCGGCGCGGGGCAGCGGAAGGTGTCGCGGATCAGGTATTTTTGCGCCCCATAGCGCTGGGCGAACTCGAGGATGAAGCGTGGGCTGGCCCCCCGCCACTCGTAGATGGTCTGGTCGTCGTCGCCCACCGCCATGTAGTTGCGGTGGGGCCGGGTAATCAGCTCGAGCATCTCCGACTGGGCCAGGTTCACATCCTGAAACTCGTCCACCAGCACCGCCTGAAAGGCTTTCTGCACGGTGTGCAGGATCTCGGGATGGCGCACCAGCATCTCCCAGCCCGTCATCAGCATGTCGTCGAAGCTGAGCAGCCCTTCTTCCTGCCGCACCTGCTCCAGCAGGCGGTACAAATCCAGGTACCACTCAAGCCCTTTGGGCGCGCTGGCCTGCGAGGCCACCTGCAGGGCCTCCGGCGGCAAGCCCGCCCCCTTCAGGTCAGCGTACTGTAGGTTGCCCTTGCAGGCCCCCACATAGCTCAAAAAGTCCTCGGGCTCGAGGTTCTCCAGCTCCTGCACCCAGGGCAGTTTGAGCTCCCGCGCCCACCTCAAGGCGCGCTGCAAGAGGGCCTGCTCGGAGTTCTCTTCCTTGCCCTCAGCCAGCTTTAAAAGTCCTTCCGAGGCGGCCTTCCGCACGATGCGGTAACCCAGCGCATGCAGGGTCGAGACCCGCACCCCCTGAGTGTGCGGCCAGCGCGCCAGGGCCCGCTTGAGGTCGTCCACCGCCATCCGGCTAAAGGAGGTCGCCAGAATCCTGCGCGGTTCAAAGACCCGCTCCCGCACCAGGCGCTCGAGGCGGTGCACCAGCGCGGTGGTCTTGCCCGCCCCCGCCACCGCAAACACCAGCGCAGGCCCTTGGTTGTGGGCCACAATGGCTTGTTGCTCGTCGGTCAGGTGCAGGTTATCCATTCGCGATTTTTTCCAGTTCCCGGTAAAGTTTGTCAAATGATGGGGAACGTTTACGCAAATCCTGCGGATCACACTCCTTAGCCAGCTTTGCTGCCAGCTTAGGTTGATCAACGGCTTCCGAATAGCGCCCCAAGCGACGTTTTACTTCCTCCTTAGCTCCTCGAATTTGCTCAACAGCAGCCGGAACCTGGCCCAGGCCCAAGCAATCCGCACCGGCCAAAAACCAGCTCTCGAACTCACATTTGGCCAGCACCAGATGGCAACTCGGACTGGAATTCCGCCTGAGTTCGGACAAAAGTTTCGCTGCTAGTTGGGCAGGACAGTCTTCATCGGCATCCAGCAACACCAAGATTGCACCCTCGCCACGCAAGTTGCCTTGGGCGAGCTGGAGGAAGCGCTCCTGCTCGCCCGAATTACTCAAGAAGCGGTTGCGTTGAACCCTGAGGGGTCTCTGAACCTGCAGCGCTGGGAAGAGGCCTCTTATTAGATTGGGCAGGGCCTCGACTTCTCCATATCCCTCCACAATAGGCGCGATCTTCATAAAAGAGCGTCCTGGACTACGGGCAGCTCTAACTGCCGCTGGCGTAAAAGCTCCCCTGCGGTGAATAGCTTATGCTGGATAAGCTCTTTTTGCTCCTTAGGTATTGGCCTAACCTCACTAACGCCCCGCCGCATTCCCACCATGTACAAAGAATCTGGAGACAAGTGCTCATGATCGAGCAAATCGGGACTATGGGTGGTCAATAGAATCTGACGACTTTCGCTGGCCTCAATAAGGGCATCCGCCAATACAAAGGCACTGCCTGGATGCAGGGCGACTTCGGGTTCTTCCACGCCCGCCACCGTGACCGCAGTCTGAAAAGCAGCCACCAAAACAGCCAGCGCGCGCAAAGTTCCATCGGACATCGAGCTGGCGTAAAAGCGCCAGTCGTTCTTGTTGTCCATACGTTGAAAAAAGTGCAGCGTCTCTTTGGGGCCTAGAACCACAGGTTCTACTTTTGTAACACCCGGAACGATTTTGGAAAGGAACTCCTGAACCCGCTCTAAACGCTTGGGGGCCGTCCGCATTTGACGCAGGATGCCTGGCAGGTTACTGCCATCCCTTCTCAGAATGGGATAGGCATCAGGATCCTGCAAGTTGCGAATAGCCGCCGGGTTGGGGTTATATACAGCAATTCGCGTTAGAAAATCGAACACCTCATTAAAACCCCGCTCCGCTGAAACTGCCCTGAGGTACAAATCCTGGGGGGTAGTTGCAGCACTTAGCTTGGGAGAAGCTTCCTTCAAGCTGCCTCGCTCTACCACAAAATGGTGCTCTTGGGTGAGAGGGGTTTCCAGCGAGTACACCCTGCACTCTTCCCGCGCAACCTGGTAGTCGTAGCCCCGCACGGCTTCGATATCAAAGGCATACTTGGCCCCCCAGCGTTTTAGGCTCAAGTTGAGCTCGATGCGAAAGTTGTTGGGGCGGCCACTCGAGCGGCGACGTACTTCGTTAATGCCCCCTCGCTCGCGCAGCGCGTAATCCAAGTTAACACTCAAAGCGTCCGAAACAAAACGCAAAGCATCCAGCAGATTGCTTTTGCCCGAACCGTTGGGGCCCACAAACACGGCCAGGCTGCCGAGCTCGAGGTCAACCTTTCCCAAGCTCTTATAGTTACGTACTAAAAGCCGGGTTAACAACATGACCTCATCCTAACCAGTATTCACGCAAAGCGATACAGCTTCCCCGCCAACGTCGCCACAAAAAGCGCCCCCCGGTAGGGCAGCGGCGGCACCTGGATGGGGCCCAGGCCGCTGGCCTCAAATAAGAGCCTTCCGCTTTTTGTATCCACCCCCAGTACCCGGCCTTCCTCGGTGCCCAGGTACAGCACCCCGTGGGCAATGGACAGCCCCGCCGTAACCTTGCCCACCTCGAGCGTCCATACCTCCTCGCCGGTTTTTTGCTCCAGGGCATAAAGCTTGCCCGCCCAACTGGCCGCGTAGAGATGCCGCTCATCTAAAGCTGGTGCGCCCCAGAGTTCGCCCTCGAGGTCGAAGCTCCACTGCACCTCACGGGTGAGGGGGTCGAAGGCGTGAATCTCGCCTGCCCAGGTGGGGATAAAAAGCAAGCCCCCACGGGCTGGCATGGCGGTGTGGACGGGCCCAGCCTCCACCTTGTAACGCAGGTGCCCGCTTTGGGGGTCGAGGGCGAAAAGCCAACCGCCCTCGCTGGCGGCAAACAAAAGCCCCCGGTAGAGCGTGGGCGAGGCCGAAAGCTCGCTGTTCGCTTGAAAGCCCCAGCGCAGGGTACCGCTGGCATCTAGAGCGTACAAAAAGCCATCGCGTCCAGCCAGGTAGATAAACTCGGCAACCAAGGGGGCAGCGGTAATCTCAGCCCGGGTGGGAAAGCTCAGAATGGGCCGCCCGGAGAGCGACATCCCGGTCAGACGGCCATCCCAGGCTGCCACGTACACCCGCTCATGGGCCACCACCGGAGGAGCCGAGACCTCGTCGCCCAGGCGCTGGCGGTGAACCGATCCAATGGTTAGATCCAAGCGGGCGATGCCCTGCCCTACCCCCACCCACAGGCTGCCTTCGCAGGCTACCAGTTCACCAGGCCAGGCCACCTCACCCGAGAGATCGTACACCCCCTGCAACTCCAATCTGTCGGGCCGGGCGGGGCCGGTGGGGTAGTGCCCGCTGCGGCTGGCCCCGGCCCGCGGGGTGCCCGACAGATGCTCGCGGTAGCGCCGCAAGGTCTCTTCCAGCACCGCATGGGCCATGGCCGCGCTGGCCGGACGCTCGGCAGGGGATTTTTGCAGCAGCGACTCAATTAGGCCGGAGACCTCAGTGGGGATGGCCGGGTTTAGGCTGCAGGGTGGCCTGGGGGGCTCGTAGACGTGCTGGTAAAGCACCGACTGGTCGTTTTCGCCCTCGAACAGGGGTTTGCCGGTGAAGGTGCGGTAGAGCACTGCCCCAAAGCTGTAGAGGTCGGCCTGAGGGGTCAGGGCCAGGCCTTTGGCCTGCTCAGGGGCCATGTACTCTGGGGTTCCCACGGTGATGCCGGTGCGGGTGAGGTGGCGGCTTTCCTGCACTAGGTAGGCCAGGCCAAAGTCCATCACCTTGGGCTGGCCTTCTGAGGTAACCAGGATGTTGCGGGGGGTCAGGTCGCGGTGGATTACACCGCGCTGGTGCAGGTGTTGTAGGGCCTCGAGCACCCGCGCCGAAGCGGTAAGCAGGCGCAGGCCCTCCATGCCGTCTTCAAAAGGGCCCATGCGGTCGTAGCTACCACCCTCCACCAGCTCCATCACAAAATAGGTGCGGCCTTCCTCCTCGCCCAGATCGAAAACCTGAACCACACCAGGGTGGGAGAGCTTGGACAGCGCCTTCACCTCGCGAAAAAAGCGGCTGCGCTCGCTGGGGTGCAGGTAGGCGTGCAGAATTTTGACCGCCACCGGGCGGTCCATGCGCAGGTCGGTGGCCCGCCAGACCTCAGCCATCCCCCCCTCGCCCAGGGGGGCCTCGAGCCTGTAGCGTCCGGCCAGTTTCACCTTATCCGTGGTGCTCATGGGCTAGGCCCCATTATGAAATATCGAGCGGCTTTCATACAGGCTGCCGCCAAAAGCCGGGTCAGCCCAGGCGATCGCCCTCCCGCAGGCGGGCGCCCCGGGCCCAGTCGGCGGCAGGCATGGGCTTCTTACCCTCGGGCTGAAGCTCCAGGAGGCCCACCTGCCCCTCTGCGGTAGCGACCAGTAGCTCGTCGGCGATACGCACCACCGTTCCGGGGGGATGCGAAGGGCCGGTGGCAGGCTCCGCCAAGCGCATACGCAAGACTTTCACCCGCTTTCCCTGATGAAGAAACCAGCTTCCCGGCCAGGGCTGTACCCCCCGGTGGCGGTTATAGATAGCCACCGCGGTACGCTCCCAAACCACCTTACCATCGTCTTTTTGCAGCATGGGGGCGTGCGTCCCCTGGGCAGGCTGGGGGATGGGCTGGAGGCGCTCGAGGTCGGCCAGGGCCTGCAAGAGCAGTTCGATGCCTTTGTCGCGCAGGCGGTTGGAAAGCTCCAGCGCGGTCTCATCGGGCTCGATGGTGGTGCGCCACCTCGCCACCACCGGGCCGGTGTCCATGCCCGCGTCGGTCTGCATGATGCAGACGGCGGTCTCGAGCTCGCCCTGGATAAGCGTCCACTGCACCGGCGCGGGGCCGCGGTACTTAGGCAGGTCAGAAGGGTGCAGGTTAAGGAAGCCAAACTGGGGGATTTCCAGCAGTTCGGCAGGCAGAATCTTGCCATAGGCCGCCGTAACCGCCACGTCCAGCTTCAGCCCCTGCAAAAGCTCCATAAACAGAGCGTTCCTGCGTAACCTGGCGGGCTTTTCCACCCGCAGGCCCTGGGACGCTGCCCACTGCGCCACCGGGCAAGGGGTCAGGTGCAAACCCCGTCCGGCGGGCTTATCGGGCTGGGTAACCACCAGCACCACCTCGTGCTGCGGGTGCAGGGCCTGCAAAACCGGCAAAGCCCAGGCCGGCGAGCCAAAAAAGGCCACCCTGCGGCGCTGGGGTTGAGGGCTTTTGGGCTCTGTCTCGGTCATCCGACACCCTTCGCACAAAAAACAGCCTTTACGCTACCCCCGCTATTTGTGCTTCCCTGACTGGCGCAGGGCTTCCTCGCGCAAGAAGGCCTTGGCCTGGCGCTGGAACTCGGCCAGGTCTTCCCGGTGTTCGTCGAGGAATTTCTGCCGGTCGGCCAGGGGCATGCGCTGGAAGAAGAAGATGCCATCGAGGTGATCGATCTCGTGCTGCAAGACCACCGCCAGGTAACCCTCGGCCTCGAGCACCTTTTTTTGGCCTTTCTCGTCCTGGTACTCGACCCGCACCTCTAGGTCGCGCTGGGCCCCTTCGGCGTACAGGCCCGGCAAGGAAAGGCAGCCCTCGAGGATGGACTGCTGACCTGCGCGGTAGGTGATGACCGGGTTCACCATCACATAAAGCTCTTTGACGCGGGTCTTGAGGTCGGCCTCGGGGCCTTCTTCCGGGTCCTCTTCCAGGTACTCGGCGGCCACAAACAGCCGCTGGCTAAGGCCCACCTGCGGGGCGGCCAGCCCCACCCCGCGGGCTTCAAACATGGTCTCGAGCATGTTCTCGGCCAGGGCGGGGATACCGCTAAAGTCCTGCACCGGCTGGGCTTTTTTCTTCAGGATGGGGTCGCCATACAGGCGGATGGGGAGAATCTCGGGCATACGTCTCGTACGATTCTAAGGCCGACCATGCGAACCCTGCGTAAACTCTTGCAAAGGACATCTAATAGGGTCAAAGCCGCCCGGATTGGCTTGGGCGCTCTTCACGATTACTAAGCCGCTCGCAGCGGAGTGGCTTCATCCTGCACAGCATGGTGGCCTCCCGGAGGCTAGGCAACGTCTTTGAAGGGTAGGGTACCAGGGAACCCATGACCCACGAGATGCTCGAGTTCATCTGCTGCCTGAGTACTGAGAGCGCCTGCTCGATGGTTATTGGTGGCTATACCTTGGCTTTCCTACAAGGGTTTTTTGCGGGCGGCAACCTGGGACTTTCAACGGAAGATTTGAGCACCCCCTGGGGTGGTGCAACTCAGCTACGAACCCAACCGGATCGATCTGGTGCTCATGACTGAACCCAGTTTTGATGCCGCACACGCGCGCAGCCAGGCTTATTCAGGTGGAGGGCGTCTCCCTGCGGGTGGTCTGTCATGAAGACTTTATCGCCTCGAAAAAGGCTTTTGGGCGCAGCATTGACCTGCGCGACATCGAGGAGCTATGAAACCCATTGCCCGCAAATACCGTTTCAACGAGGTTCCCTCGGAAAAAGAGCGCTGGCAGGCTTTGCCGCTGGAGGTGCGCCTGCAGAGGGTCGGGATGGCGTTTAGCTGGGCCCGCCTGCAGGGACAGCAGAACCTGGAGAAAATCCAGCCAGTGGCCCGCAAAAGACCTCTGGCACAGGTGAGCAAACCTAAGGTTGAAGGGGAATCCGGTGGCTGTAGCTGATGCTGTTGCCCTGGCGAAGGCCCAGCCACAGCACCTCCAGCGTGCTGGGAAGGGTTAGCTCGAGGCGCACCGGCCCCGAGACGTTTTGCCAGAAGCGCGGCTGTGAACCCACCGCCAGGATGAAGTTACCGGCGGGCAGATAGAAGACCACCCGCTGGCCAGGCACGGTGCTCCGCTCGAGGGTCTGCTCGAGGCGCAGGCCGCGCTGGCCGTTCCGAGTGGCCCACCAGCTCTGGCCGTCGAAGACTGCAAAGCTGACCTCGGCTTTGGGGGGCAGCTCGAGGCGGGCATTGATGGGCGGGTTGAGCCGGGTATAGAGGTTGTCGCCCACAAACACCCCCACCGTGCCGGAAGCCGTTCCAGAAAGCACCAGCACCGTGCGCTCGGCCTGCGCGGGCGAAAGCTCGACCTGCGGGTCGAAGGGCCGCCCGATAAAGTTTTGCACCACCATCACCCGGCGCCCCTGGCGCAGCAAGGCCACCCCCAGGTGGGTGAACTCGGGCCTAAGCAGGTTGGCCCGGTGACCGGGGCTATTCATCCAGCCCGCCAAGGCACGCTGGGGGATTTCGGGGTCGGGGTAGCCCTCGAAGCTGGCCAGGTTCTCTCCCACCAAAACCTCCAACACCCCTGCTGCCCGCATCCGTTCAGCGGCTCCCAGACCTTCCAGGTTCTGATGAGCAAAAAAATTACGCCGCAGCATGTCCTGGGCATGAGCGGTGGCAGCTTGGTAGGCCCGTGCGTCCCACTGCAGCGCTCGCAAGCCGCGCTCTTGGCGCACCTGGTTGGTGCGTTGGAGCACCTCGAGCTCCAACGCACTCTGGGCCAGGGCCCCGCTCCACACCAGGGCCATCAGCAAAAACCATACCCCCTCAGTCAGACGGGGCCGGGCTTTCCAAAGAGGCCGCTTCATCTCCTTCAAGCCGGCACCAGGCTGTAGAAAAAGCTTCGGCTAAAGGGGTGGGTCTCCAGAAGGCTGTTCACGTCCTGCAGGGTAACCGCCCTAACCTTGCGGGCCACCTCGCTCAAGGGCTCGTAGCTCTGGTTGTAGATATAGTTGATGCCCACACTCATCAGGCGCTGCATGGGGGTCTCGCCTGCAAACACCAACGCGGTAGCTAGCTTGTTTTTAGCCCGCTCGAGTTCCTCCGGGCGCACCCCAAAGCGCTCGAGGCGCTCGAGCTCCTCACGCAACACAGCCCTAACCACCTCTTCGTTGGCTGGGTCGGTCTGGGCATAAACATAGTAGATGCCCGCTAGATCGGCCAAATCTACCCCAGCCCCCACCGACTCCACCAAGCCCTTGTCGGTCAGGGCCCAGTGCAGGCGGCCGCTGCCCTCCTCTCCCAGGATGTTGGCCAAGATATGGGCTGCGTAGCGGCGCGGATCCTGGGCCGAGACCCCCGGGGCAAAAACCACCAGATAGGCCTGGGTAGCCTTGGGATAAGGCTCGCGCAGCTCTCCCACGGCTGGGTTTAGCGCAGGGTAGGTGCGCTCAACGCGGCCTTTGGGCCACGATGCGGTGAGCGAGGCCACCTGTTCCAGGGTACGCTCCCAGTCCACCCGGCCTGCCAGGGCCAGCACCAGGTTGGAGGGCGCATACCGCTGGGCCAAGTAACTGGCCATCTGCTCGCGGGTTAGGGCGATAATGGACTGGACGGTACCCAGCACGCTGTTGCCCAGCGGATGCCCAGCAAAGTAGCGCGCCCTGCCCCAGTCAAAGAGCATCACGTTGGGCCGATCCTGGTAGAGGGCAATCTCCTCCAAAATGACCTGTTTCTCGGTCTCAAAGTCTTCCTGACGCAACGCCGGGTGCATCAGATCGGTCCACAGCTCTAGAAGCTGGGGGGCGAACTCGGGCAGCACCACCCCGTAGTAGACGGTGTTCTCTTCCGAGGTATAGGCGTTGTACTGAGCTCCCATCCGGTCGAACTCGAGGTTGACCTGTAAGGCATCGCGCCGTTCTGAGCCTTTGAAGAGCATGTGTTCTAGAAAGTGCGAGACCCCGGCTATCTCCGCCGTCTCGTCGCGGCTGCCAGTCTTGCAAAAATAGCCCAGGGCTACGCTCTTGGCCTGAGGGTTGATCTCAGCGATAACGGTCAGACCGTTCTCGAGGTTGGCTTGTTTGAATTGCACAGCAGATGGGCTTCGGGTCATGTTCGCTCCAAGGCTAGGCGGCCACCAACTTACGCGGCCCCAGGGTGGCGATCCAGGGGTTCTGGTAGGGGTTGGCGGCCAGATAGCGGTTGATGCGGGGCAGATCCACCGCAGCAATCTGGGCTTCGATCTCCTCCAGGGTGCGCACGCGCCCCATCATGTAGAGGTCACGGGTGATACTGGCCACCCGCAGGCGCGAGGATTCTTCTTGCATTATCAAGGAAGCTCGCAGACCGACCTTGGTGCGCTCGAGCTCCTCCTCCCGCACCCCCTCTGAAAGACGAGCGATCTCTGCCTGCATCACCCGCAGGGTCTCCTCGGCCCGCTCGGGGGTAGTGCCGGCGTAGGCGGTGAGGTAGCTGTAGCCCTTAACCCCGTTAGGAACAGCATAAACCGAGTAGACCAGGCCGCGCTTCTCCCGCACCTCGGTAAACAGGCGGCTGCTGCTGCCCCCAGAGAGCACCTGGACCGCCAGGCGGGCGCTGTAAAACTCGGGGTGATCGAAGGAAACATCGGGGTAGATAAGGCCGATCTGCACTTGGGCGGTATTTTGCTCGAGGTGGATGGCGTGGGGAGGTGCCAGCTTGATGGGTGGGTAGCCCGCTCCAGAGCCGCTCCAGGCCCCAAGCGCGTTCAGAACAGCCTCTTTGGCTCGCTCGAAAGTGATTCCACCCGCCAGAGCCAGGATAGCCCCCCTGGGCGCATAGCGACGGGCAAAATCCTCCCGCAGGGCCTCAGCAGAAATACTTTCCAGGTGGGCCTTGTTGCCACTGGGGTCGCGCCCGTGGTTGCTGAGGAATACCGCCCGGCGCAAGGCCGCAAACATTTTCTTAGGTGGCTGGTCTTCCAGCGAGGCCAGTTCCTGTAGGGCTACCTGCCGCACGGCCTCTAAGGCCTGGGTGGGCAGGTGAGGCCTTAGCAGCAGGTCAGCGAAGAGCAAGAGCGCCGCTTCCAGCTTTTCGGCCAGGAACTGTGCCGTAAAGGTGGTGTGCTCGAGGGCACTGCTGCTCGCACGGCGTACCCCCAACTCGTCGAAGGCATCGGCCAGGGCGCGCGCATCCCGGCTACCGGCCCCTTTCCACAGCCAGCCTTCCAGCAGGCTGGCCGCGCCCTCCATGCCTTCGGGGTCGTTCACGGCGCCCACCGGGAGCAGAAGCTGCAGCGCAACACCAGGCGTCCAGGGGCGTTCTTCTACGGCTAGGGTCAGGCCATTGGGCAGCACTTCAACCTGGGATAAAGCCATACCCGCCCAGTATACGCACCCAGCTCAGACAAACCATGAGCCCTTTGACATTGCTTAGGCTTCCACACCCGTGCGCTGGTCGGCTTGGGTAGAATAAAGCGGAGGAGCAGGTGACCCGCGAAGAGCTTAAAGTCCGCCTCATCCGTCCCATCGCGCGTGAACTGGCCGACGGCGCCCAGGATCGGGTGGTGGCGGGTGGGCTGGAGAGGCTGATCGCTGCTCTGGCACAGCCCTTCCCCGAGGTACAGCGGGTGCTGGCAGGCTACCGCCAGATGGATGCCGAGACCCGCAAAGCGCGGCTGCAAAAGGCCCTCGAGCTGCTGGGAGAGCAGGTGCCACAGAACAGGCCCCAGCGCAGCGGGTCTTCACCAAGCCCGACGCCGAGGGCCATCTCCTTCGATACCCCCATCGAAGCCTTAAACCTGGGAGCGGGCGGCAAAAAAAAACTGGCCGAGCTGGGCATCCGGGCCCTGCGCGATCTGCTGCACCACTACCCCCGCCGCTACGAGGACCGTCGCACCCTCCAAAGCATCCGCGAGGTGGAGGACGGGGCTAAAGCTACCGTGGTGGGCAAGGTTCTTAGCCGGGAGCTGGTCAAGACCCCCAAGAAGGGTATGCAATTGGTGCAGGTACGTTTTACGGATGCCTGGGGCTGGAAGTTCAGCGGCATCTGGTTCAACCAGCCCTGGGTGCTCAAGCAGATGCCTGAGGGGGCTAGCGTCGTACTATCGGGGCGGGTGCAGCGGCGCGGGGGCCAGATCTCGCTCGTGGTGGAGTACTTCGAGGACGAGGGTGGCGAGTCGCTCTCTACTGGGCGCATCGTACCGGTCTACCCTTCCAAAGAAAGCGTTGGACAAGCCTTCTTGAGGCGGGCGGCCTGGCGGGCCCTCGAGGCCTTCCAGGCCATACCTGATCCCCTCGAGCCCTACCTGGAGCAAGCATCGCTGATACCTCTGGACCAGGCGCTTCGGCAAGCCCACTTTCCCGACTCGGAGGAAAAACTCGAGCAAGCCCTGCAGCGCCTCAAGTTCGACGAGTTCTTGCTGCTGGAACTCAAGGTGATGCTGCAGTCTGGGGGCTCTGCGCTTTTAGGCCGGACGTTCAGGGTCACGCCAGAGATGCTACAGCGCTTTTGCACCGCCCTTCCTTTCACCCTTACCAAGGCCCAGGAGCGGGTGCTCTCGGAAATCCTGGCCGATATGCAGTCCGAGCGGCAGATGGCCCGCCTGCTGCAAGGCGATGTGGGCTCGGGCAAGACCGTAGTGGCCGCCGCCGCACTGTACGTGGCCGCCCAGAACGGGGCCCAGGGGGCCTTGATGGCCCCCACCGAGATCCTAGCCAAACAGCACTTCGAGAACCTGACCCGCTACCTCTACCCGCTGGGGGTCTCGGTGGATTTGCTGGTGGGCTCAATGAGTTCGAGCGAGAAGCGAGGTGTACAGGAGCGGCTCAAAAGTGGCCAGACCCAGGTGGTGGTGGGCACCCACGCCCTCATCCAGGACGGGGTGGCGTTTCATGACCTGGGCCTGGCGGTGATCGACGAGGAGCACCGCTTCGGGGTTCTACAGCGCCGCCGCCTGCTGGGCAGCCGGCCCGATGTGCTGGTGATGTCAGCCACGCCCATCCCCCGCTCGCTGGCCCTCACCATGTACGGGGACCTCGAGGTCTCCCAGATCGACGAGCTCCCCCCAGGCCGCACCCCCGTCAAGACCAGAATCCTCACCCAGAAAACCCGCCTACAGGCCTATGCTTTTGCCCGGCAGGAAATTGAGAAGGGCCACCAGGTCTTCGTGGTCACGCCTATGATTGAAGAAAGCGAGTCGGAGGCCACCGCCGAGCTGGCCGCTGCTACCCAGCTGCGCCGGGAGCTGGAAGGGCTCTTGCCCGAGGTGCGCATCGAGCTGCTGCACGGCAAGATGAAGGCCGAAGAGAAAGACGCGGTCATGGAGCGCTTCAAGCAGGGGGCCTTCGATCTGCTGGTCTCCACCACGGTCATCGAGGTGGGGGTAGACATTCCCCGGGCCACCCTTATGATCATCGAAAACGCTGAGCGTTTCGGGCTGGCCCAGCTCCACCAGTTGCGCGGGCGGGTCGGGCGCGGCGGGCTAGAATCCTACTGCATTCTGATTGCGGGCGAGACCTCCAAGCGCACCATGGAGCGCCTACGGGTCATCGAGGAATCCGCCGACGGCTTCTACATCGCCGAGCAGGATCTCAGGCTGCGCGGCCCGGGTGAACTGCGCGGGGTGCGCCAGTCCGGCATGCCCGACCTGCGGCTGGGCGATCTGGCCTCCGACCAGGCCATCATCGAGCAAAGCCGGGCGCTGGCCAAGGCCATTCTGGAGGCCGACCCCTACCTGGATAAACCCGAACATGCCTTGCTAAAGCGCGAGCTGCAAGCCCGGTCCGAGGCCATCGGCTTCCGTGAGGTTATCTGAAGCAAAAGTATACGCCAATTCGGAAAAGGACTTGACACCAAGTAGAAAATAAGGGACGGGGGTTAGTTATGCGACATTACCCGTCCCTACCAGAGATTGTAGCAGCCGTAGAAGCGCTGCTGCTGCCCAGACGCA
>Ga0308416_1000200_pt1 | contig 21613 bp, 18 predicted proteins | sample HotsprSampleOS60_FD_203468 | JGI IMG/M metagenome (GOLD analysis project Ga0308416, IMG submission 203468) | Hot spring phototrophic mat microbial communities from Octopus Spring, Yellowstone National Park, Wyoming, United States - 20090730_OS60 ... | reverse complement strand
GGTCAGTCCAGTCATAGAACGTCATTTCGCCGGATTTTCAATAATGGATCGATACTTACACATCGCGTCTCCTTCCATTTCAGTTCTTATGGAAATAGTGTACCATTGAACCTTGATGAAGTTTATTGTTACAGGTTTGGAGTTGCACCACGGTAGTGACATTCTGGGAGAGCGCGCAGGCGCTCGGCAGCCTGTTCTGGCGTAATATCGCGCTGCGCTTCAGCAAGCAGTTCAAACCCCACCATAAATTTGCGCACCATCGCCGAACGGAGCAGTGGCGGATAGGCATGGGCATGCAGATGCCAGGCCGGGTGGGGCGCACCATCGGTGGGGCGCTGGTGGAAGCCGAGAGAGTAGGGGAACGGAACCTGGAACAGATTGTCGTAGCGTATCGTCAGTCGCTTGAGAATGTCCGCCAGGCCGGAGCGTTCCTCCGGCGTCAGGTCGCTGAGAGCGCCGACATGCCTGCGGCTGATGATCATGGTCTCGAAGGGCCAGACTGCCCAGAAAGGAACCAGCGCGACAAAATGATCGTTGGCGCAGACAAGACGCTCTTCACGCTGGAGTTCGAGGGTCAGATAGTCCGCGAGTAATGAGCGACCGGTCGCCTCCAGATAGTCGCGTTGTGCAGCATCCTCGCGTATGATTGTCAGCGGCAGGCGCTCGGTTGCCCAAATCTGGCCGTGAGGGTGCGGGTTGCTGGCACCCATCATCGCACCGCGATTCTCGAAGATTTGCACGTATCCGATGAAGGGCAGCGCTCCCAGTTCTTCATACTCCTGCGCCCATACATCGACGACTCGCGTAATTGACGGGACATCCATCTCTGCCAGCGTCAGGTCGTGGCGCGGCGAAAAGCAAACGACGCGACAGATGCCGCGCTCGCTTCTTGCGTACAGCAGCGGCGGCGCGGCACTGCCGGGTTCTCCATCGCTTGAAGCATATTCGCCAGAAGGAATGTCCGGTAGCAACGCCGAGAAGTCATTTGTAAACACAAATGTGTGTTCATACTGCGGGTTGATCGCACCGTTCGCTCTGGCGTTGCCGGGACAGAGGTAGCACGTCGGATCGTAGGATGGACGCTGATCATGCACGGGCTGCTCGACCTGCCCCTGCCAGGGGCGCTTCGTGCGATGCGGCGAGACCAGCACCCATTCACGGGTCAGTGGATTGTATCGGCGGTGTGGATGATCGGCGAGTGAGAACACTGGCGCCTCCGGGATTGAGAATCGAGAACCGAGAACCAAGAACCAAGAACCAGGAACCGAGAACCAAGAACTGGGAACCAGGAACCAGGAACTGAGAGCCGAGAACCGAGAACTGAGAACCAGGAACCAGGACCTGAGAACCAGGAACCAGGACCTGAGAACCGGGAACTGAGAACCGGGAAGCAAGAGGTCTCCTTACTGCACGACACACACGTTCCGAAATATTGTTCTGCATCCTGGTGCGCTCCAGGCAATTGGACAGGTGCTGGACTCACCCGGTACGATGGTGCTCTCACACCCGTATCAGACCGGAGGATCCCATGCGCCTGTCGTCCGTATTGTACGATATGGCGTCCGCCTTGGAGTCGCGCGCCGCCATTTTGTCCACCTGGTCGCCAGCATTATCGAACAACCGTCGCTGTTGCTGCGCGCCATTGCTGCCCGGTAGCCTATCTCACGCTACCCAGAGCGCAATCTCACTTGGGCGCAGCGGATTATCTGTGCCGCCCTCCTGATGCGCGAGACGGTCTATTATCCCTTCCTGCACCAGATCTTGGCAGCGCCGTTAGACGAACCACCACCGTGCTTGCGGATCGGGGGCATTCCAGTGATCCGTTGCCAACTAGTCTGGATGCCTTCGACTGGGGCTGCGTCATCCGCCTGCTTCAATATTCACCGGACAACCCGCAATGCCCGCACAACAATCTGATCCGGTAACGGTCCTTCGACAACTTCGAGACGCAGGGCAGTATTGGTTGTATTGGTAATCTGAAGATCCTGTCGTCCGCCGAACGAGCCGGGCTGACCGTCGATATTCCAGATTGCGACTGCATCTTCATTGGCGACGTTCAGCAAACTGATGCCAGCAGTGTGCACATGATTCGGAAAAGCGAAGGCTTCAGGCGGCAATACCGGGCGCAGCGCCTGCACGTATCGGCTGGCAAGGTCGCACCATCCACCGCCGGGTACGCCAGCGACAACCCGCACATCCACGTGAGAGGGATGACCGATGCTGGCATTGAAACTCCACGTTTCCTCGGGGAGAATCGTAATGCTGCGCAGTGCGCCGTGGCGGGCGTTGAGCGCTGCCAGCACGTTATAGCCCGCGTCGCCGGTCAGACTCAGGGGAGCGCTTTCGCCGACCAGCTCGAAGTGCGCTGATGACGACGATTGTGCAAAGGCAGCGGTCATCCCTGTTGTTGACCAGAAGAACGATAACATATCATTGTGTCGCGATGAGCGGTCAAAAATGACGGAGTGCGGTGCATACCGGTAGTCCAGATACAGAATGACGGCACTGATGACCAGCACAACCACTGCACCGTAGGGGGACAGGAATGGTCGCAGCATGGCGCAACTCCTCTGTGTCTGTGCAGACGTTTCGACCCGTGCGCAGCGCATGGGTGGGCGCAGGCTCGAAGGTGTGTGGAATTATAGCACAAGTGTTCTAAAAATACAATGCCGCTTTCTTTTACGTTGTCTCCAGCTCACCCAAAAGTACTGCCCTGCCTGGTTGTCGGTTAGGGTATACTTTGGGCGCCAGATATGTGTGAGGGAAGCGATGCCATGCAGATTCGTTTGTTTGTTCTAGTGATCGGCGCTGCGCTGTTGATGGTCATAGCAATGCCCGGATCGGTAGCCACACCGGTTGGGGCGCAGACGATCAGAACCGTCACTCCCACGCCGGTGCGGCAACCGGACGGCACGCCGCGTCCGACGGCTACGCCGCTCAGCGCAACAGCACGCGAAACGGAGCGTCTGCTCGCAGCAGCGTTGGAACGCACCGCGCAGATTGCGATCTATCAGATGGATGTGACCGTTCGCGCCGCCGGTGTCGTGGCGGGCGCTCGCGGTGCGCGCGAAGAGGTGCTGATCGATTTTCGTGGCGAGTATAATGGCGCAGATCATGCGTTTGTTCTGCACACGCTAGACCTTGAGCGTCAGGGTGTCGATCCGACCACCGGCATCACTGCGGCGCGCGTGAATGGCATCACCTATGCGCCTGGTCCACTGCCGATCCATGGAGTGACGGAACCGGTCTGGTATGGTTTGGGGTCCGATGTGCCGTCGTTCCTGGCACCGCCGTACCGTCTCGATGATATGCTGCGGCGATTGGGGAATGTTCTCCCGCTGGCGGAGATGGCGCGTAGTCGCACCGAGATGATCGATGGGCGGCGTTGCACTGCGTACCAGTCGAGCGCGGAGGTGGCGCCAGCAGTGCTGGGAGCGTTAGGGCGACCACTCGTACCGCCAGCATCAACGAATGCCAACGCGCCGCTCGATCTGAACATTCAGCGCGGAACGGTGCAACTCTGGCTCTGCGATGACGGGATGCTGCGGCGTATTCAGGCAGTTGCCGCCGGCAACGTTCGTCAGCAACCTTCACAGGTATTCTCGACCACGTTTCGGATCGATATCAGCAATATCAATGGCAAAGTAACGATTGCCGCCCCGGCGCAGGTTCGCACCATCCAGCGCACGCCGGAACCGATTGTCGCAGCGCAGCGCGCCGGTCCGATCCGCAGTCTACCGGGCGGCGGCAGGATTGTGGGGCAGGTGAATGTTCAGGATGCTGTGATCATCATCGAGCGCAGCGCAGATTGGCGCTGGTACCGTGTGCGTGCGCCGGCTGCAACGGGGTGGGTCAGTGGGTCGCTGCTATCGGTGCCCCCGACCATTGCGCGTCAGGTACCGGTAGCGTCATCGTGACAGTATGCTCCATATCCGTGCTGATCCGTCACATCCGTGCCAATCCGTGTTCTATTTCGGCTCTGCCATGCAGAGCCAACCCGTGCGGGCGAGAGCGGCGTGCCGCGCCGTCGTTTTTGCTAATGTACTGTTGGGATGCGCTGCCCGGTTAAGCAGACACTCCTGCTAGGCGGTGCATACTGTCGCGCAAGGCGGCGTACGCATCGCGGTAGATGGCATAGACGCGATCATACTGTGTGACTGCGTGGTCGTCGGGGGCGACGCTGGCGGTCAGGGTGACACACCGGTCGACCGCGTCCGCAACGTCGCGGAAGAGTCCAGCGCCAACACCGGCGAGCAGAGCGGCGCCGTATGCCGGTCCTTCTTCGGCAGCCAGCGTTGCCACCGGGGTTGCGTAGATGTCCGCCTGCATCTGCCGCCACAATCGGCTTTTGCCACCGCCGCCGGTTGCGCGGATCTGGTTTGGCGCCATCCCCAGGTTGCGCATAATCTCCAGTCCATCACGCAGCGAAAACACAACCCCTTCCATGACGGCACGCACCATATGCGCCAGTGTGTGGCGCGCCGTCAGTCCGATGAATGCGCCACGGGCAAGCGGATCAAGATGCGGCGTGCGTTCGCCGCTGAGGTATGGGAGGAAGATCAACCCTTCGGCGCCGGGCGGAACCGATTCCGCCAGAGTGGTGAGATCGTCATACCCAAGATGTTGACCGGTCACAGCACGCAGTGTGTCGCGGAACCAGCGGAACGATCCGCCAGCCGCGAGCGTAACTGCCATCAGGTGGTAACGACCAGGCACGCTATGGCAGAAGGTGTGTAACCGCCCGTGCGGATCGAGCACAATCTCATCGGAATGAGCAAAGATAACACCACTGGTGCCGATGCTGCTGCTAACAATGCCAGGTTGCACGATACCTGTGCCGACTGCTGCCGCTGCATTATCGCTGCCGCCAGCAACAACCGGTAGACCAGCGGGCAATCCCAGCGCCGCTGCAATGTCAGGGCGCACTTCACCAGTCACCTCAGGACCTTCAAACACACGGGGAAGCCAGGCGCGCGGGATGTCAAGCGCGGCCAGAATCTCATCACTCCAGTCACGTCGGCGTAGGTCGAGCAACAGGGTGCCAGCGGCGTCAGCAGCATCGGTGGCGCTGACGCCGGTCAGTTTGCGGCGGACGTAATCCTTTGGCAGGAGCACCTGCGCTACCTGCGCATATCGCTCTGGTTCATGATTGCGCAGCCAGAGGATTTTCGGCGCTTGAAAACCGGTAAGCGCCGGATTGCCAGCAATCGTAATCAATCGTTCTGCACCGACCCGCGCCGTGATCTCAGCGCACTCTGCCGCAGTGCGCTGGTCGTTCCATAGCAGGGCAGGACGAATAACCTGGTCGTGTTCATCGAGAAACACCGATCCATGCATCTGTCCAGTCAGGCCCAGTCCCCGAATCTGCTCAGGCGCGACACCCGCCTGGGCAACGGCAGCGCGCAACGCATCGCATGCGCCGCGCCACCAGTCTTTCGGGTTTTGTTCACTCCAGAGAGGTTGGGGCGTCGACAGCGGGTATTCGGCGGTTGCAACCGACAGAACGTGACCATATTCGTCGCAGAGAAGCGCCCTGGCGCCAGTGGTGCCGATGTCGAGACCGAGAAGACAGGCAGACATAGGAATTCCTCGCAGGCTGGAATAGTTTTTGCTTCCGCCGCTCAACGAACGCCCAGCAACAATTCGTTCGTCAGTTGATCGAGACGCTCATATGCCAGTCCGCGTCGCCCGAGCGCTGCCCGGTCGAACGGATGCGCCTTGAGCGCAGCAGCCTTTTCGCGGCTGTAGCCGCCCTGGAATGGCGCCATCGAGCCGTCGTCGGCGGAGATCTCTGCCAGCAACGCCTGAATTTCGGCATCTTCGTCGAAGCGGCGCGCCTTTTCCTTCAGGATCAGGTAGGTGCGCATACAGCCGCGCGCGAATGCTTTGACCCCTTCATAGTCCTCGGTGCGATATGCATGCGCATCAAAGTGACGACTCCCCTGATACCCGACGTTTTCCAGGAAGCGCACCAGGAAGAAGGCAGCTTTCAGATTGACCGCTCCGAAGCGGAAATCCTGATCGTAGCGCCCGATCACCTGATCGTTCAGGTCGATATGGAACAGTTTGCCGGCATCCCACGCCTGCGCGACGCCGTGCAGGAAGTTTAGTCCTGCCATTGTTTCATGGGCGACTTCCGGGTTCAGCCCGACCATGTCCGGGTAGTCGAGCGTGTTGATGAACGCCAGCGCGTGCCCGACAGTCGCCAGATAGATGTCGCCGCGTGGCTCGTTCGGCTTGGGTTCGAGCGCGAATCTCAGGTCGTACCCCTGGTCTTTCACATAAGCGCAGAGGAAATTGATCGCTTCGCGGTAACGCTTCAACCCTTCCTGCGGATCCTTCGCCGCATCACTTTCCACGCCTTCGCGACCACCCCAGAAAACGTACACCTTCGCGCCACATTCAACCCCCAGATCGATTGCGCGCATTGTTTTCTGTAGCGCATACGCGCGTACTTTGGGGTCATTCGAGGTAAAAGCGCCATCCTTGAAGACCGGATCGGCAAACAGGTTGGTGGTCGCCATTGGCACAACCAGGCCAGTTTCCTGGAGCGCCGCCTTGAATTCGCGCAGAATGCGATCGCGATCCGCTGGTGTTGCATCGATCGGGATCAGGTCGTTGTCGTGGAAATTGACGCCATATGCGCCAACTTCTGCCAGCAGATGGACGATTTCGACTGGCGAAAGAGGCTGGCGCACCGGTTCGCCAAACGGATCACGCCCAATGTTGCCAACCGTCCAGAGTCCGAAGGTGAATTTGTGTTCGGGTTTGGGTTCATACATGTCACTCATAGGGATGCTCACTTTCGTAGCGAGTCGCTCTCGGATCGGCGTTGATCCTGAGAACACAGTCTGACTGTTCTATTAGCAGATGCGCAGCAGACGCAGCAAGCGATTGATGGAAACATCTGCGCTCTTTGCGTCGCTGCGATACGTTTTGGCAGTGCATCAATATGTCTCGCTGCCGCTAAACATGAGCACACCCGGCAAGGTGCGCGCGTGGTCGATCCAGGCAGTCACCTGAGCTAACGATGGTACGCGCTTCACCAGACCGCGATCAGCATTGACCGCTGCCAGGCGTTTGCGCAACTCTTCCGCCTGGCGGTGTGCCAGATCAGTCACTGTGCTGACCCCGGCTTCCACCAGTAGACCAGCGTAATCCCACCCGATCCCGTGCACCCGCGCTAGATCGGCGCGGAACAGAATGCTGAGCAGGGCGGGTTCAGTTAAGCCAGAAGCGCTGGTAATCTCAGCTCTACCAGCAGGTTCGGCGCCGCGCGCTAGCAAATCATGCGTTGTCTCGATACCTGTCGCGCTGAGGCGGGCGATCACATCCGGTTCAAGTCCTTCGACTTGCGCCAGTTTCATCGTTTTTCCTCCTCTCTCCTGAATGCCGCAACCGGGCGGCGTTCCATTCATACGCGCTGCATTATCTGTTGACCGGCGCGTTCGCGCCGCGCGTATGATACCAGGAGTCAGGAAGATGGCGGAAGAGGACTGGTCAGCGTCCATCCGCCGTCGATGATCAGGGTCTGACCGGTGATGTGCGCTGCCTCTGGCGATGCCAGGAACAGGAGCGCCTGAGCCACATCGGTCGGCAGTCCAACGCGCCCGGTAGGTGTAACACGACCCCAGTGCGCTTCGTACTCCGGGTCGTCGTTGCGGTTGCGTTCATTCAACATTGCACCGATGCCCAGCGCATTAACCGTAATGCCATACGGGCCGAGTTCGCATGCCAGCGTTTTCGCCATGTGACGTAGTGCCGCCTTGGTGATCCCGTAGGCGCTCAAGCCGGGAATCGCCTGCACGCCGGTCACCGAGGCAGAGAAGATGATGCGCCCGCTGCTTTGCTGTGCGATCATCTGACGTGCAGCGGCCTGTGCGGCGAAGAACGATCCTTTGACGTTCAGATCGAACAGGGTGTCCCACTGTTCTTCGGTTGTGGCGAGAAAGGGCCGCTGATGGTCAGTCCAGCGTTCGCCGCCAGAATATCAACACGCCCAAAGGCGTCCACGGCTCGTGCGATCAATGCCTGGTTCGCCTCAACCTGCGACAGATCGGCGTTGTGGGTCAGGACGCGCCCGCCAAGGGCACGAAGGCGTTCTGCCAGCGCCTCCGCACGATCCGTCTCACCGAAGTGCGCTGCCAGCACCGCGCACCCATGCATTGCCAGCAGTTCAGCCATCGCAGCGCCAATCTCACGACTGGCACCGGTCACAATGGCGACTTTTCCGTCAAGTAACTTGCTCATATGCGCTTTGCTATCTGGCAACTGATGGTATAACGCACCGATGGAATCCTCCGCGGGCGCGGAAGATAACGACACAAGCGTCTCAGGGATCGCTGCCGAGGTGCGTCATGACTTCTGGAATGCCGCGTCGAAGGCGACAGCGCTGGGCGGGAAGTCGCTCTTCTTCACCAGCGCACATGCTTCCGCTGCGCCAAACTCACGGTCCATCCCACTGTCTTCCCATTCTACCGATAACGGACCTGTGTAACCGATGCGGTTCAGCGCGCGGAAGATCGGGTCCCACTGAATATCGCCGTGTCCGGGCGACACGAAATCCCATCCCCGGCGTGGATCACCGAAGTTGAGATGCGACGCCAGAATGCTGGTGCGTCCGTTGAGGTTACGGCGGCTATCCTTCACGTGCACATGGTAGATTCGGTCGGCAAACGTCTCGATAAACAGCACCGGATCGACGAACTGATGGATCAGGTGGCTGGGATCGAAATTAATCCCGAACGCCGGGCGGCGCCCAATGGCGGCCAGGGTTTTCTCGGTGGTCACAATATCATAGGCGATTTCGGTCGGATGCACTTCAAGACCGAAGCGTACCCCGACTTCATCGAACACGTCCATAATCGGGTTCCAGCGTGCGGCGAAATCGGCGTATCCTGCTTCAATCTGCTCTGGAATGTTGGGCGGGAAAGAGTAGATCAGATGCCAGATTGACGAACCGGTGAAGCCGTTCACCTGCTTGACGCCGAAGGCAGCGGCGGCACGCGCCGTGTTCTTCATCTCCTCGGCAGCGCGCTGTCGCACCCCCTCCGGATCGCCATCTCCCCAGATGCGTGCCGGAATGATCGCCTTGTGACGCTCATCGATACGGTCACATACACACTGCCCGACCAGGTGATTGCTGATGGCGAAGCACTGCAACCCGTGCTGTTCGAGCAGTTCGCGCTTCTCACGGATGTAGCGGTCGGACTCAAGCGCCTTATCGACCTCGAAATGATCGCCCCAGCAAGCGAGTTCTAACCCGTCATATCCGAAACTCTTCGCTTTCGCAGCCAGCGTTGCCAGCGGCAGGTCTGCCCACTGGCCCGTGAATAGGGTTACCGGACGTGGCATAAATGCTTCTCCTGTGTTCTGCTGCCAGTACAGGCGCAGCGCCGCTGCGCCCCTACGTCGCCCTCGACATGGCTTCCCCGCGCCTCATCCCTGCGTGCCTCAATCCCTGCGCCTCAATCCCCGCGCCTCATCCCCTCGTGCCCCTCGCCTCGCGCCTCAATCCCCGCGCCTCATCCCCTCGCGCCCCTCGCCTCGCGCCTCGCGCCTCTCACCTCTCACCTCTCGCCTCTCGCCTCTAATACTCCGGTTGAACCCACTGCTTGCTCCCGGCTGAACGTTCAACGGCATCGAGGATCGCCTGACAGCGCAGACCGTCCTCGAACGTCGGAGCAGGCGACGTGCCAGTGGCAATACCGTTCATCAGGTCGTAGATACTATGGATGAACGTGTGCTCCCATCCAATGATGTGCCCGGCAGGCCACCAGGCGCTCAGATATTTGTGCGCATCGCCGTTGGTGACCAGTACCGTACGGAAACCGGCAACGTCAGGCATATCATCGTCGAGCAGCACTTCAAGTTCGTTCATGCGTTCGAGATTGAAGCGAATGCTGCCCTTGCTACCGTTAATCTCGAAACTGTTGTAGTTTGCGCGTCCTTTAGCAAAGCGCGTTACTTCAAACGTACCGACTGCGCCGTTGGCGAAGCGCGCCAGGAACAGCGCCGCATCATCGACTGTTACCTCGCCCATTTCCGTTCCCGCAGCCGCGCTCAATCCGCCGGTCGTCGCCGCCAGCACCGGTCGGCGCTTGATGAACGTCTCGGTCAATCCCGTCACCTCAGTAATTTCACCGACCAGCATGCGCGCCAGGTCGATAATATGAGCGCCAAGATCGCCCAATGTTCCCGTGCCAGCGACATCCTTACGCAATCGCCAGACCAGGGGGAAGTTGGGGTCTATAATCCAGTCCTGCAAATAGACAGCGCGCCAGTGGTAGATTGTCCCCAGGCGACCAGAGTCAATCAGCGTTTTGGCAAGCTGCACCGCCGGAACGCGACGATAGTTGAAGTTCACCATGCCGACGACCCCGTTGCGCTGTACCGCGTCAAGCATCTGACGTGCTTCGGCGAGGGTGTTTGCCAGCGGTTTTTCGCAGAAGACATGCTTGCCGTTCTCAGCGGCTGCGATGCTGATTGCCGCATGGGTGTCGCCAGGAGCCGAGACATCGATCAGACCAATATCGTCGCGCGACACCAGTTTCTTCCAGTCAGTTTCGTACCCCTCCCAGCCAAACTGTGCAGCTGCGGCACGCACTGCCGCCTCGTCGCGTCCGCAGATCGCCCTCATCACCGGGCGCAGCGCAACATCCGGGAAGAACGCGGCAACCTGCCGGTATCCGTTAGAGTGTGCTTTGCCCATGAACTTGTAGCCGACCAGACCGACGCCAATAGTGTTCGACATACGTTTCTGCTCCTTTGCTTCAGCACAGTCGATGTGCACTACTTCTGATACTTCAGATAGTCATCAATGATGGTGGTGAACTCGATCCGGTTGCCGAACGGGTCTCGGCAGAAGAACCGCGGTCGTCCCGGAATGGCGATGGCGTCTTCGGGAGTGTAACTGGCTGCAACCAGTCGCGCGCGCACCTCGTTGAGGTCTTCCACCTCGATGCACACATGCCTCCCAGAGCGATCAGGGTATGGTTCTTCGGCAAAGAGATGGAGTTCAGCGTCGCCGAGTCGATACCAGATGACATCGAGATCGGCGAGCGATGAAGGGGCAGGAATCTCTTCAAAACCAAGCAACGCCCCGTAGAAAGCGCGGGTGGCTTCATCGCTGTGGGGTGGACGCGGTAGGCTTACGTGCTGCACTCGTGGCCGTTTCATAGGAGATCTCCTGATCACCGATGGAACAGCGGCTGTCGGGCGATGGCTGGAATACAATGCGGTTTCAGTTCTTGAGCAGAGGCGGAGATCTGCGCGACCGCACTGTCGTTCACAGAACCATATGATCAGGCATCGGCGCCGCTGACCAGGCGATGTGTGCCAGCGGGCGTTAGCGTGGAGTATACTGCAGCACCGGGACAGCGTCAAGCGATGCTATAATAGCAAGGATGTTGATATACCTTCAAGGAAGTTACATGTGAGTCGGACAGAGCGTCGTCTGCTGACAGTTGACATTGATCGGCGTGGATATGGTCGGCGCTACACTAGCCTGCCGGTGGATGAGATTCGTAGTGATGGGTTCAGTATCAGATTCGAAGGGGCATACATTCGTCCTGAACATATCGACGTGCGTCTGGACGACATTGTGCGCTGGCGTGAGGGAGGGCGCCTGTTTCAGGGACGTGTGATCGCTGTGCAGCGTGAAGCGCAGGCGTTGCACGTGACCCTAACCGATGTTGCGCCATTGCCTCCTGATGCGTTTTTTCCATAGCGCTCGTGGCTTTATTCTTGCGGTCGCACAGCCAGCAGGCAGAACAGCGACACTCCCAGGATTGCTGCAGCAACCCCGGTTGTCCAGCCAATACCATACGTCAACCACAGCGATGGAGCGACCAGTGATGCAACGACGCGTCCTGCGCCGGTAGAGGCAGTGCTCAACGCCAGCATCGTGGCGCGCGCTGTGGGTGCCACTGCCGATACCAGCGGAAAGGACGCAACAATCGCGTACTCGAACGTCAGATAGAGGAACAGAAAGGTCGGCAGCAACAATGCCAGGTTCTGCCTGGCGAACGGCAGTGCTGCGACACAGATTGCTGCTAGCAGAAATCCTACGGCGGTCGAGCGCCGGATGCCAAGCCGATCTCCCGCGAGTGCAACACCCAGCGAACCTGCTAGTTCGCCGATTCCTGCGAGTGCAAACAGTTGCCCCAGTTGCGCCTCGTTCATTGCCAGCGTCTCGTGCAGCCAGGGCGCCTGCACGATCTGGATCAGGTCATACGCGCAGAGAGTCAACGCCATGAACAGCAGCGCCAGCAGCGCTCCCGGCGTGCGCAGTTCCCGCCACTCAACCCGATGCATTTCGTTCGGTGCGCGACGCTGACCATCCGGCAGCAATGTTTGTACCAGCGCCAGGGATACCAGACTGGCGACCAGCAAGATCCAGAAAACCGGCGCCGACCGCTGGGTCGCCTGGACAACCTGCATTAACGGCGCCACACCCAGCAGCGCCCCCAGCGCCCAGGAAGTCTCGAACACGCCCAGCACCCATCCACGGCGCGTGTAGGGTGTGCGCGATGCCAGGTACGCCTGCCCGGCCGGTTGATAGAGCGCGACTGCCAGACCAATAAGAACGTAGCCGATCAGAAAGGCAAGAAACGATGGCGAAAGGGCGCACAGCAGCGTGCCAGACGCGAAGAGCGCCAGTCCGCCGCTCATCGTTGCGCGCTCACCCCTGGTATCCGCCAGCGCCCCGCCGATCGGACTCAGCATCGATGCCGCCAGTTGCACGGTGATCAACGCGCTGACAGTGCGCAGATCGATGCCCAGTTCGCCGGTGAGGAACGGCTGTAACGGATAAATGATGCGAAATGCGGCAACCAGCGCCAGACGACCGCCGGTGACAATGATCAATTGGGTCGTCGTCAGATCGGCGTCCCGGTTTGCTGGAGCGACGCGGCTCTGCGCTTCTTCCGGCATCTCAGCATTCCGCTCGCAGCGCAGCGATCTGTCGCTCCGCCTCATCGCGCCAGGACGAGTCGCCACTCAGTTCCAGATAGCGCTCGAGGTCGGCAATAGCTTCGTGAGGGTTGCCATGGAAACGGAGGATCAGTCCACGGCGAAGGTATGGTTCGGGCCATTCCGGCGATAACTCAATTGCGCGGCTCAGGTCGCGGATTCCGGCGATGCGTTGACCAAGCTCGCGTTCGCGGATAATGCCGCGCTGGAAGTAGGCGCCGCTGAAATCGGACCAGATCGCAATCGCGCGACTGTACGCGCCATCCGCTGCATGGAAGAAACTGACATCCGCTGTTCGCAAACCCCAATACGCCAGGCTCCCGCCCCACATGTACCAGAGATGTGCGAGCCAGCGACGCCACGCAGCAACCTTCGGTTCAGCATTGTCGTGCATAGATGGTTCTCGCCGTCATCCTGGCTGTGTTGCATGTTCCAGTGTTGTCAGGAATATGAACGCTTCCTCGTTCGTCGTTCCTCACATCTCCACTGTTGGTCGCAGCGAAACACATACCGCCGGTCGTTCAGGACGCCCAAACAGCATGCAGCGATTATCGGCGCTTAGCTTAACTGCACGCAGCGCACACCTGCCGGTTTGCCGTCCGGCATACCGGGGATTGGCGATGAGATTGAAGGTGCGATACAGCACGCGCCACATCCCGCTCGACAGTCGAACCGTTGCATCGCAGATACCCGTATGGTACACTGAACACAACCGTCAGTTTGCGGTATTCTAGCGCAGAATGATGGCGGCTGCCAAATGAAGGAACTCCCTATGCGCTCGCCATTTCCCGGCATGGATCCCTTTCTCGAAGCGCCCGACATCTGGCCCGATGTGCATACCCGATTGATCGTTGGCATGAGCGATGTGCTGGCGGAAAAGTTGAGTCCTCACTTTATTGTTGCGGTCGAGCAGCGCCTGATCGTCAGCGAAGAGGAAACGCCGCCAGTCGGCGCCATCATTCCCGATCTGGCTGTCGTCACCCCGGCGCGTCCAGGCGTGACGGCGCCGCTCGACGCCGGGTATACCGCCCCGACCCTGATCGAACCGCTGCCGGAACCGGAAGTGCGCGAGCGTTTCATCGAAATCCGCGACGCGCGCACCCGCCGCGTGGTGACGATTATCGAACTTCTGTCGCCTGCCAACAAGACCCCCGGCGTCCCTAGCGCAACCGCCTTTGAACGCAAACGCGCCGTGGTGTTCGAGTCGCGCACCAACTGGATCGAAATCGACCTGCTGCGCGCTGGGGCGCGCTTCACGGCGACAGCGGGCAAGAGCGACTACTGCGTGCTGCTGAAGCGCGGGACCGACTACCGCTACGAAGTGTGGTTCATCGACCTGCGCGACCCGCTGCCGATCATTCTGGTGCCGACGACGCGCGAATTCGGGGCGGTGACGCTGAATCTGCAACAGGTGTTCGAGACGGCGTATACACGCGCGCGGTACGGCGATTGGGTGGATTACACTGCGCCGGTGCCGCCGCCGCCGCTGCCGCCAGCGGACGCCGCCTGGGTGCGGGATCAGGTGCAGCGCTGGCTAGCAGCGAAAGCGGCGCAATTGGCGGAAGGGTAGGCTACAACGTCAACTCGACCGCTGTCGGTTCGCCAGGAGCGCTGCCGACGATATGGCATTCAACAGGACCGTACCGCCCCGCAATCGTCCAGTGTCCGGCGCGGTGGAGATGCCCACTGACGATATGGCTCACTTTCGGCTGATCGAGCACCAGTTTTCCCAGCGTAAAGTTGCCCATATAAGCGCGCATCAGGCTCCAGAACTCGCTCTCAGGGTAGCGTGGCACAGCGATCTCAATGATCGGCACGTGGGTGACAACCAGGATCCGCGAAACCAAGGGATTGTTGACCAGGTTCCCCAAGCGCCCGGCAAAACCCTTTGCCAGATAGCGCGCCATTGCCCGGTCGCTCCAGGGCCAATCGACATAATCGGCGTCGTGGTTGACACTCCCCTTCAGCACCCGATACTCGTGATCGCCGAGTGTCAGGTGTGGCGCGCGCGATGAATAGTCATACCACGCCATGGTGCCGCAAACACCGACATTCCCCAGGGTCAGCACATCATCTTCAAGCCAGATAAACCCTTCGTCGCGGGCAATGCGCGGCAGCCATGCCTCCCACAACGTGCGACTGTCGTAATCGCTGCGGTAGACATCGTGGTTGCCGGCAATGACAGCGCGGGGACACGTCAGATCGCGGAAGAGTTGCAGGCCGCGCTGAAACAGGCGCAGCGGATGCCCGATATCTCCTGCAATAATGAAACAGTCGGGGTTACGCTGCCGCACCCATTCGGCGAACGCCAGATAAGCATCGCGCTTCGCCGGTCGATAGTGGAGATCGGCTGTCACAATGATACGCATCGCCAGAATACACGTTCTACGATGCCGTGCACCTGTATGATACCGTGTTCGTTGCAGGATGGCAAGACCCTTCTGATGCACTGCGTTATGGTCTCATGTCATCCGTTGTTCATTCTCTTTGCACGGCGAACGTGCTATAATCTCAATAGACGCGCAGACGCCTAGCGATGGAAAAGGCACAGTGCAGCGGTTCGGCTTAAAACGGTTGCGAAGTGTTGTTGCAATCGTCGCGCGTTGTGCTGGCATTTGCGTCCTCGTGCTGGTGTTTCTCTGCTCCTGGTTGTGGATGTCGACTGATCTGCCTTCCCCTGATCGGTTGCGTGAACGTGCCGCCCTCGATGCGACACGGGTGCTAGACCGCAACGGTCGTCTGCTCTACGCTGTACCTGATCCGCTGGGTGCGCAACGTTCTCACGTGTCGCTCGACAACATCTCGCCAGCGCTGATCCAGGCGACGATTGCTGTCGAAGACGCCAGTTTCTATACCAATCCGGGGATCGACCTGCGGGGCATCGCGCGTGCGATCTGGCTCAATCTTCAGCAGGGTCGGATCGTTGCTGGCGGCTCCACGATTACGCAGCAACTGGCGCGCTCGTTTCTGCTCGATCCGTCGCTGGCGCAGGATCAAACGATGGAGCGGAAGGTGCGCGAGATCATACTGGCGCTCAAACTGACCGCGACGCTTCCCAAGGACGACATCCTAGAAATGTACCTCAATCAGACCTATTATGGCGCAATGAGTTACGGCGTCGAGGCAGCATCACAGCGGTTCTTTGGCAAACCTGCGCGCGACCTCGATCTTGCCGAAGCAGCGTTGATCGCCGGTTTGCCGCAAGCGCCGTCGCGCTACAATCCGTTCACTAACCCAGACGCGGCGCGCGTCCGTCAACGCGATGTGCTGGCGGCGATGGTGCGCGCCGGTTTCATCACGCCAGCCGAGGCGGAGATTGCCGCCAATGAACCATTACGCTTCAGCACCGGATGCGATACTCCTGGATGCCTGCCGCGTGCGCCGCATTTCGTCTTCTTCGTTCTGGAACGCCTGGCTGCCGAACTGGGTCCCGACGCCGTAGCGCGTGGCGGACTGACCATCACGACAACGCTTGATCTGGGGTTGCAGGAAGCAGCAGAACGCGCGTTGCGTCGTCAGATCGCTGTGCTTGCCAACCCGCGTGACGGCAGCCCGGATCGGCGTGCCCGCAATGGCGCAGTGGTGGCGATCGACCCGCGCGACGGCGCCATTCTGGCGATGGTCGGTAGCCCGGATTTCACCGACAACGCGATTCAGGGGCAGGTCAACGCTGCGCTTGCGCTCCGCCAGCCCGGTTCGGCGATCAAGCCGCTCACCTATGCGGCAGCGCTTGAACGTGGATGGACGCCAGCGACCACGATCCTTGACGTACCGGTGTCGTTCGTCGACTCCAGCGGACAGGTCTACGCCCCTCTGAACTACGACCGCGCGTTTCACGGTCCTCTGTCGCTGCGCGAGGCGCTTGCCACCTCCTCGAATGTCGCCGCCGTTCGCACCCTCGACTTTATCGGCATTCCGGCGTTGCTCGATATGGCGTCGCGTCTCGGCATCACGTCTCTCGGCAATCAACCGGGACGCTTCGGGCTGGCGCTGACCCTTGGCGGTGGCGAGGTGTCGCTCCTGGAGTTGACCGGCGCATACGCGGCGTTTGCAAATGGCGGCATGCGGGTGACGCCGTATGCCATCCTGAAGATCAGCGGCGATCCGGCTTCTCATGCGCCTGGACTGGAAGCGATTGATCCACCATCCCCGGCGCTCGACCCGCGTATTGCGTATCTGATCAGCGACATCCTGAGCGATCGGTATGCCCGTATGCGCGCATTTGGCAGCGCGCTCGACATTGATCGCCCTGCTGCAGTCAAAACCGGCACTACGACTGACTGGCGCGACAACTGGACGGTTGGATACACGCCAGACCGGGTGGTCGGGGTGTGGATCGGGAATGCCGACGGCCGGGCAATGGAGGCGGTGAGCGGCGTCACCGGCGCTGCTCCAGTCTGGCGCCAGGTGATGCTGGCGGCGCACCGCGGATTGCCGCCGCGTCCGTTTCCCCGTCCGCCGGGGATCGTCGAACTGACGATCTGCGCCGAGGGCGGTCTGCTGCCGTCGCCGGTCTGCCCGGCGACGCGGCTCGAACGGTTTCTTGCAGAGCATACGCCGCAGCGACCGGACGATACGCATATTCTAGTGCGCGTCGATCCGGTGCGCGACTGTCGGGCGCCGGATCGGTATCCGTCGGCGCGCACCGTGGTGCGCATCTATCGGGTGTTGCCGCCGGAAGCGCAACCGTGGGCGGAGAGCGCTGGCATTCCCCGTCCGCCACGCCGGGTCTGCCCGCCGGTTACGGAGAATGCCAGCGATCCGCCGGGCAATGATGTGCCTGCGTCTGGTGCAGGCGAAGGCGCTGGCGAACGCGAACCCCGTCTCATATCGCGCAACACGCTGCCATTACTGATCACCGCTCCTGCCCACGGTGCGGTGTTTGCATTGAGTCCAGGCATACCGGCGGAGCGACAGCAGATTGCGCTGACCGTGGGGGCGGCGCCAGAGATCGACCGTGTGACGATCTACGTTAATGGCGAACCGCTGGTCACCACGTCAGCGTCACGGGTGTTCTGGCAACTGCAACCAGGGAGGCATCGGGTGTGGGCAGAGGGACACAACATTGATGGGCACATCGTGCGCAGTCCGGTTGTCGAGTTTGAAGTACGTCAGGCGTTGCAGGCAAACTGAGCGCATCACAGATTTCTGAGGAAGGGAAAGACAATGAACCCGTCGTCACGCTTCCCGCTTCGCGCAGTCATTGCAGCTGGCATCGGACTGATCCTGATCATCGCCGGTGTGTTCGCGGGTCCGTTGATCCTGAGTGTGCCGCAGATCGTCCGGATCGAGCCGCCTGATGGCGCAGAGGCGGTCAATCCGCGGGCACCGCTGCGGATCGAGTTTAGTCAACCGGTGCAGCGCGATTCGCTGATTGCCGTTGTGCGCCTCGACCCGCCGGTTGACGTGCAGATCGAAGTCCAGAGCAATGTCGCGCTGGTGAAACCTGTCGGCGGGTTGCAGTATGGCGCGGAATATTCCCTGACGATTGGTGCGGGAGTGCGGAACGTGCTTGGTCGCGCCTCCGAGGGCACCCAGACGGTGCGTTTCCGCACTGTGCCATATGTGGCAGTGCGCGATGTTGCGCCTGCCGATGGCGCTGCCGATATTCCCCTCGAAACGCTGATCACGGTAGAGTTCAGCGCCCCAGTGGTGAGCGCAGAGGCCGTCGCTGCGTCCGCCGACGATCCGCGGCGCGCTGCCGATCTGCCCCAACCGCTGACGCTGACCATCGGCAATGATTCGACGGCAGTGAGTGGTATCGGGCGCTGGCTCTCGCCGACCCGTTTCGGATTCTTTCCTGAAGGTGGATTGCGTGCTGCGACAACGTATCGAGTGACGGTGCGCCCTGACCTGACACCTGACGGCGCGGCGCGGATGGAGCGTTCGTTCAGCTGGAGTTTTACCACGGCAGCGCCGTTGCTGGTCGATACCCGCCCGTTTGATGGCGAGTCCGATGTTGCGACAGACCGACCAATCGAAATCAGGCTCCATCGTGATGTGGATCGCTCGTCAGCGGGCGCCAGTTTTCGTTTGTTCGGCGCGGGTGGGATGGCAGTTGCGGGCACGGTGGAGACATTCGACGAGGGCATTCGCTTCAAGCCAGCTGCACCACTACAGCGCGGGGTACGGTATCGCGCCGTGATCGAACCGGGAGTCAGCACGATCTCCGGCGCAGTGCTCAACACCAAACCATTCGAGTGGTCATTCACCGTCATCGGCGATCTTGAGGTACGGCAGGTCGAGCCTGCTGACGGTACGCGCGATGTACCGACCGACATACCGCAGATCAGTGTACGCTTCAACCATCCGGTCGTGCCGCTGGTGGATGTGGCAGGAACCGGCAAATTACCCGTAGCAGCAACAGTTGACCCGCCGGTGCAGGGTGTGGCGCGCTGGATCGACACGTCCACGTTTGTCATTTCTCTAACGGCGCCGCTCGATCCATCGACCGATTACCGCGTGCGGGTTGCCGCCGGATTGACCGATCAGACCGGCGGCGTGCTGCACAATGAGTATGTCTGGTCGTTTCGCACGATCGATCCGGCAGTGAATCTGATGCTCCCGCAAACCGATTTTGTATCGCCAACCGAACCGATCACAATCACCTTCAACCAGCCAATGGATCCGATGTCGCTCCGCAGCGCCCTGCGCGTTGTGCGGAGCGATGGCGCCCTGATTGCTGGCACAATGGCGATCAGCGGAACAAGCGTAATCTTTCGACCTGATGCGCCACTGGAGCGCGGCGCTTTCTATACCATCATCGTCGATGCCGGTGCGCGTTCGGCGCGCGGCAAGGGGGTGCTGGCGCAAACATTCAGCAGTTCGTTCCGCGTCGCGCCGCTGCCGGCGCTCGTCACGACCAGACCGGAGCCGGGCGATGTGGTCTCACCGGATTATGGCGGTCTGACCCTGATTTTTAGCACACCGATGGACTGGCCAACGGTCAGCCAGAATCTGGTTATCGAACCGGCGCTGACCGATGTCTTTACATCAGAATACGGCACCGAGTTTACGATTTACGCAGATCTTGAGCCAGAGACGGAATATCGCGTCACCGTCAGGGGAGCAGCGCGCGATTCCTTCGGCGTCGCACTGGGGCGCGATGTGACGGCGACCTTCCGCGTCGGTCCGCGTGAGCCGTCACTCAGTCTGATCGGTCCTTACCGCGCCGGTTTTTATCGCAAGGTTGATACCGTGCGCGTTCCGATCCAATGGGTCAACATGCCGGACGTCGGGTGGCGAATTTCGCGGTTGACACCGGAACAGGCGGCGAAACTGATATTGGATTATGAATACTGGAGGAATTTTTCGCCAGCAGCGAACGATATTGTGACCGGGGGAACACAATCGCTCACCGGAGAACGCAATAAGGATAGAGTGGGAACTATCGAGGTCGGCGCGCTTGAACCGGGTCTCTATTATCTGGAGTTGCGCGCGCAGGGCAGGGTGGTTGATCAACAGGTGATGGCAGTCAGCCCATATGCGCTGACGGTGAAGCGCAGCGCGGATCGCCTGTTCGTCTGGGCGGTTGATCTGTCCACCGGCAAGCCGGTTGCGGGACTACCGGTGCGTGCTGCCGGCTACCGGTATGAGACCGGTCTCAGTACACCCGTCGATTTGGGACGCACCAATGCGGACGGTGTGCTGGAAGCGCCGTTCGATGCGCGCGATGTATGGACCCTGTTCGTCTGGTCGTCGGATGGCGACAGGGTGCAGACATTCACCACCACCGACTGGTCTTCCGGGATCGAACCCTGGAGTTTCGGTTTGCCAGCCGACTACCAGCCGCAGACATTCGCCGGGAGTCTGTTGACCGACAAACCGATCTATCGTCCAGGTCAGACGGTGCGACTGCGTGGCGCATTGCGCGGCATCGCTGTCAGTGCCGGGCGGGGTCAGGCAGAGCGGTATGTCCTTCCCGGCGCCGGTGACCGCGCGTATCTGTACGTCGGCGATCCAGAGGGAAACACCGTTTTTTCCACAACCCTTACCTTCAGCGCCTTCGGAACATTCAACATCGACCTGCCGTTGGCACAGAGTGCGCCATTGGGGTCCTACTCGATGGTGGCGCGGCTCGGTGGTGTGCAGGGATTCGATGAAAATGCCCCCGCCGTATACGGCAGTTTTCTGGTTGCCGAGTATCGTGTGCCTGCCTTTGAAGTCACTGTCACACCAGCTGCCACCGACCTGCTGTACGGCGATCCGTTGAATGTCAATGTCCAGGCTGCCTACTTCGCGGGTGGCGCGCCTACCAGAGCGCCGGTGCGCTGGCGCGTCCTTGCGCAACCCTTCTGGTTCTTCAGCGACGCGGCGCCGGACTTCAGTTTCGCCGATTTCGATAATGCGTATGCCTGGTATGCTGCCAGTGAACCATCGTTCCTTTTTGGCGGACTGCTTGCCGAAGGCGAGGGAGTAACCGATGCACAGGGACGGTTTGCCCTGACTCTTCCTGCGTCGATCTATGAACGCCGTCCTTTGGACAGCGGAGTGCGCACTGGCAGCCAGATGCTAACCATCGATGTCGAGGTTACCGATGTGGATGGTCAGGTGATCGCCGCGCAGGAGGTGGTGACGGTTCATGCTGGCGCATTCTACGTCGGTCTGCGCCCTGAAGGGTATGTTGCCTCCGCCGGACAAC
>Ga0308416_1000199_pt1 | contig 21743 bp, 17 predicted proteins | sample HotsprSampleOS60_FD_203468 | JGI IMG/M metagenome (GOLD analysis project Ga0308416, IMG submission 203468) | Hot spring phototrophic mat microbial communities from Octopus Spring, Yellowstone National Park, Wyoming, United States - 20090730_OS60 ... | reverse complement strand
TACTCTTGATGCGTTACCAGGATTTACCCGCTTTGCGTATGGATTGTTTGGTTCGTTGTGGTGGGGGTGTTGCTTGCTGCTGCTGATCGTCTTGGGTAGGCGGGCTGTCGCGTCGTTGTCACTCTGCACACCTGATGAGAGGGGGTGTAGCGTGCGTCAGAAACTTGAGAATTGATCACGCTCTCAGCTCCGTAGCGTATGCCCGAGTGCGTGGGCCTCTGGCCCGCGTTCCGCAAGGCGTGAATAGAACCATAGTACGTCTTATCGAATCGCCAATGCCTTTCACTCCCCTTGCAAGCAGGGGAGTGAGAAGGTCTGCAAGTAGAGATCCCGGAGAGTGCTGCAAACAAAAGTGACGGTATACGGATGAGCCAACCTATGAATAGTAGCCATATACCGTATACGCAGGCCAGAGGCCTGCGCACACAGGAGAACCGTGTAGGTCGGGAGGTATTAGCAGCAAGTGTGTGATGGCGCATTCACCTGATCGATCGCACTATGTAATACTGCTCAACAGCCAGACAAAGATGCCAATCAGGCTAATTGCACCGACGATCCTTACAAGTGCACTAACCAGTTTGATGAGAGTCTCAACCAGTACGCTGAACAACCAGTATCCCGCTCGAAGCAAGATTGCGGCAATTACTATCATTACCAGGATGTTGAAGTCCATACGCTTACTCCCTTCCAGGTTGTACATGTTGTTTCCTGCTTAAAGCATATCAGAACCACTCCCTGGCCTACATTCCAGGTTTCATACAATCCGGTCTTTACTGACTCAGGAAGAGACAACCATAATCTCACTAAAACCTCACCGTCCGTTTTCATGGTCTAGACAGGCATCAAAAATGAGGTATAGTATATTCGCATGCCAGCTAAAAATGTGCAGGAATCCGGCTACGGATATGCTGCAGATTTGCTGCGGAGAGAAGATACTCTGTGTGGAAGTGAATAGCAGTAAGGAGAGACAAATGGACGTTGCTGCACCAATTCGTTCCATGCCGCATATCCTCTGTGCAACGGATGTAGAAGCGCGTATGAAGAATGAGTTCGACGTTGACTATTCTGCTTTACCAGAGATGATATGTCCAGACTGCGCATGCCCATCTGAAAAGGTTCCTCCCTCAACCGATACCGATATTAATCCCGTAGCCGCTTACACGCTACCCGCACTCTATACTGCTCCTCTTTCAGAAGACTGGACTCTGGCATTTAATCCGCAGGGCGACGCTGGTGTGGTCGTCCTTGATCAGACCGCCTGGCAACTCCTTCACCGGTTTCGTCAACCCAAGCGATTGTTTGATGCCGTTTATGAAGGCGATAATGCGCTAATGGTGCAGCAAGGCATACTTCGTCTGGCTAAATTGCAATTGGTACAGCCTGTTGATCGCCTATCAGCTATGCGACGTATGCCATCGCAGACGTTAACTGCCTGGCTGCACATTACGAATGCGTGCAATCTGCGCTGCGACTACTGCTTCCTCAAGAAGACATCTGAGGCAATGGATGAGATGCGTGGTCGGCAGGCGGTTGATGCCGTGATCCGTTCTGCGGTGGCAAACCAGTTTCGGCGAGTAAAGTTGAAATATGCAGGTGGAGAAGCAACGCTCAACCTTCCTTTAGTTATTATGCTTCACCAGTACGCACGCGACAGCGCAGCACGGCACAATCTGACTCTCGATGGTGTTATACTCAGCAATGGCGTTGCCCTCAGTGACCACCAGATTCGTCAGATCCACGACAGTGACTTGCACTTGATGATCTCACTTGACGGTATCGGTGACCTACACGATAGCCAGCGGCGGTTCGTCAACGGTCGCGGTTCGTTTGCCCGTGTAGCACAAACACTCGACCGACTGGCACAGCACGGTGTGACACTGTCGCTCTCCATCACCCTGTCGCATCGAAATCTTGCAGGGCTACCTGAAACGGTTGCGTATGCACTGAATCGAGGCTTACCGTTTTCGCTGAACTTTTATCGTGCAAATGACTATGCTGCCGCATACACCGACCTTGCGTTTGGCGAAGAGGAGATCATTGCGGCAATGAAAGCGGCTTTTGCGGTTATCGAACAACATCTGCCGCCGTACCGTCTCGCACTGCTCGATCTGGTGCGGTTCGATGTTCCTCACGATTATACCTGTGGTGTCGGTAATTCGTATATGGTTATTGACCAACGTGGAAGGGTAGCAAAGTGTCACATGGCGATTGAGCAGACGATTACCGATGTTGATGCGCCTGATCCACTGCGTCTGATTCGCGAGGATACCAAAGGCATTCAATACATTCCGGTTGATGAAAAAGAAGGATGTCGGACGTGTACGTGGCGCTACTGGTGCGCTGGCGGCTGCCCGGCACTAACGTATCGTGTAACGGGACGCTTCGATGTCAAGTCACCGAACTGCCGTATCTATCAGGCCCTCTTTCCAGAAGTGCTGCGGTTGGAGGGATTGCGTTTGCTGCGGTACGCAGGCGGGCGGCTGGGCGCGGCAGCACAGTGCTCGTAGCTCTGGCATACCGGGTGCCGAATTAACTTCGTTACAAGAATACACCGCAGCGACGCTAAGAGTGCAACGCTTTATACCAAGCACTCGCTACGTCCGCTGCGGTTAGATAGACATCTGGCCAACAATCAGCAGGGATGCTACTCGATTAGCAATGCACAACGTTCAAGGAGATCGCGCATCGCCGACCTTTTTCCTCGAACTGGATAGTCCTGCTCGAATGTGCGTACTGCCTGCGCAACGATGTCTAATTCTTTGGCGCTCAAATCCTTCAATCGGTTATACACACTGTTTTGTCCACGCAATCCACCGGGATCGCTGAGTGTGTGATGGAGGTCGCTGCCCATGAATACCCGATCATACTCAAATGCCAGCGCATAATAACGGATCGCATAGCGCAAGCAATCATCGACCGTCCGAAAATCTACCTTGCTGTCTTCAACGAACAACTTGGCAAGTCTGAGATGTTCATCTTCAATACGCTTCAAGTTATCCTTCAAGTTTTCCTCCGACCGGTTGCGACGATAATGAGCGAAGAGGTGGTGCCCGATCAACATATGGATGCGTGCAAGTTCGTTGAATACTTGGGGATGATAGATGTTCGGGTCTTGGGAATTCGGTAGCCTTTCACCAGTGATCAGGTAGTTAGAGGGGATTGCTTCACGTGCTTCACGCAGACCCTTCTCAATGATGTCCAGTCGTTCTCCATAAAAACCGGCATAAGCCATATTGACTCCGGCAACAACTTGACGGAATGAATTGCTTTGGTCACGTGCAAGGCGGATGGCGCTTTCTAGTGTCTCCACACTCTGATCCAACAGTGCGCCGCGGTCTTCTTCCAACAAAGAAGGATGACCGCACTTTATTGCGATGAGACGGCGCTGCGCATCTCCTTTTTCAATTAACGGCTCGATCTGGCGTAATGACGCACCTATTTCGCCGAAGATGTCATAGGCCGCCTGCGCATATTTGATTGCCTTCTGCAAGCGCTGAATGCGTTGATTGGGATCAGCATGATGCTTTACTGATCGACGCAGCACCTCGGCTAGGTTCCGCAATGCTATTCCTTGTCCCATGCGGTATTCAACTGCACGGAATAATCGTAGTGCACGCTCAGCATAGGCCTGTGCCTGCGTATAATCGCCAGTATTGGCAAGGGCGAGCGAGAGAGTAGCGTAACTGAGGCCGATCAATACTCTTGCACCCAGCTTCTTCCGGATATCGAGACCTTCTTCAACCAGTCTCTGTCCGTCGGCAAAGCTTCCCTCCTCACTCTCAGCAACTCCAAGATTGTTCAATATCGAGGCCAGATAGACCGGCATATCAACCCATCGCCAGAGAGCAGCGGCACGACGGTATTCTATGATTGCTTGGTGTACCTGCCCACGAAACCGTAACCCGAACCCTCGGGCCTGGTACACCAGCGCCAACCAACTTCTGACGAGCAATTTTCTCGTCTTAGAAACGTTCGGTGATTTATCCACGTCGCTCAAGATTTGTTTGGCATCATCTAGCAAGCTTTGAATACGTTTAAGGGCTTGCTCATCTTTTGCGCCGCGTTCAGTCATTGCCAGCGCTTCCCAGATATTGAGCGCCGCTTCGATTGTCCGATCAGCGTTTTGCGAGGTCTGACGCTCTTCCTGCCGCAATCGCTGCGCTTCCTGAATGGCGGCAGGGTAATTTCCCTCCCCATACAGGCGTACTACCGGGGAAATTTTGATAACACCCACCACCACTTCGCGTTCCAGATCATCAATGAATGGTTGCTGTCCTGACGGGTCGCGCTCATCGAGGAATGCAAGCAGCTCTGCCTGGAGCTGAATATCAAGCATGGTGTTACCGGTTGAGGTTGCGTAGGAGCTCAGGTGGAAGTACTCTCGAAACCCGGTAAATGGTTTATACCGTAGGGTGTAGTACATGCGCTCGACCAGTAAACGATGCCTCTCTTGTTGAACACTAGTGATGCGCACGTGATCGAGGCTTGGTGTCTCCTCGACTGAGTGGTACTCCTGTTCAATTGGCGCGTACAGGTCGTCGAGTTGTTTGTTGTACTTTTCAATCTGATTCTCGTACCACTTAATGATTGTTTCGTTAACGTGCGCAGCTCCAGGTGCGTCGTCTGGTGCACTATAAATCTGCCGCGCCAGGATGGCATACATCTCGTCGTGCAGGAAGTAACGACCATCGCGCACCTTAACAAACGACAGGCGCTTAACAGGCTCGAGTCGATCACGTGCTTCCTCAACTGAAATCTCGAGCAGATGCGCCAGCAATTCTTCATCAACACCTTTTGGTACTCGCCCCAACATAGGGAGCATATCCCGGATGCCTTTAGTGTCCATCATACGCTTGACGATCTGCCGCTCGAGTTCCTCTTGTGCACGCGCAGGATCGGTATCGACATCGAGGATGTCTGGTATTTGCCCGAATCCGGAAATGCTGATGTAATCGGCCAAAAGTGCAAGCATAATCGGCGCACCGCCGGAGTAGCGGTACACCCGCTCCCTGTACTGCGGCTTCAGATCGCGCAGTGTATCCGCAACCGCTTGCTCACCCGCTTGTTCGGCGGCTCGCGCCACTGCGTCCAAATATTCGTTTGTTTCCTCTAGGGTGAACGGTCCTACTTCGATACGTGTTAGACGAATTGCCGGATGGTTCTCAAGGTCTGGGAAGAGATGGCGAATCTGGTTGCGACCGGCGACCAGAACAGTAACGTTGCCCCAGTGGGGTAGGGTCTCGATCAGCCATTGCCAGGCTGCGGCCACCTGAAATGGCGGACGTTGCTCAGTTGCGCCGTAAGCAATGCGTTCAGCCGTATCAAGCGCAATCACGACGTGCTGCGACTGCGAGAAACGGTTGAAGTCGGTGATAAATGCTTGCAATGTCTCCTGGATTGCTTCGGCAATCGCACGCATATCCCCCGAGATCTGCGCTTTGTACTGCTGCGCACGTTTTTCCTCAAAGGTGCGGAAGTGACCACTATTGGCAACATTCAGTGAGGCGTAGATCGCACTGGCAAGCGCTAGACTACTGTGATACTGCATGTCGTACAGATCAACTACCTGCTGTGCCAGGAAAAGTCCGGGTTTGCGTCGCTTGAACGTATCGTTCAAAATGCGCGTTTTGCCGATACCACCCTTACCGTACAGGGCAATAATAGATGCTCCCGAAGTACTAGAGATCGCCGTATCAATCTGTTTAAGTATCTCCTCCCGTCCAACCAGGTCAGGAGTTGCCCATGCGCCGGTATAACGCTCAAGTTCATGCTCACTCATAGCAAAGTCCTCTTTGTCGTTCAGGCGAATGAGACAGAATGACCGACATCTTCCGCTAGCACCCCACGATGGTATGTGGCGCGCTGTTCGAAGTACTGCCTACTGTTCGGATACCTTTTCGCCCAGTCTTCGTACAGATTTACAGCCCGTTCGTGCAAGCGTCGCCAGACTTCTCGCTTTTGCGATTTCAGAAGCTGTTCAAGAACAGTACGTACTGCTTCGTCGAGGACGTACCTTGCATCTTGCCAGCGTCCTAGGTTCGTTTCAAGCAGAAGATCTCGCAAGCCACGCATAGCTTTAATCGTGTATTCTGGTCCCTCCGGTTTCGTATTACGCAGTTCCGCTAGAAAGTAAGGCATCTCATGTTCGCGAAACCCATCCTTGAGCACACACAGCGCATTGAGTACTTCTCGCAACTTGTCGCGCCATTGCGTGGGTATCACTTCTAACAAGCGGCTTGCTACATCCTCTAGCACTTTGTCATCAATGGTCACGTCATTGATAGTTTGTTCGAGATCATCACCCTTCGATAATCTGTCGCGCACCTGATGCACGAATGCTCTGGCAAGCAACTCATTAGTCAGCGGATACCCACCACCGAGGTTGATCACCTTCTTTGCCAGTTTCTCTGCCAGTTGTCTGAACTCTTCGTCGGAAAGATTGGCAGTCACAGATATATCACGAAGTGATCTTCGTATCTGCTCGACAACCTGTTCAAGCGAGAAAGGGGTGAGCGATTGGTCTTCACGTTCGAGGCGCAGATAGGGAGATTTCCAGAGATATGGACGGCCACGGCCTGTCATAATGATTAAAACACGTGGTAACGCTGCCAACGCGGCGAGTAGGTAGCGTTCCAGATCATCGAGGAAGCTTCTGTTTGCTTCGAACACCGAGTCTAGAATCAGGCAGATTATCAGGTCTCGTTCTGACTCCAGCTTCTTTCTGACATCCTGTGCCAGCCACGCGGAGAGATCGCGCAATGAAGCGTAAGGTGTGCGAACAATGTCAAGTTGTTCTGCGATCCAGGCAAGAAGCTCCTGAAGCAAGTGTTCGTAGTGCCGCTCATCCCCGCTTGCGATCTGATTATCGTTGGTGATGTACCATTCTCGTTCACCTTTTTGCAATCTTTCAGGGGGCGGTGTAAGACAGATCAACAGTGATAAAATGCGATAAGCCGGTGGTGGATCGGAGGATGTTTGCTTTAAGACAGAGCGATGGAGATGAAGCGCCAGCCAGCTTTTGCCTAATCCACGTTCGCCTTGAAACACTATTGTCCGCACCTGCTCAGCATCGCCGCGTGCAATGTTCTCAAGAGCCTTAGTTACCGTTTCGATCTCTTTATCGCGATTGACAAAGAGATCGTCTTTGTATACCGGCAGATCGGTTTGTGTCATGTTTATCCTCCCGTTTCGTTGATCGCCGAACATTTTTGAAATCCTGGACATGGAGCCGGTGCCCTGCCAGGCTAGACTGTGTTGGTTCTTATCAACGCGATGGCGGCGATAGACTGCGCTGGGTTGCGTAATGGTGATACCAGGCGATAGCATAGCGAATGTCCTCCTCATCAAGTTGCCATCCGTCGTTCAAACGCGCCGCGTAATGTAAGATTGCCTTCCGAGTTACCTGGAGTGCAATGCGCGGCAAAGGCGGCAGATTTTTCACAATCTGTTGTTCGACATTGGTTAGTGCCGGCGTGCTAATAGCGTCGAGCGACTCGAAGCGTTCTTCGGAAGCAACGGAAATGCGTTTCCGTAGCATACTCACCAGTAAGTCGTGGTTCCAAATGATACGAGCTATCTGCGTGGAAATAGCATGGTGGTGAAGGTATTCAGTTATAGCAGATTCTAGCGAATCGGGGATGAATAGTTTGATAAAGGTTTTCGATTTAGCCCACGTTTCAGAGCGATCAAATAGCTCGAAAGCCCATGGTGCTGCGTGTTGAGAGTCTTCCTGATTTTCATACATTGCATCGAGACCATCAATTAGAAGCAGAACATGGCTGAAGCCGAGCGCGTCGGTCACGACCTCGACAAATGTCTGAAAGACCTCCTCCATCCGCCCACGCATAGCGTCGGTTCCAGACGTTGCTAACGTATTGCAAAACCGATCAAGAACATCAGGTGGCGGCGGTGCAGTGAGAGCGTATGTTCGTTCTAGGAGTGGGGTCAATCCGGCCGGAGTACCGGTTTCACGTAGAATGTCGAGATAGTAATCGAGTGGTCCAGGCAAGCCAGCGCGTAGAATAGCGGTTACTGCCCGAATCTCGGTACTTGATGCTCTAAACAACCGCTCTGGACGAAAGGCCAGACCGGTGAGTAGCGCGCAGGTACCGGCTTCAAGCAACAGACGCAGGTGCTCCCTAGTAGTTGGTGGGGTACCGGTGAGGGGGGCTGTACCCAAATTATAGGGTAATGGGAACGGGTATGTTCCGCCAATATCGAACCAGCATGTCCGCGTAACTGCGACACGCATAGCGGTTTTACCACCGCCCGGCGGAGCGACAATGATGGTTGGTTTATTGTCCAGTGCGACACGGAATATGTCGAGGTTGACAGTGTATTCGGATAGATGGGGATCGCTTGATGCTTCCAGATGAACATACGGATCGAACCGCAGACCGATGCGGCGAAACCAGTCGGTAGATGTTAGAGAATGCTCATCGGGATATTCGTTCTTGTCCCGAGTAGTCATACTATCTTACCCATGTGTTAACCGTTTCTTTATTGGCGCGTTTAGCCATTGAGAATGTAGTACTTCACTCTTGAGAAAGAGATTTTTCGCATTAGGATAAATTAGAACGAATGTTCATTTCTTTACTCATAAAACGCTATATCGAATCATACTACTCCACATTTACACTTATCCCTCAAGCTGCTAACGGTATGCTGATAGAATACTGAATATCATCTCACCAAAACCTCATCAGGTGTTTCCTGCAGAGACTGCTGGTGAACAGATACTTTACAATCGGCAAGACGAGAACCGGCATGAATCATTTCAAATAGCATGTTCCAATTTAACACCCCAACCACGATTAGTAATGATATAAATCGGATGGCGGGGATCGGGTTCGATGATCCGACGCAGGCGCAGGATGGCGTTATCGAGAACGTTTGTCCAGTTGGCGGGATCCTCCCAACCGTGATCGTCGCGGGTGCGCGGCTCTTCGGCAAGACCCAGATAGGCGCGGTAGTAGAGTTCGCTGCGCGGGACGCGCCGCGAGCGGTTCTCGTATAGATAGCGAAGCAGCCGGTAGGAACGTGGTTGCAGCCCGACAATCTCGGCCTCACCGATGAAGACACGGTCGGCTTTAAGGTCAATGGAGAGGCGGGGCGGATGAGTGCGCTTGAGCGAATTCCATACGCTATGAGGAAGCGAATGCGATGCACCAGCAGCGGCAAAAGCATCAACCAACGGGCGAATCAATCTGAGCCAGCCGCGTGGCGTGCTTCCGCCGTAGCGTTGCAACCAGTCACGAATATCCCGATCGGCCACACAGAGGTCGCTCAAGTGCAGTGATGGTTTTCCTATCTTCGCTGCAATGTGGCGTTCGGTGATTGTCGTCAATTGTTCTGGCGTCCACGTGAGAGTGTCTAGCTCAATGCGACCTTTAACGATACCCCAACTTCTGGTAATATCTGATTCGAGAGCACGTGGCGCAAACATTTTGATTGCAAAACCATTCAGATCGAGAAGTTCGAGCGTTGAGAGGATGGCAATCATGAGTTCTGACATGAGAGCGGTTGATCCTCGTAGCCAGGGATCGAACCCATCAATCGTTACCCATACACCACGTATCCCAATCCGCTGGAGAGTTGCGGTCAGGTGAGCAATGATACGTTGTTCGGTTGTATCAGGGTATAGGATTGCTGTCGCCGGCTCAAATATCAGATGCTGACCGAGTGCTTTACCTTCGTCATTAACCGCTTGTTCTGCCATAGACGCCCATAGATGTTGCCGGTCGGCGCTGATGTGTGCCTGAATAAACCAGTGGAACGTCATCTGAACAGTTGGTGGTGCACGGCGAAACAGGTCAGGGTGTTTGACTAGAATCGTGAGTAGTGTAGTTGCGCAGGCATGCAGTGCCTGGCGCACAAAGACCCGCACTGCTGGACTGCCATGCACATCTTCGAACGGTTCCGGCTGCCAGTTCACCACCAGGTATGTTGGCGGAGTATTTTCCGGGGCGACTTGGCGAGTCAGCGCCAAACGCAGCGCCGTCTTTCCCGAACCACTGTCACCGACGATGACTAGCGAGCGCATACCGGTATAGGCGGCATACCGGTCCGGCTCGACGAACACTAGCGGTTGCAGATGGGATTCGCGCTCTGCAGCCAGTGTATCGAGCGCTTCAGTGGAAAGAATCGTGTTGTAATTGTCTATATGGTCTATCATCTGAAGTCGTTTTCTTGAAGAAGACTATACGCTGGATCGTTCTGATCGCGATATAACACCAAGTGTCGTTCCAATGCATGCTGAAATATGATCAGACTTAGTGCGAATGAGCCATGGGCACGCTTGAATATTTCTGTCACGAATTCCTCTTTATTTGTTGCAGAGTTTCCTAATTCGATCAGTCCAAGTAGAGACTGCTTTTGTTCACTGACAATAACAACTGTACTATCCAGCAGCGACAGCAAATCCTTTTCTGTCCAGCGCAACCGGATACTTTCGGAATGTCCGTGTTTGCCAGTATGCATGGATGTTGTAAATAAGGTGCATGTAAGACCAGCTCGTTGCAGATCATGCATCAATGTGGTGAGTTGCCTAGCTCGATCGTCTCCGGTATCGTCAATGACAATTAGGTGCATCTGTTTGATACCGAGTGGGCAGATAGTCAACCAATCCAGCACGGTTCTGGCATCCGGTATCTTCGGTGTAGCATTGGATAACAACCTATCAAGAAGATGGAGCACGATTTGTCTGACCACATCGCTCTTTGAACCCCTGTCTTGTGAACCTTGGCTTTGCGAACTCTGGTTTTGTAAACTCTGATTGCGTAAGGTTCTCCGCAGTGCTGGCAACGATCCGCTGACCCAGATCATCCACTCGGCCAGTAATATCTGTTCATCTTCTAACAGCCAGAGTATCGTCTCTGGCTGACGGGCCAGCGCAGTACACCAATATTCTCCAGCTTTACGTCCGATAAAATGTATCAGACTCCCGCAGGTAATCGGATCAAAATCGGATAGAAAAACCAGGAAAGGGAGACACTGTGTATTCGGTTTGCGGAGTTCGTTGTACAGCGCAAATGCAGCGATGTAACAGTCGAACTTGCTACTAGCAACAATTGTAGCATGTTGCTGATTGCGAGTTAATTCGATACTTTCCCAGAACTTGCCAAAACCTTGCAATTCTTCCAGATCGAAAGGATTGATCGATAATTCATTCACTTCCAGCCAATCAGTGATTGGTTTAGGCCGGACAATATTCTTTGGATGTGGAGGAGTAAACAACGGCCATGCGTAAGTTGGAGGTAGTTCATCGACTAGATGCTGACGGATGCGCGGATCGTTTGATGCAAGTTTGATGACTTCGCGCATGTCGGAGACGTTCGCATTAGATGAGGTGACATTCTCAGAAATGAACTGCAAGAGGTATTGTCTCCCTTCAGCATGGGAAGCCAGCCTCTCAAGCATTGCGATGACAAGTTCGTAGCCATTCATCTGAAAATGTTGCAAAATGTTCGCACAAATATCAAGTGTGGTTTTTGCACTCTGTTGATCATACACTGGCGGCAGTAGCAATAAGTCAGTTTTAGAACGAGACTCTTGCTGCGCCAACTTAAGCTTATCATCACTGGCTTGCTGCCGCGATCCAGGCTCGCTGAAAGTTTTAGGACGAAACTCTGGCTGCGCCAACTTGAGCAACTCGAAAACGCCTTTCAATCTTCTGTCATCTCCCGCACGATAGTACCCTGCGGCGTCCTGCAAGAGATGGATAACCCGCTCTTTCATAGCAATACTGGTCAATTTTTGACGTTGGTCTTTAATGGTTTTCTCCAGTTCGCTGCGCGTCTGATCTTCCCAGTGTCGGCTCTCTTCCTGCTTAAGCGTCTCAGTAGCGAGATGCCATTCAACAAGATCACGTTCAAAAAGATCACGTATTTCACGAATACGTTCAGATTGTTGAGCCAATCGCTCCTGTCGTCGCTCGCTAAATATTTGCCAGCCGATACCGAGTACGGCCGATGCAGCTGCCAACCCTAGACCCTCATCACTAACGAAGTTTCTGAACGTTCGCCAAAAGAACGCAGTCTGTGTTTCATACGTGATACCGATCTTTTTTGTCTCGCTCTGCCCATTTTCATCACTGACCTTGATCTCGATTTCCATCATATCACTTATGGGCAGGAATTGCACCACCAGGCGCTGCTGGCGTGAAGTGTTGTCGGCTGTTAATGATAACGGTAATGCGACTGGTGTGCCGGTACTGTCGGTGAACGTGAAAGGAATGGTGCTAGAAAATTCAACTGTGACATTCAATGCAGGCACGTTCCCATTATTTTTCAGCCAAAGCACAAGTTCGGGTGATGAATTCGTCACAGTGTCAGCGTGAATTGTGCGCGGATACAAAATGAACAGCGTATACTCATCCTCGTTTGTAGTTATAGATAATGTATTATTCTCTTGAGATGGAGCAATACCCTCTTCAGCGCGAGCAAGGACAGAGTAGTAGACAAGTGAGAACGCAAAGCCAAAGAGTAGCATTGGCACGAAACGATCTTTCCATCGTTGTGCTACTGCTGCTTGTCCTGCCGTATCCAGGCGGATGTAGATGTAGATCAGGATAACGAAAAATATGATGAGCGCCGGGAGTATCCACAATACCAGCAACATGACCGCGCCCTTATACAGACATTTTTGTGTATCCTGATCTCTATTCTAACACATAGAAGATGGTAAGCATGACTCCGGTTTCGCCGTAATGCTGAGATGGTTTCGCGGTAAGGCTCTACCCCCACCCCTCCGGCAGCGTATACTGTTCGCGTCGCCAACGCCAGCCTGGTTCCAAAATTTGTCCTGGTTGGGCAGTGGTAAGGCCCTGCAACGCTGCGTGCAGCACAGCAAGCTGCTGAATCCGGTTCCCTGGTTCGCCGAGAGGATGGCCGAACGGCCACGCCAGGTGCAGGGTGCGCGGCGGACGTATCTGCTCGGCTATTGGCTTCAGACTCACGATGCAGATGGTGCTGATGCCAGCATGTTCAACAATACGTGCGATCAGTCCCACGGACTGATTACATAGCCCTCAACCAGGTGTCAGCAAGACGGCATCCACCTGGTCTTGCTTGAGGAAGGTGGCAACTTCTGGTGCCGTTTGTTGGATTAGTGTGTTGAGGTGAGGTGGTTCGATATGGCCCATGAAACCGTAGCTGTCAGCCAGGCTGCCGATGATACCACGACCCACCAGATACCGCACAAGTTCGAGAGGGAAGAGAATGTTCAGGTCACGATCTGCGTCACTGTGGTCGTAGTAGTCGTGGGTAATGGTCAATTCATGCAAGGGAGTTGAGGCAGGAATGCGACGATACGTAGCATCGCCGCGTGGATCATCCATGTCAAACGGCTCCTGATCGCGCCGATGGACACCGCCAGTCGTGATGAGTGCCAGGCGACACTCGTACAGCGGTTTACGTAGAGGAGTGAAAGGAACATCGGCGAAGTTGATTGCCTGATAAGCACCTCCCCAAAGACGCGCTAGCTCTGGAATCTGCGAGAAGATTTGGCCGGTTAAGCGGTAGAGTTCTTTCAGCGATCGTTTGCGCCAGTCGTCAGTCATAGGTGTTCCATCAGATAATGTTCAATGTCCAGTCGTAAGGGCGATAGACCAGCCGACCACGCCGCGCTTGCATCAGCCATGCCCGCCGTTCATCATCCGGTAGGGCCTGGCGGAGGAGTTGAATAATCCCGTTCGGCCCGCCAAAATCGTCGCGGTACCAGTCAAAAATGCGCGACAGATGAATTTCGGCGCGGTCGGGATCGATGGTAACGTCGGCGGCTACAAAATTGCGGAGTGCCAGATCGAGCTGTTGTTCGATCTGTTCGGCGCTGTATACCCCGATTGGTGGACACGAGCTACTGGCGCAGTTGAGCGCAAAGTGAATGCGGTGATCGGGTGGATCGATGATCCAGGCGAGCCGTGGGTCATTGTCGGCAAACTGGGGGCCGGGAATGAACGGATGACCACGATTGGCGCGGAGAATGCCATGCTCAATGTCATCGAGTGAACAGCGTTGACCTCCGATCCGATACGCTGCCGCTCGAAAAAAGCTAAGACCAGCCCACTGCTCGGCGATGCTGGTTGTGATTCCAAATGCGATAACAGCATCAATGACTAGTGCATTGTAGAGATTGATCCAAAAAGCCAACTGGGTCGGACGATCCGGAAGTGAAGCCGGATCAAACCGTTGGAGGAGAGGGGTTAGTTCGGTGCGATAGGTGATATAAGCCGGATCGTCACGCAGCCGTTTGTACGCGACCTGCCTGCCTTCTTCGTCCATTGCTATTGCCCTGAAGCGGTTTATAGCCCGTTTAAGTTCAGCCGCCAGAGCGACTCCATCGACAGCAACGGGTGGTGGTGGGGGATCGTTCAGCACCTCGTCCTCACGGGTTCCCAAGATGGTATTGAGCGCTACTTCACGTAAGCGGATGAGTGGGTTCATAACCTCCCCCGAACATTCGACGAAACGCGGCAATTGCTGCTGGTGTGCGTGGACCGGGCCAGGTCAGTGCCATTCCATCGCAGAACTCGATCCGACAACGAGCACCGGCTTCGAGCAATGCCAGCTTGTCGCGTTCACCGAAAGGATACGGCTCGCTTGGTAGCAAGATCACTTCTGGCTCGAGAGCGAGGAAATCGGCCAGTGCTGCCCGTGGGTAGCGACCAGGAAGTACCTCCGCGACGTTCCTGCAACCACTTAGCCGGAGCAGATCACCAGCATACGTGTCACGCCCGATAGCCATCCAGGGGTCACGCCAGATCATGGCAAGCACACGATACGTTGGCAATGGAGGATCAAGAAGCACTTGCTGCAAGGCATCAGTAAGGGGTGTTGCTGCCGCAACGACATCTAAAACTTCCGCCAACGCCGCCAGTTGAGCGGCGGCATCGGCGACACTCCGAATAGCCGTCACATACACTTGCAGCCCAGCAGCACTCAGGGCGTTCACATCGCGTTCCCGGTTCTCTTCTTGCTCGGCAATGATCAGGTCAGGCTTGAGGGCAAGAATGGCAGCGCGATCCGGATTCTTCGTCCCCCGTAGTCGTGGCAGGTGTTGCAGCGCCGCCGCCGGTTCAATGCAATAGTCGGTGATGCCGACCACCCGATCCCCAGCGCCAACGCTAAACAACCACTCGGTCATACTCGGTACCAGCGAGACGATTCGCTGTGGTGGTGCTGTTAGTTCTATGCGTCGTCCAAGCGCATCATAGACTATCATCGCCTGCTCCCGACGCAGGTGAATCCTCGATAATAAAGACCGGAACGGTACTCCCTCCGCCGGCAGTGACGTTCAAGAGGGTCACCGTCGAGAGTCGACACAAACATCCGTTGACTTCAGTGCCGAATAAGAACGGATCGCTATCGACCAGACGTTCACTAATCACTACCTGACCGTCAATCAGAGCAGGATACGGTTCGTAAGCGATGGTAACCCGCTCTTGAACGACAAACGGTGAAGTAAGTGCTGCTTGCAGTGCAGCATCCCACTCGTCAGCACTGGCTTCCCAGCCAATCGTGATACCTTTACCGCCGTATTCGTCGTTGGGTTTCAACAGGAAACGTTCACGATTCTTACGGACGAAGGGCAGCAGATCGATCAATTCGTGCTGATACGTTGTAATGCCGGGTCGTACTACTCTTGTCCAAGGTACGTGAGCTGCCACCGCCGCACGTTGCGCAGCAGTTAGCGGGTCATGGAAGCGCTCATCAGAGAGAAGGGCGAAGAGCGATTTCTTGTGCAACAGTTTGGCGCGAAATGAGTTCACTATCACACATGCGCCGGTAGCATAGGCCTGCACCAGCGGGTGCGTCAGCGCTTCTTCGCCATAGTGCGAGAGGAACTCACTGGTCAGGACGCGCTTGAACACGATGGTGACCGGCATGTCACTACCTTCGGGAGTCGGCGCCAGTAACTGACCATCGCGGAAGGAAAGGTCTTGCGGGGCGCAGATCACAGTTGGGAGACCGTGTTCGGTAAAATAACGCCGGAACATCTCGAACTCGGTCGCCGTTGGCAAACCATGCCAGTCAACGATTGCGACACGCGGTTCGTGACCAGGACTTCCTGCCGCTTGCCAGCAATCGAGCAAGGTGCGCAGCATGTATTGGCGGGCCGGTAGGGTTGTGAGCGCGTACCGCTTCATAAACTCGGTCATTACCGGCATCGCCAAAAACGCTTGCGTCAACAAATCTTCATAGGCAATTGCCGCCGGACTCTCAGCATTGTATTCGACAAATTGTAATGAGGTACCATCGACTGTCAGGAATGTGTCCATTCGTGAATGGGCACTTGGTTCAAGATAACCGGGATGCATCGCAATCAGGCGCTCTTCGAGTGGGGTGAGCATGAGAACATCGCGCACTTCCTGCCCTAGCTCTGAAGATTCGAGTGCCGCCGCTACAATGGCTCGTGCTGCCTCGGCGACCTGCTGCGTACCACGGCGGAGGAGATCGTATTGCGATGCGGTGATGAGTCGTGGTCGCAGTACAGTTGCTAGTGGCCGCTCACCGAAGTAGAGCTGGCGGGCACGCATCTCTTCGGTTAACCGTTGCCACGAATCAATGGCCAACGCCGGTTCAAGTAAAGCGTGGTAATCGGCAATTGCCTGAGCAAGTGTCATAGTATCGAACCTTTGTGAGCAGTAAATGACCGGTACCGAGCCATTTACTGCTCAACACAATCATCAGGCCTCTTCAGCGGCTTTCTTCTTCGTAGTTCGTCGTCGCTTGGGAGCGGCAGGTGTTTCACCAGGTGATGAATTGTCTTTCGGATTGTCGTTTGTCGGTGTTACCGCACTGTTTACCGGCGCCATTGGCCCATCCAGGAAGCGATGCCATACCAGTTCTTCCGGTTTGGCCCGCCCTTGCCGGGCCAGTTCGATGGTGAAATCGGCCATCGTGCGCACTACCCAGTCGAAGTAGTAGGGGGTCAGCGAATTGACATCAAAATCGGGTGCTGGATTGGTAAAATCAATCGCGTAAGCCACGCCGTTTCGAATGGCGAACTCAACGGTGTTCATGTCATAGCCGAGCGCTTGATTGAGTTTGAGCGCAGCGTCTACGACCTGACGCCCTTCTTCGGGGGTAAGGTAGTTGTCATCGCGGAAATAGCGGTGTGGCCAGGGTGCATTCGCATCGAATTTAATGGTCATAATGTGGCGACGACCGATCACGATACAGCGCACATACTTTTCCCATGGGATGTACTCTTGCAGCATCATGCACTCAATGCCGGTCTCGTTGTACGCTCGCCACAGTTCCTCATACGAATGAACCTTGTAAACCTTCTTGAAACCACCACCCCAGGCCGGTTTGAGAATCACCGGAAAGCCACCGACGTAATCAACATGATCTTTCCAGGGAATTGGATATTGCAGATTGCGCAGTGACTCTTCAACCACCCCTTCGATGTACGAGTGAGATGGTAGTGCAACGGTGCGCGGGTGCGGGATACCGAGCGCAGTTGCCAGCGAAGCGCCGAAAAACTTATCATCGGCGCTCCACCAGAAGGGATTGTTCACGATTCGGGTACCGCTGAGCGCAGCAGTTTTCAGGAACGTGCGATAGTATGGTATTTCGTGACTGATGCGATCAACGATTACGTCGTAATCGCACAGCTCGGCCATACGTGTACCGCCCAACTTGATAAACTCGGCATGCACCCCAGCATTGCGACGATTGACCTCTTCAATAAATGCAGGTGGCCACGACCACTCACGACCCACCAGAATACCGATCTTTTTTACACTCACAATAAACCTCCTTATATGGCAATGGCATGATTGGCGAGCTGGCAAGGCTGATTGTAGCACAAGGCAACAGAAGTGCAGTTACGCTCGTGCTGAACGGTTTATGAACGAATAATCGCCAGCACTTCATCACGCCTGGCTTCCATCTCGGCCCGTGAGGCAATCGATTCCAGATTCAACCTGATGAGTGGTTCGGTATTCGAGCCGCGTACATTGAAATGCCAGGTGTCGTAGCTCACCGAGATGCCATCAATGCGTTCAATCTTGCCATCGCTGTAGCGTTCGGCGATTTCGTTGAGTTTGGCAGCGACATCGCTGACCCGTGAATTGATTTCGCCAGAAATGAAGTAACGCGATTCGAGTCGGCTAAGCAGTTCGCTCATCTTTACGCCGCGCTTTGAGAGCATCTCTAGCAGGTAGAGCGAGGGAATGATCCCCGAATCGGCAAACGCGAAGGCTTTGAAGTAGTAATGTCCAGAAACTTCGCCGGCAAAGATGGCATCTTCGTTTGCCATCCGGCGCTTGATAAACGCATGACCAACCCGCTCGATCAATGGAATCCCACCAGCAGCTCGTACTTCGTCAGGTACGGCCCACGAAGCGCGTACATCGTAGATGATTTTCGCTCCCGGCTCTTTCTCCAGGAGGTAACGACCTAGAATAGCGGTCAGGAAATCGCCTGAGATAAACTCCCCGCGGTCATCAATCGCAAAGAAGCGGTCACCATCACCGTCAAAAGCAAAGCCGATGTCGGCCCCTTCATCTTTGACCCGTTGCTGCAATTCAGCCCGATTTTCCGGCATCAACGGATCGAGACCGTGATTAGGGAGGGTGCCGTCGGGGTCGAGATACATCCCGGTTAACTGGATGGGCAGATGGGCATACACCTCCTGCAAAATCGGCCCTACCATGCCGTTGCCGGTATCGACAATGACCTTGAGCGGTTTGATCGCTTCGACATCAATGAGTGAGAGCACTTTCTGGACGAATTGCGCTTTGAAATCGTATTCGCGACGTTGCCCGCGGCGGGTTGGTGTTGGGAAGGCTTCGCTCTCGACCAGACGGCGTAAGTCTTGAATACCCTCATCGCCCGACAAGAGGTATGGCATGCGCCGTACCATCTTGAATCCATTGTACTGTTTGGGGTTGTGCGAGGCCGTTACCATCATACCGGGAAATCCCAGTTGGGTGCACGCAAAATAGTATTGATCGGTACTGACCATGCCGATGTCTACCACGTCAGCACCCTGATCCATGATCCCCCGCGTCACCGCATCGAACAGCACCGGCCCCGAAGTACGCATGTCGCGCCCGACAATGACCGTCTCTGCGCCGAGAAAGGTGACGAAGGCGCGTCCAATGAGATAGGCAATTTCTTCGTTCAGTTCAGTTGGATAAATGCCACGAATATCGTAGGCCTTGAAAATAGCCGGATTAACTTGCACAGTCTTCCTCCTTCCGCCGGATAATCCCCGACTGCTTGCTGCAAAACGGTGTGTCGTCGAGTGGTGAAGCGTACCGGGCGTTATTGCAGGCTCTCGCGATGTTTGACGGAGCTCCAATTGTGATTGTGCCTGGCGATAGTCCCTTTCAGCAGATGATTTTACACCGCTATCGTACCATATCCGGCGTGCATGTATGATTATGCTAACCCACCGCGGATAGTTATATCGGTGGCTAACAACTCACCTGCAGCAGCGTATGGATCGCGCTGGCGAGTAGCGATCTGTTGTACCAGTTCATTCCAACGCTCGCCCCGCAGCCGTTCGAGGATAAGCTCCTGAACGGCAGCCGTTAGCTCGCGTTCGGCAGCCGTTAATGCTCGTTGGGTTTTAATGTTGGCAGTGATTAAGTGCTGTCGATGCTGCTCTATTGCATCGACAATTTGTGCGCAACCTTCGCCGGTAGTCGCAATGGCCGTAAGTACCGGTGGTGACCAACCGTCAGGTGATGGTGCACCCAATTGCAGCATGGTGCGCAGTTGGCGTACTGTTTGATCGGTACCAGGACGATCAGCTTTATTTACCACAAAGACATCGGCAATCTCAAGCATCCCGGCTTTGATGCTCTGCACATCATCTCCCATACCGGGTACTTCAACGACAATCGTCGTGTCGGCAGTTTGCGCAATATCAACTTCATCTTGACCGGCGCCAACGGTTTCAATCAAGATAACCGGAAAACCGGCTGCGGCAATGAGGGTAACCGCATCAGCCGTAGCTCGTGCCAATCCACCCATTCGGCCACGACTGGCCATGCTCCGAATGAAAACACCGGGATCACCACCGAGTGCCTGCATACGTATGCGATCACCGAGTACGGCGCCGCCACTGAAGGGCGATGAGGGATCGACAGCGACAATTCCAATTGGAACCCCACGTTTGCGCCATTCCTGGGCCAGGGCAGTCACCAACGTTGATTTCCCGGCCCCAGGTGGTCCAGTAATTCCTACCCGGTGTGCGTCGCCATACGGGTACACCGCGGCCATCAGCGCACGGGCAACTGGACCACCCTGTTCAACCAGTGAAATGGCACGCGCCAACGCCCGCCGCTCGCCGTTGCGCAGGCGCGTTACCAATTCGTGCTCATTCATAAGCTTAACCCCGCGTCAGCTCGACGTGAGAACGAATAAAATCAATGATGGCCTGTGTTGACGAACCGGGGCCGAATACCTCTGCAATGCCATGCTCGCGCTTGAGAATCTCGGCGTCTTCATCTGAAATAATGCCGCCGGCAACGACCAACACGTCAGTCATACCCTGTTCGCGTAGTAACTGCATGACCTTCGGCAGTAGCGTCATGTGGGCGCCAGAGAGAATCGAGAGACCGATAACATCAACGTCTTCTTGCAATGCAGCCTCAACGATCATCTGGGGGGTCTGCTGAAGACCGGTATAGATCACTTCCATACCGGCGTCGCGTAATGCTCGTGCAATGACCTTTGCACCACGATCATGACCATCCAGACCGGGTTTGGCAACCAGTACACGAATCTTTCGCTCCATCGAGCGCTCCTTCCGCTGTTCGCGATTTGTGGTTCGGTAGCGTGCTCCTCAGTATAGCATAGCCACACCGTCAGGCAGCAATGGTAGCGGCAACTGCGTCGCCGACTGCAGTCGTGCTGTACGTGTGCTGGCCAGGAACGGCAATGTCAGCCGTTACAATCCCTCGTTCGATCACCGACGCAACCGCAGCTTCAACGCAGTCGGCTTCAGTGGGCAGATTCAACGAATGACGAAGAAGCATTGCCACACTCAAGATGGTTGCCAGCGGATTAGCTTTACCTTGTCCAGCAATGTCAGGCGCCGAACCGTGGATCGGTTCGTACAACCCCAGTCGGCCATCACCGAGCGAGGCCGATGGCAGCATCCCCATTGAACCAGCCAGCATTGAGGCTTCGTCGGTCAAAATATCGCCAAACATGTTCTCGGTCACAATCACGTCAAAGTCGGCTGGTCGGCGGATCAGGTGCATCGCGCAGGCATCGACCAGCATGGTCTCGAAGTGCAAATCGGGAAACTCCGTTTTGATCAAACGAGTGGTAACACTGCGCCATAGACGACTGGTTTCGAGCACATTTGCTTTATCGACCAGCGTCAGCTTTTTTCGACGTTGACGGGCGAGGTGCGCTGCCACCCGCACGACACGGACGATCTCTTCTTCGTTGTAAAGGCAGAGGTCACTGGCCCATTCGCCATGATCACCCTGCTCACGGCGCTTCTCGCCGAAATAGATGCCTCCGGTCAGCTCTCGCACGACGATCAGATCGACCCCCTGCAATCGTTCAGGCCGAAGCGGTGAGGCATCGATCAATTGCGGATATATACGGACCGGACGCAGATTGGCAAACAGCCCTAATTCCTTACGAATGCCCAACAAGCCTTGTTCAGGACGTACCCGGGCCTGGGGATCGTCCCATTTTGGCCCACCTACTGCACCGAGCAGAATAGCATCGGCAGCACGACATACAGCAACAGTTTCGGCTGGCAATGGA
>Ga0308416_1000195_pt1 | contig 21986 bp, 17 predicted proteins | sample HotsprSampleOS60_FD_203468 | JGI IMG/M metagenome (GOLD analysis project Ga0308416, IMG submission 203468) | Hot spring phototrophic mat microbial communities from Octopus Spring, Yellowstone National Park, Wyoming, United States - 20090730_OS60 ... | reverse complement strand
CTAGCGCAGCGAAGCATCTAAAATCCCGCTCAACCGAGACGCCGCGCAGCTACCAAACGCCCCGCCTCACGCAGCGCCTTAGCCGGCCGCGAGTTTAGACCCTTCGCTGCGCTCAGGGTGACAGGGTAAGGCAGAGCGCCGGCGACCCCGCAGCGTCCTCTCACTGTCATGCCGATCGTCAGCCAGATGCATTCACAGTTGGGGACAAGGCCGATCGCACGCGGAGACGCAGAGAACGCGAAGAACTTTGAAGGCACAGCATCCTCAGTCGCTGCCTAGAAGAGGCGCTGTGTTGCCCTCATTGGTGAATGCACTTCCTCCACCCAATCCATCGCCAATTCTGATACGATACAGCAGGCATGTCCGAACTTCACGTCGTCCTCGGCGCGTCGGGCGCGCTCGGCTGCGCCGTTGTGCATCACTTGGTCGAGGCAGAAGGGTTGCCCGTGCGCGCAGTGGCGCGCGACGCGAACAAGGCAGCGGAGATGCTGCCGGAGGGGGTTGAGATTGCGACCTGCGATGTTGTGACCGACCGAGAAGGCCTATCGGCGGCTTGTCGCGGCGCCGGCGTGATCTACAACTGCGTCTATGTCACCGGCCAGCTCAGGGAGGTGACAAACAACGTCCTGGCTGCCGCCAAACAAGCAGGCGCGCGACTGGTGCAGCCCAGCAACGGGCTGGTGTACGGGCCGCTGCGCCAAGTGCCGGCGACCGAGGACCATCCTCAAGCGCCCACCAGCCGGCGCGGGATGCTCCGCAAGGAGATCGAGATGACGCTGCTCTGGGCGCACGAGCGCGGCGAGGTGCCCGTGGTCCTGCTGCGCCTGCCGACGTTCTACGGCGCACACGTGCTGGGCACCTTTATCAGCGCGATCTTCGAAGCGGCCTACAAAGATAAGCGCGCCTTCTGGCTGGGCCGGCTGGATGTGCCGCACGATTTCATCTATCTGCCCGATGCCGCCGCGGCCTGCGTGCTGCTGGCGCTGAACGACAAGGCGTATGGCCAAGCCTGGCACGTCCCCGGTCCCGGGCCGCTCACCGGCCAGGAGTTCATCCAGCGCGTGTTCGCGGCCTTCGGCAAGCCGCCGAAGGTCGGCGTCAGGCCAGGCGGGTTGTTTCGATTATTCGGCCTCTTCTCATCCCAGGTGGCGGAGATCAGCGAGGTAATGTATCAGTTCGAGCGCCCATTCATCCTGGACGGCGCGAAATTTGCCGCTGCCTACCCCGACTTCACCTACACCCCACACGACGTAGGCATTGAGGACACCGCGCGCTGGTATGCCAGTTACCTGGATGAGCTGGCGAAGGATGATCTGCGATGAACAGGCTTATTGAATACGAAGACGCAAACGAAGAGGTGCGCGCGATCTACGATGACATCCGCGCCACCCGCAAGACCGAGTACATCAATAACTTCTGGAAAGCCCTGGCCCAACATCCGCCCACCCTGCGCCGCACGTGGCAGATGGTCAAAGAGGTGATGACCGGCCCAGGCCAGCTTGACCCGCTGGTGCGCGAGCTGATCTACATCGCGGTGAGCGCAACCAACGGATGCGACTACTGCGTTGCGTCGCACACGGCAGCCGCCCGCGCCAAGGGGATGACCGACGCGATGTTCGGCGAGCTGATGTCCATCGTCGCCACGGCCAACATGACCAATCGGCTGGCCGAGGGCTTTCAGGTGGAGGTGGACGAGGTCTTCAAGCGCGCCGGCTAGCGCGCCAGCCAGCCGCCGTCCACGACAAGCGTGTGACCATGCACGTAGTCGGACGCGGCGCTGGCCAGGAAGATCACCGCGCCCACCAGGTCGTGGGGTTCGCCCAGCCGGCCGGCGGGAATGCGGCTGAGGATGGCCGGTCCGCGCTGGGGGTCTTTCATCAGCGGCGCGATCATCTCGGTGTTCATGTAGCCTGGGGCGATGGCGTTCACGTTCACACCTCGGCTTGCCCACTCGTTGGCCAGCGCGCGCACCAGGCCGACCGTCGCGTGCTTGGCCGCGCTATACGCCGGCACGTTGATGCCGCCCTGAAAGCCCAGCACACTGCTGACGAAGATGATCTTGCCCGACCCGCGCGGCAACATGTAACGCGCCGCTTGCTGGCACAGGTCCATGCCGGCGATCACGTGTAGCTCATACATCGCCGTGAACATGTCCAAGGGGTAACGCTCGGCCGGCTCGCGGTGTTGTTGACCGGCACAGTGCACCAGGATATCTATCGTCCCCAGCATCTCGGCCACACGGTCAACCAGTCCCTTGCGCGCCTCTCGCTCGACCAGCGCGCAGGGGAGGAAGACCAGGCCGGGAACGGGCGAAGCTGGCGGCGTGCGGGCAACCGCTGCGACGCGGGCGCCGGCGGCCAGCAACCCCTGGGCGATCGCCAGCCCCAACCCGCGCGACGCGCCGGTGACCAGGGCACACTTTCCCGTGATGTCGAAGAGGTGATTCATACGCCGAACAGCGCCAGCGGGCTTAGGCCGCGGCGGCGTTGCGCTGCCGAAGCGCGCGCCGGTCCCTCGCCGGCCACATCGTCTTCTCCCGCCTGGCCGTTTAGCTCAAACTGGAGCGTGTATAGCTTGTAGTACAGCCCGCGCTGCGCCATCAGCGCGTCGTGCGGCCCAAGCTCCACCAGCCGGCCCTTGTCCAACACGGCGATGCGATCGGCGATCTGAACAGTGCTCAGGCGGTGGGCGATGATGATCGTGGTGCGGCCCTGCATCAGCCGGCTCAGCGCCTCCTGGACCAGCCCTTCGCTCTCGCTATCCAGCGAGGAAGTCGCCTCGTCCAGCAACAGGATGCGCGGGTTCTTTAAGATGGCGCGGGCGATCGCGATCCGCTGGCGCTGGCCGCCGCTGAGTTTGACCCCGCGCTCGCCCACGAGCGTGTCATAGCCCTGCGGCAGCGCTTGGATGAACTCGTGCGCGTTTGCCGCTTGGGCCGCGGCGATCATCTCGGCCTCGCTGGCCTCCAGGTTGCCGTAGAGGATGTTCTCGCGCACCGTGCCGCTGAACAGCAACGTGTCCTGGGGCACGATGGCGATGTTTGCCCGCAGGCTGGCAATCGTCAGCGTCCGCAGGTCGTGGCCATCCAGCCGGATCACGCCGCTGGTGGGGTCGTAGAAGCGGGGAATCAGGTTAAACAAGGTGGACTTGCCGGCGCCGCTGGGGCCGACCAGGGCCAGCACTTCGCCGGGCGCGATCTCCAACGAAATATCGTGCAGCACTTCGACCCCCTGCTCGTAAGCAAAGCACACCCGCTCAAACGTGATGCGCCCCTGGACCATCCCGATGGGGCGTGCGTCAGGCGCGTCGCGCACCTCCGGCGGCGTGTCGAGGATCTCGAACAGCCGGCGGGTGGCCCCGACCGCCTCCTGGAACTGGGTGACGATGTTGGCCAGGCCGGAGATGCCGCCGGCGATCACGCCGCCGTAGATGAGAAACGCCACCAAGTCGCCAGCGCTCAGCCGGCCGGCGCTCACCTCGCGCGAGCCGAACCACAGAATCCCGACCAGCGAGAAGAAGAACATCAACCCGATCAACGGCCCGAACGTGGCGCGGATGCGCGCCAGGCGCAGCGCGCTGCGAAAGGCTTCCTGAGACGCGGCGTTGAACCGCGCTATCTCATAGCTTTCACGCCCAAATGCCTTCACCACCCGCACGCCGTTGATGGTCTCTTCGGCCACGGCGTTGGCATCGGCCAGCTTGTCCTGCACCTGCGTCGCCTGCGGGCGCAGCGAGCGGCTATATAGCCTGGCCAGGATTGTGGCCAGGGGGAAGACCGCCACCACGACCGCCGTCAACCGCCAGTTGATGGTGACGATCAGCGCTGCCGAGCCGCTCACCGTCAACAGGCTGCTGACCAGGGTGGCCAGGTTGTTCACCAGCGCGGTGCGCACCACGGTCACGTCAGATGAAAGGCGCGAGATGAGTTCGCCGGTGCGCCGATTGGCGAAGAAACCGAGGCCCAACGTTTGCAAATGCGCATACACGTCCTGGCGCAGGTCGCGGGTGACGGCTTCGCCGGCGTAAGCCAGCAAAAGTTGACTGCCGATGTCCACGCCGGCCCGCACCACGAACACCCCGATCAGGAGGCCGATGATCTGCTCCGCGCTCAGCCCGACCGAGGCGCCGGTGACGGCGTTCACCAGTTGGCCGCTGATGAGTGGGAAGGCCAGGTTGAGCGCGGTGCTCACGATGAACAGCAGCGCAGCAGCCGCCACCATGGCCCGATAGGGCGCAACGTAAGGGAGCAACCGCCGCAGGGAGGAAGTGCTAAGCGCAGCGCGCATAGCCACTGATTGTAGTGATCACTGATGAAAGGGGGGTGTATTTACGGCCAGGGGCAAAATGCCGGGTGGCGACGGCGGCGCCATCGCCCACCCTCCATTCGGCCTTCGCCGGCAGCATCGCTCGGTGGAAGGCTGCCCTGTTGTTTGGCAGCCGTTTAGATCCTTCCTCTTGTGATGCCGGCGGCACGGCGGGCGATGCGTACACCTGTCCTGTGCTTGCGCATGTTGTCGCTTGACCCTATCATCAGCCCGAGGCGCAGCCATGACTACCGTCTTCGCTTCCCTTGGCCGGCTCGGCCTGCCGGCCCCGATCAAAGACCTGGCCGCGCGCACCTGGGACGCCATCGTGGTCGGCGCCGGCCACAACGGCCTGGCCTGCGCGGCCTACTTGGCCCGCGCCGGCTGGCGCGTATTGGTGTTGGAAGCGCGCGAGCGCGTGGGCGGCGCATGCACGCTGGAGGAGACGTGGCCGGGCGTGCGCATGTCGCCATGCGCCTACTTGGCCGGCTTGCTTCACCCGCTGGTGATCGAGGAGCTGGACTTCGCGCGCTACGGCTACGAATGGACGCCAGCGCTCAACGGCTTATTCGTGCCCTTCGAGGACGGCAGCAGCATCCAACTTTACGACGACGAAGCGCGCTGCGAGGCCGAGATCCGCGCGCTGGCGCCGCGCGACCTGGCCGGCTGGCGCGCGATGCAGGCTGTGATGCGGCGCGCCCGCGATGTGATCCGCCCCGACGGCCCAGACGATGCCTGGATTGGCCCCTCGCCGACGCGCGAGCAGCTCGAAGAACGAATCGGCGACGACGAAGAGGTGCGCGGATTGCTCTTCGAGTGGAGCATGGCCGAGTTTGTGGAGCGCTATCTGCGCGACGAGCGCTTGCAGATCGCCTACCTCGGCCAAGGGGTGATCGGCACCAACGCCAGGCCGTTCGACAAAGGCACGGCGTCCATCTACTTTCACCACAGCTCCGGCCGGCTGGGCGGCTACCCCGGCACGTGGGGCTACGTGAAGGGCGGGATGGGGATGGTCTCGTTTATTTTGTGCGCGGCGGCCCAAGCAGCCGGCGCGCTCGTCGCCACCGGCGTGCCGGTGGCGCGCATCTGCCCCGGCGAAGGGGTGATGCTCGAAGCCGGCGAGCTGATCCACGCGCCGGTGGTGGTGAGCAACGCCGACCCGCGCACGACGCTGCGGTTGCTGGGGGACGACGCCGACCCACGCTGGCGCGCGCAGGTCATGGCCATCCCGATCCAGGGCTGCACGGTGAAGCTCAACTTCCTGTTGCGCGAGTTGCCAGACTTCAAGGCGCGGCCTGGCCAACTTCAGCCCCACCACTTCGGGCAAATCAACACGCCGTTGACCAAAGCGGAGTGGCAGGCCGGCTTTGCCGCGGCGCAGCGCGGCGCGCTGCCGGCCTGGCTGTGGACGGAGCAGTACTTCCAGACCGTCCACGACCCAAGCGTCATCGCGCCCGACTCGCCCTATCGCGGCTGCCACACCATGAGCGTCTTCTCGCAGTACGTGCCCTACGCATTCGCCGATGGCCGGAGCTGGGATGAGCACCGCGAGGAGGTCAAGCAGCTCGGCATCGCCTCCATCGCGCGCTTTGTCTCGAACTTTCCGCAGGCAGTGATAGACGTGGAGGTGCTCGGCCCACCGGACATCGAACAGCGCACCGGCCTGGCCGGCGGGCACATCTTCCAGGGCGAGTGCCTGCCCGATTTCATGTGGGATCGGCGGCTGAGCTACAAGACGCCGATGGATGGGGTTTATCTGTGCGGCGCGTGCACGCATCCCGGCGGCAGCGTGATCGGCATCAACGGCCGCAACGCGGCGATGACCATCCTGGCCCAGTCAGTTTCATCACCACCAGGCCGTGCGGCATCAGCGACGCGGACTTTCGCCACAACGCGAAAGGCGAGGCCGTAAGCGAGCGACTACGCAAAGGACAGGCTGCGCCGCGCAGTGGCCCACAGCGCCAGGACGACCAGCAACACGCTGATCAACAGCCCCCACGCTTCCGCGCCCGCTGCTGCGCCTATCTCCATCGCTGCGCCGGTCAGCGCCGGGATGAACAGCGCGCCGACCGCGCCCACGCTGGTCAGCGCGCTGGTGATCATCCGCGCAGCGAAGGGAAACTTCTGAATCCCGATGCTGACCAGCGTAGGGTAGATCGGGCCGAGACCGATGCCGACCACCGCTGCGCCCAACCAGGCCGCCGCGCCCACCTGATGCGCTGTCAACATGATCAGCAGGCCAAGCAGCGCGACGCCGAAGAGCACCCCCACCAACTGAATCGGCGGGATGCGCGCCAAGGCCAAGTTTGCGAAGTAGCGACTGAATGCCAGGGCTGCCCAGAAGACGCTGACTGCGCTGGCAGCCTGTGCCGGGCTGATGCTGACCGCGCGGCGGGTGAACTCCGTCGCCCAGCCGCTGAAAGCCACCTCGCAGCCGACATACAGCGCCATCATCAGGCACAGGATCAACGCCGCCGGCGAGGCAAACAGCCGCCTGGCGTCCTGGCCGGCCGGCGGCGCGCCCGGTTGACCAAGCGCACCACGCATGGCGATCGCGCCAATGGTTAAGGGCAGCGCCATGACGGCTGCCGCCCACGGCGCAAGGCGGCCGTCATCGGTGAGGAGATAACTGGCGGAGACCAGCAGCGGGCCGATCAGTGCGCCAAGGCCAAAGAAGGCGTTCAGTCGGTTTAACTTGGCCGCGCCCTCGCCGGACTGCGCGCCGAAGACAGTGTTGTAGGCCACCTGCGTGCCTGCCTGTCCCAGCCCGAGCAGGCATCCGCCGAGGAACAACACATCCAGCTGCTCCCCCAGCGCCAGCAGCGTCATGCTGAGGATGACCACCAGCGGGCTGCCGATCAGCATGCCGCGCGTGCCAATGCGCGCGCCGAGCGTGTTGATGATCAGCGCGGAGAGGATATAGCCGAGAGACATCCAGGTGAAGATCACCCCTATCTGCTCAAAGCCGGCGTTGGTGCGCGCGGCGAGCGTGGGCAACAGCGGCCCGAGCAGCGCTGCGCTAATCCCTAGGCTGACAAAGGCATAGCAGGCCAGGGCGAACCAGCGAAAGGCGGACGCGCGCATGACAAGCCCGGATTGTAACGGCGCTATATAGTAGCCGTTATGGCGCTCTCGAACAAGCAACTCGCTGAGATCTTCAACGACATCGCCGACCGCCTGGAGATTCAGGGCGAGATCATCTTTAAGGTGCGCGCCTACCGCACGGCGGCCGAGAACATTCTGAACGCGGCGCGCCCCATCGCCGACCTGTGGCAGGCCGGCGCGTTGGAGGAGATCCCCGGGATCGGCAAGGAGATCGCCGCCAAGATTGACGAGCTGATGCGCACCGGCCAGCTGGCGTTCTACGAACGACTGCGCAGCGAAGTGCCCGATGGCGTCGTTGCGATGCTGCGCGTGCCCGGCATCGGCCCAAAGCGGGCCAAAGAGTTCTGGGATCGGCTCGGCATCACCAACCTCGAACAGCTCGAGGCTGCCGCGCGCGCAGGCCGCCTGCGGACGCTGCCCAAGATGGGCGAGAAGGCCGAGCAGAAGATCCTGGCCGGCCTCGAATCGCTCAAGCGGCGCGCCACAGGGCGCGTCCGGCTGGGCGATGCGCTGCCGCTGGCTCAGCAGATCGTGGAAAGGCTGAGCGCGCTGCCCGGCGTGCAACAGGCCGCCTACGCCGGCTCGCTGCGGCGCGGCAAAGAGACCATCGGCGACGTGGACATCCTGGTCGCCACCAACGACCCCGAACCGGTCATGCAAGCCTTCCTCAGCCTGCCAGACATCGCCGAGGTCTTGGCCAAAGGCGAGACCAAGAGCAGCATCCGCCTGGCCAGCGGGCTGCAGGTGGACGTGCGGGCGATCGAGCCGCGCGTCTGGGGCACAGCGCTGCAGTACTTCACCGGCTCACAACTCCACAACATCAAGGTGCGCGAGATCGCCCAGAAGAAGGGCCTCTCGCTGAACGAATATGCCGTCACCCGCATCGGCAGCGACGAAGTAGAGACGTTCGACAACGAGCCGGCGCTCTACGCCCGCCTCGGCATGGCCTACATCCCGCCGGAGCTGCGCGAAGACCGCGGCGAGGTGGAGAAGGCGCTGGAGCTAGGGCCAGGGCGCGTGGTGATGCCCGACTTGATCGAGCTGAAGGACATCAAGGGCGATCTACAGATGCACACCACGTGGAGCGACGGCGCCGCTGATGTGATGGGCATGGCGCGGGCGGCCATCGCCCTGGGCTATGAATACATCCTCATCACCGACCACAGCGCCGGGCTGGGCGTGGTGAACGGCCTGAACCCCGAACGCATCTTGGCCCAGCGCAAGGAGATAGACCAGGTAAACGCTCAGCTCAAGCGCGAGGGGCATAAGTTCCGCGTGCTTCAGGGGATCGAGGTGGAAGTGCGCAGCGATGGCGCGCTCGATTTGCCTGATGAGGTGCTCGCGCAGCTCGACCTGGTACAAGCCTCAATACACACCGCGCTAGACCAGCCGCGCGAGAAGATCACCGCGCGCGCCATCCGCGCCATGCAGCATCCTGCCGTGCGCATCCTCGGCCATCCATCCGGCCGATTGATCAACGAGCGCGAGGGCGCAGACTACGACTGGGAGGCGCTGTTTCGGGCTGCGCTGGAGCACGACGTGGCCTTGGAGATCAACAGCGACCCCAGCCGCCTGGACCTAAACGACGTGCTCGCGCGACGAGCGGTTGAGCTGGGGTGCAAACTCAGCATCAGCACCGACGCCCACGCGCCGGCCGGTCTGCGACACATGGCGCTGGGTGTGATGGTCGCGCGCCGCGCCTGGGTCACGCCGGCTTCGGTGATCAACGCCTGGCCGCTGAGCAAGCTGCTCAAATGGGCCGCGCGGTGATCGTTGTTACTTCAAGGTTTGATGTCAGTCAAAAAACTTCCTATATGGTGTAAAATCTGGACTGGACTTGGATCATCCAAAGGAGGATTCTGGAGATGATTTCCGAACAGATGACGATCGCGTTGAACAAGCAGGCTGCCGAAGAAGCATATGCCTCGAGCGTCTACCTCTCAATGGCCCTGTGGTGTGACGCCCAGGGGTATGAGGGCGCGGCGCGCTACCTGATGGCCAGCTCCGAAGAGGAGCGCGAGCACATGCAGCGCTTCCTCCAGTACATTGTTGACCAGGACAGCGCGGCGCGCGTGCCAGCGGTGGCCGAGCCGCCTCATGAGTTCAACTCCCTGCCCGAGATCATGAAGCAGGTGCTCGAGCTGGAGATGAGCGTCGCCAACAAGATCCACGCCATCGTGGACCTGGCGATCGCCGAGAAGGACCACGCCACTTGGAACTGGCTACAGGACTTCGTGGCCGAGCAGCGCGAGGCCGAGATCAAGGCCCGCAACATCCTCGACCGCATCGCGGTCATCGGCACCCAGGCCACCGGTCTGTATGAGATCGACAAGATGCTGGGCAAGATGGCCGAGGAAGAAGAAGAGGACTAGACCCTGTTCGCAATGCGCATCGCGCTGATCGCCGGGGAGTATCCCCCGCTCCAGGGCGGACTGGGCGACTACACGCGCCGGCTAGCGGAGGCGTTGGTCGGCTTGGGCCACGAGCTGCATGTGATCACGCGCTTTGTGGCTGGTGAGCCGACCAACACCGTATGCGCCGGCGTGCATGTTCATCGCCTGGTGACGGCGTGGAACTGGGAGACGCGCCGACGGATTGAGGGGTTCAATCGGCTGTTCCGTCCAGATGTGTTGAACTTACAGTATCAGGCTGCTGCTTATCAGATGCACCCGGCCATCAACCTCTTGCCCGCTGCGCTGGCCAAGCGCATCCCCACCGTCGTGACCTTTCATGACCTGCGCGTGCCCTACTTGTTTCCAAAAGCCGGCTTTCTGCGCTGGCGGGCGATCGTGGCCATGGCCAAGGGCGCTTCGGCCTGTATCACCACCAATGTTGAGGATCGCGATACGCTCAGCCGCGAAGGGGTGCGGATGATTTCCTTGATCCCCATCGGCAGCAACATCATCCCTGTGCCGCTCGGCTCGTTTGACCCGGCTGCCTGGAGGCGCGCGCGGGGCATCGCCGAAGATGTGGTCCTGATCGGCTATTTCGGCTTCCTCAACGAGAGCAAAGGCGCGGAGGTGTTGCTGCGCGCCCTGAGCCTCCTGCGCGCGCGAGGGGTAAACGCCGGCCTGCTGCACATCGGCGGGCGGGTTGGCGATAGCGACCCGACCAACAAGGCCTATGCCGCACAACTCGACCGGTTGGCCGGCGAGCTGGGGCTGCGCGAGCACATCTACGCGACCGGCTTCCTCGAAGAGCGGGGAGTCAGCGAGGCCTTCGCGGCGTGCGTGTGCATCGCCTTGCCCTACCGCGACGGGGCATCGTTCCGGCGGGGCACGTTGATGGCTGCCTTGGCCCACCGCTGCGCGGTCATCACGACCCAACCACGCATCACGCTCAGCGAGCTGGTGCACGAAGAGAACGTCTTGCTGGTCCCCCCGGACCAGGCGGATGCGCTGGCCGATGCCATCGCTCGGTTAATTGGCGATCCAGCCCTTCGCGCGCGGCTACAAGCCGGCGCGGGCGCGCTCAGCCGCCTATTCGAATGGGAGAGCATCGCTGCCCGCACTGTCGATCTCTTCGGCGCGCTTCTGAACTAGCGTGCGGGAGTGAGTGATAAGAAGTGGTTTAATCAAAGACGGGTCTAGAAGACCCAGACAGCCATCCGTGCCTCTTGCGGCAGCCAAGAGATGCGCAAGGCGGCTCGCACATGCAAGCGATAGACCACGCCTGAACCAGAGCCCAGAGGACAAGACGCGCCAAAAGGCAGTCCTGTTTAGCAATGCCAAACTGCGCACATGTTGAGTGCGCCGCTAGCGGGACAAGTATGTTGCCTCGTTGCCGCCACAACCACCTATGCCCGCCACCTCCGCTGAAGTGCACGAGTGATACACCTTTGCTGGGTCAAAAACAGATATTGTTTGATTACAGCGGTGGACCGCGAAACGGGTTGGGTTGGGCGCTGGTGATTGAGCGCCATTCAAAAGCTGGTTGATCGACACGTTCCGGTTCTGCTCAGACGGATATCCCGTCAAGCGAACTATCGTCGCAGTCGTCGTCTCATAGCGCGTGGCAGGTCTTACTCGGTCGAGGCAAGGAGCTGCGCTGTTTTGTATCGCAGCTTGACGCGAGGATTTGCCAAGCGCTGAGAGCTTCTATTGCCCTCTTCGTGCGAACGCTCTTTTAGACAGCGCTGTCTCGGATACCATCATGGAGTTTATATCACTCCGAATTTGAGCACTCCCGGCTGGCTAGTCTGGGTAGAATGCTCCTGCATGTCTTCCGATTACTCTGCGCCTACGCTGGCAAGGACGCGCCAATGAAAGAACCCACCTTCAACATCGGCATCGAAGAGGAATATCAGATCGTTGACCCCGTCACCCGCGAGCTGCGCAGCTACATCACCCAGATGATCGAGGACCAGACGCGCGCGCTCATTGAGGTGGACATCAAACCGGAGCTACACCAATCGATCGTCGAAGTGGGCACGAAGGTGTGCCAGACGCCGGCCGAGGCGCGCGAGGAGCTAATCCGCCTGCGCCGCGGCGTCATCGAACTGGCCGCGCGCCACGGGCTGAAGATCGTCGCCGCCGGCACGCACCCCTTCTCTAGCTGGATGCAGCAGGAGATCACCCCCTTCGAGCGTTACGCCGGCGTCAGGGAAGACATGCAGATCCTGGCCCAGCAACTGCTAATCTTCGGCACGCACGTGCACATCGGGATCGAGGATCGCGAGGTGCTGATTGACGTGATGAACGTGGCGCGCTATCTGATGCCGCACGTCCTGTGCCTCTCCACCAGCTCGCCGTTCTGGATGGGCCAGCACACTGGCCTGATGAGCTACCGCAGTGTGGTCTTCCGCAACTTCCCGCGCACCGGCACCGCGCCGCGTTTCGGCTCGTATGCCGAGTTTCAGCACTACCTGGACACGCTGGTGAAGACCAACAGCATCCCCGACGGCACCAAGATCTGGTGGGACCTGCGGCCGAATCACAAATACCCCACGCTGGAGATGCGCATCTGCGACGTATGCACGCGGGTGGATGAGGCGGCCTGCATCGCAGCGATCTTCCAAGCCATCTGCTACAAGTGTTGGAAGCTGCGCCGCAGCAACCTGACCTTTCGCGTGTATTCGTCCGAGTTGATCGAGGAGAACAAGTGGCGCGCGGTGCGCTATGGGTTAGATGGCAAGCTGATTGACTTCGGCAAGCAGGAGGAGCTGCCGGCCCGCGCGCTGGTGAGCGAGATGATCGAGTGGTTCATCGGCGATGTGATAGACGAGCTGGGCAGCCGACGAGAGGTGGAGTATGCTTTCACCATCATGCGCGAGGGCACCAGCGCCCACCGCCAGCTACAGACCTACCAGCAAACCGGCGACCTGAAGGCCGTGGTTGACCGCCTGATCCACGAGACCGCCGAGGGGGTGCTGTAGCAAGATGGGCACCTTCGTCCCGCACGGCTTCAGGGAGATTGCCGGCCTGATGCACGCCGCGCACGACGACATCCTCGACGCGCTGGCGCGCCACGGCATTCGCTTTCCCGACTACCCCAGCTTTGACCAGCCGGGTAACCCATGCGGCGTCGCGGCGGCCAAAGCCCACCCGATGCAAGGCATCCTCAAGTACCACGGCCTGGCCGATTGGCAGTGGCGAACTGCCTTCATGCCCAGCATCTCCGTCACCAACAGCGCGGCCTATTCGATCACGCTGGTGGCCTTTGACCCTGACCTGGCCGAGGATGAGGCGACGATTGACGGCCAACGGGTCACCGGCCGCGACCTGGAGCGCATCCGCCATAGTCTGAACGCCGTGCGCAACCTGGCGGCCATCCGCAGCCACGCGCGGGTGTATTCGCGCAATGTGGTGGCTGGCGGGGCGCTGCGGGCCGGCAAGGGCCTGGGCACCAGCGCCAGCGGATCAGCGGCCCTGGCGATGGCGGCCATTGCGGCTGCCCTCGGCACCCACGCCGTGCACAACGCGCGCTTCGTCAGCGCCATGTCGCGCCTGCTGGCCGGCAGCGGCTGCCGCTCGGCTGCCGGCGGCGTCGCCCTCTGGATGTCCTATCCCGGCATTTCCCACGAGGATAGCTTTGCCGTGCGGCTCGATACCCGCGATCAGTTGGCCGACCTGCGCCTGATCACCATCCCACTGGATTCGCGCATTGGCCTGAAGACCGAGAGCGCCCACGCCGACGCGCCGAACAGCCCGCTCTTCAAGTGTTGGATGCGCAACCGGCGCGATGAGGTCCTGCGCTGCATCGAGGCGGTGATGGCCGGCGATTGGCTGACGCTGGCGCAGATGGCCGAGGCCGATAGCATCGTGCTCCACGCCGTGACCATGACCGGCGGCGTCGAGAAGAAGCTGTTCGCCTGGGAGCCGGAGAACATCACGCTCTTTCGCGCCTGTAACGACCTGCGCGCCGCCGGCGTGCCGGCCTATTTCTCAACCGACACCGGCCCGACCACGGTGCTGCTTACGCATAAGCAGTTCTCGGCTCAGGTGATGGAGCACATCCGCGCGCTGGGCTTCGACGCCGCCGAAGGGCAGATCGCGCCAGGCGCGCACCTGGTGACGTTGGAGGAAGCGCAGGCCGAGCTGGGCGATTTAGCAGGGCGAGTGGCCTAGCGCGCCGTCGTGCTGCTGTTGGCTGGGCGGGCAAGGCGACGAACCATACGAGCAGAACACGCAGCAATCGCCGGCCTTGGGGCGCAGCACCTGATGGCACCCCACGCATTCGTAGAAGAACACGCACTGATCCACCGGCATTTGCTCCTGCTTGGCGGTGCCGCAGTGCGGGCATGTAATTGTGGCCAACTGAGTCGCCGTTTGCATGATCCTGAGTATGCTTAGGCGGAAGTATGCCACAACAGCCCGTAACATCCGCTGATGGCTACACAGCGGAGCAGGCTGCGGCGCTCATCGCGCGCCATCAGGCCATCCGCAAGCCGCGTCCCTTTGACGGTCGCTGTCCGTATATCGGCCCGCAGCCCTTCGGCGAAGCCGACGCTCGCCTGTACTTTGGCCGCGAGAAACAGCTCGAGGCCATCTTGGAGCGCATCGAGCGCGGCGCGCCGGCAGTCGCCATCGCCGGCCCGCCGCGGGTCGGCAAGACCTCGCTGGTCCAGGCCGGCGTGATCTTCGCCTTGCGCAGCGGGGCGCTGCCGGATAGCGACCGCTGGCTGATCGGCAGCGTCGCGCTCGGCGCGGATCCGCTGCGCCGTCTGTGCGAGACCTGCGCTGAGCTGGGGGCGCAGGCCGGCCTGGCCGCGGACATCATCGCGGCGATCCGTCGCGGCGGCTTGCGAACGCCTGCCGACCTGCATACCTTCGTGGACATGGCGCTGGGGGAGGATGCCAAGCGTCGCCTGGTGCTCGTGGTTGACCCGCTCGAAGCAATCTGCTCTTCGGTGGACGGGCAGGATGGGGCAGATTGCCTGTGCTTCTTCGATCAGCTTAGCGCGCGACCCCCGGCGCGCCTGATCACGATCTGGGTGATGCGCGCCGAGGCGCTGCCGAAGCTGTCCCCTTATCCCGCGCTCAGCGCGCTGATCGCGGCGAACCTCGTTGAGGTGCCGATGATGCGCGCAACAGAGCTGGCGCGCGCGATCGTGCTGCCTGCGCTGGAGGTGGGCGCGACGATCGAGCCAGCCCTGGTCGCGCGGTTGGTCAATGATCTAGAAGGCGACCCCGATCCGCTCACCCATTTACAAACCGGCCTGCGCCAGCTCTTTTTGGCCATCCCCGTCCGGCGCGGCCAGCCGAAGCACCTGACGCTGGCCGATTACATTGACTTCGGGCCGATCCGCGAGCGCGAGGAAGATCAGCCGGCTGCGCTTTTGCCGGACGCGCCAACCGCACAACCCCTGCGCAGGGCGCTGGGCGAACAAGCCGCGCAATCGCACTTCGCGCGCCAGGCGGCGCGCCTGCGGCGGATGCAAGTGGTCACCGCCGGCGCAGGGGTGGCGGTGGGCCTGGCCCTGATCTTCGGCGCGGTCGTGCTCTTCCAGGCGGCGCAGTCCAGCGCGCGCGCCGACGCGGCGGCGACGGCGCAGGCGCTGGCCCAGGCCGAGGCGACGCGCGCCCTCCGGCAGGCCGGCGAGGCCGAGGCGGCCCGCGCCACGGCAGAGGCGCGAGCCAGTGCAGCGCGGCAGGCCGAACAGGCCGCGTTCGCCACGCGCGCCGTCGCAGAAGCAGCGGCGACTCAGGCCATCGCCGGACAGGCAGCGGCGCTCAGCGAGCGCGCCACGGCGATCGCGCTGGCCACCAGCGTGGCAGACCGCGAACAGCGCGCCATCGTGTCACAGGCGACGGCGAGCGCCCTCGCCACGCGCGCCAGCGCAGAGTCCGCCGGCGCAGCCGCCGTCCGCGCCACGGCGGAGGCAGAGGTGAAGATCGTCCGCTCACGCGAACTGGCAGCGGTGGCGGTGAATCAACTCGCCAGCGACCCACAGCTCGCGCTGCTGATCGCCATCGAAGCCGAGCGTGCCGCGCCCACGGCGCAGTCCGAGGATGCGCTGCGCCGAGCCTTGGCCTTGGCTGTCCCGGACGAGGGCGCGCTCAGGCACCCTGCGGCTGTGAACGACGCGCGCCTCTCGCCAGATGGCGCCTTCCTGCTCACCGGTAGCCGGGATAGGCTGGCTCGCCTGTGGGAGATCGGGACGCGCAAGGTGCTCGTCACCTTTCGGGGGCATCAGGGAGCGGTGACGAGTGTCGCGTTCTCGCCGGACGGCAAGGCGATCGCCACGGCCAGCGCCGACCGCACCGCGCGCATCTGGGATGCGACGACCGGCCAACCCCTGGCCGTGCTCAGCGGTCACGCCGGCGCGGTAACCGCCGTCGCCTTCTCGCCGGATGGCCGACAGCTCGTCACCGGCGGCGCCGACCGCGCGGTGCGGGTGTGGGATGTGGCGACGGGCAGCTTGCTGGCCGGCCCCTTCCAGCAGACCGCTGTCATCAGCCGGGTGGCCTTTCTGCGCGATGGCCAGATCGGCGTGTTGACACCCCAGGATGCGCTGCGCCTCGACCCGCGCGATGGCGCGGCGCTAGGGGAGTGGCGCGCGGACGACCTGCCACCGGCCACCAACGGGGTGGACTTCGCGCTGTATGGTCATGCTGCACCGGCGCGGCTCACCGATTTGGACGCGGAACGCGCGGTGAGCGTGAGCGCCGATGGCCTGGTGCGCGTGCACCTGCGCCGGCGCGATGCGCTGCTCAGCCGCGCGCAGTCCCTGGCCGCGCGCGAGTTGACCTGCGAGGAGCGCGCCCGCTATTTGAGCGAAGCGCGGCGCTGCTCCTGATCGGCGCGCCGCTCGATTCACATTTGTGAACGCCCTTCACATTTGCTTGACAATCGCACGCGCTCCATTAGGCTTCTGTATCACCAGAACTATGGCCACGACGCATGCTGTGCCTGAGAGCAGACTTGCTATGCTTGCCCAGATCGCCGAGTTGTATTTTGTCCATGGGCTGAACCAAGAACAGATCGCCCGCAAGACGAACTACTCGCGCTCGATGATCTCTCGGTTGCTGAGCGAGGCCCGCGATCAGGGCATCGTCGAGATCCGCGTTCATCACCCGCTGCGCCGCGCTGTCTCCTTGGAGCGCGACCTACAGGCCGGCTTTGGGCTGGAACACGTGCGCGTGTTGGAGAGCGGTCGCGTCTTTCAGAGCGATGCGCTTGGCAGGGTGGGGACGCTGGCCGCCGGCTTGCTCTCGGAACTGATTCGAGATGAGATGACGATCGGCGTCTCGTGGGGCAGCGCGCTCGCCGCGGTCGCTGGCGCGCTGCGCCCACAGCCGCGCAGTGGCATGTATGTCGTCCAGATGATCGGCTCGTTGGGCACGCGGCTGCCGGAGATAGACGGGGCCGAGTTGACGCGCCGCATCGCGCGCGCCTTCAGCGCCAAGTACGCCACGCTGCCCGCGCCGTTGTTGGTGGGCGATGAGCAAACCCGCGACGGCCTGATGCGCGACGCGCACATCCGCGAGGTGTTCGCGCTGCTGCGTCGCGCGCAGCTTGCCTTGGTCGGGATCGGCTCCGTCCATCCCGACCATTCGGCGCTGGTGAAGGCTGGCTTTCTTCGCCCGCGCCAGTCGCTGGAGATGCAGCGACAGGCCGGCGCGGTGGGCGACGTGTGCGCGATCCCCTTTGACATCAACGGTCGCATCCTCGAGCTGCCGATCAGCCGGCGGGTGATGAGCGTGGATGCTTCGACGCTGACGCGCATTCCCATTCGCTTAGGTGTGGCCGCCGGCGAGGCCAAGATCGAACCTGTCCTCGGCGCGCTGCGAAGCGGTCTGGTGAATGCGTTGGTGACCGACGAGGTCGTTGCCGCCGGCATCCTGCGCGCGGTTAACACGGGCTAAATTAAGTCATTACACACTTCACGCCATGACCACTCATACCCTTGAGACAACCCCTCCATCCGCAGCGCTGTCCGCGTTATCCCCAGAGGCGCTGTTGAAGATGCTCTACACCATGCAGCTCATCCGCGCTTTTGAAGAAGCGGCTGAGCAGCAATACTTCGCCGGCAAGGTGCACGGCACCATGCACCTCTACATCGGGCAGGAGGCCTCGGCCGTGGGGTGCATCACCGCACTACAACCGGGCGATCAGATCACCAGCACGCACCGCGGCCATGGCCACGCCATCGCCATCGGCCAGGACGTGCGCGAGATGATGGCTGAGCTGTTGGCCAAGCGCACCGGCGTCTGCCGTGGCTTCGGCGGCAGCATGCACATGGCCGACGTCAAGCTGGGCAACCTGGGCGCGAATGGCATCGTCGCCGGCGGCATGGGCAGCGCGGTCGGCGCGGCGCTCAGCGCGCATCTGCTCAAGACCGGCCGCGTGGTGATGTGCTTCTTCGGCGATGGCGCGGTGAGCAACGGCAACTTTCACGAGACGCTCAACATGGCGTCGATCTGGAAGCTGCCGGTGGTCTTCGTCTGCGAGAACAACCAGTATGCGATGAGCATGCCGGCCAAGCAGGCCATCCCGGTTCGGGTGGCCGACCGCGCCGCGGCCTACGCCATGCCGGGTGAACAGGTGGACGGGATGGACGTGCTGGCCGTGTATCGGGCGGCCAAGGCCGCTGTTGACCGCGCCCGCGCCGGCCAGGGGCCTTCGCTGATCGAGGTGGTGACCTATCGCTACAAGGGCCACTCGCGCAGCGATAAGCAGGTCTATCGCTCAAAAGAGGAGGTGCAGGCCTGGCAAGCCCGTGACCCGATCGCTCGCTTCGAGGCCCTGTTGATCGAACACGGCCTGCTCACCCGCGCCCAGGCCGATGACATCCGCAACCGAGCGGTCAAGGCCATCGAAGAAGCGGTGGCGTTTGCCGACGCCTCGCCGGAGCCGGACCCCTCGGAGTTGCTCAACGAGGTGTATTACGAAGAGCCGGCCAACCGCACCGACCCGGCCATGCGCGGCATCATGCTGGGGTCGCCCGCGCCGTTCAACGGTCGCCCATTGCCCACCTGGTTCACGCGCACCTTCGCCCAGCACGCCGGCAGCGAGCCGCCTCCGGGCGAACGCGAGCTGACCGGCAGCGAGGCGATCCGCGAGGCGATGGCCCAAGCGATGGAGGCCGCCCCAAACGTCATCTTGATCGGCGAGGACATCGGCAAATACGGCGGCGCGTTCGGCGTCACGCTGGGGCTGTATGACCGCTTTGGGCCCGAGCGCGTGCGCGATACCCCAATCAGCGAGAACGCGATCGCCGGCGTGGCCTTCGGCGCCGGCATGACCGGCCTGGTGCCGATCGCCGAGTTCCAGTTCCAGGACTTCGTGACGCTGGCCATGGAACAGCTTGTGCTCCAGGCGGCCAAGGTGCGCTACATGTTCGGCGGGCGCACGATCTGTCAGATGGTGGTGCGCCTGCCAGCCGGCAGCGGCACCGGCGCGGCCGCGCAGCACAGCGAGAGCTTGGAGTCTTGGTTCGTCAACGTGCCCGGCCTGAAGGTCGTCATGCCCAGCACGCCCTACGACATGAAGGGGCTGCTGCTGGCCGCCATCGCCGACCAGAACCCGATCATCTTCGTCGAGAACAAGTTGCTCTACAAGGCAAAAGGCCCTGTGCCGGAGCTGCCCTACATTGTGCCGATCGGCAAGGCCGCTGTGCGGCGCGCCGGGCAGCACGTGACCATCGTCGGGGCCGGCATCACCGTCCCGCGCGCGCTGGAGGCAGCAGCGCAATTGGCCGGCGAAGGCATCGAGTGCGAGGTGATTGACCTGCGCACGCTGAAGCCTTATGACCTGCACACGATCGTGCAATCGGTGAAGAAGACGGGCCGGCTGCTGGTGGCGCACGAGGCGCCGCTGATCGGCGGCTACGGCGCGGAGATCGCCGCTGCGATCGCCCAAAGCGAGGCGTTCGCTTATCTGGAAGCGCCTATCCTCCGCCTGGGCGGAGCCGACGTGCCGATCCCCTACAACCGGACGCTGGAACGGGCAGCGACGCCGCAGGTTGAGGACATCGCCGCCGCTGCGCGCAAGCTGGCGCGCTTGCAAGTCTAGAGAAAGGAGCCAGCCATGGCGATCCCCATCATCATGCCCAAGTTCGAGATGGCCCAGGAGAGCGGGACGATCGTTCGCTGGCTGAAGCAGGTCGGCGACCCCGTGCACAAGGGCGAGGCCATCCTGGAGGTGGAGACCGACAAGATCACCATGGAGGTCGAGTCGCCCGCCGATGGGGTGCTGGCGCAGGTGCTGGCCGAGCCGGGCGCGCGCGTGCCGATCGGCCAACCGATCGCTTATCTCGCTGCCGCCGGGGAGGCCATCGCGCCCACCCCTTCGCTGGCGAACGCGCCCGCCGAACGGGCCGTCAAGGCGACGCCGATCGCGCAGAAGCTGGCTGACGAGCACGGGATTGATCTGAGCCAAGTGCCGGGCACAGGCCGCGACGGCCAGATCACCCGCCAAGACGTCGAGGCCTTCATCGCCAAACAGCGCAGCGCCGGCCGGGCTGAAGTGAGCGGTGACAAGGTGGCCGCTGTGCCCGCTGCGCGCCGGCTGGCAGGGGAGCTGGGCGTCGCTTTAGCGCAAGTCAGCGGCAGCGGGCCGGGAGGGCGCATCCAGTCCGCCGACGTGGCGCGCGTCGCAGAAGCGCAGGTCGCGATCCAAGCTGCGCCTGCCCCTGCGTCGCCGAGCGCAGAGCGCGGGCCGGCGGTGCGCCAGCGCATCCCGCTGAGCGGCATGCGCCGCACGATCGCGCAGCGGATGAGCCAGAGCACGCGCGAGGCCCCACAGTTCAACGTCAGCGTTGACGTGGACATGAGCCGCGCGCTGGCGATCGTCGAGGACTGGCGCGCGACGCAAGCAGAAGGGCAACCGAAGGTGACGTTGACCGCGCTGCTGGTCAAGGCCTGCGCCTGGGCGCTGCGAGGGCATCCGGCGCTGAACGCCGGTTTTGAGGACGAGATGATCGTGGAGTGGAGCGACATCAACATCGGCGTGGCTGTGACCGTAGATGAGGGGTTGATCGTGCCGGTGATTCACCACGCCGATCGGCTGAGCCTGCTGGAGGTGGCCGCGCGGCTGAACGATGTGGCGCAGCGCGGGCGCGAGGGCCGGCTGACGCTGGCCGATGTGCAAGGCGGCACGTTCACCATCTCCAACCTGGGCATGTTTGCCGTGGACCGCTTCACGGCGATCGTCAACCCGCCCCAGGCTGCCATCCTGGCCGTCGGGCGCGCGACGAAGCGCGTCGTGCCCGCTGACGATGGGCAGACGCGGATCGCCCCCATGGCCACGTTCACGGTGAGCGCCGACCACCGCGTTGTGGACGGGGCGCAGGTGGGGCGCTTTTTGAGCGACCTACAGCGCGGGCTGGAGCGGCCCGGGCTGCTGTTGTGAGCTGCCAAGCCAAAAGAGAGGAGCAATTGCTTATGGGAGTGATTCATCGCCAGCTCAACCCAACCGGCACGTGGGACTACAGCACGGTGCGCGCGCACGTGTATGAAGGCGGCGCTGCGCCGGGCGCCGTGCGCCGCATCCTGATCGGGCGCGACGAGGGCGCCCAGGACTTCATCATCCGCTACTTCACCATCCCTCCGGGCGGGCATTCGTCCTACGAGAGTCATCCGCACCCCCATGGGGTGATCATCGTACAGGGCGGTGGGCAGGTGCTGCTCGGCGACACCTGGCATCCGATCGGCGTGGGCGATGCGATATTCATCGCGCCCAATGAGGTCCATCAGTTCAAGGCGCCTCCCGATCAACCCCTGGGCTTTATTTGCGTCATCCCGCCGAAGGAGAAATACGCGCATGACCAGGCTTCACGAACAGCGTCGGCTGTTCCGGAAACTAATTAAGTCTTAAGGAGGATACAGATGAAACCAAGTCGTTTTCTCGTTCACGCGCTTGTCGCGACGTCGTTTGTGTTGGTGAGCTGTGCGGCGCCGCAGGCCACGCCACAAGCGCCGGCGGCGCAGCAGGCAACGCCGGCCCCTAAAGAACAAGCCCCGGCGTTGACCCCAGAGGGCATTCCCGCCCCCTTCGCTGATCCGAATAAGAAGGTGCGGATCGCGCTGGTGCGCGAGGTGGGCGAAGGGTCATTCTTCGAGCGCTACCTGGCCGGCGCGCAGTCGATGGCCAAAGAGCTGGGGGTGGAGCTGCTGGAGTCCACCGCGCGCGGGG
>Ga0308416_1000192_pt1 | contig 22087 bp, 22 predicted proteins | sample HotsprSampleOS60_FD_203468 | JGI IMG/M metagenome (GOLD analysis project Ga0308416, IMG submission 203468) | Hot spring phototrophic mat microbial communities from Octopus Spring, Yellowstone National Park, Wyoming, United States - 20090730_OS60 ... | reverse complement strand
AGTTCGCGTTGGAGACGCTGAGCATGATTCGGCAACTCAATCGCGCAATGCAGGTGTTGACCAGCGTGGAGACGCAGCTAACCAACCTGCGCCAAGTCGCCCGCCAGCAGAACTACAAGCTGCCCGACGAGCTGGACGAAGCGATTGGCGACCACCTCAAGCAAATCGGCGAGCTGAAGGCGAAGGTGGACAACCCGAACACAGGGCTGGCGTATGCCCGCAGCGCGCGCCTGCGCGGTCGGCTGAACAGCGTCTATGGGCAGATGAGCAGCAACACGGGTCCGACGCTCGCGCAGGTCGCCTACTTCAACGAGGTCAAGGCGGAGTTTGAGGCGGTTCACGGCGACATCCGCGCCTACCTCACGCAGACCGCCCCGCAGCTGAGCGAGCAGCTCAAAGCCAACGGGCTGCCCACGCTGCTGATTGGCGAGCTGTGAATGCTGCGAGAACGGTAGGGTACACTCCATCGGCATGAGTCGGATACTCTCTGTAGGTTGGATCGTGCTTCTGTTGGGGGCGCACGCGCTGCCCCCCCTCCCAAAAACCTTCAAAGAGCGCATCCCTGGCACGACCGTCGAGTTCGAAATGGTCTACATCCCCCCTGGCCGTCTTGAGCTGCCCGATCCCGAAGACCCCAGCAAGACGCAGGTCGTTGAAATCAAGGGCTTCTGGATAGGTAAAACCGAGGTGACTTGGGACGAGTATGGAACCTATGCGTTCAACAAGGACATCGCGGAGACAGAAAAACAGCGCGAAGCGGACGCAATTGCTAAGCCGAGCAAGCCCTACGGCGCGATTGATCGCGGCTTCGGCTACGAGGGCAATCCCGCGATTGGGATGACCTTTATGGCAGCGCAGCGGTACTGCGAGTGGCTCAGTCGCATGACGGGCAAGCCTTATCGCTTGCCCACCGAAGCGGAGTGGGAATACGCTGCGCGCGCAGGCACGCTGGGGCGCGAGCCCCCGCCCAAAGCCCAGTTGGATACAATCGCGTGGCATCTGGAGAACTCCGACCTCAAGCCCCATAAGGTCGCCCAGAAACAACCGAATGCGTGGGGACTGTACGATATGTTGGGGAATGTGATGGAATGGTGCGTTGGGCTGGACGGGAGGGCAATCGCGTGCGGCGGCTCGTTTATGGATAAGCCCGCTGCTATTCACCCTGGCGCACGCGCGCGCCAGACGCCCGACTGGAATATGACCGACCCACAGTATCCCAAGAGCCGCTGGTGGCTCTCGGATGCGCCGTTTGTCGGCTTCCGCGTCGTGTGCGATGCGCCTGCGCCGCAGTAAACAGCAAAACAAGCAGGTAACCGGGAGAATCGCCGACGCCCACTGGGACAGCCGATTCTCCCGGTCGCGCCTCCCTTACTTCCCGCCGAACTTTTTGTAAGTCGCCTCGTCGACGAACTTGGTGAGCTTCTGCCCGTTGTACTCGGCTTTCAGGGCGTAGCGCACCTGCTTCGCGCCCGACTTGGTCGTGCGCTCGTACTTCTGGGTCTTCACCTGACTGTCAGGTACCTCGACCATCTTGCGCTCTTTCACGCTGTAGAATTGCATAACCTCCCTCCTATGAGCGGATTCACAGGCGTCTGCGCCTGCGTGCGCTCAATATACCGCGCGCCGAACTCGATTCCTGCTAAATTCGCAGGATATTTGAGGGGAATTCGCCCCAATTTCGGGGGAATTGAGGTCAAACCACTTCCTCGAAGTCGCGGATGACCCAGCGGAGTGTCCCGTGCCCGTAGTAGGCGTCTTCCTCGATATCGAACGCGAGGTCTAAGCGTGCGCCGGGCTCGATGGGGTAGTCGCCGCCGTCCCACAGCACGGCGTTGGAGACGAGACCACCTTCGCCGCGCACTTTCAGGAACAGGTGCTTCCCGTTGCTGCTGGTGTGGCTGCCCAGCGCTTCCACGCCGCGGCAGAGGAACAGGGGTCGCTCGTTGCCCGTACCGAACGGCTCCAGCATGCGCAGCTCCTGTAGGAGGCGCATAGTTGCCTCGCTTGCTGTTATCTCCTGATCGATCTCCAGCGTGGGCACGAGGTCGTCGTCGGTTAGTCGCTCGTTTGCGAAGTTGGTAATCAGGTCGCGTAGGGCGTCGAACTGTTCTGGCGTGACCGAGAATCCACCTGCCGCGGCGTGTCCCCCGCATTTGAGGCAGAGGGGCTTCATCTGCCGCAGAAGCTCGGTTAGGTTGAATGCGGGGATGCTGCGCATCGAGCCGCGCACGACGCCCGACTCCGTGTCGATGGTCGCGGCGGCGACGGGGCGAGAGTAGCGTTCCCGCAGTTTGCCTGCGACCAACCCCACAACGCCGTGATGCCAATTGGGCGACAGCACCACGAGGGCGCGATGGCGCGTGAGGTTCTCGCTTTCCACTTGCGCGATTGCCTCCTGCACTGCCGCCTCTTGCAGGTCTTGTCGGATACGGTTATGCGCGTTGAGCGTCTCGGCAATTGCGTGCGCTGCTTCTGGGTCTTCTTCCAACAGCAGCCGCAGCGCGAGGGCAGCGTCTTCCAATCGTCCTGCCGCATTGAGGCGCGGGGCAAGTCCGAAGCTGATGTCGCGCGCCGTTGGATACCGCTTAATCCCTGCAAGCCGCTTGAGCGACTGTAGCCCAACGCGCTTGGTATGGTGCAGCCGTTCCAGCCCCAGCTTGACCAGCACGCGATTCTCGCCGACCAGCGGCATCACATCGGCGACTGTGCCGACGGCGACCAGATCGAGCATCGTGTCGTAGAAGCCGTTTCGAGGGAGGTTGCGCTCGATTAGCAGCGCTTCAGCGACCCGAAACGAGACGCCCACGCCGCTTAGGTCGCGGAAGGGGTACTGTGAGTCGGCGCGTTTGGGGTTCACCACCGCCAGCGCGTTGGGCAAGCGGTCGCCTGGCTCATGGTGGTCGGTGATGACAACTTCCAGCCCCGCCGCGTTGAGGGCGTCTACGGCGTGGTGCGCGCGCACGCCGCAGTCGCAGGTCAGCACCAATCGCGCGCCAATCCGTTTCGCCGAGCCAATTGCGTTCGGATGCAGGTCATAGCCCTCCTGCTCGCGATTCGGGATGTATGGCTCAACAGGCACGCCTAATCGCCGAAGCGTCTTAATCCACAGGGCGGTCGCGGTCACCCCGTCTGCGTCGTAGTCGCCGTAGACCAGCACAGGCTCCTTGCGCTCGACTGCCAGTGCAAGGCGGCGCACGGCAGGCTCGATGTCGGGCAACTGCTTCGGGCTTGAGAGGTCGCTCAGCGACGGGTTCAGGAACCGATAGGCGTCTTCAGGCATCGTGTACCCACGCGCGACCAGCAACCGCGCCAGCACGCGACTAATGTTCAGCTCGGTTGCCAGCCGCGCCGCTTGCGTTTCATCCGTCGGACGCACACGCCATCGGTACCGCGCCATAGGATACGCTATTGTACCTAACCAACAGCAAATCCCCCCTCACCCTAGCCCTCTCCTCCCTTGCTAAGGGGGGCGAGGGGGGATTCAAACACACACGCCTGTAGCAGTTCCACATCGTGCTGAGTGAGGCAGGCTTTGGCGAACAGGTCGGGGCGCAAGGCGCGGGTCAGGCGCAACTGTTCCGTTCGTCGCCAGCGGGCAATCGCGCCGTGATTGCCCGACAGTAGCACACTGGGCACGCGCAGCCCGCGAAACTCTTCGGGGCGCGTGTATTGCGGATAGCCCAGCAGCCCGTCTGCATACGAGTCCTGCCCCAGCGATTCGGGCGAGTGAATCGCGCCTGGCAGGAGACGCACGACCGAGTCGATGAGAATCAGCGCAGGCAGTTCGCCGCCCGTCAGCACATAGTCGCCGATGCTAATCACATCGGTCGCTAAATGCTCGCGCACGCGGGCGTCCACACCCTCGTAGTGCCCGCAGATAAGGATGAGATGCTCCGTTTGCGCCAACTCGTGCGCAAGCGACTGAGTGTAGAGCCTGCCCTGTGGCTCCAGCAGGATGATGCGCGTGTTCGGCGACGGCTGGCACGCCTCCACAGCCTTGAAAATCGGTTCGGGCTTCAGTACCAGCCCCGCGCCCCCGCCGTAGGGTTCGTCGTCGGTCTTTTTGTGCTTGCCTGCGGCGAAGTCGCGCAACTGTAAGGCGCGAATCTGCACCAGTCCGCGCTCCTGTGCGCGCCCGACGATGCTGTATCCAACGCCCGCCTCTATCACCTCTGGGAAAAGCGTAATCACATCGATGCGCAGCACGCAGGGGATTATACCGCTACGGTTCTACAAAATGAGCCGCAGATTTCACGGGCACATCCAAAATCGCTTCGTTCCTCATCGAGAAAATGACATATGAGAGCGCTTGCTCAATATCTTCTGGTTCCAGCTGAGGATAAGCGCGTAGGATGTCCTCTTTGGATGCCCCCCGATGCGAATAACTCCAGCAGGAACTCCACGCTAATCCGAGTTCCGCGAATGCACGGCTTGCCTGACAGAATACTCGGTTCGACCACAATCCGATCCAGCGATTTGGTTACGGTCATCGCTTAGAATACTACTCGAAGTGCCTTGCTGGAAGGGGTATACTTGCCATCGGATGGCAGCTTCCCTTCGGCAGCACATCGGTCAGATTGAGCGGCTTTGCCAGCAGTATGGTGTGGCGCGGCTGGAACTCATCGGTTCAGCCCTCTCTGATGACACCTTCGACCCCACGCGCAGCGATATTGACCTTCTTGTGGAGTTTGAGGGCAACGAACGCTTGTTTGTCCGATACATAGACCTCAAACTGGAGCTGGAGACCTTACTCCAACGCCCTGTGGATCTGATCATGAAGCGCGCCATCCGCAACCCCTACTTTTTGCAGGAAGTCGAGAGTAAATGTGTGGTGCTTTATGAATCGGCGCGTAGCAGGCTTGCTTAGCGACATTATTTCGGCTGGTGAACGAATCTTGCAGTTTGTTGGCGACTCGTCTTACGAAGAGTATGTCGTCAACCCGCTTTTACAATCTGCTGTAGAGCGTCAGTTCGAGATAATCGGGGAGGCGCTCTCACGCCTGAGCCGTCGCGCGCCCGATGTGTTTGAGGCAATTCCAGACGCGCGCCGTATCATAGGATTTCGAAATGTGTTAGCACACGGCTATGACATAGTAGAAGACACGATTGTGTGGGAAGCCATTCGTATCCACTTGCCGCAACTTTTAGAAACAGTACGCGCACTTCTGGAGAGAGAAACCCGCTCATAGCGCGGTCAACAATTCTCGCATGCTACAATTACATGGTACATAGGGGCATATGCTGATGAACCAACGCACAGCACTGGTGCAACCGCACAGCACAGACGCCGAGATGAGCGTGCTGGGATCGATGATGCTCGACCCCAGCGCGCTGGAGAAGGTGGCGGAGATTCTCCAACCAGAGGATTTTTATCATCCGACGCATCAGATAGTGTGCCGCGCGATGCTCTCGCTCCACGAGCGCAACTATGCGGTAGATCTGCTCACCGTTCAGGAAGAACTGCGCCGACAAGGGCAGTTAGAGGAGGTGGGGGGCTTACCCGCGCTGGTGAACCTCGTGGAAAGCGTGCCAACCGCCGCCAACGCAGAACATTACGCCCGTATCGTCAAAGAGAAAGCAATCCTCCGACGCCTTTTGCGCGCCGCGCACGAAATCATTCGCCTTGTAGAAGAGCCAGAGCTGGAGGTGCAGCAGATTCTGGATCAAGCCGAGCATGCGGTCTACCAAGTCGCCGAGCAGCGGCTAGGCAGGGAGTTTGCCGAGGTGGGGCATCTGATTGTGGATGTCATGGGACACCTTGAGGAGCGGCAGCAGCACTTACAGGAGCATCCAGGCGAGTTTTTGCAGGGCGCCTCTACGGGGTTTCGCGAGCTGGACTGGATTTTGTCGGGGCTGAAGCCGTCGGAGTTGATTATCTTAGCGGCGCGCCCCAGCGTCGGCAAGACCTCGTTGGCGGTCAACGTTGCCGAGCATGTCGCCTTGCGCGAGCGCAAAGCCGTCGCTATCTTCAGTTTAGAGATGTCCGCCGAGCAACTGGTGCAGCGCATGCTCTGCTCGCAGGCGGGGGTCAGTGCGCAGCGGCTGCGTCGGCTGCAACTAAGCCAAGACGAGTGGAACCTGCTTACACGCGCCGCTGAACGGCTCTTTCAAGCGCAGATTTATATCGACGACAGCAGCAGCCTCTCGCCGATGGAGATTCGGGCGAAGTGCCGTCGCCTCAAGTCCAGGCTTCACGGGCGCGAACTGGGTCTCATCGTGGTCGATTACCTGCAGCTGATGCGCTCGTCTAACAAGCGCGTAGAGAACCGCAACCAAGAGATTGGCGAGATTGCCCGTGGGCTGAAGCAGATTGCCCGCGAGTTCAGTGTGCCTGTACTGGTGCTGTCGCAGTTGTCGCGCTCTATCGAACGGCGCGAGAACAAGCGACCGATGCTTTCTGACCTGCGCGATAGCGGCTCGATTGAGGCGGAAGCGGATGTAGTGCTGTTTATCCACCGCGAGGAGTATTACAGCGACCGCGAGGCGTCGCTGGCGGACGCGCCTGCTGGCTATGTGCGTCAGGAGGAGGTGGAGCTTATCGTCGCTAAGCAGCGCAATGGTCCGACAGGCAAGGTCATCGTGGCGTTCCAGCCTGATTACTCACGCTTTGTGAGTATCGACCGCGAACACACAGGCGTCTACTGACGCCAGCGCGGAAGAAACCGCCCTGTCGTGCGCTGGTAGTCGGCGTATTCGGGGTAGCAGCGTAGGAGGCGACGCTCCTCTTCGCGCGCCTTGAAGTTGAAAAAGGCGGTTAGCGCAACCGCCGCCGCAATAGCCAGTGGCTTTTGCAGCACTATCGCCAGCCCGAACGCGCTCAGCAACAGCCCCGTATACATCGGATGGCGAATGACCGCGTAGACGCCATTACGCAGTAGCCCCAGCGCGGGATTTGGTTCGGGCAGCGGGGTCAACTGACGCCCGTGCATGCGTAGCGCGGCAAGCCCCACCCACGCGCCGACGGCGACCAGCAGCGCGCCCAGCCACCGCCACGCGCCCCACGACGCGCCTTCACTGACCGCCAGCGCGACGCCATACGCCACAAATAACGCCGCCTGCACGAATACCCAGACATAGCCCATATCCCGATTCTACTCTATGGATGACGACCGATTCCGCAAGGCACCCTCTCCAGAAAGGATGTGCGCAGCACTTATACCAACTGCGCGTTCAGAGTTTTACCCCCTCCTTAAGGTCTGATTAGGGTACTTTTTTTCATGCCCAACTCCCTCCATCCTCCTCAACAGGCTCCAAAGTGTCAGGAAACCAACCACAACGCAAATCCCCCACACACCCCAAAGCCTCCAACAACACTAACAACCAACCCAACCGAAACACACTCACCACACGACGCCGCTTCCCCCACAACTTACCCCACACACGACCCGCCGCATCCTCGTCCGTCCCATACCACAACACCCACAAAGTCGCCACCGCCAACGCCAACCAGATACGCTCCAAACGCCCCGCGTCTCGAACCAGCGTCCGAGGACACGACCACCCCAACCGCTTCAAGTCCCGAAACCCCTGCTCTATCCAACTCCGATACCGATACCACACCGCCGACGCCTCCTGCGGCGGCAGGTCGGTCAACACAAGCCACGCCTCCTTCATCCCACGCGCCCACAGCGTCAACACCGTACACTCTAAAGTGTTCGTCTTGAATACCCGACACCGACCTTTCCACTGCGTGCCAAGACACGGAGCCAGCTCGTGCAACACCTGCCACGCGGACGAGCCTTCCACCAGTACCCTACCGTCGCCGCCCATCGGCATCAGCGGGTGCGCCCCCAACTGCCGAATGTAGGCAAACAACTCAGGCGAATACACGCCCCGATCGGCAAGCACCAACACCTGCACATCGGGCGGAAAGGCGGGCGCAAGGGCACCAAGCAACTGCTTCCAAAGGGGGTTCCACTTCTGCTTGTGCCACGGCAATACCCGCCACGCCACAGGGATGGCGCGTTACTTGTACAGCACGCTGACGTTCAGGATACTCCAGCGGTTGCTAATCGTGGTGGCGTCCATCGCCAAGAGCAAGGTTGGTCGCGACCAGCCTGTTGTCGCCCAGCGCAGCAGCCCTGCGAAGCAGGACTGAACCGAGAGGCGGCGTCTGGTGGGGTTCTTTTGGGCGTACCAAGTTTTGAGGCGTTTGCGCATCGCGTTGGCGTGGCACTGGCACAAGGGGGCTAAAAACAGGCTGACGAGGGTCAAGGAGTGGCTGCGCGCGAGTTGGATGCCGAAGCACCAGAGGGCTAAGCCGAGTTGTTGAGGCAGGGTCAGGTGTGGGAGGAAGTGTTGGATGGCGTTGAGTCTCTGGTATACTTGTGGTGGGAGAATAGCCCTTCGGGATTGTGATTGTGTTCTCATAAGGATAAGTATACCCGAAGTGGGCTATTCTCCCCTCAAAAAAAGTGCCCTAATCAGAACCTTACGGAGGGGGCTACTATAGACTTCGAGCGCACGATTGGTAAAAGTTCACTTCCCGCTCTGTAGCGACTCGAAGTAGCGCTTCACGCGCTTGCGCTCGGCAGGCGGCACATTCTGCTGGCTCAGCGCCTGCTCCGCCTTCTTCTGGTAGGTCGGCAACGCTTGCGTGAGCGGGACGGAGCTGCTGCCAGGCGTCGGCGGGGCGTTGTAGTCCATGTAGTCGCCCGCGCCAGGCACCAGCGGCGGCTGCCCGCTGACGGCGGTGTCTTTCATCGGAATCTTCAGCTCAGGCTGTTTGTCGCCCTGATTGAACAGCTCTGGCTGTCCGACGAACTCGCCCTTGTCCCACGCTTGCTTCTGCTTCGTGCCGCCTGCGCCCATTCCCAGACCCATGCCAAGCCCGAAGCAGTTGCCCAGCCCCAGCCCTAAGCACGCGCCTTGACACTGCGACAGCTCCTTCATTTGCTTGACCTGCTCCAGCAGCTGTTGCGCCAGCTCGCGGATTTTCTCGTCGGTGTTATACTTTTTTGCGAGTTCCTCTAATTTGCGCTCCAGCTCCTGCAGGCGTTTCTCGATTTCCTCTTGGGTGAGCTTGCGCTGCTGGGGGTCTTGCTGCTGGTTGAGCTTTTGCATCTGCTCAGCGAGTTTGCGCAGGTGTTCCATCGCCTCTTTGTAGGCAGGCTCGTTCATCAACTTGCGTAGGAACTCCTGCGCCTCCTGCGAGAGTTTCAGCGCGCGCATCTGCTGCTGGAGCGATTCCAGTTGCTTTTTGAGTTGCTCCATCTGCTCTTTGCTAAGCGGGTTGCCGTTGGCGCCTTTACCCGACTGGAGTTGCCTCTGGAGTTCGTCGATTTGACGTTGCAGGTCGCTCATCTGCGCCTGCAAGTCGGCTTGGTTGGGGTTCTGCATCGCCTGCAGGGTCGCCTGCAGGCGCTGGAGTTGCTGCTGCAGGTTTTGCATTTGCTGGGCGGTTAGGGGGCGTCCCTGCAGGTCTTTGCCCGACTGGAGTTGCTGTTGTAGGCTTTGCATCTGTTGCTGCAGTTGCTGGTGCAGCCCTTGAAGTTGTTGTTGCAGTTGCGGCGGGAGTTGCTTTTGTTGATTAGACTGCTCCGCCAGTTTCTGCAGTTGCTCGCCTGCGGTCTGGGCTTTCTGGGCGGCTTGTTCCAGTTGCCGTTGGGTCTGCTGTTCCAGTTTACGCGCTTCTTCGAGAATCTCGTTGTAGCGTATCAGGGCTTCCTGCTTGTTCATCTTGGCTTCGCGGGCGCGCTTGTTGTAGAGTTCCACATTCTGTGCGATGCGCTTGGTCAGCTCGTCGGCGTCGGGCTTTTTCGCCTCCTCAAGGATGGGCTTGGCGACCTCCTGAATCTCCTCTGCCGCTTGCTTGATCTCTTTCTGCTCCTCGCGCCGTTCGGGCAGCGCAATTGCCAAGATTTGGGGCAAAAATTGCACAAACAGCGTCAGGGCGACCGCGCCGACGAACAGCTGTTGCCACCTGCCGAACTTCGGGCGCAGGATGCGTTTCGGGTCCGCGTTCTGTAGGGCGTTCTGCGCGTCTTCCATCAGCGGCAGGTCGAACAGGTGTGCGCCGTCGGTATGTTCCATCGCGGTTTGCAGGCGGTCTTTTAGTCCTGCACGGCGGTCTATGAGTTGCGCAATCGCCGCGTCCGAGACGCGCAGCAGCAGCCCGTACAGTGCGCCCATCAGCACGCCTGCCAGAATGCACGCGCCTAACTGCCACGGATAGACGGTCAGCACGCCGCGCCAGTCGAGCAGGCTGAGCAGTGTGGCTGCAAGCGCGCCTGCTACACCTGCCATCGCGCCGTAGCGCCACATCAGCAGGATGCGCACCCGCCGTCGGTACGGGCGCAGGCGGTCTACCCAATTCAAAGCGTTCAACGCCATCGTGATACCCCCAAACCGTCCACAGTATACCTCTCCACTGCGTAAATTTCAAGCCCTTGCCTGCCCGACAGGAAACGCGCCGAGCGGAGCGAACCGTTGCCCCATGAAAACGCTTTTTGCGGCGACTTGGTGGTTCGGGCGCGCCTGCGTTGAGGCGGCGTATCGGCAGTGGGAGGAGTCTTCCGAGAGCGATTCCGCGCTGCGCCTGCTGGATGCGGTTGTGGAAGGCGCGGCGACGGCGGAGCGCGACCCACAGGTGCTGTCGGTCGGCTACGGCGGTTTGCCTAACCGCGACGGCGAGGTGGAGCTGGACGCCGCCGTGATGGAGGGCGCGCGGCTGCGGGCAGGCGCGGTCGCAGGCGTGCGCGGATTTATGCCCGCGGTTTACCTTGCGCGTGCGGTGATGGAGCGCACGCCCCACCTGATGCTGGTCGGCGACGGCGCAGCGCGCTTCGCGCTCCAGCAGGGCTACGAGCCGCAGCAACTGCTCACTGCCGAGTCGCTGCGCCGCTGGCAGGAGTGGCGTCGGCAACAGACTGCGCCGAAGGAGGTCTCCCAAGAGCGCGCCGACGCGCCCCGCGAGGCGCACGATACCGTTGGCGTGCTGGGCTGGAATGAGGGGCATCTGGTAGTCGCCTGCACCACCAGTGGTATGGCGTGGAAGCTGCCAGGGCGTGTGGGCGACTCGCCGATTGTGGGCGCGGGGCTGTACGCCGACAACGAGGCGGGCGCAGCGGTCTGCACAGGCGTCGGCGAGGAAATCTGGCGGTTCGCGTTAGCCAGTCGCGTCGTGGAGGCAATGCGCACGGGCTACCCCGCACAGCAGGCGTGCCAGCGGAGCATCGACTTCATGCTGCGCCGCCTGCCCGATGTCGCCCAGCACCAGTGCGCCGTGATAGCCATCTCCGCGCGCGGCGAGTTCGGACTGGCAGCGACCCAGCCCGAGCGATTCAATGCTTTTGTGTGTCGCGACGGCACGATTGAGGAGGTCAAGGCACGATAACCGAGAGCAGCCGTGGAGATGTTCCTTCGGTTGATGCGTCTTCTCGAGGTCGACGCCCACCTCTTCAAAAATCGATCTCACAACATCAACGCTTGGGCGAAGCGTTTCATCGCGTCGCGGGCGCGTTGGAGTTTGAGCTGGCGGCGCAATTCACGCTCTTTCGGCGCGTCGTCGGGGTCGGGCAGCAGCCCCCAGTTGGCGTTCATCGGTGGGAAGTCGGGGTGCGGGTAGGTGCTAATGTAGTGCAGCAGCGAGCCGATAACCGTCTCGCGCGGGGGCGCAACGGCGGGTTTGCCCAGCGCAATCCGCGCCGCGTTCAGCCCCGCGATAATCCCTGTAGCCGCCGATTCAATGTAGCCCTCCACGCCGACCAGCTGCCCCGCGAACAAGAGCTTGCCATCGTCGCAGAACTGGAGCGTGCGCTGCAACAGGCGCGGCGAATCGAGGTAGGTGTTCCGATGCACGACGCCGTAGCGCACGAACTCGGCGTTTTCCAGCCCAGGCACGAGGCGGAACACGCGCTTCTGCTCGCCCCACTTCATGCGCGTCTGGCACGCGACGAGGCTATACAGCGTGCGCTCGTTGTTTTCGGGGCGCAGCTGCAGCACCGCGTAGGGACGCTTGCCCGTGCGCGGGTCGGTGAGTCCAATCGGCTTGAGCGGACCAAAGCGCAGGGTGTCCTTGCCGCGCGCGGCTAACTCCTCCAGCGGGGTGCAGCCCTCGAAAAAGCGCGGCTCCTCAAAATCGTGCAGGGGCGCGCACTCCGCCGACACAATCGCCTCCCAGAAGCGTTCGTACTCCGCTTTGGTGAAGGGGCAGTTGATGTAGGCGGGGTCGCCCTTCTCGCGCCGACTGCCGAAAAAGACCTTCTCGTAGTCAATCGTGCTGGCGTCCACGATGGGCGACACGGCGTCGTAGAAGTAGAGGTGCTGTTTGCCCGTCAGGCGCGCGATTTCGCCCGCGAGCGCGTCGGAGGTCAGGGGTCCCGTGGCGATAATCAGCGGGCGGTCGGGCGGGATGCTGGCAACCTCCTCGCGCATGACTTCAATCAGCGGGTGGAGTTCGATGCGGGCGGTGATGGCTTTGGCGAACGCCTCGCGGTCTACGGCAAGCGCTTCGCCTGCGGGCACAGCGAATTCGCGCGCGGTGGGAATCACCAGCGAGCCGAGCCGCTCCATCTCCCACTTCAGTTGCCCCGACGGGGTGGTGGGCAGCATCGACTTGAACGAGTTGGAGCAAACCAGCTCGGCGAGCCAGCCCGTTTTGTGGGCGGGCGTGTTGCGTTTGGGGCGCATCTCGTAGAGGCGCACGGGGACGCCGAGCCGCGCGGCTGCCCACGCCGCCTCGACTCCTGCGAACCCGCCGCCGACAATCGTCACGCGCGGCATACCGATTCAGTATACCCGCATTCGGGGGCAGGCGTTCCCAAGCAAGCGGTATAATAGCGCTATGAGCCGTGCGTTGAGCAAGCCAAAAGTGCGTCGCCGTCCCAGCCTGCCCCTACGCCGCTGGATCACACGGACAGAGTTTGAGGCGCTGATGGAGGCAGGGGTGTTCCCGCGTGAGGAGCGACTGGAACTCCTCGCAGGCGAGTTGACACGGAGGGAGCCTGTGAACACTGCACACGCCGTTGCCGTTGTGTTGGTAAGCGAAGCCTTGCAGCAGGTTTTGCCGAAAAACCTACACCTGCGCACTCAGTTGCCGCTTGCACTCAGCGACTACGACGAGCCGTTCCCCGACCTTGCTGTCGTGTCGGGCAGCCCGCGCGATTATCTCAGCCAGCACCCGACCAGTGCGCTGCTGGTGGTGGAGGTGTCCGAAGCGTCGCTGAAGACCGACCGCGAAGTGAAGGGCAGCCTCTATGCAAGCGCGGGCATCCCTGAATACTGGATTTTGAACCTGCGCGAGCGCGTGCTGGAGGTGTACCGCGAGCCAGCGGCGGATGCGCGGGCCGTGTACGGCGCGGCGTATCGCCAGCGGCAAGTGTACGCAGCAGGCGAGCAGGCGTCCCCGCTTTTCGCGCCCGACGCGACGCTTGCAGTGGAGCAGCTCTTACTGTAAGAAATAGCCAAAGAAGCAGGAATCCCCGCCTGCAGCGCGAAACCCACTTTGGGGTGAGACCATGCGTTTCTGGATGGTGTTCGCTTGGCTAAGTAGCGCATTGCTGCTTGCAGTGGCGCAAGAGACCGTGCTGAACGACGACGCGCTGCAAAAGCCGATTACCGTGTGGCAACGCCTTGCGAGCCTTGCGGAAGTGCTGGACGACATCCGCAAGCAGACGGGCGTTCCATTGCGCTGCCAAGACGCGCTGCGCGAGATGAAACTGGCGGTCTATGTGCAGAACCGACCCGCGCGCGAGATTCTGGAGCAGGTTGCGTCGCTGTTTGGGTTGCGCTGGCGGCGGGACGAAGACGGGAGTTATGTGCTGTACCTGCCTGATGAGACGCGCCGTGCGTTGGAGCGCGCCCAACGCGACGACCGCGCGGCGACGGCGCGCGCCCTGCGCGAGATGCTGCGGATTGCCCGCGAGTGGCTGCGCCTGCCGCCTGAGGCGCGCGCCGAAGCGATGGCGCCGTTCACTCAGACCAGAGAATACCCTGCCAACGTGCCCTACTCTGCCTACCTGATGGAAGAGGCCGCTGCCCAGCGTCAGATGACACAAGAACAGCGCGTGAAAGCGTTGGTGGCGGACTATTTGTTGGGCTACAGCCCACAAGGCGAGCCGTCGAAGCCCAAACGGGATAGCTTTTTTTCGGAAGAGGATACGGGAGGCAGTCTGCTGCACTGCTTGAGTGAGGCGGGAGACGCCGTAGTAGACAGGCTGCTGGCGGGGGATACGCTGGGGTTCAGCACGCGCTCAACGCCCGACGCCCTGCCGTTGCCCCCGCGCGTGCTGCTGCCGTTCTGGACGCGCCGCACGCAGCTGGGCGCGGAAGGCATGCTTCAGCTCGAAGCGGAAAGTGGAAAATACATCGAGGTGCGTCCGCTTCCAAATCCCGACTGGGGCGGCTTTTGGGTGCGCCTGTCGGCGTGGGGCGACGCGCTGGAGTACAGGGTCGTTGCATTGAGCGTCTACGAACTGGACGGGAAGACTCAGAAGTTTTTGAACAAAGTTGACTATCAGTTGCAGCTGCCGCATCAGGAGTATCTTGCCGAGACAGAGACTTGGCGTCAGTGGGAGGCTTGGGCGACGCCGATGGAGGACTGGACCGAGCAGCTCAAAGAGCGCACGCCCCTTGAACGCCCCAAGCCCACTGTGAACAACCAAAGACCGCTGTTAGCCGCCGACGCGCTGGAGTGGGTCGCGTGGCGCACAGGCTACCCTATCGTTAGCGACGCCAGCCGCTATGTGCCCGCGTGGTATCCCGACCAGTTCGAGAACCCTTATGCGCTGCTGATCCTGCTCAGCAACGACCTATGGCTGCGCTTCGACCCAAGCGGCTATCTGCTGGCGCGTCACAAGCGGTTCTGGACGCTGAACCAGTATGAGATTCCAGAGCGTTTGGTGCGCCCGTTGGAGGCGAAATGGCTGGCGTGGCAGTGGCTCTCGCTGGACGACTATGCGACGCTGGCAGCTGCAATCACCGACGAGCAGGCGCGCGGCTTCACGCGGGCGCGACGGCGCGACAGAATTCGGTTCTGGACAGCGTTCGAGAACGGTTCACTCTATTATGACCTGCCTGCGCTGCGTTTTTGGGCGTCGCTGAGCGCGTCCCAGCGGCAGCGGGCGCTTTCGGGCGAATGGATCCCCGAAAGTACGCTTACGCTGCCGCAGCGCAGGCTCTTCCGCGCCGCGCTCTACTACGACTTCCCGCCCCCTGAACAGCTGCTGCGCGACTTACCCGACGACCATAAGCAAAGCTTGGCTATCGCCTCAGGTCTCGATGCGGATGAGTTTCCTGAGTTTGTACACGAAGGGCTTCAACAGTCACCAGACGCGCCCGCGTTCCGCATCGTACAGGGCAAGCCTATCAGTGAGCTAAGCGTGCTAAAGTCGAAGGACGAACACGAGCGGCGTACCTATACGCTCCACAAAGTATCGTCAGAAGTCAATCGTGAGGGTGTGGATTGGAAGAAGGCGTTTCAAGAGGCAGGGCTGCAGGAAGAACCCACGGAGGCGATGCTGGAGACGGCAGTGAGTACCGTTCTCGAATTTACGCTCCCGCCGCGCCAGTTTGAGCGGTATATTCTCAAGCAGAGCCGCTACGCCGGGTTCGCGACGGGGGTGAGCCCTTAGCGGCTCACGGGCAGCGCGTGCGAGAGGTCGATGTGCCCGCCGAGGCTCTCAATCGGCTTGCCGCCGACTAGAATCTGCACGCGCTCGATGTTCGGGAAGCTGCCTGCGGTGCTGGCGACGGCGTTAACAAGGGCAGCCTCGTCGTCCGAGCCGCCCGCGAAGTTCTGGGTCAGCTCGGGCGAGAAGTTGAGCTGCAGCGTGCCGTTCTGCACGGTCGCGCCGAGCAGCCGCGCGCCTTCAGGAAACACGCCCGACTCGCGGATGAGCCTTTCGAAGACCTCCATATAGGCTGTGTCGGGGTTCTGGATGGCGACGGACTTGCTCTCGTAGGTCAGTTCGCCGCGCGCATCCACTTTGGGGATGTAGATTCGCGCTTCGCGGGGCGGGGCGGGTGGCGGAGGCGGCGGGGCAGGCGTCAGGCGCAGCCAGACCCCCACCGCGATTGCCAGCGCGGCAATCGCCACAAACAGAACGCCCAGCATGCCCTGCACGCGGCGCGCTTCGTTCATCTTACGCCTCGTCGGTCGTCGCGTCGTGCGCTTGTGTTTCGGCATCGGCTTCCGTGTCGGTTGTGTCGGACGCTACGGTCGGCTCGGCGGTGGTTGCCCACTCGATTCGGAACTGCGTCTTGCCCAGCGTCAGCGTCGCGTCGGGGGGCACGGTGGTCGGCATGTTCGGCGCGATTTTCGTCTCACCCAGAAAAGTGCCGTTCGTGCTGCCAAGGTCGGTGATGCGCACATCCGCGCCAACGATTTCGATCACAGCGTGCTGTCCCGACACATAGGCGTCGGGAATCACGATGTCGTTGCCCGCGCGTCGCCCGATGCGCTGCGGACGGGCGTAGAGCGGGAAGCGCAGGTTGGGGTCGGTGAGGCTCGCCAAATACGCCAGTGGCGGAGCGACTTCGGCGGCGACGGTCGGCGTTTCGAAGCCTTCGGGCAGCTCTAAGGTCAACTTCACACTGCCGAACTGTAGCTCGGCGTTGGGCGGCAGGGGCACACGCTCCGCGCCGACGGGCTGCCCGTTAAGATGCGTGCCGTTCGTGCTGCCCAAGTCCTGAATATAGGCGTGGTTCTCTTCGATGAGAATGCAAGCGTGGCGTCGGCTGACTGTGCCGTCGCTAATCAGCACATCGCTGCTGGAGTCGCGCCCGATGATATTCTCGCCTGCCTTGAGCAGGAACTCGCGCCCTGCTGTATCGCGCAGCTTCGGGTACGCGCCTTGCGGGGCGAGTTCTGTGGGCGCGGCGCTGCTGAGCAGGAAGCCGCACTCAATGCAGTAGATCTCGCCTGGCGGGTTCACCTGCGCGCAGATGGGGCACTGCGTCGGAGTCATCGCCTGCGTCGTTTGGGGGGCAGGCGTCATCGCGACGGTCGCCTCGCCGCCGACCGCTCCTGTCGTCTCGGTCTGCATACCCTCATGATACCCGCAAAATCGTCGCTGGGGCAGCAGGAAATACGCGCGTGAGCGCGAATTGACGCGCGGGATCCCCCAACAGAACATGGAGGTTGACTGGATGATGACGACTCGCTGGATTCGTTGGAGCGCGCTGGGCGCGCTGATGAGTTTGGTTTTTGCGACGGCGGCGGCGCAGCTGGAGACAGCGGCGGCGCGCGTGCGCTTTGGCGCGTACTTCCCGTCGGACGCCGACCTGCAGGCGTTCAACAAGACTTGGTTCGCGGTCGGGCTGACCGTCGCGATGGAGGGTGTACCGTTGCTGAGCAGCGACGCGACCGAGCTGAGCGCGGATTTGTTCACGCACCAGACAGGCGGCTCGCGCGGCACGATTACCAGCCTGCTGGTGACGCAAGTGTACGAGCAACCCGTAGGCGATAGCGAAGCGCGACTGCAGCTGCGGTTTGGCGCAGGACTGTATGTCGTGGACACTACGGGACCGAGCAAGAATATTTTCGGCGGGCGCGTCGGGCTGACCCTCTGGTTCAACGAGGCGTACAGTGCGGAATTGAACTTCGACTTTACCGACCGTTTCGGCGCGAATCGTGATCGCGCGAGCGGCGTCTCGTTCACGGTAGGCTATCAGTTTTGAACGGTTGCGCCTGCCTCTTAGGGCAGGTGAGGAGAGGGCATGGCAGGCGCAGCGCGTCTGATGGGCTTGCTCTGGCTTGCGGTGTGGCTCCTTACGGGCTGCCGCGCGCCGGAGCATATGATTCGCCGCGCTCTGCATGCAGGCGACGAGTGGCAATACACACTGACCCTGCAGGGCGCGCTGCGCGAACAGACCGACGCGCTGGAGCTGCGCTACACAGACCGCGTGCTGTCGGTAGAGACAGACGGCAGTGCGATTGCCGAGCGCACGCTACAGATGCCGCCTGACGCGCTGCAACGCCTGCAGGTAAGCGCGGCGCCGTTTGGCGAACTCAAACCCAAAACGCGCTGGAAGCTGTTCCCTGACGGGCGCGAGACCCCGCTGGACGAGGGGGTCTTTGTCATCGGCGCGTTCGCCTACGCCTATCCCGACCGACCCGTGCGCATCGGGGCGCAGTGGGGGCGCGTGGAGCGCGTCGGCAGCCTCGAACTCAAGTACCTCTGCCAACTGGAGGGCATCGAAACGCTGGAGAGCGTTTCCTGCTACCGTATCCGCGTGCAGGTGGAGCCGATGCCCGACTCGCTGCCCCAAATGCAGGGCGAAATGACAGTGCATGTGGACGCACAATCGGGCTGGACACGGCAAATTCGGGGTACACTTAACATGCGCGCTGGCGCACTGGAAGGCGATTTTGTGCTGACCCTGCGCGGCGAGCCTGTAGGGGAGAAACCATGAGAGAGCGATTGTGCCCTGTGTGTCAAATTGAGCTAAAGCCTCAAGTGCATTACGGCGTGACGATTGATGTGTGTCCCGCATGCGCAGGCATTTGGTTCGACGCCGACGAATTAAAGCGTCTGCACGATATTGACGAGAGCATCCTGCCACGACTTGATACAATCTACCAGCCCCAAGTGCTTCCCTACGACCCGCCATGGGAGAAGCTGTGCCCCGTGTGTCGTTCTCCGCTGCGCCCGTATAACTACCTTTACACCACGAATATTGTGCTGGATACCTGCGACCAGTGTGGCGGCGTATGGGTCGATCACGGCGAGCTGGAGAAGATGAGGCGCGTGCTGCAGGACGCGCATGCGATGGAAATCCCCCCTGAGGCGAAGGCGAAGATGGCAGTGGCTCAGATAGAGGCAGAGGCGTCGGAAGTGCGGGCGCGCGCCGAGTTCTGGCGCGGCTTGTTCGACTTCCTGCGCGCCCGACCGAGATTGCCGTTCTGAGGATGGAGCCGATTCGCGCGGGGGTGCATGTCGCGGCAATCACGCCGTTCACACGGGAAGGGACAATCGACGCGCCGTACTTTGTGCGGCTGTTGGCGCACTTCGAGGCGCACGGCGCACAGGGCGTGGTGGTCGCAGGCTCCACAGGCGAAGGTCCCTCGCTGAGCGCGCCTGAAAAGGTGCAACTGTACGAACTCGCCGTGCAGGGCAGAGGGCGGCTGCAAGTGATTGCAGGCATCCTCGCGTGCAGCCTGGACGAGACGCTCTACCTGTCGCGGCATGCAGCGAAAGTCGGCTGCGACGCGCTGATGGTCGCCCCGCCGTTTTACTACACCGCAACGATAGAGGGGCTGGTCGCCTACTACCGCGCGGTGCTGGACGCCAGTCGGTTACCCGTAATCCTCTATAACATCCCGCAGCGCACGCGCGTCAAGCTCACGCCCGCGCTCGTGGACGCGCTGCTGGAACACCCGAACCTGCACGGCATCAAAGACAGCTCAGGCAGTGTGCGCTCGCTGCGCCAGTTTTTGCGCTACGCGCCGCGCCTGCGCGTATGGGTCGGCGAGGAGAAGCTGCTGTTGCCCTGCTTGCAAGGGGGTGGCGCGGGCACAATCAGTGGGCTGGCGAATGTCTACCTGCCGCGATTGGTCGCGCTGTGCCGCGCCTTCGAAGAGGGCAAGGAGTGTACGGGGCTGCAATCGCTGATTGACGCCGCAGCGGACGCCATCGACGCCTTTCCTGCCCCCGCGAACTTCAAGTATGCACTTGCGTTGGCAGGCTTCCCGCACGCCTGCGTGCGCCCACCGCTGACCGACCTCACCGAGACCCAACGGGCGCAGTTGGAGCGAGTGTGGCGGGAAATCCCCTAATCCAAAACCTCATACCGCGTATTGCGCCGCTTTGGGATAAAGCCCGCGCTGCGAATCACGCGCTCAATCTCCTGCGCGTTTAGAATAAACTTCGACCCCTGCGCCGAGACCACATTCTCTTCGATCATCGTGGAGCCCATATCGTCCAGCCCGTAGCGCAAGGCGACGGTGATGACCTTGGGTCCCTGCGTGAGGATGCTCGCCTGCAGGTGGTCGAAGTTGTCCAGCATCAGGCGGGCAACGGCAACGGTACGCAGGTAGTCCGCTGGGGTCGACTTACGAATGTGCGAGAGTTCCGTGCCTTCGGGCTGGAAGTTCCAGCACACGAACGCCGTGAAGCCGCCCGTTTCGTCCTGCAGTTCGCGCAGGCGGATGAAATGCTCCACGCGATCCTCAATCGTCTCCACATGCCCATACATCATGCTCGCCGTGCTGCGCAGCCCCAGTTGGTGCGCCTCGCGCATGAAGTCCAGCCACTCTTGCGCGGTGTCTTTGAAGGGGGCGATTTGCTGGCGCACGCGATCGACCAGTATCTCGCCGCCCGCGCCTGGGATGGAGTTCAGCCCCGCCGCAATCAGCCGCTGCAGGCACTCGCGCACGCTCAGGCGCGAGATGTGCGCGATATACAGAATCTCCGTCGGCGACAGCCCGTGAATAATCACCTGCGGATAGTGCTGCTTGATAAGCCGAAAGAGCCGCTCGTAGTAGTCAATCTTCAGTTTCGGATTCAGCCCGCCCTGAATAAGCGCCTCGACGCCACCTTGCTGTACCAGTTCGTCGATTTTCTGCAGAATCTCCTCGTCGCTGAGCAGGTAGCCCTCCGCGTGGTTCGGCGGGCGATAAAACGCACAAAACTTGCAGCGCACCCAGCACACATTCGTGTAGTTGATGATGCGCCCGATGACATAGGTGACATACGGATGGGGGTTTTTGCGCATGCGCACCTCGTGCGCCAGTGCGCCCAGCGCGGGCAGATTGGGATAGCGAAACAGCGCGACGCCGTCCTCAAACGACAGTCGCTCGCCCGCTAACACTTTCTCGGCGATGGCTTCAAAGCGCGATTGCTCGGTACGAACAGGCGTTTCTAACATAGGGTATGATACCTCGCGGAGAGTATACCCGATTGGCAGGGGCGAGCAGCAGGAATCTGCCCTATCCGTGCGAACAGGTAGAACTAGCAACCTGCAGGAGGCGGTACGATGGCACGGTCTGCAACGAAACAGCGCATAGCTCAAGCGCAAAACGGCGCGAATCACATAGGCGACAAGGAGCGGCGGTTCTTCAACGCACTGAAAAACATCTTCGTCGGCGTGCCCATCGAAGGCGAGTCGGGCTACATCAACCTGATGCGCATCAAGGCGCGCTACTTCGAAAAAGTGATGGAGCCACGCCTGCGAAAAGAGATAGACAACGCCCTCAAACCCTTCCCCGACTTCCGCGAAGAGCTGTTCGACAAACTCTACACCTTCTTCCGACGCTACTTCACCGAAAGCGGCTCCATCGGCTTCTTCTTCACCCCCTACCACCAAAGCGTCTACGAGCAGGTCTACACCAACGAGCAGGATGTGGTGCTGTTCTGGAAGACCGCCCGCCTCTACTATGTCAAAACCGACCGCCTGTTCCAGAGCATGACGGTGGAAGTGGACGGCTTCCGCTTCCACTTCGATGTCTCGCAACTGGAGCATAAACGCGCCAACGAGAAGCGCGAACTCATCTACGCCTTTAAGGAGCGCCAGCAAGATGGCACCATCGTCTTCACGGTTCACTACTCCGAGAGGGGACGGCAGACCAAGATCGACGACATCCGCCGCGCCATCCGCGACGCGCTGGGCTTGAAACACTATACCGACGCCGTGCCCACCGAAGAGACCCTGCAGAAGGCGTTTCGAATCTTCGAGCGTCAAAGCGAGGTGGACTACTTTCTGTGCAAGGACGCCAAAAGCTTCCTGCGCGAGCAGTTCGACCTGTGGATGTGGCAGTACCTGCTGGGTAAGCCTGGCGAAGAGCCGCAAACCCAGTGGACGGAAACGCGCCTTGCGCAGCTGCAAGCCCTCAAGCGCATCGCTTACCGCGTGATTGACTACATCGCCGCCTTTGAGGACGAGCTGGTCAAAATCTGGAACAAGCCGAAGTTCGTGCTGAACAGCCACTATGTGATTACGCTGGATCGGATAGCGGCACAACCTGGTGGGGTGGAGATGCTGGAGCGGCTGTGGGCGCACCCGAATATGGAGGCGCAACTCCAAGAGTGGCGCGAGCTGGGGATGGTAAGCGAGGACTTCACTCTCGAAGACTTGCTCCTACCGCCCTCCGCTGCGTCGAATCCGCAGCAGGATCTGTTCGAAGTTGCCGAGGCGCGCGACCTAATCA